>Ga0210392_10001785_pt1 | contig 11177 bp, 10 predicted proteins | sample IncBWC30OmetaG_FD_161057 | JGI IMG/M metagenome (GOLD analysis project Ga0210392, IMG submission 161057) | Forest soil microbial communities from Barre Woods Harvard Forest LTER site, Petersham, Massachusetts, United States - Inc-BW-C-30-O ...
AAAAAAAGAGGATGAGGATAATGATAATAAGGAGCGGCCCGGCCGGCGCCGCCACGTGCCTAACACGACTGCGAGAAACGAGTCTCCAAGAACTCCCCCAATTTCGCAGTCGCCTTGGATTGGGGAATGGGCTCCAGTTGTTTGAATAACGAGGTAAACGCGTTCGACAGACTCGAGATCGTTCGCGGACGAAATTCCTCGTACTGCGCCTCGAAGTAGAGGTCATGCACGGTGCTGGCAAGGTGTTTGGGAGCCTCCAGCCTCCCTCCACAAATGCCTCGTAGATGACCACCTTCGCAGTCACATCCGTCAATTCACTTCTCTGCCAGGACTCTATTTGCTTTCGCATGCGCTCGAAGTTTCTCTGCATTCGATCAACGCCCACCGAGATGCAGTCGATGATCGAGAACGACTTCGAGTGTTTCGCCAGCACCGGTGTGAACACGCCGGAGACAGTGTTTCCAGATTGGGGTTCCCGAGAATATTAGATTTTCCAGAACTCGACTTCCGGCGAGCCTGCCTCCTCCAGAGTGCTTCAACTTCTGGATTGCCTGTCAAGCGATAGAAACCCGCTTCACTTGATCGCGTCGTCAGGGGAGTCACGCAACATCACATCGTTGTCTTTCAACTCCCCAAAGACTAAAGCGAACAACACTTAAAACCGTGCTGTTCCTCTCAGGTTCTACTGCTTCCACCACACCGGTGGAAGCGGCAGCTTTGGTATGTGGAGCCGTCGGAACGCTTATCCAATAACGGGCGCAAATTCCTGAGTAAGATTCTGTATCTCAAAACCAGTGAAGACCGTTAAGCTCCGCTGCCCCGCATGCGTAGTATTGTTCCAGCCATCGGGAAGATAGGCGTTGCCCACGAAACCGGCGGCGCCGCCCCCACGAAATTTCCCAACGCAAGAGTTCGATGCCCGCCATCAGTCTTATCAAAGAATGTGAATGTGAGATGGCGAAGGAATGCGATCTGACTATGAAGCTGTGGGAAGGATTTGAATTGGTTCCCGAATTCAAGAAGACCCTCGATATCTAAGACCACTCAGCCTGTTTTCGCATCGGCTTAAAGTTCGGCTGTTCGGTCCACGCCAACTGACACTCAGTTGATCATTGAGAATGACTGCGAGGTCTTACCAACACCGGAGTGAACGGGCCCCGGAGGCAATGTTCCAGACTCGGTCCCGTGAATATTAGATTTCCCAGACGTCGCCTTCCGACCAACCTGGTTGAGAGTCCATCCTGGGCATTACTTCCGGTTTGCCCGTCATCCATCCGCAGGCAGAACTGAAGGCCCCTCATGGAGATTGGCTCTTCCGATAATGGCTTTCGACCACGGAAACGTCTTCCTTGCTAAAAGCAGCTCGACGGAAGCATCTCAAATAACCGGATCTCGAAGCGTCGCAAGGTCCGTCGTTCTTGAAGACTCCGAGAGCCAAGAGCGTCGCACCCGCAGCGAGACTATTTTTTACGCGTGTTCAGCTTGTCGAGTGCGCGCTTCAGTTCTTCAAGCTTCTGTCCAGCTTCTCCCAGTTTGCCCTCGGCAGTCAGGCGCTGGTAGTCCGCAAGGTCTTTGGCGGCTTCGGCGATGAGCCCGTTGAGATCCGCTGCAGACTGGGACGCGGGGGATGCTGGCGCGCCTCGCCCCGGTTCTGCCGGCACGGCTGCGGCAGTTAGCGACGAGACCGCTCCGCCAAAAAGGGCCGCCATCGCCGACTCGAAGGTTGGTCCGTACGCGAGCCGATCTTGCAGCGCGAGCACCACCAGACGCAACTCGGGCATCGGACTCCGCTCCGCCTGCAGGTAAATCGGCTCTGCATACAACAGCGCGCGCCCGGTTGGAATCACAAGCAAGGCGCCGCGCCGTACATGCGAGCCTTGTTGATTCCAAAGCGTCAATTGTCCGGAAAGTTGCGCGTTCTGATCGATTCGCGCCTCGATTTGCAGCGGTCCATCGACCAGCTTTGTCTTTGGAAAGTTGTAGACCACCGAAGTACCGTATTGCGCGCCGTCGCTGCGACCGGCAATCCAGCCAATCAGATTATTCCGGTTGGCCGGTGTGAAAGGCAGAATCTCGACGAACTCCTCGCCGGTTTCGCCCGGCAGTTTCATCAGCACAAAGTTTGGCTGCATTGCCTGGGTTACTTGCTGACCGCCGTCGCTCATGCCAACTTCGGTGGCCACGGTCCACAGATCCTCACGGTTGTAGAACGCTGCCGGGTCCGTCATGTGATACAGGCCGTAAACTTCCGCCTGCAGCTTTAGCAATAACTCGGGGTAGCGCACGTGTTTGCGCAGTCCGGGCGGCATCATGGCCGCATCCTTGAACAGGCTCGGAAAGATGCGGCGATAGGCTGCGATGATCGGATCATCCGGATCGAACACGTAAAACGTGGTCGTACCATCGTAGGCGTCGACAACCACCTTCACGCTATTGCGCATGTAGTTGATGAGATTGCTGTCGAGCTGGTAGTGGGTTGAGTACGGATAGCTGTCTGAAACTGTGTATGCGTCCATGATCCACGACAGACGACCGTCTTCGCCGAGCACGATGTATGCATCTGGATCGTAGGTCAGGAACGGCGCTAGCACCGAGACGCGATCGCGTATGTTGCGGCGCATCAGCAGCCGGCTATCCTTGTTTACGTCATCGCTGAATGGTAGCTTCGCGAGATCGCTTTGATCGAGTGCGATGATCATTCGGCGCAGGAAGCCCCCGAGTGCGATACCACCGGTACCTTCGTACGAGGTGAGGTTGTTGGTCGCGCCTTGCGGGTAGTTGAATTCCTGCTGCCGCGTCTTCACGTACACGTCAGTATTGGTCAACTCGCCGAAATAGATCTCAGGACGTGTCACGGCTAGACTACGCACCGTGCTCTGAACCGGCATGTTGCTCAGAATCAGGGTCGGTAGCCCTTCCGCCGTGAACCCATTGACCGGGTTCATCGTGATGCCATAGCCATGCGTGTAGATCAGTTTTTCGTTAATCCAATTGCGGCTGCTCTCCGGAAGTTTATCGACGTTCAACTCGCGTGCAGCGAGCATCACCTCGCGAGTCGAGCCATCGATTGCATAACGATCAATGTCGATGTCGGGAAAGTCGTAATAGGTACGGATTTCCTGAATCTGGCGCAGCGTGTCCTGCAATGCGTGCCAGTCCCACAGCCGGATGTTTTGCAGCGTAGCCTGATTGTTGGCCGGGTCGGCAGCATCAACGGTCGTCTCAGCGGGAAACTCGCGCTGCGCGACTCGCTTTAATCCGTAGGCCTGCCGCGTCAGATCGGTGTTGTAGACGATGTAGGGCTTCTCGCGAACCAGTTCGTTCGGTTTGACGACAAAGCTGCTGACGTACCAGGCCACTGCCTGAACGACGATATAACAGACTGCGGCCGGAAGGACCGCCGCGATCAGCCACCGACCCCGAGGTGCCCGCATAGCGTTGGCGGCTGCGATTATCGCCCCGAGAACAAGCGCTGCGCAAATGATGAGCATCCCGGTGAGCGTGATGTGCGCATCCGTGTAGGTCACTCCCCCAAAGATCGTATGATCTTCGAGCAAGCGCTCGAAGCGGCCGATATAGGCACGCATCGCAAGGGTCAGCAACAAAACCGCAAACGTGATGGAGAGTCCGCGCGACGGTAAGAAGACGTGGCGGCTGAGACTCCCGGTGAGGGCACGGGCGCCTCCCGTGATGAGGATGAATAAAACGGCGAGTATACAAGTAATCACAGCCAGCGTAAGCAGCCAGCCGAGGATGAGCTGCCACGCGGGGAACGTGAACAGAAAGAAATTCACCGGCTTGCCAAAGATCGGGTCTATGACGCTGCCAGTTGTACGGGGCGCAAACCAAAAGAGCGCGAGTGTCGGCCACTCCGTCATCATTCCAGCACCGGTTGCAGCGGCAATAGCGAGCGAAACGACGAGCGCAATGAGCCGCAGGACTGGCTCAACCGGCAGCTTCACCGGTCGTCCGCCGATGAGGATCGTATGGCCGCTTGGCAAATCGGAGAGATGCGCCTGCTTCAGAGCCAGGAAGGAACCGTAAAGAACGAGAAACGTGGCCGTTGCAAAGGCCGCGAAGACTCCCCACTGAAGACTCAGTGTCTTCCAGAACACGTCCACGTAGCCGAGCGACCTGAACCACAGCACGTCCACGTAATACGACAACGCGGTCCGACCGCCGAAGAAGATGCCCGCAACAACGGCGAGAATGAGAAGGAAGCGGCGGCGACGCCGCGGCGGGTGCGTCCGCGGATGGGTCGACGGCCAGTCAATGGACTCGGGCATTGCCCTCCCCCGTTATTAGAAGCATTTCCGTGAGCAGAGTTCCAAGAGACGGTATTGTACCGTGCCTGATAACCACTTGGCGGTTCGTGAGCATTCCGTTTCGCCGTTTCGCCAACTAAATCGTTTAGGCTTCTTCTCGTAGCTTGCAGTCCCGTTGACGCTCAACAATTCGTACGACACTTGTTCGTTGCGATCCTAGAATTCGATTCGCAAAGCGAGTTGACCAGTGCGATTTCCGAGGTCTTAATAGGGATCGCCGTTATGACGATAGTCCGCAGCTTTGCGAGAACCATTTGGCGCGAATCCTAAGTGTTATTTTGACAAACGGCATGTCATCATTTGGCGACCTTTACATTGAAGGTCACCGTGTTGGCGCCGCCAGCGTTCTTGATGACGAACTTGTACTGCCCGTCCTTCTCCGGCGTCACCTTAACCGAACACTTCGGTCCGGGCGAGTCGTCCTTAGCGACTTCCGCGCCGGAGGAGTCGTAGACGAAAAGGTGCACGTCGGTATTCTTCGGGCCGTCCGTAGTGGCCTCGAACTCTTTCCCCGCCGTGAAAGACAGGAGGTAAGCGACCTCTCCTTTGTGCTTCATCTCGATCTTCTTGCCATTGAACGCCGCCCCTTTGCCCAGGTCGGCCGGCTTGACGTCCTGCGCGGGACATAGGGTGGCGACCGCGAACATAACTGCCGCCACTGCTATGACCGACCGAGTGATCGATTTCATTGGTGTTTCCTCCAGAGTTGGATCAGATCCGCAGCATGATGATGCCGCTGACAGCATAGCGCCAAAGATATAAGGAAGGCGTGAAGACTCCAAAAAGAAGCCGTAAGCGAAACCACCCGGCTCCCTTTCCAACATAAACACGAGAAAAGAACTCTTATTCCTTGGATGTGATCCTGCCTGCTGCGTGGTCCAAACTTCGCGGAATACTCTCTAGCGCACGGCTGCAACACTTGATTCATGAAACTTGTCAGTACTCTTCTGGTAAAAGCAGAGTGGTTGCCGATCGATCGGCTTCGGTGATTATCCATAGCTTCTCGCCGGCATCGGTCGGGTAGCTGCTCAGCAATCGAAATCCGTGAATCAGGCTGCACTTGTTCTCTGCGACATCGGTTGGATCCAGTTCGCCCCAGTCCCCGATTTCATGACGAGCCAAGAAACACGTAGGCGGCTGCTTCGCCCGCTCCAAAGCGGCCAGTGCCCCAGGCTTCGCCACAATTTGCCCGAGTGGAAACAATGCAGACATGACGGTACCTCCTTTCTCCACCCCATGCGGGCGAAGCTTCGCCCGCATGAGTCACCTAAAGCAAAGTCGAAATCTTGTTGGGGACAGACGACCGATAGGCACGGCTCCGTTGGCTAGAACGATTGTGAGAACCTGGATTCCAGGAATTCTCCCAGCTTGGCCGTCGCCTTGAACTGTGGAATGGCATCCAGCTCTTTGAATGCCGAGGTAAACGCATTCGAAAGACTCCAGATCGTGCGCGGCCGGAATTCCTCGTACTTCGGCTCGAAGTAGAGGTCATGCACTGTGCGGGCCAGATGTTTTGGAGCTTCGAGCCTGCCCTCAACGAACGCCTCATAGATGACTACCTTTGCCGTGACGTCGGTGAGTTCGCTCTTCTGCCAGGTTTCCACCTGCTTGCGCATGGGCTCGAAGTTCCGCTGCATTCGATCGACGCCGACCGCGATGCAATCGATGAGTGAGAACGACTTCGAGTGTTTCGCGAGCACCGAGGTGAAATCCCCGGCGAACGCCATGTTCGAGCACACGAACACGCGATAGCCACAGGTCATCGCTAATCGCATGCTCTTATCATGAGAATTGCGAAGTCCGATGGAGAAGCGGCATCCTTCCATCTCGGTTGCGAGATCGAGTACGCCGAACGCTTTCATGCCATCCGGCGAGACGGCGTATTCGTCGTGGACCACGCCGATGTGGCGAAATCCAAGAGTCTCGATCAATGCCTCCACAATCTCGTGATGCGGCACGGGACGGTGAGTTTCGGTTGCCGGTGGGGTAGGCACCAGCACCAGTTCTCCGCGGCCGATGGTTCGACCACCATAGCCAATGAGCGTACTAGTTTCTGACATGCGTGTTTCCTCCTTTTGATTTGAAACAACACTCTTGAATGTGAGAGAAATGCGGGGGTGCGAATGCGGCCGGGATTTCGGGCGAGAATTAAGCGACTTGAAAAGAGAAAACTTTCCTCACTTCAGGGACGAAAATGGGCAGGGCAACCTACATTCGATTGCCGCAGGTCAATTGAATCCAAACAATGATGCCTGTTCCGGGACAGTTATGCGTGCGCGTCGTCTCTTACCCGACAATTACCCGACAATGGTTCCGGTCTCTGCCCGAAGACGACGATAGGCGCGGTGTCCATGCCTTCTCCAACAAGACTAGCGGAACCAGACTGACGATCCAGCAGAAGGTTAGGAATTTCGATGGATGAGGTGTCGTCGCCATGAGAATTCGTCGGAAACCGCTTCTGATGTTCGGTACTTAGGGCTCTCCAGACGGCATCGGCGGTTTCGCCGATACCGTTTCTTTCGACCAATTCCCGCGCCATCGCCGACAGCATGTCGTCGTCTTCATCGATGCTTTGCAATCCCTCGCCGGCAAACTTGCCTTCCATAGCGGTAACGTCGAGCTTCTGCGTGTACACGGCAAAGACCTGGCACCGCCGTCCGTCTGACGGTTCCTGGTTGACCTCCTCGATCAGCTTTCGTTCGGTGGAATAATCCGGTCCTCGGGAAGTCAGTAGCCTGCCGCTCCGGCGCAGAAGACCCACTCACTTAACGGCGGAGTCACTACAACGGCGGTGTGATGATGAATGTGTGGGACGCTTCCCTGCACTGGAGGAGGCAGATGATATCATCCGGTTGGTAGCGCATTGCTTTGCGTACCTGAAGACGCCTCTCAGACCAATTGAGGTGCGAACAGGCAATCACCGCCGCACACGGTTGGTGGCAACTAGCTACCGCTCACGCAGTCTAATAGTCTAATCCCTTGCAGAAACGGTTGCCGGTCATGATTGCTTCTCTCGCTGAGCGCGCGCACTATCCAGCCCTTGCCGAGCGGATTTACCTAAATCAGGCGTCGTTAGGGTTGATCGCCCAGCCTGCGGTCAGCGCGATGCACACATTCCTTGAGAACGTGGCAAGATACGGCAACATCAATATGACGGATAGTGCGGAAATGCAGTATTGTGATGCACTCCGGGACTGCGCCGCTAAGCTACTTCGTGGCGAGCCGTCGAAGGTAGCCATTGTCGCGAGCGCCAGCGAGATATTGGGACAGTTTCCTCTGTTCCTGAGTCTCGAAAAGGGCGACACAGTCCTCGCGGTCTCTTCCGATTTTCCAGCTATCACGCGTCCATGGCTTCGGCAGTCCCTGCTAGGCACCGTCCGTGTTCACTTTGTTGATGACCTTCCCGAGTGCGACCTAACAAAAACGCTAATCGACGCAGTCGACGAACACACTCGCGTCATAGCAATCAGCATGGTGCAATACGCAACGGGCACGGTGGTAGATGTGATGCAGGTGGCTGAGGTCGCGGCGCGAGTGGGTGCGTTCCTGATCGTCGACGCGACTCAAGCAGCGGGTGCAATCGCAGTGGACACATCGAGATTGGGTGCCGACGCAGTCGTCACTAGCGGCTACAAGTGGCTGGGAGGGCATGGAGGCGTTGCTCTGGCTTGGGTTTCTGAACGTTTGTCTCGCCAGCTGCCCGTATTGCCAGGATGGATGGGCGCTCCCTCTCCTTTTGAGTTTGATGCGAGAGCAGTGTCATTTGCTCCCACCGCCCGACGTTTTACTCTGTCGACGATGTCGTACGTTTCAGTTGCCGGCCTGACGACTGCCATCGAGCAACTGTTGTCGCTTGGCGGACCGGAAGTCGAGACACATGCGCGCAAACTAGCGATGATGCTGATCGAAGGTGTTCGCGAATATGGGTGGAAGCCGTTTCGCGACTTTGGCTCCCCGTGGGCATCTCCACACATTATCTCTCTCGCCCACAACCGGAAACCCGCAGGGGCTGCTGTAGAGAAGCTCTATAAGCGAGGAATTGTTTGTTCGACAAGGAACAACCGCGTTCGCATTTCTCTTGCTCCGTACAATGATTCGACAGATGTTGCAACCGTAGTAGAGGCGTTTTCGGTCTGAACGACCGCTATCGATGGTGCGAAGCGCATATTCTGGAGGAACGAAGTTAGAAATCCAGGGAGCGTAATTGGCCGAATCTGTTGAGCGATACCTCCGAAGACATTCCAGGTCTGTCAGGTCGATCCGAATAATGATGCCTGTTCCGGCAGAGCTGGCCGTCGGCGCCGCTTCTTACCTGATAACGATTGTGGCCGCTGGCCGAAGACGACAACAGACGCCGTATCCATGGCGTCTTCGACGAGATCTGCGGGGGCAGACTGATCATCGAGCTTAATGCCCGGCGATTCGATGGATAGGGACGACGTTTCATCTTCGCGATGAGATTTCGTTGGAAACAGCTTTTGATGTTCTGTACTGAGGGCCTTCCAAACCGAGTCGGCAGTCTCGCCGATGCAGTTTCTTTCGACTAACTCCCGCGCCATGGCTGAGAGCATGTCATCGTCTTCATCGATGCTCTGCAATCCCTCGCCGGCAAACTTGCCTTCCATGGTGAGTGCCACGAGGAGTTTCTTCCCCATGAGGCGCAAACACGATGTCTGCATCGTCCCCTCAGAGCAAAGGAACTTCACGCGCACCGGCCGTCGTTGCCCAATCCTCCAGGACCTACGGCTCGCCTGCCTCAAAGTGTGCAGAGAGTATCCAGACTCGTAGAAGATGATGGTCGGAAAGTCGAGCAGATCGAGACCTGTCTCCACTAGCTTGGGGTGGCAGATCACCACCTGGACTCCGTCTTTGACCTGTCTCGCATACCAGGCTTCGCGCTTCGACGTATCAACGCTCGCTCGCAAGACTGCGCTTTGGATTCCCTCGTTGCTCAGGATTCGTTGAAGCCGGGCTGTGACGTCGTGCTTCTGCGTATACACGGCAAAGACCTGACACCGCCGCCCCTCTAACAGTTCTTTCTTGATCTCTTCGATTAGTTTTCGTTCCTTTGAATAAATCCGGTCCTCGGGAAGCTCGCGGGGCTCTGCAATGACAAATCTGACTCTGCGTTTGAGTTCAGGATCGAACTCAGTTCCGTACAACGTTCCAATTCCGTACGGGTGATCCGGGTACAGCAGCAGAGTGTTGAGCATCGTGCTCAGAACCGACCGGTTGCCCCGGTGAGCTTTCAACGCCTTCCGCATGTCCTCCTCGAGTTCGCGGTATGCTTCCTGCATGGGAGCGCCCATCGGCACACTTAGATAGGTTTCCTCGTATGACGGCAATTCTCCCGAGATGTCCTCCAGAAACACAAAGGCACAGAGTTGCATGAGGAATTCGCCAAACAACAGCGGTGAGGCTCCCGGCTTGCGCCGGACCGTGCTCGTCGCTTTCGCCTTGGAGCAGGCATTGTTGGCGGGTTCGACCTTGGTGATGGTCTCCAATACGCCGTAGTCGTGGATGAACGAACTGCGGCCTGTGGTGCCCCATTCGTAGCCGTGGTCTTTCATCCGTCTCGCTTCGAGGCGAAACAGGGTGTTGAAAAGATCGTCGGCATAGCCGCCGAGCAACGTCCCTGTCAGCCCGACGATCCGGTCCGTGCATGAGGCCAGAGTGCCCAGGGCATTGCCTTGTGCGGTATCGCCAGCCAGTTGGTGAATCTCGTCGCAAATGGCATAGTCAAACCATTCCGGCATGTAGCGCCCGATGAATTCAATCGGAGCCATGCGGCGGATCTTGTCCGAGTCCGCCTGCCACAGTGGGCTGTGCATTTGACGGCAGGACTTCTCTCCCCTAGTCTCGATGGTTTCGGCAATCTTGACTTTCTCAAACTCACCGGCCGTTAATCGGCTGTCGTCCAAGATCACCGGCTTACCTGTGTCCGAATTCACCACGCAGCCAACGTATGGGCCAGAACGTGGCACCCGGTAAGCATGGCGCCAGAAGTAACCCAGCTTGGCTCGCTCACGTCCGACGATAAACAGCGACGGTCTCCCGCAGAGCGACAGCCAGCGTTTCCGGGAACTCGAGGAATCCTTCCTTAACCGCAACTCGCTTAACGTAGTTTGCAAACCTTCCCGCAGGATGCGTCCCCGCCTCAGCCGCACCTCGTTCACTCCGTGGGATTTGTTCTCGTCGCCGCCATTGCGCAAATCATCGATCAAGAACACGCGTAGGCCGGGCAATGTCAGAAAGGCCTCCCGCGCCCACTTCTCGACCAGGTGTGGTGGAACCATCGCTAAGGCGGTGAACGGATTCCCCCGGCTGTGGACTTCGATTGCTCCCAGCGAGATCAGAGTTTTGCCGGTGCCGCATTCGGCGACCACCATGCCAGTCCGCGCCTCCTGCCAGCGCTTGGCAAGACCCATAATCGCGATGGTTTGCGCTGGGAAAGGCCTTCGTAGCAGCCCTTCAATCCGAGGTGAAACTGCATCGTCGAATTGCTGAAGCGCTGGATACTCCTGAAGAATGCGCTCTCCCAAGAGCGCAGCGTGGGTCCGCATGTAGTCGTAGATCGTCGAGAGTTCAGGCATCGAGTCCTCGCAACTTCGGAGGTAGGGTCGCGCAAGTAGTTGAAGGAGAGCGAAATAGAAATGAAATGACGACCAAACGCGCTTAGGACAAGCACCGTCGGTCTGCCGAAAATACCGGCTCAGTGCCGATCAGCCGGCACTTCTACTTGGGATTACGCGCCCAAGCCGTCGAGAGGAAGGTCTGTTTCAGACTCGAGTCTGGCCAGCGAATCGGGCCGGTTTCGGCAGGAAAACTCACGGCGCCGCTCTCAACTCCCCA
>Ga0210392_10001786_pt1 | contig 11176 bp, 8 predicted proteins | sample IncBWC30OmetaG_FD_161057 | JGI IMG/M metagenome (GOLD analysis project Ga0210392, IMG submission 161057) | Forest soil microbial communities from Barre Woods Harvard Forest LTER site, Petersham, Massachusetts, United States - Inc-BW-C-30-O ...
CGCTTTCCGCTGCCTGAAGCGCTGGTGATCGCCGTGCCGGGGGATCGCTCCGGCCCCGCTTTTGGGATGGCGCTGCGCGGCGGCGGTCCAGCGGTCGCAATCTTCCTCGATCGCCATGCGAACGCGGCCAGCCTGAGCAGTGATTGGACGTGCGCGCACGAATTTCTGCACCTCGGCGTGCCGCGCTTGCCGCCCGAGGACGCCTGGTTGTTCGAAGGGCTCGCCACTTACTACACAGAAGTGACGCGCGCTCGCGCGGGCAGCATCACGCCGGAGCAAGCGTACCAACATCTGCTCGACGGCTTCGAACGCGGTCGAGCCAACAGCGGCTCGCTCACCCTTCGCGACGAGAGCGCCCAAATGCGCGCCCGCCATTCGTTCGTGCGCGTGTATTGGGCCGGCGCCGCGCTGGCATTCCTCACCGACGTCGCGTCCCGGCGCGCTGGCGGCCCCACGCTGGATACCGCGCTCCGCTCGTTCGCCGAGTGCTGCGCCGCCTCCGAAGACGATTGGACCGCAGAGCGAGTCTTAACTCACTTGGACGGCTCGCTCGGTGTGCCGCTCTTCAGCGAAGAAGCCCGGCGCTGGCTCGATCGCAAGGAATTCCCCGAGGTCGACACCGCGTTACGCGCGCTCGGCGTCAGCTCAGGCCGCCAGGGCGAGGCTCTTCTCCAGCACGCGCCGGACGAAGTCATTCGCAACGTAATCATGGCGCGCGCCGCGCGTTGATCCCATCCCTGGCCCGCGCCAATCGCGTAAAGCCGGGCCGGAGCTGAGCACTGGATGGCCGCCCTAGCCGCCTGCGACGCCGCGCGAATGCCATGAAATCCTGCGGCAGAGTCGGGGCCGCTGGCAGCCAGGCACGACGAGCTCACTCGGGCTGTAGACAGCAGCAGTCCTCGCTTCTATCTTTCGGTCGTGCACGGCGGGACAAGGCGCTGAACGATGGGACAACCGGCGGCTCGAAGCGGCGACCAGCACATGTGCCCGATGGTGACACCGGGGACGCCTCCCATTCCGCACGTCGGGGGCCCGGTGACGGTCGGTTGCCCCACGGTGTTGATCGGCGGCATGCCTGCCGCGCGGGTGGGGGACATGCTGGTGTGCGTGGGACCGCCCGACGTGATCGCCAAAGGCTCGATGACGGTGTTGATCGGCGGCATGCCCGCCGCGCGTATGGGGGATCTGACGGCACACGGCGGTTCGATCGCGGTGGGGCTGCCCACGGTTTTGATTGGTGATGCGGGTTCTGCGCAGAGCAATGCGCTGAAGAGTGCTGCGGCCAATGGCGCGGCGCTTGCCGAGCATTGTCCGCTGGCCTGAGCGTGCTCATGCAGGCGAGGCTGACGACGCTCACCGGGCTGGCGGAGGGAACGTGCTTGGAGCTCGTTCCGGGCACACACGCCTTGATCGGGCGGCTGGCGAACGCGAACCACCTCAGCGTCCCGGATAGGTACCTGGCGCCCACGCAATTCTCGCTCGAATGCGGCGCTTCGAGCTGCATCGTGCGGGATGTGAGCGCCCCCCCAAAGAAGCACGCCTATTGCGAGGTCGCGGGTTGCTTTCTCGCTGGCCTGCGCAACGCACCTTGTTCGGCAAAGGTGTGCTCGGAAAATGATCTGAGCGCGCTCGGCGGCGTGTACGTCAACGGCAAGAAGATCGCGCAGGCCGAGCTGAAGCACGGCGACAGCGTGACCGCGGGCGGCTCCGCGTTTTTGTTCGAGATGGGAGAGTTGGCTCCCGCCGCGGCGCGACCAGTGAAGCCTCAGTTACCACTCGCGCTGTCCGCGGCGCAACACGCGGGCGCGCTCGCGTTCTTCGCGGCGCAGCGTCAACCCATCTACGCGGTGGTGGACACAGCGCGCAGCCCGGAGATCCTGAGCGCGCTGATCACGCACGGCGAGCTCTACTACTCGCTATACGACGGCCCGGAGGGCGAGACCCTCGCCGATGTCGCGCCGTACCTCGTCGCGTTGCCTCCGCAGTCTGCGCTGCTCAGTGCACTGCTGCGCGATCACTGGGGAGACAGCCGCTTTACGCTGCTCTTCGCCAACGCGGACTTCAAGAGTGTACGCCGGCAATTGCGCCGCTTTCTGCTGGTCGAGGACGAAGCCGGCAAGCAGATGTATTTCCGCTTCTACGATCCGCGCGTGCTGCGCACCTTCTTGCCGACCTGCACGCCGGCCGAGTGCCTCGACTTTTTCGGGCCCATCGCCTGGTTCGTGCTGGAGACCGATCAACTCGGGCTCGCGCAAGGCTTCTCCTACACCAACGGCAGCCTGCTGCGGACGGAGAGCGTTCAGTTCTGAACGCCGCGCGGCATGCGAATCAAGAATGCGCGGCTGCACCCGACGGCGTTCCTGTACGGGAAAACCTCGCCCAGCGAATGGTTCATGTCGTTCCTAGTCAAGGCTACGTTTCGCATGGATACGCGCGGCGCGCCGGCTGCCGCAGCAGCCAAGCAGTTGCCGATTCTGAAAGCGGACGTGCCGTACGATCCGAAGAACCCGGAAAGCCTGCTGCGGTTCGAGTCGGATCTGGTTCCGTTCAAACCCCGCGCGGACATCGTGCTGGTCGGCTCCGCGTACGCGCCACAGGGACAGCCGACTCGAGCGTTGGATGTCGAAATCCAAGTCGGCAGCACGCAGCGCGTGATCCGTGTGATCGGGGATCGGCTGTGGTCATTCCCGGTCCGCGATCAACACGCGCCGATCTGCGTTGGCCCGAGTGAGTTCACGGAAATGCCGCTCAGTTACGAGCGCGCCTTCGGCGGGATCGATCGCCACGCCGGGCTCGATCCGCAGCTGCCGCGCTTTCGTCCATGGTGCGCGCAGAACTACGCGGGCAAAGGCTTCATCGGCGCCCTGAGCGTCGATTCCATTCATCGCACGCCGCTCCCCAACCTGGAGGATCCGAACAACCCGATTCAAAACGTGGCCAGCCACCCCGCGCCCATCGGCTGCGGCTTCTTCCCGCGCGGCAACGAGCCCCGCTCCACGTACGCCGGCACCTACGACGAACGCTGGAAAGCCGAGCGAGCGCCCGAGCTCCCCGAAGACTTCCGCTTCGACTACTTCAACGGCGCGCACCCGTACTTCCAGGTCGACGGGTACCTCAGAGGCAACGAGCCTGTTCGACTCACCAACGTCGCCAAGAGTCGCCCAGTGTTCGAGTTTCAACTGCCAGGGATCCGGCCGGTGCTCACCGTGAGTAGCCACCCTTGGCCCAGCGGCGCGCCCACACCCGACACCGAAGCGGCCCTCACCATTCGCCAGGTAATCCCCAAGCTCGACACGCTGGTATTGATCCCGGACGACGGTGTGTTCTTCTTGGTCTGGCGCGGCGTGATCCCAATTCGCGATCCGGGCGCGCTCGAGGTGGCGGAGGTGAGGGTAGAGTACGAGGCATTGGCGGCGCGGGTGAGCGCGGAGTGGATTGGGCGGTGATGAAGCTTCGGCGTGAGCAGATCGCAGAGCATCAAATTGGTCGCGCGCGCCTGCGGGCGTTGGTCCAAAACGGCAAGCTCATTGCGGTGAATGGCACGCGCCTTTCGCCGCGAGCGGACGGTTGCTGAGGCATCCATGCAACGGATTCGACAAGCTCAGCAAGACCGACTCGCTCGGGATCTCGTCGGCCGGCATTTAGCTTGCGACCTGGCAAAGACATTCGGCGCAGCAACATTCTCCCCAGAAACCGGCTGCATCGACTACGACTTGCCCCCTCGGCGCGCTCGCATGGTGCTCGATGAGAAAGGACGCATCGTCCAAAGCTACACGCCGCTCGGCCGCTCGACGCGCTTCCAATTCCAGGGCGAGCGCCTCCGTGCCTTACAGACCTCCGCCGGGGTCGTCTCATATTTCGGCTACGACGCGACGGGCTTCCCGAACATTAGCCAGCGGAGTGATGGGGCCACGGAGCAATTCGTCTACAGCCCTACTGGGGATATTCAGCGCTATGTGCTGAGCGACGGCACGGTGATGCGCTTCGAGCGCGACGTGAAGCGACGCCTCAAACGGTTTGTCGATCGCAATGGTAGCGAGACTCGCTGGGTTCACGACGAGGAGGGGCGGCTAACAGGTATCGTCGATCCGCGCAGGAACCAGACACGCTTCACCTACACCAGCGGCACCCTGCCGGTCCGGATCTCTCGCCCGGACGGTACCGTAGAAGATTTCACCTACCACTCCGCGTCGATAGAACGAAGTGTCGACCGCGCGCACCATTCGACGATCAGTTACGATCCAACCGGGCGGTTGACGCGGGTCGAGTACGCCGACGGGACGACGTTAGCACTCACCTACGGCGAGCAAGGGAAAGTCGTGTTTGGCTCGGTCAGCGAGGTAACGACCCAGTGCAGTTACGATTCTGACGCTCGACTCCTCATCGATAGGACCGGTGCTCATGCCGTCAGCTGTACGTACGACAACGGCCAGCTGTCGCGCGTCACACTGCCGGATGGTCAATCGGTCGCGTATGAGTATGACGCCGATGGCCGCGTCAACGCGGTAGTCGACTGGAGCGGACGTCGACAGGAGTTGTCCTATGGCCTCAGCGAACAGCCGGTTCAACGACGCTTACCCAACGGGTTGACAGAGTACTATCAGCTCGATCCGCTCGACCGTTTATGTGCCATCGACCTCGCCGTCGTGACGGGAGGAGAAGCTCGGCCAATCTGGCGCGAGAGCTACGGGTTCGATGTCATGGACCGGATTGCCATCAGACACGACAACCGCAGCGGGCGGACTGACTTTGAGTACGACGCAGCTGGGCAACTCGTTGCAGCGCGGGGGGTAAAAACCGAGCAATTCGCATATGACGCCGCGGGAAATCGCGTTTTCGGCAGCGGTCAGCTCGTGAGCTACGACATGAGCAACCGCGCCATTTCGGACGGAAGGGGCCAGTACGAGTTCGACGAACGCGGGAATCGCAGCTCATCGAACTCGGCATCCGGAAGGGTCCGCTACGAATACGACCTACGCGATCAGCTGATTGGCATCGTCCATGCGGATGGTTCGCGCACTGAATACGCCTACGACGCTTTCTCGCGGCGGATTCGCAAGCACCGCGGCGCACGGGTCACCGAATACATCTGGCTTGGCCATCAGATGGTTCAGGAGATCGTGACCGAAGGCAACACACGTCACACCTGCGAGTACCTGTATGAACCCGGCGCGCACAAGCCCCTCGCGATGCGTCTGCGGGGCAGCATCTACTACTACCACTGTGATCGGCTGGGTACCCCCCAGCTACTGACGGACGCGCGTGGCATTGTGGTTTGGTCGGCGCACTACGAGGCGTTCGGCGATGCAACCGTGCAGCTCCACGAAGTCGAGCAGCCTCTCCGTTTTCTGGGGCAGTACTTTGATGGTGAGAGCGGCCTCCACTACAACCGCGCTCGCTACTACGATCCAGCGCTCGGTTCGTACCTGAGCGCCGACCCCGCGCTGCCGCCTGGCAGCGCAAATCAGTACCGTTACGTATCCGGCAATCCCATCAATCTCTCTGATCCTTTGGGCCTATTCGGAGAGAGTTGGCCGGGCTGGGTCAAGACCGCAGTTTCGGTCGCCGGCAGCATCGCAGTCGGTGTCGCCGTCGTCGCGCTGGCCCCGGAGATCGCGACTGTCGGCGCTGCAGTAGCACTTGCCGTCGGTGTCGGCGCGCTGGCGGGCGCGGCTGGTTTCGGTCTGAACGCGGCCATGACGCCCGGTGCCTGCGTCCCTTGCGCGATGCTCGAGGGAGGAATTGTGGGAGCGATCGCCGCTATCCCGTTCGCGGCGGCGATCATATTCGGCGGCCCTATAGCCGCCATGGGCGTTGGGACGGTCGCGGCAATTGGCGCGGCATCGGGAGCGGCGGGATACATTGCCGACTGCGCGCTCTATGATCACCCCTGGAACACCGGGGACTTTCTCAAGACCGTGGCGATCTCTGCCGCGACCGCCGGCCTCTTTCACTATATGGGTGGCAAGTTCTTTCCGTCAAAAGGATCGTCCAACCCGCCGCCGGACGATCCCGCTACGTCTCCTGCGGAGGAAACGCCTGCGCAACGGCTGGCGCGGAGGAAGGCGGAGAATCTCGAGAACTCCAGACAAAAATCCCATCAAGAAGGCATGGACGACGCAGATAGGAAGGGCAAGTTCGCAGCGCTCAGCGACGACGATCAGAACTTCTTGAACGAGGATCCGAAGAACAAGGCACTTGCATACGACCCCGATACGAAGAGCTACAAGCCAGACGAGGCCAGAACGGCACGCCAAGCAGAAAGCGACGAGACCGTCAAAGGCCCGGTTCGGCGGGCCGATGGGGCGCTCAATCCAAGCGAACAGGGCGCCGACTATGTCGACGGCGACAACAAGCCGTGGGACGTTAAGGATGCCTCTCACGGTGCCGACAACATCGCCAACAACGCCAAAAGCGGCGAGAATGTTCTTGTCGACGGGAACGACTTGTCGCCAGCTGATAGATCTCAACTACAGAAAGACATCAATCAACGCCTTGCGAACGATCCCAACGCCGGTGATGTGCGAGTCGTAGGTCCGCCCGGCAATCCCCCGATTCCCCAGGGACCTCCTACCCCGATCGCCCCTCCTTCAAACGACGATGACGACGATGACGAATGAAGATCTCGCCGAACGAGTTCGGCTACACGCGCTCTGGTTCAGAAACGACCCGGCCGGGCGACGGCTCGAACTCCAGGGTGTCCGCGTGAGCGGCGCTATGCTGTGCAACGCGCGCATCACGCGCGCTCGCCTGATTCAGGTCGACCTCAGCGGCGCGGATTTTCGAGGGGTTTGGTTCACGGATTCGGACCTTGAGGACGTTTCATTCCAAGCCGCGACCCTTGAGGAGGCGGAGTTCGCCGAGTGTCGGATTCGCCGAGTGAACTTCAACGGCGTAACCATGGACGGCGGATCGCTTGCAGGTGGTCAGGTGGTCGACAGTTCTTTTCTGGGAGCGTCTCTTCGGCGGACCAACGTCGCAAAGAGTACCTTCGAGCGCGTCAACATGGCAGGCGCGAACCTCGCGCATTCGCACCTGGTGCGTTGGGAGGTAAGCGACGCAGACCTACGCCGGTGTGATTTTCAGGGTGCAACCTTGTCCGCCGCGACGCTACGCGACAGCGATTTGCGCGACGTGAACCTGGCAGAAACGGATCTGTCGCGAACGCTGCTACAACGAGTGAAGGTAGCGAACGCACACGGGACGCCTTTCTTGGCAGAACTGTTCGGCGAGAGTCTCGACTTCAGCGAACATGCCGACCTCACCCAGGTCGGGACTTTGGAGCGACTCCGCAAGCAGCTAGGAGGTGGAGAAGGGCCAGGAAGCTCACGATATGGCCTCGGTGCATTTCCGGCGCTGTACCGGGCCTATGAAACTACCGAGAGCGAGAAGCGAGGGTTCGTCGTCGCGCGTCGTCCAGACGCGCAAGACGTATTCCGCGTTCACCAGCTCACCGTCGAAGGCGACACCCTCATCGTCGATTACGAGCAGCTCGATCCGCGGTTCCCTGGCTGGTTGGCGGCCGATCTGATCTTCGATGTGCTGCTTCTGGAATTCCTGCGCGACGAATATCGGGGGGCGGTGTTTGCGGTCGAATATCGCAACCAGACGACGGGCGCTGCGCACATCGCCGAGTACGGGCAGCACCAGCCGCCCGTAATGCCCAGAAGCGTGAAGTGAATCGCTCGAGTCGCGCAACCAGGTCTTTCCAACCGATGAGCACCAATGTTGAGTAGCGCCCTTTTTCCCGGCACGAGATGACGCGCCCAGCCACCACACTTTTCGATGAGAAATTTCCTTCTCGCCGACGCAGCGGCGCGAGGCCTAAGGGCTGAGGCCACGGCGTTTGCAATGCTCGTTGACGCGAAGAATGACGCTGCCGTCGCATTCTATGAACATCATGGATTTCAGCGGTTAGAGAGCCAACCGCGAAGCTCGTTCCTGGCGCTAGCGACCGCGGGAAAGGCACTGTCGGCAGGAACCGGCAAGAGGAAACGCTGACACTTCGTAAAGGCGGGTCTCGCTCACGTCGGCGCAACCCTGATGCACTCACCGTTCGCGATGATGGAGGCTCAGCGCGCCGGATCCTGAGTCCGAGCGATGCCGATTACACCCTGGCTACCATGGGCGGGGGAGGCGTTTTGGGCCTGTTTCCGTTATGCTGCCGCGGGCTGCCTGCGATTTTGGTGGCCTGTCGCGAGCTGCTGACGATTTCGGTGGCCGCTACGCTCGGTACGGCGTTCGATGCCCCGCCCGCTGAAAGTCCAGGAAGTCAAGGATGCCGTTCATGACCCTCGCAAAAGAGTGGAAAGCCGCTGGCCTGAGCACGGCAACGCACGAGGGATGAGTGAGCACTGCCGCGCATTCCCTCGTTAACGACGGGCCGCTCAAGCCGGGAGACCACTTTCTCAAGTTTGAGGTGATGGGGCTGCTCGGTAAGGGCGGGCACGCTTGGGTCTATCACGGTTACGACTCTTTTCTCGATCGCCACGTCGCCATTAAGGTGATCCCGAAACCTGCAGAGCCGGGCCGGGATCTCGCGCGTCGCGCGCAGCTCGAGGCGCGGGTGCTGTGCAGATTGCAGCATCCCAATGTGGTGCACGTGATCGACGCTGGAGCAACCATCGAAGGCGCGGTTTACATCATCATGGAAGTGCTTTACGGGCGAACGCTGCGTGAAGTGATCCACGAGCTCCACCCTCTGAGCGTGGCAGAGGTGTTGTGGCTAGGCGCCGAGATTGCAGACGGCGTGCACGCAGCGCACCAGCAGCACGCGATTCACCGCGATCTAAAGCCGGAAAACGTCTTCATTTTGCAGGACAACGCGGTCAAGGTGCTCGACTTCGGCATCGCCAAGTTCCTCGGTTACGGTGCCGCGGTCACTCAAAAAGATCTGCTCCACGGCACGATGCTCTACATGAGCCCCGAGCACCTGCAAGGCTTCGGGGTAACCGCGCGCAGTGACATCTACGCACTCGGGACGATCTTGTATGAGGCGTTTGCCGGAGTGCCGCCGTGTATGATCGGCACGCCCGATCACACCGTCCACGCCATTGCCTGGAGCCAGCTCAACCGGATGCCGCCACCGCTCGACGAGTTGATGGCCACGGTCCCGTCTTTCGTCGCGCGTGCGATTCAGCGCATGGTCGCCAAGGAGCCTGCCGATCGCTTCGCCTCGATGGCAGAAGTGGCCGCGATCCTGCGCGCGCACGCGCGCCGCTACGAGCAAGAATTCTCGGGCGCGCTTGCCGCGCAGCGCGAGCTTTGGCATGACGCGGCTAGCGGAGCAGCGGCGCACAGCGTTCCGCCGCCCACACCCGTCAGGACCGCAACCGATGATATCTCTGCGAATTTCGGCTTCGCGCAGCCGACGTTCAACGGTCAAAGTGGGAACACGGCGCCGCTCTCGCCGCACGCGGTCTCTAGGCCAGCTTCACCGGCATCCCAGCCTCCAGCCGAGGCACGCGCCCCGGCTCAGACGGCAGCGACAATGCTCGCGATCCCGGCGCAGCAGCCGGCTCGCGCTGAGGTCGCAGCGACAAGTGCAGTAACGAATCCAAAGCGTAGCGTGGGTCCGACGCGTAGCGCGGACGGCCGTCGCCTCGTATTGCAATTGCTCGCGGGAGCGGTTGGGCTGGGGACGATCAGCGGCCTCCTCTTGATTACTACCCAGGCTTACCGTCGAGAGCCTAATCGAGCGCCGGCCGCAAGCGCGCGCGAACCTGTCGCTTCCCCGGCTGAAAGCTCGAAATCTTCAACCTCTGCTCCTCCTATGCCTCCCGTCATCGCAACCCCGGAGAGTGTGCAATCCGTAGGGACTGCGGGAATGCCGGCTTCCGCGGCAACAAGGCCGTTTGTCGGGAAAGCCGTACCGTCCGCTTCTGCGCACACCAACCAGGTTCCGCTGAACCCCGGAGCCAACAAAGCAACGCCAAAGCCCGCCGCTGCACGGCCGAAGTCTGGTCTTTGGGACATGTCCGATCTGGACGCGCCCGCCAAGGCGAACCCCGTACCGCCAGCCGCAACCGCAAAGAACTCAGTCGCTGGAGCGGACAATCCGCCCGACAAACCGCGACGGAAGCTGATCTACGGCGCGGACGACATCAGGTGATCGCGATGACGAGAAAGTATCCCTTGCCCAAGCTCCCCTCCGGCGACGAGTACCCGTCTCTGGACGAGGCGCCGCTGACCAAACGCGCCGCTGCCGTCGAGTCCGAGCGACCAGAGCCGGAGCCGGAGATGGATTCTGAACCTGAGCCTGAACGCACGGGCTTCAATCCTTACGGCTTTTCGGTGCTCACTGTTCCCCCGGATCTTCGGCGCGAGATGCTGCAGACGAAGCTGCCGCGCCTCGATCCGAAATATTTCCAGGATACCGTTCCACCGAATCACTCGCTCGAAGCGCCGCCCGCCAGCGACGAGGAGCCAGCGGGCGTGCCGCCCCTCGCGAGTCGCAGACGGTTACTCATCGGTCTCATCACCTGTCTGTTCGGCATCTCACTGTTCCTGGTATTCGTGCTCCTGCGTTCTCCAACTCCACGGCACGAGGCGACGCTTCCTGCGACGAAAGCGATCGACCCTGCAGCGACTCCGAGCCAGGCTGCACCCGCAACGGTGCTCGCGCCGGAAGCGACCGTGTCCGCGTCCGCATCCGCGTCCGCGTCCGCGTCCACCGCCCTGGTCTCCGCCACGGCAGACCCCGGCGCTCCCGCGAAAAGCCCGATCCAGCAGGGGCTTCGCGTCGGTCAGCCGACTGCCTCACCGGCTCGCCCCCGCCGCGCTACGCCCACTCCAGCGGCGACTTCGAAATCCGCGCGCCCTGCGCTAACGTCCCCGCCGTCCGCGCCCGCGCCGTCCGCGTCCGCGCCGCCAGTTTCTTTACAGCCTTCCTGGGTCACACCGAGATGAAACGCTTCCGCTTGCTTCACCCAGCCCACTCTGTGTTTACGCTGACGCTTGCTCTCTCGTGCTCGATCGCGTCGCTCTGCCACGCACAGACACAAACTGCGAGCGATTCCTCGAGCGCGGATGATAACACCCGGGTGCGCGCGTTGTTTCGCCAAGGCGTCGCCGCGCTCAACGCGGGCAAGATGCAAGAAGCAGCGAAGACGCTCGGCGAAGCCTGGTCGATCCGCAAGACGTACGACGTGGCTGCCGCATTGGCGCAAACGGAGCT
>Ga0210392_10001787_pt1 | contig 11175 bp, 7 predicted proteins | sample IncBWC30OmetaG_FD_161057 | JGI IMG/M metagenome (GOLD analysis project Ga0210392, IMG submission 161057) | Forest soil microbial communities from Barre Woods Harvard Forest LTER site, Petersham, Massachusetts, United States - Inc-BW-C-30-O ...
AAGCGCTTCGGCTCCGTGACCGTGCTCAACGGCCACATCCACCAGGCGCTGCAGAAGATTGAAGGCAACATTACCTTCCACACCGCGCGCTCGACCGCGTTTCCCCAGCCCGCACCCGGTGCGGCGCCCAAGCCCGGCCCGATGAAGGTCGAGGCCGCGCGCCTGCGTTCATTCCTTGGCCTGACAAACGTTTCCTATGTGGAAACAGCCACCCCTCTGGCCATCGTGGACTCGACGCTCGCCGACCAAGGATAAACCATGACCATGGACGCAAACTTCTGGGCGAACGTGCATGGGGGTACCACGCACTTCCCTATCGCCATGATTTTTGTGGCCTGCCTGTGCGACACGGCCGCGTTATGCTTCTGGCATAAGCCCGCGGCCGTGTCCCTGCGCACCGCCGGAAAATATTCGGCCATCATCGCCGCGCTCGGCAGCGTGCCCGCCGTCATCTCCGGCCTCGTGATGACGCGGGGCGTCATGCTCGGTGACGACTCCGCCCTGCGCCTGCACCACCTTTTCGTCTGGCCCGCGTTCACGCTGATGATCGCGGTGGCGGTATGGCGCAGCCTCACGCGCGAGCAAGTCTCGCGGCGCGGATACGCCGGCTACGTCGGCGTGATTTGCGTGCTCACCGGCTTGATCGCCGCCACCGGCTACTGGGGCGGCGAGTTACTGAAGGCATTCCCGTGATTATTTTGAACAGAAGAGCACAATCCATTTTACACCAAGATCGCAAAGAACGCGAAGTCGGTTTTTAGGGGGATGCTCCTTGTCATTCAGCGCGGAGCGAAGAACCCCTCGACCTCTCGTCATGCTCAGCTGCTTGGCGACCTTTGCGATCTTGGTGTAAAAAGTGTTTTGGAAAACCGCGACGCACCTACCCCAAAATTTTGATTTGAGCTGTAATTCTATGAAACCACTCAAAGCCCTGCTCGCAAGCATCGCTGCCGGCGCCACAGCCCTGGGGGCTGCAGCCGCGCTGGCCGCCGTCCTTCGCCACCAGGAGGCGACGCATTCGCATGAACTACCGCCGTATGTGGCGCCCGCGGATCTCGCCAGCATGCCGCACGACGTCCTGGTTGAGAACGGCAAGAAACTGTATTTCGGCAATTGCGCCCACTGCCACGGCGATGACGCGCACGGCGACGAAGGCCCGGACTTGCACGGCATCTGGGTGAGCAACCGGCGCATCGCGACCGTGGTCAAACGCGGCATCAAGGGCGAAATGCCAACCTTCGCCACCAAACTTCACGACGACGAAATCGCCGCGCTGATCGCCTACGTGCGGAGCTTGGATTGAAGGATTATTTCAATCCTTTTTAACGCAAAGATCGCGAAGAGTCGCTGGTATTTCGCCATCAAAAGCAAAAACCGAGCCCGCTTGGAAATTTGGTGCGAACAAACACCAGTCTCTTCGCTTCCTTTGCGACCTTCCCAGTCCTCCGTAGCTTTAGCGAAGGAGGATGTGAAAATCATTTTTGAATCCGGCATCTCCGCGGAGTGCGCGGATGCTCGCAGATGGATTTAGGCAGGAAACCCGGAAGCCAGGAGCTTGGCCTTCTGGTTCGATCACCGTGTTCTTCGTGTCTTTGTGGCCGTGCCATCCGTAGCCCTGAGCCTGTCGAAGGGGCGAAGGATGGTGAAGGTTTGGAAAGAAACCACGGCGCGCCCGGCGGTCGCGCCCTACCCCAGACACGCTTATTATTTCGGAGCCTTGCCGTGTTTGTGATGTAGCGAGAGGAGCACCGGCAGCACGATCAGCACGACGGGCATCTGCAGGGTAAGGCCGGAAATGATGGCGATGGCCAGCGGTTGCTGCATGGCCGAGCCCGCGCCGATGCCGAGCGCCAGCGGCAGCAGCGCCAGGATCGCGGCGAACGTCGTCATCGCGATCGGGCGCATGCGGTTGAGGCCGGCTTGCACCAGCGCCTCGCGCGGATCGAGATCGTCGGGCAACGACACGAGCTCCGAGACGTAGAAAATCGCCACCTCGGTCGCGATGCCGACGATCATCGTCATGCCCATCATCGAGGAGATGTTGAGTTCGGTGCCCGTGAGCCACAAGCCGATGGTCACGGCAGAGAGCGCGAGCAGCGTGCAGCCGAGCATCGAAAGCGCCGTGCGAAAGCGTTCGTACAGGAACAGCAGCAGCAAGAACACCAGCGCGACCGCGCCCGCGAAGACCGCCATCAGGCCGGCGAATGCCTTCTGCTGCTCCGCATAAAGGCCGCCCAGCTCCACGTAAACGCCCGCCGGCACGAGGCCAGGCTCCTTTAGCGCGGCCTGCACGTCGCGGATCGTCGAACCGAGATCGCGGCCGGTGATGCGGCCGGTCACGGCGAGCATGCGCTTGAGATTATCGCGCACGATCTGGGGCTGGCCGGTGACCGTCGAAATATTCGCCACTCGCACAAGCGGGAAAAAATGCCCGTCGGGCGCGCGCAGGTGGAGATGGGCGATATCGTCCGCCGTGCGCCGTGATTTTTCGGGAATCCATACGCGGATGCCGATGAGCTTGGGCCCGCTTTCGACTTTCGTCGTGGCGACCGCGCCGCTGAGCAGCACGTCGACCTCCTGGGTGACGGCGTCGGGATCCATGCCTTCGAGTGCGGCCTTCGCGCGATCGACGTCGATCGTGAGCGCATCACCCGCCAGCACCGTGCCGTTCAGCACATCGACCACCCCGCGGATCTTGCCGATGGCGCCGGCCACCGCCCGGCCGGTGGACTGAAGCAGCGCATTGTCGTCGGAGTAGAGCTTGATCTCGATCGGTTGCGGCACCGCGGTGAGGTCGCCGATCAAATCCTCCATCAGTTGCGCCATCTCGATTTCGAGGCCGGGCACGTTCTTCTCGATTCGCCCACGCACATCATCCATCACCTCTTCGATGTCGCGGCGCGGGCGTGGCTTCAGCCGTACAAAAAAATCGCCCTCGTTTGCCTCGGTGAGGCCGGTGTCCCCAAGCTGCAGGCCGGTGCGACGCGAATAGGTCTGAACCTCCGGCGCGGCTTGTAGAATGGCTTCGACTTGCCGCAACAGCCGGTCGGTTTCGGTAAGCGAGGTGCCGGGATCCGCGTGGTAGTCGATGATGAATCCACCCTCGTCCATCTTGGGCATAAAGCCCGTGCCGACATTTTGGTAGCAAAGCCAGGCCACGATCAGCAGCGGTACGACGCCAAAAAGGACGAGCGCGGGGCGCGCGAGCATGCGCCGCATTGTCCGGCCATACCAGCCATGGATGCGTGCAGTGAAGGCCCCGCCTTCGTTTTCGGCGTCTTTTTTCCCAAGAAAATGATTGGCGAGAATCGGCACGGCGAGCCACGCGATCAGGAACGAAATCACGAGGCTCGCGGCCATGGTGAGGGAGAGCGCCTTGAAAAATGCGCCGGTCACGCCGGAGAGAAACGCCAGCGGCGCGAAGATGATGATGGTGGAAAACGACGAGCCGACGAGCGGACGGGTGAACTCGGCGGCGGCCGACCACACGATCCCGTGGTGCACGCCGGAATGGCCGTGCAGGCGGCGCATGATGTGCTCCACCATCACGATGGCATCGTCGATGATCAGGCCGACCGCGGCGGCCATGCCGCCGAGCGTCATGATATTGAAACTGCTGTGGAGCAGCTTGAGCAGCAGGACCGTGGCGGCGAGCGTGGCGGGCACGCAGGCCATCGCGATAAATGTGATTTTTTTGTTGCGGAGAAAGAGCATCAGCACCGCGCCGGCGAGCAGCACGCCGATGAACACCGCATCGCGCACGCTGCCGGCCGATTCGATGATGAGCTGGCTTTGGTCATACCAGTTTGCGATCTTCACGCTGCGCGGCAACTGCGGCTGGAATGCCTTCAGTTTGGCCGCGACGTCGCGGGAAATCTGCACCGTGTTGCCGTCGGGCTGCTGGTAAACCTGGAGGATGACGGCGTCGCGGCCGTCGGCGGTAACCCGCGTCCATTGCGGCACCGCGTCGGGGGTGATGGTGGCGACATCAGCCACGCGCACGAGGCCGGCCGGGCCCTTTTGCAGGACGGTTTCGCCGAGCTGGCTGGCGGCGGTTACGCGGCTGTCCACGATCACGAGGTAAAGTTTGTAGTGATCCTCGATCCGGCCGACGGCGTTGATCGTGTTGGCGGAAGAAAGCGCTTTCGCCACGTCGTCCAAGGTAAGCCCATGCGCCTCGAGCCGCGCGGGATCGATCGTCACGCGCCACTCGGCCTCGGCCCCACCCTGCACGGTGACCTTGGCCACGCCCGTCACGGTCGAGAGCAGTGGACGAAGCTGGTAATAAGCCGCATCGCGCAGCTCGACCGCTGAAAGCCGCGATGAGGTCAGGCTGTAAGCCATCACCGGAAAGACCGTCGGGTCCATGCGCCGCACGTCGAACGTCGTGCCGGCGGGGAGCGAAGGCAGCGTCTTGGTGATGGCCGACTCGACCTGGAGCATCGCGGAAACCATGTCCTGGCCCCAGTCGAAATTGACCGAGACTTCCGAGCTGCCCCGGCTCGAATTGGAGCGGATGCTGCGCAGGCCGGGCACGGAGCGCACCGCTTCCTCGATGGGCATCGTGACTTCGGACGTCATGCGCTCGGCCGGTCGGTCGCCGGCATCGAGGCTGATCACGATGCGGGGAAAATCCACATGGGGAAACAGTGCCACGGGCAATGACCACGTTGCGACGAGCCCGCCCAGGATGAGCAGCCCCAGCATGAAGAGGACGGACCTCCGGTGGTCCTGCATCCATGCGACAAAATTCACGGCTTGTTTTCCCCCGGAGCCTGGATGGCCATGCCGTCGTCCAGTTCGTAGTTGCCAAGCGTGACCACGGCATCGCCGACCGTGAGATCATCCGCAATCACTTCGACAAAATCACCCGACGTAATGCCGACTTTGACTTCGTGGCGGACGGCTTTGCCGTTTTTGACTGTGAACAAGACGAACTTGTTGTCGGCGGGCAGGACGGCACTGCGCGGAACCACGAAAGCGGACGTTTCCTTTTTCAATTCGATCGTGGCGCTGACGTGCTCGCCGACATACAACGGCGCCCCGGCCGGCAAGGGCGCGCGCACCTCGGCCGCGCCCGTGGTGGCATCGATCGCGCCACCCGCCACGCGCACCACCGACTGAACCGGCGCGGCATCCGGCCGGTTCGCCGAAACCAGCACCACGGCCTGTCCGGGACTGACCCGGCCGATGTCCGCCACTTCGACGCCAAGCCTCGCCTCGAGATGATCGCCCGCCGCCACCGCGACCAGCAGCGTGCCGGCGGCGGCAAACGAGCCCGCCTGCAAATCAAGTTTGCTCACGACGCCGGCGGCGGACGCGATGACCTTGCCGTCGCCACCGAGACCGCGGGCGGTGAAGCTGGCCAGCTTGAACCGGGCATCGTCCGCCGCCTGCTGGGCCGTGAGCAAGTCCTGGTTGGTCGCCAGTTTCAAATCGTAGCGTTCCTGCGTGGCCGCGAGCGCCTTGTCCGCCATGGCTTGCAGGCTGCGCGCCGAGTCGAGCTGGAGTTTTGTGTCAGGACTCGGGTCGATCTCCATCAGCACGTCGCCCGCGGCCACCGGCGCGCCGACGCCGACATTGATCTTGCGGATCACGCAATCGTAAGGGGCCGCGCTCGTCGCTTCGGCCGAGGGTGCGGAGCCGATCACGCCGAAAACATGCAACGTTTCCGCAATAGCCTGGCGCTGCAACGGGGTGGTCTCGACCTTGGCGGCGGGCGGCGCCTCACCTTCCGACCCGCTCGCGGCAAAATGCTTGTAGCAATACCATCCGGCAACCATGAGCACGAGGGGAAGGACGATCTTGATAGTTTTTTTCATGGCAGAAAATTAGTTGTCCGCGCCGCAGTTGAGCAGCGGCCGGCCGGTGGCGATTTCGAGGGCGACGCTGAGTTCGAGCAGGGATTGCTGCAGCTGAATCTGTTCCATCCGCCGTGTCGCGAGGGTGCCGCGCGCATCGCGGTAGGCCAGCACGTCGGCATTGCGGGCCTGATACTCCTTGGTGAGCGAGGCCGCAAGTTGCTCGGTCTGCGGCAGCGACTCATTGACGGCTCGCAACTGGGCTCGCGCCACATCGAGGTCGGCGAGAATCTGCGTCACCTCTGAACGGGCTTCGGCCACCCGCGCAATGTATTCATCGAACAACTGCTGGCGGGTGGCCCGGGCCATCGCGATCTGGCCCTGGTTGCGATCGAACACCGGGATATCCACCGTCACGCCGTAGCTGATGGTGTGCACATTGCTCGTGTCATTGGCCTTCGCGATGCTCAGGCCGATCTTTGGAAATTGGGCGATCACCGCCGCGCGCAACGTCGCCTCCTCGCTTTTGTAGCCGAGAGTGAGGGCGACGAGATCGAGCCGCCGTTTTTCCAGACCCTGCAACAAATTGGGCGCGATGTCGGCGGGCAAAACGGGAAAGCCCGGGGCAGGCTTGAGGCGCAACGGCGCGTCGGCCGGCTGGCCCAGTGCCAGGTTGAGCGCCACGCGTTCGGCGGTAATCTGTTGCTCGAGGACGAACCGGTTGTTCTGCGCCTGCGTCCACGCTTCCGTGGAGGTCATGAGATCGGTGGAGGTTTTCTGCCCATGCTCCATGGCCTGCTGCGTCAGCTTCACATTGTCGGCGAGGTCGTCCTCGATCTCGCGGGCCAGCGGCAGGCGCTGGTCGAGTGAAAGGAGCCGGAAGGCGCGGAGGCGAGCGTCCTGCGCCGCCTGCCATTCCTGCCAGGCGATCGACAGATCGAGCGCCGCCCCGCTCGCTTTCGCCGCGGCGACGGCATCGTGGTGGACCAGCAACGACGTGACATCCCAGCTCAAGCCGTAGCTCCGGCCGTTGACCAGGGTTGGGTCGGTGTTCGCCTGCAGTTGGTCGAGCGTATAACCAAACTGCGGATTGGGCAGGATGCCCGCCTGCAAAACCTGCGCGTTCGCCACGCCGCGCTGGTCGCGCAAGGCGCGCAGCTCCGGGCTCACGATGACCACCATCACGGCGATTTCATCCGGCGAAAATCCATCGCGCCCATCGATCACGATCGGCTTGAGCAGCGGATGATCGATCCTGGCGGCGGCGATTTTGACCGCTTCGAGCTTGGGCGGCTGCAACGCGGCCTCCACCGAAGCAGAGTCGAGTGGCTGCGGATGATAAATCGCGCAGCCACCGGTCAGCGCCAGCAGGGCAAGCGCAGGATAACTGAATCGAATGATCATGGGCCCACCACGAGCACCGTGAAGGTGTCGGGTAAAATCGGAGGATGATGCGAAGACCCGTCCGTCGGCATCGGGCCAAACTTGGCCGTGGGCAGAAAGAGCCGTCCGGTTTTTTCGTCGAACGCGATCGTGCGCGCGCCCCACTGGGTGGCCACGGTTTGCCGGACGCTGAATTTGTCGGGCGATTCCTCCTGCACCACGGTGAGCGTGCCGCCCCGGCAGGGAGCAAACGCGCGACCGGTGGCGGGATCAAACACGGCGCCATCGGGATCCTTGCCGATTGGCAGGGTGGCGAGAATTTCGCCGGTATCGCTGTTGAGCACGACAAATTTCCCGTTGCCGCAGGCGGAGAAAAGCCGGTGGTTCGCGCGATCGATGGCGAGGCCGGTCGGTCCTTCGCCAGGCACGATGGGCCAGGTGGCGATCAATTTGAGCGCGTGGATGTCGACCACGAAGACAGCGCTTTTATCCTCATCATTGACGAACATGCGGCCACGTCCGTCGAAGACCAGTCCCTCCAGTCCCTCGCTCAGCGCGACCGTGGCCTTGAACTCCCCGGTGGCGGCATCCATCACGGCGAGGTCGCCACTGCCGCTGTTGCAGACAAAAACCTGCTTGGTGTCGGCATCGTAATCGAGGGCATCGGGTTTTTTGCCGTGAGCCGGGATGACCTTGAGCGCTTGCAGCGTCTTAAGGTCGAACATCGTGATGGTGCTGTCCTTGCCGTTGCTGATGAAGCCATGGTTGAACTCCGACGCGACCGCGATGCCGTGTACGCCGTTGGCAGGTGCAATCTCGCCGACTTTTTTGCCGGTGTCGGCATCGAGCACTTCGACGCGCGTGCCGTGCGACAGGTAGAGGCGGCGCGCCCCGGAATCGACGCAGAGCAAATCATAGCCGCCTTCGCCGCCGATCTTGAACTGCGCCAGCACGCGGTAATCGGCCAGCGCGGTGACGCTGGCGCAGAGAAAAGCCAATAGCCATGAGGAGATTTTGAGCAGGGAGGTCATGGGAAGAATTCGCTTAATCCTGATGCAGAGATACACCCGCGATTTTCAGCCGACAGGCGCCGACAAGCAAATACGGAATTCAAGGCATCAGGTTGCATTCGCGAATCGCCCCCTGTCATTTTGAGCGCAACGACGAATCAAAATCTAAATCTTGTGGCACCGGCCTGAACGAGGCCGGCTACAGGTGGAACGCGTTGTCCCCTGGCCTCCGAAGCTTTAGCCAAGGAGGCTCAACGCACGCAAAAGCGCCAGGGGACGCCACGCTGCACCCGAAAAATCCAACTACGGATCCGCCTGCCCGCTACCCACTGCCCGCTACTTCCCGGCCGGCCCCGCCCACCGCGCCGCGCCCACGATGCCCGCCTGGTTGAGAAATTCCGCCGGCACGACCTTGGTGCGCAGCTTGAGATAGTGGAAAAACTTTTCGTGCTTCGCGCTCACTCCGCCACCGAGGATGATCAGCTCCGGCCAGAGGATGTTTTCCAGCAGGGACAGATAACGGTTCAGCTCCCGGCTCCACTCACTCCAGGTGAGATTCTTCTTTTTGCGCACCGAGGCGGCGACCAGCTTTTCCGCATCCTTGCCCTTGTAGGGCAGGTGGCCCAGCTCGCAGGGGAAAATCGCCCCGCCATGGAACAGCACCGAGCCCACGCCGGTGCCGAGCGTGAGCATGAGCGCCTTGCCGCCAAAATTGCGCCCGGCGCCAAACGTCATTTCCGCCAGGCCGGCCGCCGCCGCATCGTTGATCAGCGCCACGCGGCAACCCGTGGCCTTGGAAAAAAGTTTTCCACCGTCGAGCCCGATGAAGCCCTGGTGCATATTGGCCGCGGTGAGAATGCGCGGCCCCTGGATGACGCCCGGGAAACCAATCCCGACCGGCCCGCGCCAGTGGAAATGCCCGGCGACCTCCGCCACCAGTTTCGCCATCCTGGCGGGCGTTACGGCTGCGGGCGTCTCGATGCGATGACGCTCCGCCAGCAGCCGCCCCGTCCGCGTTTCGACCGGCGCGCCTTTGACCGCCGAGCCGCCGATATCGATGCCAAGGACTTTCATGCGGCAATAGTTCTCACGCGAAGACCGACCGGAACGCAAAAGAGAAATTTTTCTTTTTCTGAAAAAAGAAAGGGTGGCAACTCCTCCGACGATGGCCATCGTCGGAACACAACTTGCTTAAGCCGCATGCCTCAATCTTTTGATCCATCGGGAACCAAGATTTGCCGAATTAGTTCGCGCGTTCTCCTGGGGGCCGTTGGCGTGTTCACCCTCGCCTTTTATGCGTGGACCGCCCGGTCGAATGTGCGGCAAATGTATGACCTCAGTGATCCGGCCGATGCCTATTACAACCTGCTGATCCAGGGTTTTCGCAGTGGTCAGCTCAACCTGAAACAGGAGGCTCCGCCCGGGCTGGCGAATTTGGCCGATCCTTATGATCCGGCCACGAACACGGCTTTTCGGGAGGGGTCCCACCTGCACGACCTCAGTTACTACAACGGCAAAATATATATCTATTACGGCGTCACCCCAGCGCTGGTCCTTTTCTGGCCTTACGCCGCGCTGACCGGGCACTATTTGTCTCACAAGCAGGCGGTGGCGATCTTTTGCTCGATCGGTTTTCTCGCCAGCGTGGCATTGTTGGGCGCACTTCGACGGCGTTATTTTCCGGAAGTCTCCGGGACCGTGGTGGCAGGTTGTGCCCTGGCGTTGGGCCTGGCGAACTGCGTGCCGGCGATGTTGCAACGTCCGGATGTGTACGAAGTGGCGATCAGTTGTGCCTACGCCATGGTGATGCTGGCGCTGGCGGGCATCTGGTGCGCCTTGCATGATCCGGCCCGGCGGTGCTGGTGGCTGGCGGCGGCCAGCCTCGCTTACGGGCTGGCCGTGGGCGCGCGGCCGAATGTTCTCTTTGGCGCGGTCGTCCTGCTGGTGCCGCTCGTCCACGCCTGGGGCTCCGAACCCAACCGGCCACGGTGGCTTATGGCCGCCCGCCTGCTGGCCGCCGCGGTGGTTCCGATTTCACTCATTGGGGCCGGGCTGATGTTCTATAACTACCTGCGTTTCGACAACCCGTTCGATTTCGGCATGTCGTACGCGCTGGCCGCCGTAAAGGAGCGCGCGCTAACCCATATGTTCGATCTGAAATATCTTTGGTTCAATCTTCGGATCTATTTTTTGCAGCCGCTGCGCTGGCACGGTTCCTTTCCCTTTGTGAACGACATCAAGGTGCCGCCGGCTCCGGCCGGCCAGTTGGGCGTGGAAAACGCGTTCGGCGTCCTGGCCAACCTCCCCTTGGTGTGGATGGCCGCGGCGGCGCCGCTGGCCTGGCAGGGACGGACACCGGGCAGACATTCCGCTTTGCGTTTGTTTATCGCGGCCCTGGCCGTGCTTTTTGGTGTTTTTGCGCTGACCATCTGCCTCTATACTTATGCCGATTTGCGCTACCAGGTGGATTTTATGCCGGTGCTGGTCCTGCTGGCAATGTGCGGGGTGCTTGGTTTGGAGCGCGCCTTGGTGACAAAACCGCGGTGGCGGGGCGGGGCACGCTGGGCCTGGATCACCCTCCTGTTTTTTTCCGTTGGGGTCAACCTGTTGGTTGCCACCCTGCGTTACGCCGAAGAACAATTTCGCGCCGGGGTCGACCGGGTTGACCTGGGCCGGCCACAAGAAGCCGTCGCCTATTTTGAGCAGGCCCTGCGCATAAAGCCCGATTATGCCCAGGCGCACGCTTACCTGGGCTCCACCCTGTTATACTACCCCAACCGATTGCCCGAAGCCATCGCCCAGTTACAAACAGCCCTGCAGATCGATCCGGATTTGCCGGAAGCACATAACAACCTTGGCACGGCCTTCCTTGCCATGCCGGGACGCCTGCCCGACGCCATCGCCCAGTTCCAAGCCGCCGTGCGGATCGACCCGGATGACGCGAGTGCTCATTATAACCTTGGCCTGGCTTTTCGCCATAT
>Ga0210392_10001788_pt1 | contig 11172 bp, 13 predicted proteins | sample IncBWC30OmetaG_FD_161057 | JGI IMG/M metagenome (GOLD analysis project Ga0210392, IMG submission 161057) | Forest soil microbial communities from Barre Woods Harvard Forest LTER site, Petersham, Massachusetts, United States - Inc-BW-C-30-O ...
AAATCGCGTACCAGCGGCTCCGGCACCGGCAAACCATCCGCCCCCAAACCGCTCGCCGTTTTCTCCACCGGCCGTTCCATCGGGCGTTCCGCTGTTCGGTCGGCGGACTTCCCGGTCTTGGCAACCTCCTTGCCGACCTCCTCCTCCAGCTTCCGCTTCTGCTTCTCCAAATCTTGCGCGCGCTTTTCCAGCGCTTGTTCCTCCGCGGATTTAAGCGACGGCACCGCCGCAAAGTTCTCCTTCCGCAACAGCGCCCGGATCCATACTCCCAGATGAAAATTCGTCAGGAACAATAGGCTGATCAGCACCAGCGCCGAATACACGATCGCCGCACCCAGGTTTCCCAGCAGGCAAAAACCAAAATCCCAATCCCGCGTTTGCCCGTACGCCAGGTAACCCAGCGCGCCGCCCGCGCTGTTGATCCCCTTGTTCACATGAAAACGGCCCGCGTGCCCGCCGTCATCCGACAGGAACAGCAACCCTGAGATCGCCAGCAGCAGCACGCACGCCCACACCGCCGACCAGGTAGTGCGCTCCCGCAGATACCCGAAAAGATTCAGCAGATAACTCCCGCCAAAAACCGCCATCAACAGCGGCAGCACATACGCCGCCCCGCCGAACACGAAGAAACTCGCGTATGCCAGCCACGCCCCCAGCAGCCCGATCCAGTTGTGCAGCGACTTGCTCGGCTGCGTCGTCAGAAACGAGATGTCGTTCTTGTCAAACGACCATTGCGCGACCAGCAGTATCAGCGCCGCGAACAGCAGCGCCAGGCCGATCACATCATTGAAACCGTTCTTTGCTTTCGGGTCATCGCCCGATTTTTTTGCCATGGCAAAAGCGTAACAACCCCGCGCCGCGAGTTCAAAGTTGAAATTAACCGGCTCCCTTGCTTCGGAGCGCGGGCGGCCCGCCCGCGTGTTCATCGCCGGGAGCGCCGGACTCCGATTCGGCGAGGTGGTGTTTGGAGCTTTTGGCCCCCCCAGACGCTAAACGCCAGACCATCATCCCTTGAAAATTCTCACCATTCATCATTCGAAATTCGTCATTTGTCACAAATTGGTGGCTTTGAAAAATTGAACGGTCGGATTCAGTCGGATTCAGTCGGATAAATTCAAAATTCCCGGCAAAACGGGCGGCTGCCAGTGCGGCTCGCACCTGTGTCGGGAGCCAGGGACCAGCCACAGCACAGGGCCTGCAACCGATGCTTTGAACCGTCTCGACGACGTCCGCTCCGCCCATTCGTCATTCGAAAACTCCCGGCCTGCCCGCGACCTTGCCCGCCAGACACCATTTTTTACCTTTCATATTCATAATGTCAGCCAGACTCTATCCCACCCGGTTGGACAAAGGCTGTCCAACCCCTGTAAATCTCAAACTTCATGCGCCCCCTTCCATGCGCCATTCCTTGGATGTTAAGCGTTGAATGTTGGGCATTGAATGTTCCCCCTTGAAACTCTCCCTCCATTCGTCATTCATGGTGGCCGTACGCTAGGACCATTCGTCATTCGTGCTTCGTAATTACCTCCGCGCCGCATGACCCGCCGTAATCCTCCTCGTTCTCGTCCTCGTCCTCGAATGTTTGCCGACGGGTGCCAGTACGGCTCATACCACCGATTCGGCGGGTTGGAGCTTGGTGCTTGGAGCTTCTCTGGTGCTTGGATGTTGGAGCTTGGAGCTTTCTCCCCGGCCTTTTGTCTTGCCATTTCCCATCCATTTGCAATCATCCACGTCCCTTTGCGCGGTTAGCTCAGTGGTAGAGCATTACCTTGACACGGTAGGGGTCACAGGTTCGAACCCTGTACCGCGCACCATTTTTTGATTTCCCTGAGGAGTAAGGTTGATGTTGTCGAGAATCCCCCAAAAGCCCGTACAAGGCCGGAAAGGCCCGAAATAACCCGAATATACAGGGTTTTAAGGCAGTTTACAGGAGTCCGCACATGTCGAGTTTCCAAAATCATGTCGAGTTTTGTGTTCAGGCGGAAAAACCCCAATGTTTTCAAGCATGTCCACCTTAAAATCGACAAAATCAACCGGACGCTGGAAAGGTAGACGGTGGACGGATTTAAAATGGGGCGTTCCAGACCAATCCAGCCGGCCTGATCCGGGCGCTGGCACTGATCCGGCAGCCTGGCTGCAGCCGATCTGCACGGCGCGTGCGGTGGAACTGCTGGCGGCCGGCCAGACTACAACCATGGATTTAGGTTGCATGGATCACGCCCCTGGGGAATAGTGACGCTGCCAGCAGGACTGTGGATGGCCAACGTTGCGGATAGCAATGCACCACCGCGAATAGACTGCTGGTTTTTCTTTTCACCGGGCCGGCGCGGCGGGTTTTGGTTGTGCTACAGCCTGACATGGGGAATATTAACGCTGCCTGCAGGACTGTGGTTGACTTGCGTTGCTCACAACGCCTCGCCACGTATAGACTGCAGGTTTTTCTTTTGCCCTGGTACCGCCGAAATTAAAACGCCGGCCCCATTGCCGGGACCGGCGTTCACCACTCGCTCACCACTTACCACGACTCTGGCACAGCGGCCAGGGCAAGGCAATACTGTGCTACTTTGGCGGACTGCCCTTTGCACAATCATTCACCAATGCGAGGAGCACTGTGAACGCCTTGGTTGAAAAATCTTTCTCCAATAATTCAGGGGCGATGGTGAGGATGTTTGTAAAGAAACCAGTAAAGGCATCCATCGCTGACACATTGGGTTTAACCGGTAGCTCCATAACAATGGCCAATGAGCGCATTTTGATCCTTCCCAATTCTGTCCAGCGAATATCACAGCCTTTATCCGACCAAAAGGAACCAGATTCAATCCACTTGATCTCTGCCAAACGGGTTAAAACCTCGTCCCGATATGCCGGACCAACCAGGGGAAATATTTTCATTGGGCACCTCCGCACGTGTTTAAACCAGCCTTCTTTTTTTGTTCCACCATTTGCTTGAGCTGAAACCGGACATTGATCAAGGCACAGCGTAGAACCCCTCTCAATTCCGCGCCACACTCACGGGCCAGCCTCCGCATTTCTTCCTGTTCGTTCTCTGATAAGTTGACCAGCACGAAGCCCTTTGGAATTTTGGGCGTTGCAGCCCCTGTCTGGCGGTTCATCGGGCACCTCCTTTGGCACAGGTTGTGCGGTGTATGACCATTTCAACGCGGACCGGGCGCTTGAGTTTTTCCTCAAAAGCCAGTTCAAAAAAACGATGCCGGGTCATCCCCATTTTTTTGCAGGCAGATAATAAACAGGTGATCAGGGATTTTTGAAAATCCACCCGGCACATTTCCTTGCCAGATTCTTTGCCATAAAAAATGACGGTGACGGTTTTTTGCGGCGTGGTTTCGGCTTGAGACGCGGGTTTGACGGCGTTAGCCTTTTTATGGGCTTGGACTGTGTTGGTTTTCATAGCGATTACTTCCATGGTTCGGGCCTTTGGCTCTGGCGGTGCTAGTAACACTGCCAGGGCTTTTTTGTTTGATGCGGTTACGTCTCGACCCATTTTAAAAGGCGCAGCGCATATTCGCCGCCCGGCTCCTTTTTGCCGGACAGCCATTCAGAAACACGAGCCGGCGCAACATCCAGCGTCCGAGCCAAGTCAGCTCTCGCTCCTGGGGCCGCCGCTTTCCGTTTTACCCGCTCGATTAACTTCTGAACTTCTGTTTTCATGTCGCCACCAGTGTTACCCTTTAGAGAATCTTCCGTCAACTGTTTGTTTCTGCGTTTTACCACTGCGCCGCCGCCAGTAATAATGGGCTGCACCTGGTCTGGCTCCGATAGCAGATGTTTGCTGACATTAAAACCCGGATCGTAAATCACCTTGTACCCTTCAGAATCAATGTAATCTATGAGGATTTGGTCATCCAAAACCCCCATGGATTTAAGTTTAAAGTACGGTCTGGCATTTAAGGCTTTTATTATACTGATCCTTTCAGTGATGCTGGCGAGTGGATCAACCGCGCCAGCAAAAGCGGCCAACCTTTCATGAGCAGATTCAATTGGAAACCTCACCTGGCTGCCGATCAATTGCGGATTTGCAGAAAGCAAAATCGATTGAACCACCTTGCTGACTGAAACCACAAAAGCCCCCATTTTTTCAGCGATTAAACCTAAATCACCGCTATCAAAAAGCCTTCCGACAAGCACGCCACATTCCCCATAGGCGTTTGACTCACCGGGTATTAAATCGCGGTCATGGAAAAGCGCCGACTCCAATGCCAGCCCGGCTGGAATTCCCAAGGCATCGCTCAGGCGGCAAAACTTTGTGACGGTAAAATCCTGCTCACCTCCCTCCATCCTCAAAATATGGGACGGGGAAATCCCGGTTAGGCTGGATAATTTTTTCAATGAAAGGCCGCTCGTTTTCCTAGCATTGGCAAACAAAGCGCCGATTGTTTTTAGCCGGTTCAACTCTGGCAACGGTGGGCTTTCATTCATGCGGCTTCATTATCGCCAAATTTAGATGGTTGACAAATAGCCATATACGGCACACTTTATGCCGTATATGAAACAAGGTGCCAAAAAGCGACGGTGGAAGTTCCGGGGTATCGGGGCCGATGCCGTAGCGCTTGGCGTGAACCGGATGCACCTGCATTTGGTACTGGAAGGGAAGCGCCACAGCCCAAATCTATTAGCCCGCTACGATGCCCTTAAAGCCTTTAAATCCAAAAATCCTATGCCCCGCGATACTAAAAACATCCAGAAACTTTTGACCCTTGCCCAAGAAAACCGCGATCTGGTGCGACAGATGATAACTGAAGGTGCGCCCATGGAGCACATCTATGACGACTTGGGCAATCATGTGCAGATATTTTCCGCCCGGCTCAAAGAGCTGGAAGCATTCAACGCCTCCACAGCTAAAAATAAAACCGACAGCGCCGGAAACCCCTCTCAAGTCTCCGTCAAACATCACCAATAACCACCACCTCCAAAATAAAATTATGCCCCCACTAAAAAAACTCCCTTACGGCTCAGTCAGCACTGGCGCGCTTGAAGTCCTGCGCGCCCTGGATGCCTGCTGCCAGAAACAAGCCCAAGTCAAAGGACTGGACGCAGAGGCGAATGAAAAGCGCAGCCTGACCGCCTACGAAGCCTCCAGCATTTATTACAACGAAGTCCGCAGTAAAACCATGGAATTGGATGCCGATGGCCGCCCCCGGCCGGGCATCAACCCAGATTTTCTGGTTTGCCCGCTGGAGGCTGCCACGGATGCAGACGGCCTGGGCAATCTCGCCGGCACGCTCGTATCCATGAGGTATTTGGACTTGTTCATGTACAACCTGCCGATGATATCCCGGATTTCCACGGACATGTCCGCTGATCCTGGACTTTTAAACCAAGCCACCAGCTACCGGAAAATTGTCATTCCTGGAATCATCGCTTATGACAACACCATCGATACGGACGGTTATCCCAAGGGCTGGGCTCCCGTCATTGCGCCCCAATCGGTGGATATAAACATCACCATGGATGAACTTGTTGGCTCACCGATCCAATATGATCTGGCCACGCTCAGTTCCACGCGACGTTCCCTCTTTACCGAGCAAGCCCCGGCCGCCGCATACGCTGCCGCAAAATACTTTATGGCCAAGCTGTATGCCATCTGCACGGCGGCCAACTTCAATGCCTATGCGAATGTCACAGCAGCGGATGCCCAGGGCATTGTACGGGTGCCAACCGCGTACCCCACTTATACCGTGGCATTGGTTGATTTTGCCCGCAGCAAGATCGCGGAGATCGGCGCGGCCTTTGACCAAAACGAGGTGCCGGATGATGACCGCAGCCTGTTGTTGAACGTGGCGTATTACAACAAGGCCACAATTGACCCCAGCATCGTGACGTTCTTTGCGGGCCAGCAAGCGCCTCAAATTGTCACACAGGGCGTCCTGCCCTCGCTCGCCGGCTTTGTGCCGATCAAGGCCCCCAACTTCCCCGGCACCAATAATCGTGTTGGCATTGCGCTGCAGAAAAACGGGCTGATTGCCAAGAGCCGGCTGCCGGCCAGCTTGAACGATGTGAATCCCGGTGGCGGCAACGGCAGCATCGGGCAGATCGTCCACCCGGACACCGGCATGGCCATGATGATTTGCCAATGGACCGACCACAAACGCGGTTACTCCGCGTGGAACCCGTGCGCGATCTTGGGCGGCTCCAAGGGTGACAACCGCGGCGGCCTCGTCATCACCGGCCAATAACCTTGCGGATGGCCATTGCGCTGCGCCTGGCGCGGTGCAATGGCCGTCCTTTTAAAATCATGCCCAAAGACACCACGCGGATTGAAAAGCTCCTGGCCGGTACCAGGGCGAACCTTGAACTAGTGCGCGAAGAGATCGCAGCCGGTTCCAACCTTGGATTGATCCGCGAGGAGCTGATTAACCAGGAACGATTTTTAGCCAGTCATTTGGTGGATGTGAAGACGCACAACGGCCGGAAAGAAAAGCCACCAGCACAAGCGTAAACGATTTATGATTTCAGCCGGATCAAGGCAGGTTGAAGAAAGTAAGCGGTGTCCCGCGTTATCGAGTGACGTAGAGACATCGCCCAGCGGCTTCAATCTGCTGAGAGTTGAGGAGTGCAAGCAGCGTGTAAAAAAGGGGTTGTTTCCCTGCGGCCGCGCTGCCCAGTGGCCTCAGCTTTTCCGATCCGGCTTTTCACCGTCGGGCACTTGTGCCTGGCGTTGGTTAGGTGCCGCCTTGTTTGGCGGAATGGTGATGGCTTCCGCGTCTAATGGCGGAAGCCGTCAACGCGCCCATTCTGTCATTGCAGGGCGGCACTTTAATTTTTCAAATCTCGCCGGGTTGAGCGTGCGGCTCCGGACCTTGGAAATCGCCGCATGGCCCTTGCTTGGTGAACTTGGCAGTTTCATCAATTCAACCCGGCGGTTTATTTTCTCACGCCCTTCGACCTGATTTAGCCATGGGATCACACAAAAACAATTTCGCCAAAGGAAGCAAGCCCGTCCAAAAAGACGCAAGTGATGAGCCCTTTAAAAACTCCTTGGCCACTCCCGCGCACCTGGTTGATCCCCCAGGGGCGCGGGTTTCACTTTCACCCCAAACCGTGGCGCTGCAGCGCCGTGAGACTTTGCGCCGGTTTGAACAGTTGAAAAAGAAACATGCCGGCTACAAGGCCGCACGTATCGTGGGTGTTTCCGTCACCACCCTTTGGACCTGGGGAAAGGCTTTTGAAAAACGCGGACTGGCCGGCTTGCGGCCGCGCAGCGCGTTGAGCGGCCGGCGCTCGCCGCTGCGTGAAATCCGTCTGACCGCCCGCGCCGTGCGTGAGTTGGAAATGTTCCATGTGGAAAACACCGCGCACCATGCATGGCGCAAATTCGCCACCAGTACCGCCTGCCGCCATTGCTGGCCCGGCTGATCCAGCGCCAGGGCGGACGGCCCAACCTGATCGGGCTGATCGGCCGGGTGCATGCCGTGGCCGGCAGCATCTACGCGAGCGCCGATGGCTGCCGGGTTTACGTGAAGCTTCCGGCCCGCGCCACTCTCGCCGCCCGGTTGGTGATGCCGGCAACATTTCAACCCGTAAGGAGGAAAGCATGAATCCGATCACATTGGTCGCATTCATCACGGCGGTTCTAAAACACCGGCCATTGTGGAAAGCCCGGACGATTGAGGATTTTTTCAGCCTTACCCCCGAACAGGTGAGGGAAAGGATTGATAACGGTGAATTTCCCTGGGCTTTTAATATTAGCCTGGGCAAAAAAACAGATCTGCGCGTTTTAAGCTGGTCCGTGATGGAAACACATCTTGGACCGTTTAAAGAGATCGGTGCGACAAAGAACCTGGCACTCCCCGAAGTCATCAACTTGATCCTGCCCCAGAGGGACATTCGCAGTACTGAACTGCAGCGGCGTTTGTCATGTTCCCCTGAGCATGTTTACGCGCTTGCTCCTCGTAATTTTAAAGTCACACGGAAACCACTGCAGGCCGGTGGCCCTAATTCGTATACCGTTTTTAGCCGGGCGAGCGTGGAGAATTTTTTAATCCGGAGGCGCGTGTTATGATAACGCCCGCCGTTTTTCTCGCCGTGGTGAAGTTCAACCTGCTGCGCCGGCCGCTGATGGTTTCAACCACCGCGCAGCACTGCCTGGACGTAGACAGAAAAAAGTTAAATCACATGGTGGACAATGGTGAGCTGGCGTGGGCTTGGAATTTAGGTCTTGGCCAAGATAGGAATGATCTGCGGATTTTGACTGCCTGTGTGGTTGAACATTGCATGGGACCGATTAAGGAAATTGGAGCAACTAAAAATTTAAAACTGCCGGAAGTGCTGGGTCTGATACTGCCTCAAAAGCGGGAGACTGTGCGGGGAACGGAACTGCAGCGACTGTTCTACTGCCATGCAAACTTGATCCATCATTTGAATGCCGTTGGTGAAATTACTCGGATCAATGAAAAATTGGCCAGGGTCGGCCCTAATGCCAGCCCGCGATTCACCGTGGACAGCGTGGCCGCCTTCTTGGGTAAAAGGAGGGTGTTTTGACCATGCAACCCCAAAAACAGCATTTTGCGCCCCTTAACCCCGTAAGCCTATATGCCGCCACAGCGCAGGAAGGCCGCGCAACGGCCCGTGGCGCAGTTGGAAGGGTCACCACAGCGGACACCGGCCGCCAAAGCGCCCTAGCGGCCCGGCTTTTAACACCTCAATCCCACCCCAAGGAAACCTGAATCATGGCCGATACGTCACTTAAAGTTTTAATCGAGCTTGGCCTGGTTGGCGAAGATCAGGGGACTGCTGCCAAAAAAATACTGGAGGACATTGGCGACGGCGCAAAGAAAATGGGGGCGGCCACCTCTGACATGGGGGATGAATCCAAAAAAGCCTCAGAAAAATTGGGGCTATTTGAGGGTGAGGGACGGGAGACGCACCGGATCATTGGCGACATCAACCAGATATTGCCTGGCACCGGAGCCCTTTTCCGGGAAGCTTTCAATCCCTCTGCGCTGGGTGCGATTGGCGTCCTAATCGGCCTGCTCGTTGAAGCCAAGCGGATGCTGGATGAGTATAATGACAAACTGGACGAGACTGGCAAAATAAATGCGCAGTCCCTGAATGGCGGCGTCGAAAATCTAAAAACAGCATGGGACAATGCCGAGACCAGCCTGGCCAAATACTTGACCGAAGCCGACAAGGCCGGCGATCACGATCCCACAACGCTGCTGATCAAGCGCGTGAAGGAACTGGATGACGTTATCCTGGCCGGCAACAAAGCCAAGATCGAGGCGGCGGGCAAATTGGAGGAGGCCAACATCCGCGCCAACGAAGCCGGGCTTGATCCCTCCCGCGTGGAGGCGGACATAGCGAGGGTGAAGGCGCGGACGCAAGCTCAGATTGAGGGACTGGATGCCAACAAGACGGCCGCCGATCTGCAAAAAGAACTTGAGACCAGGCAGGCCGCAAGGGTTCAGCTCGATGCGGCGGCGGCCGCTGCCGCCAAACCGGCGGAATCCGCCGACAGCGCCCTTGCCAACGCCAAAACGCTCCAGGGCAATTTAAAAGATGCCGCCCGGCTTGATGCCGGGGCCGGTGAAGGCAAGGCCGGATTAAAAACCTTGGGGGATTTGGACCAGGCGCAACATTTGGTGGATATAATGTCCGAGTATAAGGACACGCTAAAAAAAGCCGCCATGGGTGATGTGTTTGCCATGAACAAGGCGGCCAAGGACACATTAACCATCGACAAGTCCGGCCTGAATATAGACCAGGCAAAAGCGGCCGTAGAAGCGATTCAAGCCTCGATTCAAAACCAAAAGACGCTAACAGAGCAATTAAGCACAAGCATCCCCGCGCTTGAGAGAAACAAGGATGCGGCAGATAAAATTTTGGAGGATGCCCGCACCGCCGCGCTGACAAATGATGCCCGCCTGGCTGATTTGCCGGGTGAGATCAATCAAGCCCAGACTGTGGCCGGCCAAAAAACCAAGGATGCCGCCGCCGTCGCCAGCACACAGACGCAGATAGATGCCGCCGCCGACATCGCCAAGCGCCGGGCGGCCGGTGAGACCGCCCAGCAAGAAGCGGATGCCGGCGCGGACGCCGCAGCGGACATCATCAAACTGCGCAAAGCGGGTTACACACCGGAAAAAATAAATGCGGACTATCAGAGTTCCATGGAGAACAAGCGGGCCGGCCACGGCACGGCACAGGATGAGGACAACATCCAGCGCTATCAAAGGTTGGCAGACGATCAAGAACATATCCGCGTCTTGAATGAACTGATTTTAACTTTGGGCGGCAAACTGGATGTAATCACCCAAACCATGCAGAAGTTTAACGACGGTCAGATTTCACATGGTGCCGAGCTTGAGGCCATCAATCGTGAAATCGACCGCGCCCGGCAAGAGAGCGCCCAGCGCCTGATATGGATGCAGCAGCACCCTTTTTCTTGAAATCCAAGCATGGAACCCACCCAAAAAACTTTCACCGCCGCGCAGATCGCCGCCATGGTGGGCCGCCGCGTACAGCGTGTGCGTGAGACGATGCGCAATGTTGCGCCGGCCGCCTTGCGGATCGTCGCCGGCCAACAGACCGCCGCTTGGACTGTAGCGCAGTTGCCTGGTGAATTGCTCGAACCTCTGGCAATCAAAGCCGTGAAGGAAAAATGCAAGGGTGATGACATGAAACAACGGGTTGAAATTCTGCTTTCCATGCCGCGCCGGCAATGGCAGCCGGCCATTCCCCTGGATAAGATTGCTGAAAAGGATGTCCAGACAGCCCTTAAACTCCGTGACGTGCAAAAGCCATGGTTGATCCGGCAGCATGATCCAGACATGTCGGCCGGCGAACTGGACCGCCAGGGCATGGAAGATTATCGCCGTGTTTTTGGAAATGGCATCACCGTGGAATGGTGGAAAAAATTATTCAACCGAACCATCCGGCATGATAACGGCGCGGAGGATTGGGACCGGCTGGAAATTTATTTAACGGACCATCCGAAGCAAAAGGACTCCCCGGCCGCCGTGGTGTCTGAGGCGCTGGCGGAAGATTTTGCGGGCCTTGAGACTTATATCAGCACCATTGCCGATCCGCGCAAACCTTCAAAAGCCGACTGCGCGGCCATTTGGAAGCTGGCCCTGGTAAAATTCCTATTCATGGTTCGCGCCGGCGACACTGAAAAAACCGCCGCCCGGCAGGTCCGCCAATTTCTCATTGCCC
>Ga0210392_10001790_pt1 | contig 11164 bp, 9 predicted proteins | sample IncBWC30OmetaG_FD_161057 | JGI IMG/M metagenome (GOLD analysis project Ga0210392, IMG submission 161057) | Forest soil microbial communities from Barre Woods Harvard Forest LTER site, Petersham, Massachusetts, United States - Inc-BW-C-30-O ...
CGCGTTTCGCTGGGCGTTTTCCCGGCCCGGCCTGCTGTTGCTGTTGTTGATGTTCATCGTCATCTCGCTGATCGGACAGGTGGGCGGCACCATTTGGATCATCTATGGCGCGGATCGGTATGGCTGGTCGCCATTCTGGGTGGGAACTTCCCTGGCATGTTTCGGCCTGTTGCACGCATTCGCGCAAGCGTTCATCGCCGGTCCGTTGACCGAACGATGGGGTGAGCGATTCGCGATCCTCATCGGCGTGATCACGGATACCGTTGCCTCCGTGCTGATCGCCTTTGCGAACCGGGGCTGGATGCCGTTCGCGCTCATGCCGCTCTTTTGTCTCGGGGCGATCGGGTTGCCTGCGCTGCAATCGCTGCTCGCCAAGCAAGTCGATGCTGAAGCCCAAGGCAAGTTGCAGGGCGTATTGGCAAGCCTTCTCAGCCTGACCTCGATTGTCGGGCCGGTGGCAGTAAGCAGCGTCTACTTTGCGACGCGCGGTTCGTTTCCAGGTTTGGTTTGGTTGGCCGCGGCGGCGCTGTATCTGTTCACCCTACCCATCCTCGTCAACTTGCGGCAGAACGCTCGAGCTGCGATTAGACTGCCTTGAGGCGAATCGCACCATCGCCGGTATGAATGGTCAGCATCTGGCCGCCGCCATTCAATTTACCGCGGACTTGATTTTTGCTGATGGTGCCCTGAACGGTCAGCGGCACCTCTGTGCTGACGCTGCCGTCTCCGCTGTGCGCATCGATGTCGGCGGACAGATCGCTCGGAACAGCAACTTCGACGCTGCCGTCGCCGGAGCTTACGCTCCAACTCGCGTCGAGCTTGGAACCCTTCAGCGCCCGCACTTTGATGCGGCCGTCGCCGCTTTTCGCCTGTAAGACATCCAATCGACCCTCGATGGTGATATGCCCATCGCCAGACACGGCGGAAATCTTGCCGTCAATATCGCTGGCATCAATGCCGCCATCACCGGTGCGGATTGTCAAGGATCCTTTGATCGAACTGACAGTGAGACTGCCATCGCCTGAGTGCAGGTCCACCGTCCCGGTCAGATTGGCGGCCTTGATCGAGCCGTCGCCGGTTTCTACTCGAAGATCGGCATCTGCCGGCATGCGAACTTCGATGCGCAGGCGCCTGAGCTCACCGATGGTGAAATGCCATCCGTTCTTGATACGCGCCGTCAGGGTGACATTGTCCCCTGACTGTTGAGAGTCGATGTGCAAGTTCTTGTCAATCTCGTAGCCGGCGTAGTCGACGTGGAATTCCACTTGTTTGACGTCGGCGCTGGTGATGATGTTGACGCTGCCATCATTGGTATCGACGTGCACGTTCGCTCGATTGGCCACCGTGAATGACTTGGAGTAGTCCCCGGCATGCGCACTACTGGCAATGCCTGCAACCAGGAGCAATGCCGCACCGATGCTGAGCGCATGTTGCAGTGCCGCTTTTTTGGATTGGGGAATCATTGCCTTAAGCTCCTTGCCGTCGTGTAAGAGCATATCAACTCCGCCAAGAACCCCACAGCCCGCGAATAGTTGCAAAGTCCTGGGGCTACGCCCTCTTAAGGTGCTCATACTAGTGCGTCGCCTTCTCGCGATCTCCCGGATGGTAGTCGGCCTCGACATTTCCGGCGAGCTGGCTTTGGGTGAAGAGAACCGGCTTGGTCTTCATGGCCACGAACAGGGGTGTTTGGTCGGCGTAGTGAGGCGAATGCGAATCTAACGTGGCCGAACCGAACTGGTTGATGCTGTCCGAAGACAGGGCGCCCGCCTTGTCCCACGTAACGAACATAATCAACGTGTCGCCGGCGACCGCGTTCAGGGTGCCGTCAGTCTGCGCAACGCCGTACACTGCGCGATAGGTGTCCGGCCCGCCATCAATTGGCAGATCGAGACTGCCGCGGCGGATTCGGTTGACCTGGCCCCACTCCGGATCGATACGGCCGAAGTGAGTTTTCAGCGTCTTGATCGCGTGGCGGAGAGCTTCGATGGGCGGCACGTCGGGATGACTGTCGGAATGCGCGGCTTCGGTGCGCATCAATACTGCCAGCGCCGCGGCTCGGCTGTCCGTTTTGGTGCGCCGGTCCCATCCCTTGAGCAACGCTTGGGCGGCACTCAAGTCACTATCTGACCCCGCATCGACTTTGACCACTTCGGCTATCTTAAGGGCCATGTCGGAGCGCTCGCTGTAAGCAATGTCGAACTTGTAGCCCCGGAACGCTTCAGCGGTAATGGCCGCGTCCGCGCCGAAATCTTCCTGGGCACGATAGGCCCGGTTGGTCATGTCGTTCTGGATGCCCATGGTGGGGCTGAAGTCGGTGCGCTTTAGCGCGTCCTCTGCTCCCGTGGCCTCGAACGGCGTGTTGTTGGAATTAAAGACGTAGCCGGACTTGGGATTCCAAATTTGCGGCACGCGTTCAAATGGCAGATAGCCATGCCAAATTAGATCGGATCGATCGCCGGGCTGGACCTCCGTCCAGTCCCGTCCCTCCGCACGCACGGGGCACTGGCCGTTGTAGACATAGCCGATGTTCCCATTCTCGTCAGCGTAGATGTAGTTGATGCTGGGCAGTGCCTGTAGCCGCATGGCCTCCAACCATTCCTCGCGGTTGGCCGCCTTGTTAAGGCGATAGTACTGCAGCGATTGGCGCGCCTCACCCATGCCGGCGTAGCGCACTGCGAACAGCCCGTGGTCGGTTTTGAGCACCGGACCCTGCGCTGACCACAACAGCGGCCGGTGTACCGTCCAGATCAACGGCCCGAAAATCTTCACGCGAATGGCCGCATCACCCTTTTCGAAATTCTTCCACTGCCCGTCGAATCGGTATTGGTCCGGATTCGCAGGGTTCACGTCCAAGCGATAGACCGTTGAGACATTCGGGGCGTTGACGGTGTTGGCCCACCCTAAGTGGGCATTGTGACCGTGAAGCATAAACGGTGAACCGGGGAAGAACCCGCCGGCCACGTGCCAGCCCTGGCCGGAATCGAGCACCGCCTCATACCAGGCCACGGGGCCCACATAGGGCTGATGCGAATTGACCAGTAGCCGGGTGGCGCCGTCCGCCGACTTTGATGCCGCTATGGCGATGCCATTCGAGCCGATCGGTACAGATCCAGTCATGACCATGGCGACCTGACTCGCCTTCGGCACAGGGGCCATGATCTTTCCGATCACGTGATCAAGCCCATAAAAAAAGGGCGTGCGAAACACGAAACCGGCGGCCACGTCCTGCCCCGTCATTGGCAGCAGGCCCGGCTCGACTTTTTCCGGATGCAGAGCCGCGTAATAATTAACCCCATCGGCATAGGCCTGCAGCACTGCGCGGGCATCGGCCGGCAAGGCGCTGTCGTAGTGTTCGGCCACGGTCTCGCGCACCTTCAAGAGGCGCACGAGATAGTCTGTCACCGCCCCCTTGGCCCCTTGGACACTCGCCAGCTCGCCGCGCGCGATCAGCGCCGCATCCTGAATGGTGGCGAAATCGTCCTCGGAATGCGCGAAGGCCAATCCGAAGGCCACGTCGGGATCCGTAGGACCGCTGATGTGCGGCACACCGTAGTGGTCGCGCTGGATGCGCGCCTGATAGCGTGCCGCCTGAGCGATCAGGGTCCCCCTTGCCGGCGCAGGCGGCTGGCTCCAACGATCGTGAGCGATCACTGCAATCAGACCGACCAGCAGCAGCGCCGCGAGCGAAGCCGCGCCGATCTTCAAATGTCGCATCACGCATTTTCTCCCGACGTTTGCGCTGTTATCTAATCAGGTTAGACTCGACAGGACTCAAGGCACGCAAGGAGAGACCCATGATTGGCTACGCCACCCTCGGAACTAACAATCTTGCGCGTGCGCAGGCATTCTACGATGCCTTGCTGGCGGAAGTTGGGGCAAAACGCCTGATGGAATTGCCCCACGGCTTCACCATGTATGGGGTCAGGTTGGACCGGCCGGCGCTGGCGATCACGCCTCCTTATGATGGTAAGGAAGCACGACCCGGCAATGGCAACATGTTGGCTCTCGTGCTGAAGGAGCGGGCAACAGTGGATGCTCTCTACCAAAGAGCCCTGCAGCTAGGCGGATCGGATGAGGGTGCGCCGGGCGTCCGTGGTGAAGAGGGACCACAGGCCTTTTATGCCGCCTATTTCCGAGATCCCGAGGGCAACAAGCTTTGTGCTTACCGGGTGGGGCCGGCATAGACACGCTGGATCTATTTCAAGTTCAGCACCTGCATCCACGTCGTGCCGAGAAGGCGTCGAATCGGGGCCCGATTCGTCACGCCCTGATTTGTTGCCGCCACCGAGCCATCCACGACCCTCGCAATCGCATCGGACTTCGCGAATGCGCCGTCCAATCCCGCCGCCCAGCTCTTGTAGGTGACCACTAGCAGGACATCGGGATCGTCGGGGCCGCGCGGCACGACATTCAGCACCTGATAGCTCAGTACATCCCCCGCTTTTTTCGCAGCCTCTTGCTGTTGCTTCCAGTTGGTGTCCACAAAATTCATGTAGTCGTCGAATTTGCCGTCGGCCGTTCGGATGCTCGATACACTGACCACCGGACCTTCGGTAAAAGCATGGTCGTCGGCAAGGACACGAACGCTCGATAACGCCAGGCAAACGAAGGCCGCGAGCACGCTGATTCGATGTTTAAGCGACATGTGAAGGTTCCTCGATCGCGATAGTGCCAAAGCAAGAAAAACTAGCGTGCGCAATGACCTAACACAACATCCACTTTGAGGGGTTACGATAGAACCACTTGACCGCCCAGCATGGCGACGGCGGAAAATCAATCAACTCACGAACGACGATGGAATTTTACTATGGAACAAGCACTACTAATTCAGGCAGCCGCGAGCATTGCCGGCGGCATGGCGGCGGCGCATTACGATAGATTCAGCGGTCTCGTCGCCTCCCGAATCACAGAAATTGCGGAAACGGCCGTGAAGATCGCCAAGGCCATTGAAATTGAAGCGCGCAAACAACCGTAACGCGCAGCGCGTGAGATGCCGGATGCATACTGATGTCCGGCGACAGGGCTGGTACGCGACGTTTAGCCGTCTGCCACCATGTCAAAACACACGCCACCGGCCACTTCCACCGGCTGCTTTTGCTGCAGGCTCAATGCGCCATTGACGAGGACGTGGCCGCCGCTGACGATTTTTATCTGCACGATGCCGTGCAAGTCCTGAGCGCAGTGACCGTACCATGTGATGTTCATGGGTCGGGACGTTACTGAAAGGCGTCCATCCCGCTCGAGCCGTGCTGTTTTAATCTCCGCGCGTATCGCAAATAGTTGGCGGGCGAAGTATCGATCCGGATTGAGGGAAGTCCAGCTCTCCATCAACGTGATATCGCCGACAGCTCTGGTGAGCTGCAGATCGTCCGCGCGCACCCAGTGCAGCCCGCTCGGATAACCAATTCCAGAATCAGTGAGCCGCATATCGAATGCGATGCCAGGTCGCCTCAAGCCGATTTAGAATGAAAAGCGCACACCGACAGTTGGGTTGATGTCGGTGGTGTGGAAAACATAGCCGTTGGCGAGTCCATCATGGACGCCCGTGTACAGCGCGCCGGCATAGGCGTCGAACCGCTTGGATACGCGCCAAACCGCGTCCAGCGAGAACGCGTCCATGGTTCCGCTGCAGGTCCCGGCAACCGACGTGGAACAACCAGCACTGGCACCGGTGCCGTAGGAATTCTGCTTATAACCGTAATATGCCGCCGTCAGTTCGACGTTCGGCAGCACCTTGTACTTCGCACCGGCCCAGAAGACTTGCAGAACCTTGTCGGCGGGGAAGGCTGTATTGTTCACGAATGCGAGCGTGTAGCCGCCAATGTCGTCGAAACCGGCGGCCAGCGGAGTCCGCGGATTTGCGAAACTGATGTGCTCGTAGCCGGCGAAGAGTTTGACAATCCCGAGATTGTAGAGACCCATGATGGAGTAGCTGGTGTTATCGGAAATCGTTCCCGCCAAGGAGTTGTTGACCGAAAAGCCCAGGCTCGGCAAGAGATTCACCTGATCGGCGCTCAGCGGACTCGCTGAGATGGCGTCGTGCACTTTCACGTAGTAAGCATCGACCGAAGCGCCGGCATACTCGGCGCCCAAGCTGATTTGGTAGGCCGAATTGGATATTCCATTGCCCTCGCTGGGCTTGTACATGGCGCCGGCGTGCACGATGTCGGCGTACGTGGCTACATATTTGAGTGAACTGTCGAGGCGGCGATCCTGGGTATCGCCGCCTCCTGCCGTGGTCCCTGACAGCCCGATCAACGAGAACGCCTGCGAGGCGGCATTTGGATCGTATTTGGTGATTCCATCGGCCAGCAATGTGTTCTGGCGGCCAAATGTAAAGGTGCCGATGCTTTTCGAACTGACTCCCGCGTAGGCCTGTTGAAATGGCTGCCCTGCAACGCTTGAATCCAAATTGGTGGTCTGCGTGCCGGAGGCGACGCTGCGCCCATTGTTCTGCACCAGCGATTTCAGTGCATCGCTTATCTCGCCTGACTGCGGGTTGAAGAATGCTTCCAACCTGAAGACGGCCGACCAGTCGCCGCCAATCAGCTCGACACCCTGCAATCCGATCTTCGACTGACTCAAATTGCTGGGCGTGACCCCGCTGATCGAGTGATTGCTGTTTTTCTGCACGATATCGGCGCTGCCGGCGGGAAAAAAGTCGCTGGTCGGCGCACCGTGCGTTTGATATTGCAGCCCCAAATCGACGGTGCCGTACAACGTGATCCCTTTGTAGGTCAACGCATTGTTCGCCGTCGAGTCCGCGGGGGACGGGGCGGCGGTCTGCGCATGCGCGACTGCCGCTGCAAAAAGAGCAATCAGAGTCCATCCTGCTGGTAGTTCTCGCGATCGCTCTCGTGCATTTCCTACGTTTGCAATCAGGTCTCTCACGTCCGCGCTCCGCTGGTTACTGCCGGCACCGGCAAAAACTGTTCGGACGGAAATTAAACCGCTGACATTAGAGTTAGATGAGTAGCTGATTAGAAATAGCGGCTTGATTTCTAATCTAGGCGGCCGCGCCGATTGCGGTGCGCAATCGCTGCGCACCTCAATCCCCATTCGAGCGCGGGCTATTTCTCGGTGACGCCGATTGAGCTCACGATTTTTGCATCGCCGCCGGCATTCATAGCCACGGACCTTGCGAGCGCCAATTGCAGGTCATCCGCGACGCTGCCGTACAAGTAAACCACGTGATTGAGCGTCTCTACCTGCAGTTGACCCGGCGGGCCGAACTCGGCGTGCTGATCGAGCGAGGACTGAACCGCAGTGGTAATCTGCGAATCCGCCGTGCAATCCGCCCGCCCGCACATCTGGCCGCCGTGCATGGATGCACATCCTGCCAGGGCGCCCACAATCATAAGGGCGCCTATTGGTTCGCAACGCGCCTTGCATACGAAGTTTGGGCTAGTAGCCATATGGACCTCCGTTCCTTCAAGTTATGCGTGATATGCGCGGCCATTGAACGCCGGGCGCATTAGAGCCGCGTTAGACGAAGATTAATTTTGCCTGGGCTCGAGGCGAGCCGCCGCGCGACCTTTTTTTTCCCGCCAACAAGTGACTAAAGTCACTTCCAATGCATGCCTACCGGACGGCATGATCGCACGCCCAACGTAACGGGACTGATTAGCGGTGACGGGTACCGAAGAGGGTCGCCTTCCCATGATTCGAATCGTGATCGCAGAGGACCAAGCGCTGGTGCGGCGCGGCGCGGCAATGCTGTTGTCCATGGAGCCTGATATGGAGGTGGTCGGACAGGCAAGCAATGGCCTTGAAGCCGTTGAGCTGACGCAGTTATTGCATCCGGATGTCGTACTGATGGATTTGCACATGCCCTTCAAGAGCGGCGTTGTTGCTACACGCGAGATCACCCGGGAACTGCCGCAAACGCAGGTGCTGGTTCTAACGACGTTGCATGATGATGAAACGGTGTTCGAGGCGGTGCGCGCCGGTGCGCAAGCCTATTTGCTGAAGGACGCTGACGAAGGTGAACTGCTCGAAACCATCCGAGCGCTCAAGCGCGGCGAGTCGCGCATGACGCCGCAAATCGCGCGCAAGGTGATGGATCAATTCCGCCGGCTGGCCCAACCGGCCGGATCTGAATCGCTTTCCGCCGTCGACGCTTCCAAAGCGGAGCCGCCTGCGGCCGAAGCCTTGAGCGACAAGGAGGAAAAGGTCCTGGCACGGATCGCCGAGGGAATGAGCAATCGCCAGATTGGCGCGAGCCTCTTTCTCGCAGAAGGAACCGTCAAGAACTACGTCAGCCGGATCATGCAGAAGCTGCACGCCAATACCCGCACCGAACTCGCCATGCTTCTAAGAAAACAACGCCGTGCCGAAAAGTGACTTTAGTCACTATCCAAAAATGACCAAAGTCACGGCCATCTCATGACTTGTGGCTCCTGACTCGTCCGGCTTGGCGGTCTAAATTGCGGGTAAGGCCCAAAAAGGATTCTGAATGTCCGTGGTCGAAATTGCGCTGAAACGCCCTTACACGGTGGTCGCGGTGCTGATCCTGGTCTCCCTGATGGGAATCGGTGCCGCTTTGCGCATGCCCGTGGATATTTTTCCTGAGATCGACATCCCGGTGGTCGCGGTGGTGTGGACCTACAACGGAATGAGCGCGCAGGACATGCAGAATCGCATCTTGACGCTGCACCAGCGTCAACTCGCCTCCTTGGTGGATGACATTTCGCGCATCGAAGCGGTGAGCTATCAGGGCGTGGGCGTCGAGAAGGTGTACCTACACGAGGGTGCCGACGTGACTCGCGCCATTTCGCAGCTCGCCAGCAGCGCCTTGGTGGTGCTCAAGTACATGCCGCCCAACATTACGCCGCCCCTGGTGCTGCGCTACGGAGCCACCGACGTCCCCATCATCCAATTGAGTTTATCCAGCAAGTCGCTCCCCGATACCAAGCTCAACGACCTGGGCCAGAACATCATACGTCCCGCGCTCGCCGTGGTGCACGGCGCTGAAGTGCCCTACCCCTACGGGGGCAAGCCGCGCGTCATCATGGCGGATTTGGACTCGCAGGCGCTGCAGGCCCGAGGATTGTCGGCGTCGGATGTCAGCGCGGCCCTGCAGCGTCAAAACGTTATATTGCCGTCTGGCGATGTCAAGATCGGCGACAAAGACTATGCGCTGGCCATGAACAATTCGCCAAGCGTCATTGAAACCATCAATGCATTTCCCATCAAGGAAGTCGACGGCCGCACGATATTCATGCGCGATGTGGCGCATGTGCACGACGGCTTCCAAGTTCAGACCAACTCGGTCTCGGTAAATGGGACGCCCGGCGCCTTGATGAGCATTCGCAAGACCGGAGGCGTGTCGACCCTGGCGGTGATCGATGGAGTTCGCTCTGCGCTCGAGGACATCAAAAAAGTGCTGCCGCAAGGCGTCTCCATCCAGCCCTTGTTTGATCAATCCGTGTTCGTGCGGGCGGCGCTGAACAGTGTGGGATTGAGCGCGGGCATGGCCGCGGCGTTGACTGCGTTGGTCATCATTCTATTTCTCGGCAACATGCGGCTGTCGCTGATCATTCTCGCCGCCATTCCGCTTTCGATCATCACCGCCGTCCTATTCATCTACTTGACCGGGCAAACCCTGAACACCATGACTCTGGGTGGCTTTGCCCTGGCGATCGGCATCTTGGTCGACAACGGCACCGTGGTCATTGAAAACATCGAACGCCACGTCGCCATGAACGAACCGTTGCGCCAGTCCATTGTAGTAGGCGCCAGCGAAGTGGCCGTGCCCACCTTTCTCTCGACCCTTTGCATTTGCATCGTGTTCGTGCCCGTGTTCCTTCTGCAGGGCACCGCCAAATATCTATTTTCGCCCCTGTCGCTCTCCGTCATCGGGGCGTTGCTGGCGAGCCTGGCTCTGTCGTTTACCATGGTGCCGGTACTGTTCAACATGCTCATGCGCGGTTCGGTTCGCAGCTTCCATGGCGAGGCAGCGCATCGTCCCATGGGTCAGCATGCCGCGCCCCGCAATCCGTTGGTGCGCTTGCAAGCGGGCTTCGAGCGCGGTTTCGAGGCTTTTCGGGAAAAGTATCGAAACGCCCTGGCGTGGACGCTTTCGGAGGCCACCGCGACCGTTGCCGCGTTCGGGATTCTGATCGTCGCCTCGATATGCCTCTTTCCGTTCCTGGGACGAGACTTCTTCCCGCAGGTTGATGCGGGACAAATGCGTTTGCATGTGCGCGCACCCGCCGGTACGCGCCTGGAGAGAACCCAGCAATACTTTGCAGAAGTTGAAGGCGAGATTCGCAAGTTGGTGGGCAATGATCAGATCAACGTGATGCTCGATAACATCGGACTGCCGTACAGCGGCATCAATATTGCCCTTAGCGACTCCGCCACGGTGGGCCCGATGGACGGCGAGATACTCATCGCCTTGAATGAAAAGCACACGCCGACGGCGCGGCTGATCGCGAAACTGCGCCGGGAGTTGCCGGCGCACTTTGCGCAGCTGCAGTTCTTCTTCCAGCCGGCTGACATCGTGGATCAAGTCTTGAATTTCGGTCAGCCGGCGCCCATCGATGTCCGGATATCCGGACCGGATCAGGACGAAGCATTCGCCCTGGCCTCCAACGTCGCGCGCGAACTGACCAGGGTGGCGGGAGTCGTTGATTCGCATGTTTTCCAGGTCCCGAATGCCCCGGCGCTGACGGTGGATTTGGATCGGGCGCTGGCCACTCAGATCGGCGTGACGCAACAAGAGGCGGCCAACAATGTCTTGGTCGCAACGAATTCCAGTGCGCAATCGGCACCAAACTTCTGGGTTGATCCTCGCAACAGCGTCAGCTATCCCTTGGTCGTGCAGGTACCCCCCTATCGCATCGACACGTCGCAGGATCTGGAAACCATGCCGGTGACCTCCGGCGGCGGAAGCGGACAGGGGCAGTTGCTGCTGAACCTCGCGGCGTTTGGACGCGACGCCATTCCGATGGTGACTTCGCAGCTCAATATTCGACCGGTGTTCGACGTGCATGCCGATGTGCAGGGTCGCGACCTCTATTCCGCCGCGCACGATATCGATGCCGTCCTCGCAGCCAACCGGCCGGATTCGGCGAAGGCATTGAAAGTCACTCTCAGCGGCCAGGTCGAGACCATGCGGGAAAGCTACACCGGATTGTTCACCGGCATCGCCTTGGCAATT
>Ga0210392_10001791_pt1 | contig 11160 bp, 6 predicted proteins | sample IncBWC30OmetaG_FD_161057 | JGI IMG/M metagenome (GOLD analysis project Ga0210392, IMG submission 161057) | Forest soil microbial communities from Barre Woods Harvard Forest LTER site, Petersham, Massachusetts, United States - Inc-BW-C-30-O ...
TATGCGCCTGCACCTGTTTGCGCAGGTCCGTGATCATCCTCTGTGCTGATTTGGAGAGAAGTTGCGTAAGCGTGAACGACGTCAGGCCCTTCACCAACGTCGCCCCGACCACGGCAAGAACTATGGGCGGTAGAAGGTTGACCTGGTGCTTGCCAATCACATTGTCAAACAGGTATTTGCTCGATAGCGGAAGCACAAATCCCGACAGGGTATTGATCGCCGTCAGCACGAATCCCAGCAGCAGAATCCCGGTCCTCGGACGCATCAGCGCCCAGATTTCCGGCAGGGCACGCCAATTGATTTTCTTCTTCGCCTTCTTTGCGGTTTCTGCTGTTGCAGGTAAAGCGGCTGCTGTGGTGGCCATTAAACAGTTCCTGTCCCGTCGCGTCTGTTGAGGATAACCGTTGGATGCCCCCTTCAGCAATGCGACTACATCCCCGTCAACGCTCTATTCGCCCCTGCAAAAAGGAACGGGCGGGGAACTTTCCCCGTCCGCCCGGTACTGCGCTCCAACGATAAGCGCTGGTTTAGGGTGGTGGCGTGCAGCCCGGATTTTGCGAAACATTCGCCATTGTCAGGGCGGTGATTCCGGGATAGCCGTAAGCGGCAAACCATGGCAACAGTGCTTCCGTTTGCGGATGCCACGTCACCCCCCATTCGCGAAGTGGAGGAATCACTGCAAACGCTTGTGTCAGAAGGGGGTATCGTGTTGTTGCCCTAGAGGGATTTTCTTCGGAATGAAGGAAACCGAAAGAGGTAACTCTTAATCCGCCGCCGGGTACGTCCGCACTTTCGCCGCTGGCCGGTCGAAATTCAATACGCTGGATACAAATTGGCTCAGCGTTCCTCCCAAATGTTCCAGCACTCGCTGTTTCAACGTCGTGTAGTCCTGCGTCCCGCAGAACAAATCGCTCATTAGTTGCCGGAACATCGCGTTCCGTTGCAGGAATTGCACCGTGCGCGTCGTCACAGAGCAGCCCAGGAACGATCCCCGGTAAAATCGCCTCACAATGCGCGCCGCAAATTCCAACTCCGCCGAAAACGACGCCCGCACCTGCGCCGGATATTTCTCCGGGCATCCTTCCGCAATCGCGCGACCCAGCAGATCTCCCGAGCGCATCGCGTAAAACAATCCTTCGCCGGTGAGCGGGTCTACCCACGCCGCGGCATCGCCGCACAGCGCCCAGTTCCGTCCGATCACGGCGCGCCCGGAAAGCGTCCGCTCTTGCGGCGAGGGAAGCACGTGGCTGTAGAACTTTGCGCCTTCCGTGCCGATTTTCTCGCCCGCGGCAAAACTGCGCAGGTGCGATCTCAGTTCCGTGCTGGTGTGCGCTGCCATGCTCCCGCAGATACCCAGCGACAAATGATCCGCGCGCGGAAACGACCAGATATATCCTTCAAACTCCGGCAAAAACTTGATGATAATCTGGTCCGAAGTCTGCGGCACAAAATAGCCCTGCGTCATTTCCAGTTCGTCGCGGTCCAGCGCTCGGATTCCTGGCAAAAGCTGGTTCCTCGCGCCCGCTGCCAGCACCACAAAATCCGCCCGCCGCCGCTCTCCCTCCACTACGTAGGTCGGCTTGTCAGACGCCGTATCGATGTTCTGCACTCGCGATTGCTGAATCTTGCAGCCCGCTTCCCGCGCGCGATCCAGCAACAGCCCGTTCAACACCGTGCGCGAATAAATCACGATGGGGTGCTGCAAATCCAGCTTCACGCGCTGATTTTCCGCGCTGACAATCTCAACGTCGCGTATCAGTTTTTTCTGATGGTCATTATCCAGCAGGAAAGGGAAGCACTGCGTCGCCCGGTACGTTAAGCCCCCGCCGCACGGCTTTTCCCATGCCAGGTGCTGGTCAAAAATTTCCACGGAATGCCCCGCGCGCGCGAGTTGCTCACCGCACATCGCGCCGGAAGGTCCGCCACCGACGATCGCAATTTCGGACATTTTGTCTTTTTCTGTTGTAAGAGAACTTGCTTCCGTCTCCGGCGCGTTGAGGAAGAAGGAGACGTTCACCCGGCGATTCTCCGTCTACCCTAGCGGAAATATCACCTGGCAAATCCCAGCTAGCAGTATAGCACTGAAGAGTGCCGCGGCTGTCGCGGAGCCCGTCACTTTCCGTACCAATTGAGCACCTAACCCCAGCCCTACGAAAACAACGGCAAAGTAGGCCGATAGCAGCACCAGCAGGATCTCTCCGCTGTGCAAATACTGTATTCCGCCCACCAGCGCCAGCCATGCCAGCACCACTATTCCCATCCATACCCCGAATCGCTTTACGCGCTGTCCCTCTACCACCGGCCCCACCAGCGCCTCTAGCATGAACAAAAACAAAAATGCTGCCATGAAGTAGAACGGGAAACGGATCCATCTCGCCAGCGTCGGCCACACCCCCGCCAGCGTCAGTTGCAACCATCCTGTCAGCAGGAAATATAGCAGCAGCCCAGCGAGCGAAGCCCCAAGCAGCGCCGCTCCCTTCGTTCGAAACTGTGCCCTTACCAAATTCCCATGCACCAACAGCAGTGCCATCCCCACCAGCAAAAAGAAGCTAGCGAGGTAATCTCCCTCGAACGCATGCATTCCCTTCAGTGGTATCCCATATCGCAGCAGCACCACGGCGCCCACTGATATCCCTGCAAATTCCAGAACCGCTCGCGCCCAACTTGGTGCCCCCGCCGCTCTTTTTTCTTCCACTTCCGTCTTTCCCATTGCTTCCCGGATAAACGGCCCGGCCAACAATAGGATTCCCGCCAGCCCCAGCAGTCCTCCCACCAGCCCTCCGCGCGTCGGCAATTGTGTTGCCTCTGGAAGCTTCAACGCCTTTGCCGCCCACGTTTGCACCGCTCTCGCCACCGTCGGCGAGAACAGCACGCTCACATGGGTATTCAGCGGCACTCTCTTGTATTCGACCGAGGCGTCGCTGCTTTTCGCCACCAGCTCCGCCGCGTTCTCGATCAACCACTTCGGCTCCAGTTGGCCCGTTAGGATCAACGTGTTCGGCGGCGTCGGCGGCACACTGTGAAAAAGCAGATTCTTTTTCGTCACTCCATGCGCTTCTTGCATGGGCGCCGGCGAAATCGCAATCACTCCTGCAGGCCGAAATTTGCCCGCCACCCGTAGCGCAATCGCCGCTCCCATCGAGTGTCCCGCAATCACAGTGTGATCCGGTATCAACAATCCTCGCGCCGCCAAACCGCGCAGCAACGACAACGCGCACGTCTCCGCTTGTTCGGGTGTGAACGGGCCCGCCGACCGTCCATGCCCCGGCAAATCCGGCACGTACACGCGCAGCCCCTGCTCCGCGAACGCCCGCGCCAGATAATTCATCACCACTTTGTTCGAACTCAGCCCGTGAAGCAGCACCACTGACCCGAGCTCCGTCCCGTCACGAAAACTTCTCAAGGCCACCACATCCAGATCGACTTTGCATGCACCGGTATCCGCCACATACCTCCGCTCGGCGTATCTCCGCGAGGGCACAAATGTAAGTATCGCCCCCAGCGCCAAAAGTAGAATTCCCGCAACCGCCCGCCGCCCTTTCCCTCGTATCATCACCCGACCCGCCCACTGATCATCAACCCTCCACTCTGTAATCGATGCATCCCTGCGGCTCCCTCGCCCCTTCAGGGGCGAGGCTTTTCCAATCCGCCGTGCTAGACTGCTCTTTCACGATGAATTCCGCACCGACCGATGGCAACGTCCTAACTCTGGAACAAACGATTTTGCGGTTTGCTCCCCAAAAACGCAACGGCCGCAAAGTTGTCTTCACCAACGGCTGCTTCGATCTTCTTCATCCTGGACATATCCGCAGCCTCGAATCCGCCCGTGCCCTCGGCGATTTCCTCATCGTGGGCATCAACAGCGATAGCAGCGTTCGCGCCCTCAAGGGCCCTGGCCGACCCGTGATCCCTCAAGACGAGCGCGCCGAAATCCTCGCCAGCCTCGAATGCGTCGACGCGGTCCTCATCTTCGACGAACCTACTCCTCGCACGGTCATCGCCGCACTTCTTCCAGATATCCTTGTCAAAGGTGGCGACTGGCCCGGCGACCAAATCGTTGGCCGCGAAGAAGTCGAAGCCGCAGGCGGTCGCGTCGAGCGCATCGACATCCTCGATTCCTACTCCACCTCCACCATCCTCCAAAAAATCCGCTCCCTCCCATAATGCATAGCGTCCGCAGGAGAGCCCACAGCCTGAAGCGTGGTCATTTCCTCGGTGGAGTGCGTCAAAGCGCGCTGCGATCCTGAGGCGCGCGTTCTTAGAATCTCAACCGCCACGCTGTGCAGGATTTCGGGTTCGAGCTGCCTCGAACGCCATCTACCTCGGTGGCAAGCGCTTGCTCCTCTCTTTCAACTTTAACCCTCAACCGCTCTTGGCTCACTGAAAACTGATAACTCCCGCAAATCTCGTCAGCACGTTAGAATAGAGACGTTAATGATTCTCCCCGCGGTCCGCGAACGTCTCGAGCGTCTTCTTCGCCTCCCTTCACTGGAAGGCTCGCTGGCCGAACTACGTTCCAACGCCAACCTTGTCTCTCTTTCCGGCCTCCAGGACGTCGCCAAAGCCCTCGTCGCCGCCTATCTCTCCCACGAACTCCGTCGCCCCGCCTTCTTCATCACCGACTCCAATCGCCGCGCCGAGTCTTTAGCCGAAAGTCTCCGGTTCTTCTTCCAGATATTCCCAGGTCACACCGGTGGCGTTGCCGTTCTGCCCGCTTTCGATAGCCTTCCCTGGGACCCGCAATCTCCCCACGCGGACATCCTCGAGCGCCGCGCCGCCACTCTCTACCGTCTCGCCGACGGCGAAGTCTCGCTTGTCATCGCGCCGGTTGCCTCCGCTCTCTGGCGCTACCAAGATCCCTATGTCTACCTTACCCTCGCGCGCACTCTCGCCAAAGACGCGGAAGTCTCCCACGAAGAACTCATCACCCACCTCGCCAGCACCGGTTACGCCCGCACGGAAATGGTCGACCTACCCGGCCAGTTCGCCGTTCGCGGCGGCATCGTCGACGTTTTCTCTCCCGAAGCTGCGCGTCCTGTTCGGCTCGAACTTCTCGGCGACACCATCGAAGGCGTTCGCGAATTCGATCCACGCACCCAGCGCTCCGTCGCCCCCGTGGTGAAGACCACCATTCTTCCTCTCACTGAATGGAGTGTGCCCGCACCCGGCAGCAATGAAGCCCTCAACTGGGAGCCCACCGGCTGGATCGGTGGCAGCAGGGAAGCAGGTACTGCCTCGCTCTTCGAACTCGCCGAGAGTTCCCTTAAGCCCCTGGTCTTCCTCGACGAGCCCGTCAACCTCCGCGAATCCGCCCGCAAGCATGTCGAAGCCGCCACCGAGAATTACGAGCGCCACGGCCAGGCCAACGCCCCTGAAGCCTCCCACTATTTCTGGAGCGAGCCCGAATTCGATCGCGCGCTCCTCAAAGGTTCTCGTATTGAACTCCAACAGCTCAGTCTCATCACCGACGGCGGCCCTCGCTTCGAACTGGCTTCTCGTCCTACCACGCGCTTCCACGGTGATGTCGTCGCCTGTTTCGCCGACATCAAATCCCAGCTAGCCGCCGGTGGTACCGCGTATCTCACCGCCGCCAGCCTTGGCGAACTCGAACGCTTCGCCGATATCTGCCGCGAATACGAAGTCCCCTACGTCCTCGGCGAAACCGAAGAAGCCGCCACCGGCTTCACTGCCGAAAACGCGTCCGAAACCGCCGCCCTCGTACTCCTTCGCGCTCCCTTTTCCGCTGGTGTCGCTTTTCCCGAAGCCAAGGTCACTCTTTACGGTAACGCCGACCTCTTCGACGTTACGCCCGCCGTCGAGCGTCCCAGCCGCAAAATCCGCACCTCCGGTTTCTTTAGTGATTTCGCCGAACTCAAGCCTGGTGACTTCGTCGTCCACATCGACCACGGCATCGGCCAGTTTGAAGGCCTTCGCCTGATCGAATCCGAAGGGCGTCGCGGCGAATTCATGCTCCTTCGCTACGCCGAAGATGCCCGCCTCTACGTTCCCCTCGAGCGCATGGATCTCGTCCAGAGCTACCGCGTCGTCGAGGGCATTCATCCCCCGCTCGACAGGCTTGGCGGCACCGCGTGGGCTTCTCGCAAGACTCGCGTCCGTAAATCGCTGGAGGACATGGCCGACCAACTCCTTACTCTTTACGCCGAACGCAAAACCACTCAGGGTTTTGCCTTTTCTCCCGACGGCAATTGGCAGCGTGAATTCGAAGACGCGTTCGAGTTTGAGGAAACACCCGATCAGATCACCGCAATCACCGACATCAAGAAGGATCTGGAAAAGCCTTCCCCAATGGATCGCCTCCTGTGTGGCGATGTCGGCTATGGCAAGACCGAAGTCGCTATGCGCGCCGCCTTCAAAGCCATCTCCGACAACAAGCAGGTCGCTGTTCTAACTCCCACCACGGTCCTCGCGTTTCAACATTTCGAAACCTTCAAGAGGCGCTTCGCCGCGTTTCCTTCTCGCATCGAAATGCTTAGCCGTTTCCGCACGGCCGCCGAACAAAAAGCTATCCTCGCCGATGTCGAAGCCGGCAAAGTCGACATCGTCATCGGCACCCATCGACTCCTCTCCAAAGACGTCAAGTTCCAGGATCTCGGCATCCTCATCGTTGATGAAGAGCAGCGCTTCGGTGTCGCTCACAAAGAGCGCCTCAAGGAAATGCGCAAGAACGTCCACTCTCTCGCGCTTTCCGCCACTCCCATTCCTCGCACGCTGCACATGTCTCTGGTCGGCTTGCGCGATATGTCTCTCATCGAAACCGCCCCGCGCGATCGTCTATCCATCCAGACCGTTGTCACCGCTTTCGATGAAGACGTGATCAAGCGTTCCATCGAAAATGAACTTGCTCGCGATGGTCAGGTCTATTTCATTCACAATCGCGTCGAGTCCATCTACTCGCTCGCCAATCTCGTCACCAAGCTCGTTCCCACCGCCCGCGTCGTCGTTGCTCATGGCCAGATGGGTGAGAAAGAGCTCGAAAAAGTCATGCTCAAATTCATCCGCGATGAAGCCGACGTCCTCGTCGCCACCACCATCGTTGAGAATGGACTTGATATTCCCCGCGCCAACACCATCCTCATCAATCGCGCCGATCGCCTCGGCCTCGCCGAACTCTATCAACTTCGCGGCCGCGTTGGTCGTTCCCCTGTCCGCGCCTACGCCTATCTCCTCGTTCCTCCCGAGCGCATCCTTTCCGAAATCGCGCGCAAGCGTCTGGCCGCGATGAAGGAGTTCAGCGAACTCGGCGCCGGCTTCCGCATCGCCGCCCTCGACCTCGAACTGCGCGGCGCCGGCAATATGCTCGGCCGCCAGCAGCATGGCCACATCGAAGCCATTGGCTTCGATCTTTATGTCCAGATGCTCGAGCGCGCCGTCGCCAAGCTCAAAGGCCAGGAGGCTGCCCCCGAACTTCGCACCACCATCAGTCTTGGCATGGACCTGCGCATCCCGCAGGAGTACATCCCCAGCGAAAATCTCCGCCTGCGCACCTACAAACGCATCTCCTCGGTTGCTTCGGAAGACGAAAAGCAGGATGTACGCAAGGAATTGGAAGACCGCTTTGGCCAGCTTCCCAAGTCGGTCGAAAATCTCTTGGAGTTCGCGCTCCTGAAATCCATCAGCGAACGTCTCCACATTGCCTCCGTTGAACGCCAAGGCAGCAAGCTCGCTCTGCGCTTCCATCCGGAGACTCCTCTCGATCCAGCTACTCTCGTGAAAGTGATTCGCTCCCGCAAAGGCATCCGCCTCGACCCCAGCGGCATTCTCTGGCTCGAACTCCAGCGCGGTGAACCGGTAGCCACCGCCCTTCGCAGCGTCCTCCTAGCCCTCCGTAACGAATCCTAGCTCTTTTTCTTTAGAGCGCTTTTTCTTCTCTTCGCACTTGGGTTCCTCGATGCTCTCTGTGTCCTTCGTGGTGGATCACTCTCTGCCATGCGTTGCTGTTCTGCCTCGCCCAAAATTCCAATTTGCGCATTTTTCCGTTGAGTTCTAGACTCTTTAAATGAGGCTTTTCATGAGAAATACGCTTTTCCTCGCGGGACTCCTGATTCTCACCCTGCCCCTCCTGGCGCAGAATCCGCCGGGCCAGCAGCCCCCGCCGCCGACGCCTAAGGAAAACCCGCCAACCCAGAATCCGCCTGCCCAGACTCAGGCGCCACAGAATCCGCAGCCGAACCCGAATCCGCCCGTCCTTGAGAAACCTCAAGAAGCCGCTCCCGACGAAGACAAACAAGATAAAAAGGAACCAGCCGCCGCCCCGGCCGCCAAGACCGCCGCCCCCAAGACCCCGGCAACAAATCCCGTTGTAAAGACCGGAGAAGGCAAGACCGTCGAGGAAATCGTCGCTCGCGTCAACAATGAAATCATCACTCGCTCCGAACTCGAAAAGGCCCGCGCCTCCGCCGAAGATGAGTCTCGTGCGGAATGCCAGGGCCGCTGCACACCGGAACAACTTCAGGTGGCCATCGAGGACCGTCAGAAATTTGCCCTTCGCGATTTAATCGACCAGTCCCTCCTCTCCCAGCGCGGCAAGGATATGGGCATCAACGTCGAGGGCGATGTCGTCAAGCAACTCGATCAGATCCGCATCCAGAATAAACTCCCCGACATGGACGCCCTGGAACGCGCTGTCACTTCCCAGGGCATCAACTGGGACGATTTCAAAACCAATATCCGCAATCGCATCCTTACGCAATCCGTCATAGGCCAGGAAGTTGGCCGCCATATCACCATCGGCCACGAAGAAGAAATGAAGTATTACAGCGAGCACAAAAGCGAATTTGTTCGCCCCGAACAGGTTGCCCTGAGCGCCATCGAAATCAAGACCGAAGGCAAGAAGGAATCAGAGATCCCCACGCTGAAGGAAAAAGCCAACACCGTCCGCAAAAAAGCTCTTGATGGCGAGGACTTCAGCGAACTCGCCAAGCGCTACTCCGACGGCAGTACTGCGGCACAAGGCGGGCAGCTCGGCGTTTACAAACGTGGCGAACTCTCCAAGGAATTGGAAGACACCGTTTTCGTCATGAAAAAGAATCAGCTCACCGACGTCATCGAAACCAAATCCGGCTTCTTGATTCTCAAGGTTATGGAACACTACGCGGAAGGTGAACAGCCGTTCGACGTCGTCGAGCCGGAGATTCAGGAACGTCTGTACTCCCAGCGTATGGAACCCGCCATGCGCGAGTATCTGAAAACTCTTCGCGAGCAGAGCTACGTCGTCGTTAAGCCCAACTATCAGGAAATGTCTGGCGGCGGCAACTCCGAAATCGAGGAAGTCAGCACTTCTCCCGAAGCCACCAAGGAAAAGAAGTCCCACAAGCTGCATATTCCTTTGATCCCGAAACACAAGTCCCAAGCTGCCACCTAATGAAGAATACTTTTGTCAAAGATTTTGTTGCCGATCAGACCATCACCAGCTTTTTCCTCGTTCATGAAAAAGAAATTCGCAACAGTGCCGCTGGCAAAGCCTATCTGCGCATGGAGCTCGGCGACCGCAGCGGTACCGTGGAATCCCGCATGTGGGACCAGTTTGAAACCTGCGCCAAAGAGGTCCGCCGCGACGATTTCGTGAAGGTCCAGGGGCGCGTCGAAGTCTACCGCAATCGGTTCCAGCTGATTCTCCAGCAGTTCCGCCTCGCCAAGCCCGAAGAGATCGAACTCGGCGACTATCTGCCTCACACGCCCTACAACGTCGACGATTTGTTCCAGCAGCTCCTTGGCTTCATCGCCGAACTGAAAAATCCCTGGCTGAAGCAGCTCGCCACTTCCATTTTCAGCGATCCGCAACTTGTTGTCCGCTTCAAGCGCGCTCCCGCCGCCAAAGTCATGCATCACGCCTATCTTGGCGGACTTCTCGAGCACGTCGTCAGCTTGTGTGGCCTGGCCAAACAAATCGCCGCGCATTATCCCGAGCTCGACGTCGACCTTCTTCTCACCGGCGCTCTACTCCACGACGTCGGCAAGCTCGATGAACTTTGTTACGAACGCGCCGTCGGCTACACCACCGAGGGTCAACTCCTCGGGCACATCATCATGGAACTCGACACCGTCACCAAGGCCATGGATGCCATCGCTGGCTTTCCTTGCAAACTCAAAACCGTCGTCCAGCACATCCTTATCTCTCACCACGGCGAATACGAATTTGGCTCCCCGAAACTTCCTATGATTCGCGAAGCCCTGGTTTTCCACTTCATGGACGATCTCGACTCCAAAGTCGCCGCGGTCCGCGCCGCCCTGGCCATTCCCTCCACCGAAGACGACTGGTCCGCCTACAGTGGCGCCTTGGGCCGCAAATTCCTCCGCTTACCCGATTTTTTAAAAGACAAAGCCCCCGACCCGGAGCCACCGCCGAAGTAGTCTTTGGAGACGGCGCGCCGCCGTTTTTCGCTCACCGCGAGCTAGTCCTCGATTTCTTCGCTCTCTGTGTCCTCCGTGCCCTCTGTGGTAAGCCTTTTCTTTGTCTGGCACTGTCAACCGTGAGGCGGTTCCTGATCCCTGATATCAGTAAAGCGTAAACTTCATCGCCCCAACCTGTTAAACTATCCCTTCGCACGAATCGCCAGCCAAGGACCGCACCATCAACTGCGACAACGCTGACTTCACCCAAAGGGCGCAATCCATCCTAGGAAAGGGTGAACGCCCAGCAACTCTCGATCCGGCTGTCCCCGCGGCTCTCCCAGCCGAATACCGTGTGCGCAATCTTTCCCTCCGTCCGGCCACTGTCCTTGCGCCCATGGCCGGTGTCACCGACACGCTCTTTCGCCGCGTCATTCGTGCACAGGGCGGCTGCGGGCTGCTCATGACGGAGTTCACCAGCTCCGAAGGCATCACCCGCAGCGCTGCCAAGTCCGCTCGCTATCTTTGCTTCCAGGAAGACGAACACCCCATCGCTGCTCAACTTTTCGGTGCCAATCCTCAAGTCATGGCCGAAGCCGCTCGCCTGGTCGAAGACCTCGGCTACGACGCCGTGGACATTAATCTCGGCTGTCCCGCGAAGAAAGTCGTCAAGTGCGGTGGCTCAGGCCTCCTTCGCGATCTTCCGCTCCTTGAACAAATTTTCCGTGCCATTCGTGCCGCGGTGAAAATCCCTCTCACCATCAAACTCCGCGCGGGCTGGGACGAAAACTCCATCGTTGCCGTTGCTGT
>Ga0210392_10001792_pt1 | contig 11160 bp, 8 predicted proteins | sample IncBWC30OmetaG_FD_161057 | JGI IMG/M metagenome (GOLD analysis project Ga0210392, IMG submission 161057) | Forest soil microbial communities from Barre Woods Harvard Forest LTER site, Petersham, Massachusetts, United States - Inc-BW-C-30-O ...
CCGGCGAACGATGCGCCGAAGTCACGTCGATTTCGTAGGCGATGCCGAATTCATCGAGCGCTTTTCCGGCCTCGCGCATGATCTCCAGATCGGAGTCGCTGCCCATCACAATTGAAACCAAAATCTGATTCATGTTCCCTTCCCATAATCAATGTCATCCTAACGAGGATTTTGCTGCGCGAAACACGAAGCAAAACCGCCGTCGAAGGATCCCTTTACGATCGCGCATGGTACGGCCCGAATCATCTATGCCTCGATCATTTCTTCAGCGCCCGCGCGGCGATATCTTTCCGGTAGTGCGCCTCGTCAAAACTGATCTTCGCGCACGCTTCGTAAACCCGTCCAACCGCGGTCGGCAGATCTCTAGCCCGTGCCGTCACTCCCAACACCCGCCCGCCCGCGGTGTAGTAGACCCCGTCGCGCTTCGACGTTCCCGCATGAAACACTTTCACGCCTTCCACTGACCCTGCCTCGTCGAGCCCCTCGATTCGCTTCCCCGCTTCAAATGTTCCCGGATACCCGCCCGACGACATCACCACGCACACAGACGCATCTTGCGACCACTTGAAATCTCCTTCGCTCACGCGCCCTTCAATCGAAGCCTCCAGCGCGTCGATCAGATCGCTCTCGAGCCGCATCAGAATCGGCTGTGTCTCCGGGTCGCCAAAGCGGCAGTTGAACTCCAGCACCATGGGGCCACGCGCTGTCATCATCAGCCCGCAGTAGAGTACGCCCTTAAACTCCGCGCCTTCGGCCTTCATCCCTGCCACCACGGGGCGCGCGATGTGGTGGAGCAACCAGTCGCGCATCTGGTCGTCCACGATTTCGGTAGTCGAATAAGCGCCCATGCCGCCCGTGTTCGGGCCGGTATCGCCGTCGCCCACGCGCTTGTGGTCCTGCGCCGCCACCAGCGGAGCCACGCGCTCCCCGTCGCTGAACACGAGGAAGGAAAGCTCATCGCCCGTCAAACACTCTTCCAGCACGACTCGCGCTCCAGCCTCGCCCAGCATTTTCCCGCTGAGCATTCCCGCGGCCACGCTGGCGGCCTGTTCTTTGTCCTTGGCGATAACCACGCCTTTCCCCGCAGCCAGGCCATCCGCTTTCACCACGACCGGCACGTGAAAATGTCCGAGAGCCTCGCGCACCTGCTCGATCGAATCACATATTGCAAATGGAGCTGTAGGAATATGGTGACGCTGCAGGAATTCCTTGGCAAAACTCTTGCTCGATTCCAGCTGTGCGGCGGACTGCGTCGGCCCAAACGCCCGCCATCCGCGCCGCTCAAACTCATCCACCACGCCCAAAGTCAGAGGAAGTTCCGGTCCAACCACGGTCAAATCGGGTTGAAGGCGCGCCGCCAAGGCCGTGATCGAATTCAAATTCTGCAGGTCGACCGCTACGCATTCAGCTTCGCTTGTAATGCCGCCGTTCCCCGGCGCGCAGTAAAGCTGCGAAATGCGCGGCGACTGCCGCAGCTTCCATACCAGCGCATGCTCGCGCCCGCCACTTCCTAGCACCAGAACTTTCATAAGCTGGGAAAATTAAGGTTAGGGGTTGAACCGGAATGCTGTCAAACCGCACCGCCTGGCGCGCCGATCACGACCTGCTTACTTCAAATATGCTCTCACCCAAGAAATTAAATCTTCAGTCAGTTCCTCTGGCGATTCCGGCCCGCGGTCGGGATGCGTGATGTGCAGTCGGATATGATCCTCGAGAATCTCGGCCATCAAGCCGTTCACCCCGCCGCGAATCGCCAGCAGCATCCGGATGTCGGCGCACTCATCTCCTTCGGCGACTGCCCGCTCCACCGCGCCGATTTGCCCACCCAGCCGCTTCATTCGCGAAAACAGTTTCTGTTTTTCTTTGGAAATTCCGACCGTTTGTCTTTCCTTTTTTGCGTTTCCCCGCACTTTTCTTGACAGGTACCCAAGGTGGAACCCAACTCTGTACGCATGAGCTGGGTCGTGGTCACCGACAGCGCTGGCGACCGGCATCTGCAAATGCAGCGGGCGTCATCAGAGGCCAACCTCCGACGGCGCTGTAGCCGTGTCTCTCGCTCGTAACACTCCTTTAACCCGACCAGAGTAAGGTTAGAGATTGTCCCAGCCGCGTTTGTCTGACAAGCAGGCAGGAGTTCACTTAACTATAGTTAAGTTGTTGTGGTACAGTGAGGTTAATGATATCGGGCATGATCCGAACGTGGGCATCGGTCGCAAATCTTGCCAAGCACGTCTGCTACCGTGGCTAACTTTATTTGGAAGAATGAACTTTCAAAACAAACTTGCTCCACTGGGCGCGCTCTCGCGGCTGCTCGGGTTGCTCGCGGTGGCTGCCCTTACGGGTCCGCTGTTCGCGCAGCAGTCCGATCCGCAGCTTTCCGCACCCGAACCCACCATGCCGCGAGCTGACGTCGCCGCCCTTCCCGACCCGCCAGATCCACCGGCTGATGACAGCACAGAATCCATGTTCCCTCATTTCAAGGACACGCGCTTCTGGCTGACCGGTCAGGCGAACTTCATCTTTCAGACGCATCCCGATTTTCACGCTCCCTACAGCGGCCCGCACAGTCTGAGCCCGCGCTATGAGAAAGCAACATCGCGCCTGATGACGCTCTATACTGGGGTGCGCCTCAACAACTCCAGCGAGGTTCTGGTTGATATCGAAGAAGCCGGCGGCGCCGCACTAAGCACTGGCCTCGGCTTGGCTGGCGATACCGATCTCGACATCGTCCGCAACCCCCTTCTTAGTAAAGCCCCCTATGTCGGACGCGCCATGGTCCACCATGTCTTCGCACTGAGCCAAGATAGAGTTGAGAACCAGCGCAACCCGTTTTCGCTCTTCGAAGAGCTTCCGCGACGCCGTCTGGAAGTCCGCTTCGGCAAGTTCAGCATGCCCGATTTCTTCGATCTCAATTCGGTGGGCTCTGATACCCACTTCCAGTTCATGAATTGGACGATTGACAACAATGGCGCCTGGGACTATGCCGCCGACACCCGGGGCTATACTGTCGGGGCCACCGCAGACTATGAGGACCGCAACTGGGGATTTCGGTTCGCCGAGGCCCTTATGCCAAAAGTGGCCAACGGCATCGATCTGGTTTGGAAACCGTGGCAGGCGCACGCCGAAAACTTCGAGTACGAACTACGTCGAGGCGTGATCCCAGCAAAAGCCGGAGTCGTCCGTTGGCTGGCCTACACCAACTCCGCCAACATGGGCATCTACCGCGATCAGGTCATCCAGGCGGCCGAAGAGAACACCATGCCCGATATCACTGCCCATCCCTGGCGCATCACGCGAAAGTACGGGTTCGGTATCAACATGGAGCAGAATCTCACCCACTACCTCACCGCATTCGCCCGCTTCGGCTGGGATAACGGCAAGACCGAATCCTTCGCTTACACGGAAGTGGACCAAACCCTCGCCCAAGGTGTGGGAGCGAGTGGCGCTTGGTGGCATCGCAAGCAGGATCGCGCCGGTGCCGCCTTCGTTACGAATGCCATCAAGAAAGATCACCAGAACTATCTGGCGGCGGGCGGCGTGGGATTTCTTCTCGGCGACGGAAAGTTGAACTACGGCCGCGAAAATATTCTGGAGTCCTACTACACCGTGCACACATGGCGCGGCATCTATCTCGCGCCGGGCGTGCAATACATCGTTAATCCGGGTTACAACCGCGACCGCGGACCAGTCGTCGTGCCCTCTTTTCGTGCTCACATCGAGTTCTAGGCGGACGGCGCCGCACCGCGAAAGCAGGTTTCGGAGATCTCGAATATCTTGAAACCAGCTACCTTAACGCCAGTTCACCATTGAACTGCTGGATAATTCCGTAGCATTCGCAGGCGGAGCTTTCCAGTTTCTTACGGTTCAGAATCCGTACTGAGCCCCGCGTGTATTCTATGATCCGTCGTTTCTGCAGCTCGCTTGCCGCCAGGCTCACGCTGGGACGATCGGTTCCCAGCATCATCGCCAGAAAGTCATGGGTGATCTGCAGCAATCCTGAATTAACCCGGTCCTGGGCCAGCAGGAGCCAGCGCGAAAGACGTTGTTCAATGTCATGCAAGCGATTGCAGCCCGCAGTTTGTGCAACTTGCAATCCGTGCACTGCCGCATACCGATGCAAGAGAGTTAGCAGCGCCGGACTCGACACCAACACCGTTTCTAGTTCATCGACGCTTATCTTGAAGCCCTCGCCCCCAATTTGCATCACCGCTCGGTGCGGGCTCCTGCGGAGTCCCGCGGCCACCGGAATCGGGGTAAATCCCTCGTTTCCAACGACACCGACCTCGACGCTTTCTCCCTTCTGTGTCGTGAAGACCAGCGAAACCATGCCTGTGTTTAAGAAGTATGCTTCGTCCAGTTTTCGGTTAGCCTCTTGCAAGCTCAAACGCTGCGGGAGGGGAACGAAGTGCAGATGCGGCCGAATCGTGGCGAATTCTTCATCCGGAATAGAAAGCAAGATGGCGTTCGCAACCGGTTTTCCTGCCGGGTTCGTCCGTGCTCCGGCATCTAAAGGCTGAGGGTCTCGGTGGGCGACAGCAGTTCCATTTGCTTTGCGCACAGCTTCCTCCGTCTTGCCAGACTCAATTTCGTTACAAAACCGTTAGATGCACACGGAGGGTAACTCACGGCTCATCGAATGTATGCAGCTTGCCCGGGAGCGTACGGTAGCTTATACAGCGTTTTCTGTATTCTAAGCGGTCCGGACTGCGCTTCGACTGTTGGAGAGCGAAGGGTCGTGGGAAATCATCGACGTCGAAAATGGGCAGGATGCTGTAGCCAAAGCCCAGGCCATGAACCTGACCCCATCATTCTCGACCTAGTCATGCCTGTCATGGACGGACTGGCCCCGGCCCGGGCGATTTCCAAACTCCTGCCCGAAATTCCCATGCTGATGCACACGAGGCATTGCTCTTTGCAGGTCGAGGTTGAAGCCCAAAAAGTCGGCGTGCGAAAAGTCGTGTCGAAGGCGGACAGCATACTCCTCGTTTCTACGGTCCGCCAACTCCTTCCCCCGGATCCGTCGGCTCCGCCCACCATTCCATTCCCTCGCGGCCGACGTTGCCACACCGGTTGCGATCGGCCAATCCGGCAGCGTAGCCACCGCCGATGACACTGACGCTCCTGCTGCCGGTGGGACCGAAGACCTTCTAAAAAACTGCCATTCCACCTGATACAAAGGGCCGACTCTGCCCGACCAGCGAACCGGGCCATCTCGCCCCCTGGCTGGATGAAGTGTGGGGTTGATTCCCCAGAGAAATGAGTTTCGAAATGGCGGCACCCCGCGCTGTTCCCGATACAGAACCGCTAAAACATGCGGGCTTGGGCGTTCACAAGCTGATGGCAGTACCGGAAGGCGCAAATCTTTGAGTTTCGCGTCGAAACATTTAACGTGTTCAACCACACCCAGTTTTTTAAACCCGACGCAAACATCACAAACGGACCGTCGTTTGGACGAGTAACGCGTGCGATCGATCCCAAGCTTTTTCAGCTGGCTCTGAGGCTTTCTTTTTAGCAGGACCTTCCGGCAATGGCAGGAAGAATGAATGACAAAACTGAAACCGGTCTGCTTGGCGTGGTGCTACTGAGGAGCAGCCCGATTGCCTTAGACCCCGAGCGCAAAGTGGTTCACCGCGAAGAGCCGCAATACCCGGCCCTCGCCGGCAAGATGGCACTTCACGGCACAGCCAAACTGAAAATCTGGATTAGTCCCGGCGCCGCAGTTCTTCAGGCCGGTGCGAGCTTCCACGAAGATCCCGCCGGGCGCAACGTTTTCTTCGGCGTGCGCGAGTTCGCCATGTGCGCAGCCCTGATCGGCATGGCAGCCCATGGCGGCCTGGTCTCCTTCGGCTCAACCTTCTCCTGCTTCGCCGACTACTGCAAACCGGCCATCCGCCTGGCTGCGCTCATGGGGGCCCACTCCCTCTTCGTCTTTACCCACGACTCCCTCGGACCGGGCCAGGACGGCCCCACGCACCAGCAGCCGAAAAAAGAGGCGCCCCCCCAAGAGAACCCGACAACATTAGGATTTCGCTGGTTTCGGGTGTAGTGTATTGGCATTGCGGGACGGAAAATGGTGATAGATTTGCCTTCGACTCCCGAAATCACCCAAATGCTTAGGGCGTGGACTGCGGGAGACCAGCAGGCTCTGGAAAAGCTTACACCTCTAGTGCATCGGGAATTGCATCGTGTCGCGCGCCGCTACATGGCGGGCGAACGCTCCGGACACACGTTACAAACCACGGCTCTGGTTAACGAAGTTTACTTACGCCTGGTGGACTGCGGACAGGTGAATTGGCACGATCGGGCGCACTTTTTTGCTGTGTCTGCACAGCTGATGCGACGCATCCTGGTCGATTTTGCCCGCTCGCGTGGTTACCAGAAAAGAGGCGGGAACGTGCCCCACATATCTTTGGACGATGCGCCGCCGGTATGCAGCGAACCCGATCCAAACTTGTTAGCTTTGGATGACGCGTTGAAGGCACTTGCCGAGCTCGATCGTAGAAAAAGCAGAGTTGTGGAACTTAGATTCTTTGGTGGGCTAAATATCGAAGAAACTGCCGAGATTTTGGGAGTTTCTGCCGTAACCGTGATGCGGGACTGGAGGCTGGCAAAGATTTGGCTCCTCCGGGAGTTGAGCGTGGAGAGGGTCAAAAGTGGAACCTGAGCTTTGGCGCCGGGTTGAAGAACTGTGCCAGCATGCCTTGGAACTGGACGCGAGCCGCCGCGCTGAATTTCTGGAACATGCCTGCGCGAACGACGAAGTATTGCGGCGAGAAGTGGAGTCCTTGCTGCTTTATGAGGAAAGAGCGGGGCATTTCATCGAGTTACCGGCGCTCGAAGTCGTGGGTAGACTACTCGCCACCGACCGAGTGCCGACTGAAGAAGCAGCCAGGCTGATCGGCACTACAGTGTCCCATTATCGGGTCATTGAAGAGCTCGGCGGCGGCGGCATGGGAGTCGTCTACAAAGCTGAGGACACGCGCCTGCATCGCTTTGTGGCTCTCAAGTTTCTGGTCGATGATGTTGCGCAAGACGCGCAGTGGTTAAGCCGTTTCCAACGCGAGGCGCAGGCTGCCTCCGGTCTTAACCACCCCAATATTTGCACCGTCTATGACATCGGCGAACATCAGGGCAATTCCTTTATCGCCATGGAGTTTCTGGACGGCCAGACCCTCAAGCACCTCATCGCGGGCAAACCGCTCCGAACGGATCAGGTCCTCGACGTGGGAGCGCAGATCGCGGCCGCTCTCGATGCCGCACACAAGAAAGGCATCATCCATCGAGATGTGAAACCCGCGAACATCTTTGTGTTGAAACACGGGCAGGTCAAGTTGCTGGACTTCGGCGTGGCGAAACTTGGTCAGCAATCGCCGACTGAGGGTCGACCCGTGGCGACAGGCGATGCGTCCGGCGAGCTGCATTTTACTGAAACCGGAGTTGCAGTAGGGACCGTGGCCTATATGTCGCCCGAGCAGGTTCGTGGCGAGGAACTCGACGCCCGGACTGATCTGTTCAGTTTCGGAGTCGTGCTCTATGAAATGGCGACTGGCGTTCGTCCCTTCAATGGCCACACCTCGGGCGCTATTTCTGCTGCAATTCTGCATGACATTCCTGCGTCAACTTCTTCGTTCAGTCCAACTCTCCCTTCCAAACTGGACGCGATCATTAACAGAACTCTGACCAAGAATCGCGACCTGCGTTACCAACATGCCGCTGACATCCGGGCTGACATCGATCGATTGACGAGTGACGCCGATTCCGCGCGAATGCCAATAACCTGGCGGAAAATTCTTCCGTCTGCTGTGGTTTTGTGTGCTCTGTTGGCAATCGGTAGCCGCTTCTATTTCCACCGCAGGCCTGCGCTTGCTGAAAAAGACACGATCGTGCTCGCCGATTTTGCCAATGGCACGGGTGACTCGGTATTCGACGATACGCTGAAGACGGCGCTCAGTATTTCTCTGCGGCAATCTCCGTTCCTCAATGTTCTCTCCGACCGCCAGGTCGCCAAGACACTGCAACTGATGACCCTCGCGGCTAACAGGAAACTCACGCCCGATCTGGCCCGCGAGGTTTGTCAGCGGGCGGGCAGCAAGGCCTACATCGCAGGCTCGATTACCCGTCTGGGCGCACAATATGTACTGGCGCTGGAGGCAGTGAGTTGCCAGGACGGAGATACTCTGGCGCAAGAGCAGGTTACGGCGGTTGCCAAGGAGAAGGTGCTGGATGCGCTCGGCAAGGCTGCGTCGAAGATGCGCGGCGAACTGGGCGAGTCCCTGATCACAGTGCGGAAGTATGACGTTCCGCTCGTAACTGCTACCACGCCTTCGCTCGATGCGCTGAAGGCATACAGTCTTGCCAGTAAGGCTATGATCGGGAGAGACCCCGCGGCGGCCCTGCCTTACTCTCAGCACGCGATTGAGCTTGATCCAGATTTTGCCATGGCATACTTGCAAGTGGGAGCGACCTACTTCACGCTCAGTGAGCTGGGGCGTGCCAGTGAATACTACGTCAAAGCCTTCCAGTTACGAGAGCGCGCCAGCGAAGGGGAAAAGCTGGTCATCACTGCCTGCTATTATGGGTATGCAACCGGACAACTCGACAAGGCGGCGCAGACGTATCAGGAAGTAACCGAGATCTATCCGCGCGGCACACTCGCATACACCAATTTAGCCGTGTTGTTTGAAAAGCTCGGTCAGTACGAGAAGTCCGCGGAAGCAGCGCGCACACTCCGCCGACTTGACCCGGACAATATTTTTGCCTACGTGAACCTCGCCATTGACGCGGTGGCCTTGCAGCGTTTCGACGAGGCGCGACAGATCATCCAAGAGGCGCACAGCCGAAAACTGGACGATTACCTAATGCACGATGATCTCTACGCGCTCGCCTTTCTTGCGGCGGATTCCGCTGGGATGGCAGAACAGCAACACTGGTTCGCGGGCCAACCGGTGTACGAAAACTATGGACTTGCGTACGCTTCCGACACCGAGGCGTATGGCGGTCATACGAGGGAAGCGCGGGTGCTCACTCGGCGAGCGGTTGACTCCGCCATACGGGTGGACAATGTAGAAGATGGCGGAGTGTATCAGATCAATGCCGCTTTGCGCGAGGCGGCTTATGGTAATGCTGTGGAGGCTAAACAGTCCGCGATCGAGGCGTTAAGGCTGGCTCCCGCAAGTCGACGCCTCGCAGCCGAAGCGGCACTTGCACTTGCGATGACGGACGAAACGGCGCGAGCCGAATCCTTGGCCGAGGACCTGGACAGGCGCTTTCGGCTGGATACCGAGATCCAGTCGCTATGGTTGCCGGCGATTCGCGCACAGCTGGCGCTCAGCCGACGAGACTCAGGCCTTTCCCTGACTGAATTGCAGGCGGCGGCTTCACCGATCGAGTTCGGCAAGGATGTTGGGTGCTTGTATCCAGCGTATGTGCGTGGAAAAGCATACCTGGCTGCCGGCCAGGGCAATGCTGCCGCCGCCGCGTTTCAGAAGATTCTCGACCACAGCGGCGTCGTCGGTAACTGCTGGACTGGAGCGCTGGCGCATTTGGGCGTTGCGCGTGCCAACGCTCTGCAAGCGAAGACTGCTCGGGGGCCGGATGCCAATGCCGCCCGCGTAAGGGCGCTGGCCGCTTACAAAGATTTCCTCAACCTCTGGAAAGATGCCGACCCCGACATCCCAATCTTGGAAGAAGCCAAGGCCGAGTACGCGAAGTTGCAGTCGCTGGAAAGAATGTAAGCCGTGCCTGGTCGCTTATCCGGACGGATGAAAAATAAATTGCCGATCTCTAGCTCCGCCGTCTCGATTTTGAGACATGATTGTTTCGACTGTCGGAACCCTACACGCCCACGGTTTGCGGTTTCGTTGCGAGCAACTGCCGCAGCACGTATTGCAGAATTCCGTCGTTCGCGTAATACAGAGCCTCTTGGGGTGTATCGATGCGGACCAGCGCGTCGAACTCAATTTCAGGCTTTCCCTTCGTCGTGGCGCGCACTTTCACTTCGCGGCCAGCGACAAAGTGTTCGACCACGTCGTGTATGCCGCTGATGTCGAACACTTCCTCTCCCGTCAGCTGGAGCGACTCTGCGTTCAAACCCGCGGTAAACTGCAGCGGCAGAACGCCCATCCCCACGAGATTCGAGCGGTGAATGCGTTCGTAGCTTTCCGCGATGACGGCGCGTACCCCCAACAAAGCCGGCCCCTTGGCCGCCCAGTCGCGCGACGAGCCTGAGCCATATTCCTTGCCGGCGAGAACGATGAGTGGTGTGCCCGCGGCGCGATATAGCTCTGATGCATCAAAAATCGACATTTCAGTCGAAGTGGGCAAGTGCCGCGTGTACCCGCCTTCGGTCGCGACCAGCTTGTTGCGCAGTCGCACGTTGGCGAACGTGCCACGCACCATCACTTCATGATTGCCGCGGCGCGAGCCGTACGAGTTGAAATCAGCCGGCTTCACGCCATGCTCTTGCAGATATTTTCCGGCAGGGCTATCTTTCTTGATCGATCCAGCGGGAGAGATGTGATCGGTGGTGACGCTGTCGCCCAGAACCGCGAGCACGCGCGCCTTCTTGATGTCGTGCACCGGCGCAGGCCTCACTGACATCTCGTCGAAATACGGAGCGCGCCGGATGTATGTGGAATCTTTGTCCCAGGCGTAGGTCTGGCCCTTGGGAACCGACAGTCCGCGCCAGCGCTCGTCGCCGTCGAATACTCCAGCATACGACTTCGAAAACATTTCCGAAGTAATCGACTGCTGCATCGTCTCTTCAATCTCGCGTTGCGATGGCCAAATGTCGGCCAGGTAAACCGGTTGCCCGTCTCTGCCGTTGCCGATCGCGTCCTTGCGTAGGTCGATGTCAATGCGCCCCGCCAACGCAAACGCCACTACGAGCGGCGGCGACATCAGATAGTTGGCGCGTACCTCGGAATTGATGCGTCCCTCAAAGTTGCGGTTCCCCGAAAGGACCGACGCGACCACCAGTTCTTTGTCATCAATCGCCTGCGAAACCTCGGCGGGCAGCGGTCCCGAGTTGCCGATGCATGTGGTACATCCATATCCCACAAGGTGGAATTTCAGCTTCTCGAGATACGGAGTCAATCCGGCCTTCGCCAGATAATCGGTTACCGTTTTCGATCCCGGAGCCAGCGACGTCTTCACCCAATC
>Ga0210392_10001795_pt1 | contig 11148 bp, 11 predicted proteins | sample IncBWC30OmetaG_FD_161057 | JGI IMG/M metagenome (GOLD analysis project Ga0210392, IMG submission 161057) | Forest soil microbial communities from Barre Woods Harvard Forest LTER site, Petersham, Massachusetts, United States - Inc-BW-C-30-O ...
GGCCGACGCTATGCTCGCCCGCGCCTATGGAGGCCGCATAGGCAAGCAGGATGGCGGGCCGATATATGGGGAGGCGGCGCAGCCGAATCTGGGGCGTCCCGGCAGACGGTTGCCGCCGCAGCTTCCTAGCTTCGACCCGCCGATGTTTGGCGCTCCAGGTGGGCAGACGCCCCCTATACGCCACATGCCGACTGTCGGGCCGGCGTTTGGCGGCAAGGCCATGTACACTTGAGATGCCCGACGATCCGTTCGGCGGCTGGAACGCATGGGGCTATTCGCCGCCGCCGCCGTCGCCGCTTCGCCATCCATCCTCGCGCGGGGCGTTTCTGGGCCTGAATTACCGGGCGATGCCGGAAATGACAGCGCCGATCGAGGATCAGCGCGGAAACATTCCTGAGACGCCGCCGCCTCTTCAGGGGGAGGCGGCCGAGAATGCGAGCATCCTCTCGCGATATCCGCCAGGCTCGCACGTCTACACCAAAGAGGCGTGGGACTGGTTGCAGTCGCATATGCCGGGTGATCTGCCGACAACGCCAATAGAAGATCCGGGGTTTGATGGTTGGACCGATGCGGGCCCGCGTCAGGGTTTTGCCGATGGCGGTGATATCGATCCCCTCGACGGCTGGACGGCGGAGCCGGTCGACCATGACCCGTTCGCCCTTCCAACGCCCTACCAACGCCCTTCCAACGCCGTTCTTGATTTGTCCGGCCAAGGTTCGGACGGCGCAATTAAGTCCGCAAATTCGGCCGACTTAATTGCGCCTTCGCTTCCCGGTTCTCCGTATAGGCCGACGCCTCCGCCCAGCCGGGGCTTGGTCAAGGATTTCTTCCCGGTCGACACGCCAGATGAGCCGCAAGTCTACGGCGGCCAATGGGGACAGGGCGCCGAGCACGCCTATCAGAACCTCGCCGGGAGCTTTGGATCGGTAGTCGACTGGCTGGGCAACAAGGTCGAGGAGGGCGTCGGCGGGGCTGCGGCGGCTGCCGGGGTGCCGGGAGCCGCAGGGTTAGGCCGCGATATTCGCGGGATAATCGAGACGGGTGAAGGCGTTGGCGGGGTTAAGAGGCCAGAGCCGGTGCCGCGCCGCGTGTCACCGCTCGGGTTCTATTCGCATGGCGCCGATACGGCGGCGAATTTGCCTCAGAAGGTTGGCACGACCCAGCAAATGGTCGCCCAGTTGAAGCAACAGGGCGTCAAGCCGGTCGAAATGCAGGCGAGCGGCGTCTCGAAGCTGGCCGAAACGGCCCCAACGCTGTTTCCCGAGAAGATCGACAAGGGAACCCTGGAGGACATGTTCCACCAGGCCTCGCCGCAACTCCAAGAGACGGTGCATGGGCGGCCTGATTTTGATGCGTATCGGGATAAGCAAGATGAATTTGCGCGGCAGATTCGCGAAGCTGAGGACGCATCCGATTTTACGGAGGCAGACAGGCTCGATGCTGAGATGCGGGCGCATGGGGAAGCGTTCCGAAATACGCCTGAAGCCAAATTCGGCGATTGGGTGCTTCCAGGCCCCTACGACAACTACCGTGAAGTGCTTCTGCACACGCCGGAACAACCGAAAACTTTTGCCGCGCATTTGGATGACAACAAGATCGGCCCTGATTTTCCCTCTGCGCAAGAGGCTCGGGATTGGGCAAGAATCCAGGGGCCGAACATCCGTCCAGGAAGCCGCCCCGGAATTACTGTGCGGGAAACCACCCCGCCGGACCAACCACCGCCGTTCACCGACTCGCATTGGGACACGCCCAATGTCGTCGCCCATCTGCGCTTTAGTGACCGCATGGGGGTGCCTGCGGACGAAACCGCTCCCGCCGACAAGCACCTTCACCTGGAGGAATTGCAGAGCGATTGGGGACAAAAGGGCCGGGACGAGGGGTTCACCCGCCCGCTGACGCCGGACGAGCAAGAACTCCAGTCGATGTACCAGAGAGAAGCTGATGAAAGGCCCACTTACGATTGGCACCGTGCGCTCGAACTGGAGAATGCCGGGGTTGGTCAGTCGCTGAAGGAAGCGACCGCAGGAAAGCATCCGCTTGGCCCTTACGTCACGAACACCAACGACTGGACGGATCTCGGCCTCAAGCGCGCCCTGATCGAGGCGGCGCGCGGCGATTACACCCACCTAAGCTGGGCGACCGGCACGGCTCAAGCGGATCGCTACAAGCTCAGTCGGCATGTCAGCGATCTGTCGTACAATCCCGAGACGGGGAGCCTGCAAGGGCGAGCCGTCGGCGGCGGCCGGGCTATCGATGAGCGGAACGTCGGGCCACCAGAATTAGCGAACTACGTCGGGCCAGAGGTCGCGCAAAGGATGCTGGAGACGCCGAAGGGCCCGCATTTCAGCGCTGTGGATGAGCCGCACCCCCGTACGGCAGCATGGCAGCGCAGCGGCTGGCATACGCTGTCGGGCGAAGACCTCAACATCGGCGGCCAGGGGATGCGGTCGTATTATGATCCGGCCGTTGTCGACAACGAAGGCAAGCCGATGCTCAACAAGGACGGCTCGCCCAAGGTTGGCGTGCTGCCCACCCAGCTTTCTAAGATCGTCAAGAAGCTCGATCCCAGCGTCAAAATCGGGTCTAGCCAGATCCAAGGAAAGTTTCCTGGGCGCTATCGCACCCGAGTGACGCCCAACGGCGACTATCGGGTCGAGGACATGAATGGCAACCGGATATCGGAACATATGACGGGCAGCGCGGCGGACGCGAAAATCAGGCAACTGACGCAAAACAAGGTCCATTCGATCCCGATCACCCCGCTCATGCGCGAGAAGATCCTTAAGGGCCTGCCGCAGTACCAGCGCGGCGGCCGGGTGGGCTTCGCCGACGGGGGAGCGCCGGAAGATGACCCGCTTGCCGGAAGCGTCACCTACGCCCACCCCCAGCTTGAGCCGGTCGACTACGATCCGTTCCCGCCCCCGCCCAAGGTCGAGCCGAGCGATATCGCGCGCGCCAAGGGCTTCCCGGAGCCGCGCTCGCCGATGCACGATCGCATCCAGGCGCTTTCGCAGGACGAGGGCGCGGTGGACCCGTCGATCGCCGCGCACGCCGCCGCGGCGGCTCCAGAATCGTGGGCCCATTACGCGGGCAATCCGGAGCACCCGATGTGGCGGCGCATTGGGGCCGCTGGCGTCGAGGAAGCGCGCCGAGTGGGTCAAGGTCTATGGAGCGCCGGCACCCTTCCTGGCGACATCGCCACCGGCAAGACGACAATGGAAGATCCGGAGGCGCAGCAACGGGCCATGGATCTTGCTGGGGCGGTGACCCTTGCGCCTGTCGGCGAGGTTCCAGAGGGCGCGCTGACCGCCGGTATGCGTCGGCGCGCGCCCAGGCGGCCTACAGGCGAATTGCCAGAGGTCACGTCGACCTATGAGCCTCCTGGCTGGGAGGCGAAAGCCGCTGAACTCAAGCCGCCTCCTCCGCCGCCGGCAGAATTGAAGACGACCGACACCGAAAAACTGTCGATGATCGGCCACAACAAGGGGCCGTCGATAGAGCAACCGCTCGTCAACCAGGCCCTGCCGTCGTTCGAACATCCGGACTTCCCCGAGGGCCGTATTGCCACCTCGGTCCCGACGAGCGTGTCGCGCGCCGATGCGGCGCACAGCAACAATAGCCTGCAAATCGGCATGGATCTCGCCAGGGAGAACCCGGAAACCTACCGCAAGAACGCCGACGTCATCCGCAACTACGACTGGCTGCGCCTCCCTGAGAACGCGACCGACGACCAGGCGCACGAGGCGCTCATCAATCACGTCAAAAACAACCTGGTCGCCCTCCACGACGCGATCAACCCCGATTACCGGCCGGGATCGTCGCAATGGTATGACGGCGCCAACCAGATCGTGAACGGCATGGCGTCAGAATATGGCCGTCGGCCTGAAAACGCTGCCGGCCTGGTGGCGGCCCTATCGCCTCAGCGCGATTGGTTCATGAACGTCGAGAACGCGCGCCGGGTAGCCGACGTCCTCCACCACCAGAAAGACATGCCGGTCAGCGCGGCGATGGAGCAATGGGCCCGGAACTACGCCAACAGCCGAAATCCAACGGGCCGGGTTACTCCAGACATCGTTAACGGGATGATCGACGGCATGATCGGCAAGCCATTGTCCGAAATGACCCCGGAACAGAAGGCGTTTTACGTCCGCATGTACGACGCCGCGCACGGGCCGCATCCAAGCCGCTTGCCGGTCGATGCGGAGGGCAATCCGCATCCGGAGGGGTATTACATCCTCAATCCGGACGGCTCCTCGACCGGCCGAGTCGCTCGTACGAACAGCGGAGCGGTGAAGAGGCTGACCTGGGGGTCTGGTGGGCAACTCGCCAACGCCATCAGGGCGTTCGAAGCCGAGGACATGCCGACGATCTCGCGCGCCATGGGCAACCGGCACAAGGTCCGCAACTTCTACAACAACAACGTCTCGCCCAACTCGGCGAGCGGGGCGACGACAATCGACACCCACGCCATCGCGGGAGGCCTGTTGCAGCCGCTGGGCGCGAGCGCGCCGGAAGTCGAGCACGGGCTCGGGATGAAGGGGTCGAAGTTCAACGGGAACGGCTCGTCCGGCCTCTACCCGAACTACTTCGAAGGCTATCGTCGCGCCGCGCAGGAGATCTCCAAGCGTCCAGGTGGTCAGACGATCCTGCCGCGCCAGCTACAGAGCATCACTTGGGAGGGAATTCGCGGCCTATTTAGCCCGGCTCAAAGGAGTAGCCCGAGTTTCATTGAGGGGATCAAGAACCTGTGGCGGCGATATGCCAGCGGTCGACTGTCGTTGCGTAATGTGCTACAACGGATCTTCAGGAACCAAGAGACTGGGGAATCCAACATCGGGGCGCCCCAGTGGGTGACCGGCGATGATCGGGTCGAGGATGAGGCGGGTGAGTAATGGCTAAGACGCTGCAACCGACTGACCCGCGCGTCATCGAACTGGCTAAGCATGACGGAATCGTCCGGCAGATGATTGAGCATCACATCCCTCTCGATCGCGAGGGCTACAAGGAGATGATGTTCCTGTTCGGCGAGCCGCCGAAGCACTGGACAGCGGAGCTTGAGGACGAGATCCCGGAGCTTCTGCGCAACTGATCCCCTTGTCGGCAAGCGGGTTCGGTGCTTAAAACGCGACTGAGGACGAGGGAAATCGGAATGCTCTTGACGGGAGGCTCCCATGGCGGGGCTGACGCCGCAAGACCATACCCGCGCTGTTCTCGGCCGGATGAGCCTTTCTTCCCCTACCCCTGGCAGTATCGATCGCGGTAAGGACGCCTCGGGCGACAATTATGGACTGACCGCCGCCCGGTCCTCGGATTCCTCGTCATTCGGCGCGAGCGGCGCTCCGAAATCCCCCAATCTTGGACGTCCAGGCCGCGCGACTGGCGGTCGTCTTTCCCTTTCCGGAACGCTCCAGCGCAACCGCCGAACGCCCGAAGAGACGAAAAGCGATATCGACAATGAAGATCGGGTGGCCAACGAACTCGCCAACGATCGTGGCCGAGCGCACGGCGGCCGAATCGGCCGTTCGACCGGCGGCTCGGCGACCGCCAAAGACGAGTATACCCAAGCCGGGCGGACCATGATGAATGAGGACGCCTCGGGGAAGGATCAATGGACGGGCGGAAACTTCCCCCCGAGCCGCGCCACTGGTGGCCGGACCAACTATGCCAAGGGCGGGCGCACCAAAGGCAAAACCACAGTCAACGTGATTATCGGCGGCGATAAGCAAATGCCCCCGCCGATTGCGCCCCCACCGATGGCGGCCCCTGGCCCCGTCGGACCGCCGCCTGGCCCTCCGCCTGGCCTTCCGCCTGGTCCTCCCCCTGGCGGGATGCCTCGGCCGCCAGGAATGCCGATTGGCGGTGCGCCTATGGGTCCGGCAGGGGCTCCTCCACCGGGTGTTCCGCCGATGCTCAGAGCGCGCGGGGGGCGTATCGAAATCGAAACCCCTGGTGTTCACGACTACGGCAAGGCCGGCGTGAAGCACGGGAGCACAGAAGAGAAATACGGCGGCGGTTCCGGCCTCGGCCGAATGCAGAACGCGAGGCACGCGAAGTAGTGGATGCCGCGAGCATCTATTTCGAGCGCCGCCTCCTGGACAAGATCCGGGAGAAACAGGCTGAAATGACCAAGCCTCTCCTTATGGGCCAAGCGATCGATTACCCCGATTACATGAAGCGGGCCGGTGAACTCATTGCCTACGCGGTGGTCGAGAAGTTCATGAAGGAGATCACCATGGAGGACGAGAAAAGGGAGATGCGACCCTAGATGGCTTTAATCGCGAGAATTGCGCACGACACTGACCCGAGGGACGCAATCTTTAAGGAGCTCGGCGACCTGTCGGGCTTTCAGATCGCCGCCCAGGGGGTCTTGGTCGCGACTTACACTCGCGAGGGCGACGCGAAAATCGCGGGTACGAGCTTGCTCATGCCCGAGGCGGCGGTGAAGGACGACCATTTTCAATCGAAGACTGGGCTTGTGGTCAGGCTCGGCCACCGCGCCTTCAAAGAAGACCAGCACGTCCAGTGGCACGGCTTCAGTTGCGGGATCGGCGACTGGGTTGTTTTCAGGGCCAGTGACGGCTTGAAAATGCAGGTTCCCGGCATGGGCGGCGTTCACTGCCGACTGATCGCCGATGTTCACTTGAAAATGAAAATTCCTAATCCAGACGCGGTGTTCTAGCCATGCCTCCCGACGACGATGATGGTTTGCAAGTCCAGCGTGAGCACGCGCGCATGTTCTCGGCCGGAACCGAGGAGGAATCGCGCCCAGAAGACCGCTATGACCCGGTCGTAGTCGACCTCAACGAGGAAGAGCCGAAAAAGGGGGAGGGTAAATCCGAGACTGGCGCTTCGGAGCTTCGCGCGCAGTTGAACGCGCAGCGCCAAGCGACGGCGGAAGCCCAGCGGGTCGCGGTGGAGGCCGCCCAGCGCGCTCAGATCGCCGAACAGCGGGTGATGGGCTCGACGGTCAACGCCATCGATTCGGCGCTCGCCGCCGCTCAGCAAGAGGCCGCCAATTACAAAGCCGAATTCCAGGCCGCGCTCGACGCGGCCGATCACAGGGCCGCCGCCGAGGCGCAAGAGAAGCTCAGCGACGCCAGGCACAACCTCCTGCGCTTGCAGGAACAGCGCGCCTATGTCGAGACGGAGGCTCGGCGGCCGCAGCAAAGGCCGCAACCCCAGCCCCAGCAACTCCTCGGCGTCGATCAGATCGCCCAGGGCTTGGCCCAGGACGGTTATCCGCGCTCGGCCGACTGGCTACGCTCGCATCCGGAGTGGGCGAGCCGGCCGGACCTGTTGAAGCGCGTCGCTTCGGCAAGCAACCACCTAGTCGACAATCGGGGCCTGGCCCTTGAGAGCGATGAGTATTTCGCCGCCCTGGAACAGGAGTTGGGGATGAGCCGACAGCCGAGCCGCGGAGAGTATGGCCATACCCAGCGGCGGGCGGGCCCGGCGGCCTCCGCCGCGCCGACGAATGGATCGGTCAGCCTGCGCACCGGCCAGACGGGAATGCGCTCCCATGTGCCCCTTACGGCTGAGCAACGCGCCGCGGCGATCGAGATGCACGGCATGACCGAGAAAGAATTCGCCCAGGAATTCGAAAGAGCCCGCGTTGAGGGCAAACTGATCGGGTATCGATGATGAGTGAGACTAACGCCCGCAGCGGGAACAAGGAAACGATTCGATCGACTGACGAAATCGCCGCAATGAAGCCGCAGGCGATCGACCATGAGGCTCGCGCGCGCCAGCGCGTCGCGGAGGTCCGCGCCATCCACGGCGACGATACTTTCAGCGACGTTTATGTCGACAAATGGTATGCAGCCGCGCCTCCTGGCTGGGTCTACGAATGGAAGACGTACAGCGTCTGGAACAAGGAATATCCGCAATACGTCAGCGGCTTACAGCGCACCGGCTGGAGCCCTGTCCAGGCGGCTCGCCACCGCGAGCTCGTCTATCCCGGATATGAGGGGGAGAACATCATTAACGACGGCATGATCCTGATGGAGCGGCCGCGAGAGCTAGTCGATCGGGTCAAGGCGTACGAATATAACCGCGCGCTGGAGGTCGTACGAAACAGCGAGCGCAAGCTTGCCGACACGCCGAGCGGCACCGGGCCGCGCACCGCCTTCGCTGAGACGATGCCCAGAGTTCGCAACCACGTTGGTCCGGTGACCATCAATGACTAGCGTCCCCAGCGAATCGGACGATCGCATCGTCAACAACGTGATGCGTCACCAGTACCGCGTCCTGACCGACGAAGAAAAAGAAGGGATGGTCCGCCTCAAAGACTTTGGCTTGGCCTTTCTCAACGCGATTGACGACATCGTGCCGAAAGGCCGCGAGAATTCGCTCGCCAAGACCAAGGTCGAGGAGGCCGTGATGTGGGCGGTCAAGGGGCTGACTGCTTAGCTTCGTCGCCGCTGGTCAGATCGGCCAAATCTTTGAAAATGGCGGCGATTGCCTCCATCTTTCTGATCTCCTCCTCGCGCTCTGGCGTCAGGCCGCGCTTGCGAAAGACGTTCTTGCGCAGCGCGACTTCGCGCTCGGCGCACTTCTGCAATTGGCGGAAGGAGAAGGGAGTCATCGAGGCCACCACTTGACGACAGCGTAAAGGTCGCAGTAACAATCCCACATCTGGTGCGGCTTGTCTCGCGAGTCGCTACATCCAGACGGCAAGCCAGTGGCGCTCTCTGGTCTTGCCACAATTCAATGTCATCGGCGGCGCTCGCTTGATGACGAACCTTCCAACCCTCACGGGAGAAGTTCGTCATGGCGAACGTATTTGCGCCCTTTGGCTTCGCAGAATCGCACCGTCTCGGCGCCGCGCCCAACTACCAGATGGGTGCCACCAAGCGCTGGATACTCTCCACCAACGCCAACCCGATCTATTTCGGCGACCCCGTCATCCAATTGGCGTCGGGCTATGTCGCCCAGGCGGCTCCCGCCGGTCAGGTCAGCGGCATCTTCGCCGGATGCGAATACGTTTCGAAGTCCGCGAAGAAAATCATTTGGAGCCCATGGTGGCCTGGCACGCCCAGCGACGTCGTCACGGCGCCCGCGGGCTCCCAGAACGCTGGCTTCGACGTCGTCGCTAAGATCATTGACGACCCCCTCACCGTCTACCGGGTCCAGGCGAACGGCCAGCTTACGGTTGGCATGATCGGCATGAACGCGACCTTCACGTTCGGTCTGGCCGCGACCACCGCTCCCGGCGCCAATCCCGCGCCGAACCAGATGAGCGGTTTCAGCAACGTCGCGCTCGACGTCACCGTGACCGCGCCGGCTGTCACCGCCACGCTGCCGTTCCGCATCATGGACTTCATCCGCGAGCCTCCTGGGGTTAATGGGACAGATTTTACAACGCCTTACGGTTGGGTGTTCGTGACCTACAACAACCAGGACTTCAAGACCCTGACCGGCATTTAAGGAGCTCAGTCCATGGCCGTTTCCGTCGCCCAGGCGTACGACCTTCTGTTTCCTGGCCTAAGAAAGGTCACGGGCGAGTACAAGGATCTCGACCGCATTTATCCCAAGATTTATGCGGTCGATAAGTCCTATATGGCCGTGGAGCGTACAGCCTCCATGAGATACTTGGGGCTTGCAGCGTTAAAGAACGAAGGCCAGCCAACTGTATTTGATAATCAAGCTGGCGAACGGTATATCTACAATCAATACCATAAGGAAATTGGCTTAGGATACGCCTTCACCAGAAGAATGGTGGACGATAATTTATATAAAAGACAATGGAAGCCGTCTAATCTTGGTCTTCAAAAGTCATTCAACCAGACCAAGGAAATATACGGCGCGACTCCACTTAACACAGCGACCACATATGATCCGACCGTACTTGGCGATCAACAGCCGCTGTGCTCACTAAACCATCCCATCGACGGCGGAGTCGTCCCGAACAGATTCACCCTCGATATGGATCTCAACGAGGCCTCGCTCCTCAATGCGCAGGCCTCGATCCGTGGCCAGTTCCGAGACAACGCCGGTCTTCGTATGCAGGCGCGTGCTCGTCGCCTAGTCGTACCGATCGCGCTTGAGCCTATTGCGATCAGGCTCCTCAAGACTGTCTTGCGGCCTGGAACGTCAGACAACGACGTCAACGCAATCTTGGAAACCAGCGGAGGTATTCCTGACGGGTTCCTCGTTCACGACTACCTGTCCTCGCCGACGTTCTGGTTCGTTCTTACCGACCAGGAAGGACTACTGTACTTGCAGCGCGTGGCGTTTGAAATGTCAATGCAAGTCGACTTCACGTCCGACAACCTTTTAATTAAGGGTTATGAACGCTATTCTTTCGGATACTTCGATTGGCGATGTATTTGGGGCTCGTTTCCGACCGCTTAACTGAGGAATACTATGGCCAAGGAAACATTTGTTGGCCCGCTCATCGCCCTCGGTGGTCTAGCCGGGGGAGGTCAGGCCACCCAGCCGCGTGAGTACTCGGACGAGATCGGGCCCTCGATGTTCTGGGCCGGTATGGCGATCCCTGTGACCGGCGGGATTGCCAGCAAGGACCGGACTGGCCCTGGCGCGATCTCGGCGTTGTATCTCGCCTGTCCAATTCGTACGATCAACGCCTCGATCTCGGCGGGCAACGCGGCCCTGACAACCGCTGGGCCTGCGGTCGCTGGCGTAGCCCTGCCCAACATTACCACCTACGCGGCTGGACGAGCCACAGGCACGCCCGTGGTTGGGCCCGGCGGCCTCCCGACGACCGGCATCGGGCTGGATATCGGGCTCGATACCGCGGTCTTCACCGTGGCCGCGACGAACAACGCCACCTTGAGCGTGATCGGCAATGCCTGGCGCTACCGCGTCGGCCAGTGGGTTGGGCTCCTGAACGGCGGCGCAGGCGGCTCGACGGCGATGTCGCAGATCACGGCGATCACCCCGGCGACCGGCGTCCTGACCCTGGTGCCGGCTCCCGCGGCCGCGGTGACCGGCCAGATCGCCCTCAGCAATCGCTACAATCCGAACGCCTATGGTGCGAGTGGGCCGCCGAGCTCGATCTCCTCGATGGCGCCCGCTGGCAGCGCGCGCCTCCTCATCCCCGAGGTTGGCAATACCCGCGGCATCGGCATCACCGGCTCCGCCAGCGGCGTAGCAACCGTGTTTGACATCGTTGGCCTTGGCGCCTTC
>Ga0210392_10001796_pt1 | contig 11137 bp, 8 predicted proteins | sample IncBWC30OmetaG_FD_161057 | JGI IMG/M metagenome (GOLD analysis project Ga0210392, IMG submission 161057) | Forest soil microbial communities from Barre Woods Harvard Forest LTER site, Petersham, Massachusetts, United States - Inc-BW-C-30-O ...
TGTAGCCTTCGTTGCCGTTGAGGAATTTCTTCATCAACGCTTGGTCGTCGCACTCGACCCAGCGCGCCGTGTACAGGCTCGAGGCTTCGAATACGACCGGGATTTCGTACTCGGATTTGATGCGATCGGCGAGCACGTCGAACTGCAGTGAACCGACCACGCCGACGATCCAGTTGCCACCGATGCGCGGCTTGAAGATGCGCGCGGCGCCTTCTTCGGCGAGCTGTTCGAGCGCGCGGCCGAGATGCTTGGCGCGCATCGGATCAGTCGGGCGAACGCGTTGCAGGAGCTCCGGCGCAAAGCTCGGGATACCCTTGAAGTGCAGGTCTTCGCCCTCGGTGAGCGCGTCACCGATGCCCAGCTTGCCGTGATTCGGAATGCCGATGATGTCGCCCGCAAAGGCTTCCTCGGCGAGCTCGCGGTCTTGAGCTAAGAACAACACCGGGTTGTGCACGGCCAGCAGGGTTTCGGAGCGGACGTGCAACAGCTTCATGCCGCGCCGAAAGTGACCGGAGCACAAACGCACGAACGCGACGCGGTCGCGGTGCTTGGGGTCCATGTTGGCCTGCACCTTGAACACGAAGCCGGTGACCTTGTCCTCGGTTGGGGTGATCGTGCGCTCGCGCGCGGGTTGCGGGCGGGGTGACGGCGCGAGCTCGCCGATGCCGTGCAGCAGCTCGCGCACGCCGAAATTGCTGATCGCGCTGCCGAAAAAGACCGGCGTCATGTGCCCGCCGCGGTACGCCTCCAGATCGAAATCAGGGCACAACCCGCGGGCCATTTCGACCTCTTCGCGCAGCGTGCGCACGGCGTCCTCGGGGAGCAGCTTGTCGAGCTTCGGATCGCTCAAGCCTTCGCACTGCTCGCCCGCCTCACCGATGCGGTCCTTGACGCGCTGCAAGAGCACCAAATGATCGTGGAGTAGGTCGTAGCAGCCCAGAAAACGCCGGCCCATGCCGATCGGCCAGCTCGCGGGGGTGACGTCGAGCGCGAGCTTCTGCTCGATTTCGTCCATCAGATCGAACGGGTCCCTGCCTTCGCGATCCAGCTTGTTCACAAACGTGATGATCGGCACGTCGCGCAGCCGACAAACTTCGAACAGCTTGAGCGTTTGCTCCTCGATGCCGCGCGCTGCGTCGATCACCATGATCGCGCTGTCGACCGCGGTCAGCGTGCGATACGTGTCCTCGCTGAAATCTTGATGGCCGGGCGTGTCCAGCAAGTTGAACGTGTTGTTGCCGTAGTCGAAGGTCATCGCCGAAGCGCTCACGGAAATGCCGCGCTCGCGCTCGACCTTCATCCAATCCGAGCGCGCGCGCCGCTGTTCGCCGCGCGCCTTGACCGCGCCGGCCAGCTGGATCGCTCCGCCGAACAAAAGCAGCTTCTCCGTGAGCGTGGTTTTGCCCGCGTCCGGATGGGAAATGATGGCGAAGGTGCGCCGGCGTTCGACCGAGTCGGTCAGGGAAGTCATGGCGAAATCTGGCGGGTCGTAGCAGCCAGTGCCGTGGAGAACAAGCTTTCCCCCTGTTTTCCAGCGGGAACGCGACAGCCAGCCCTAGAGGGGATAGCGGGAGGAGGGCTCCAGGGACAAGCGACGCCGCGCTGCCACGGCGTTACCCGGGAATTGACCCAGCGGGATCACACTCGTCCGTCACATTGGATGTGACGGACGAGCTCAATCTCTAGCCCCGATGTTGAATGGCAGCAGCGTGCAGCGAGGCTTTGGTGTCACCGGGTGTGCCGCGGCGCGTGACGGCTACCGGCCATAAGTGACGGTGAACGAGGCTTTGCCCAAGAGAGCTGGCCCGACGCCCTTGTTGAGGACGAAGCCGTAGAGCGCCGCAGTTCCGGTTTTCGGCACGCTGCCGGCGACTTCGAGCTTATCCACTGCTAGCGCAAACGCGGTGAAGACGTAGTGGTGCGGAGCGTCTCCTGCCGGCGGGCAAGGTCCGCCGTAGTTCCCATTTTCACCCGTTACTCCGGTGTCGAGGAAATCATTGTTTCCACCGAAAGCTCCCGCAGGCAGCGTGCTTGCGTCGTTACCCGCACCTTGGGCCAAGCCTTTGGCGTCCGGCGGAATGTCATAGACTGCCCAATGCCAGAGGCCGCTGCCCGTCGGCGCGTCGTCATCATGCACTTGGATTGCGAGCGACTTCGTGCCGGCTGGAAGGTTGCTCCATTCCAGCGCCGGGGACACGTTCTGTCCGGTACACCCGAAGCCGTTCAAGACGAACTTGTCGGTGACACCGCTCGCGAGGTCGGGGCTCGAGAGGGTAAATACTGGCGTGTCGGCATGAGCTGTCGAGCTGCAACCATTGAGCAGTCCGCAGCATAGGACAATGACGGGCGTGAAGAGCCCGGCGAGGGCGAACTTGCGGGAGCTCGGAGAGGCGTGTGCTTTCGTGGCGGTGGTCATGAGATTGTTCCTTGTTGTGAGTTGCGAGCGAGACCCCATGACCTTGGTCGCTCTGGCGCGCTGGAAAAAGAGCTCGGCCGGACCAAGACTATTGAATGCGCGGCACGAATCGAAGCCGTCGTAGACACCTGCAGCTCGGCGCGGTGAGGACCGGGAGCTTCATCCAGCGCCGTTTTGCTGCCCCTCCCACAGCGATTGCTCTTCGGGCTGCCACCTCGGCGAATGAAGGCGCTGAACCCCCTCGCGGAAGGCAGAGACTTCACCAGCGAGCGTGGGTCGGCGCGTCGGCGGGGACTGTCGCTCAGCTCGTTTGCGGCGACTCTGCCAATTCAGGCGGCGCTAGAAGCCGACTGGACGACGAATCAGCGTATCGCCGTCCTCGCGCAGGCCGATGGTGATCTGGGTCTTCGTGCCGTCGAGCACGAGCTTGCGGGTGACGCGTCCGGGTAGGCCGACCTCGTAGGCATGTCTCTCGCCCGGCTTGAGCTCGACCACGAACGGCGCGACGCCGACCTCTTTGCCGAAGTGATAAAACCTGGCCTTGGGCGGCATGGTGTTGACCGTGACGGTGATGGTGCCCGGCGTCGGCGCCTCGGCGCTCGCGGCAGAGGACTCCGCCGGAGCCGTCGGCGCAGCGGGCTCGTTGGCTGCGACCGGCGCGGGCGCGGGCGCGAGCTCCGCGGCCGGCGCGTTCGCGATGGGCGGAGCGACGGGCGGCTCGGGAGGCAGCTGGGAGGCCACCTGAGCGACCGTGACCGAGTGCGGGCGGTGGAACATCACGTAGCCGAGCCCGCCGATCAGCAAGCTTGCGATCCCCAGCCAAACGATGCCGCGCCCGGAGCGTTTGTTCTCGAGCGCGTCGGCAGCCATGGGCGCAGCGGATGCCGGCGCGCGCAGTGCGCTCGATGCCGAGTGTTTCGTGGCAGCGGTGTGAGCAGCGGCGGGCGGCGCGCTGGACACGACAGACGGCGCCGGTGGCGGGAGCGGCGGCGGAACGGACGAGCGCGTGTTCTCGGGAGCGGTTTGCACCTCGGCCGTCGCTGTCGGCAGGGACGGCGCAGACGACGTGCGTGCCGGCGCGGGCGGCGCTGACGAGATGCGTGCCGGCGCGGGCGGCACGGACGAAATGCGCGGCGCTGGCGGCGCAGACGAGATGCGCGCTGGCGGCGGCGGCACGGACGAGATGCGCGGCGACGGCGGCATTGGCACAGCCATGCCGATCAAGGTTCGCGAGCGCAGCGAGCTCTGGCGCACGGGTTCGCGCGCTGGCAGCGGTGCCGAAGACGGGGGCCGCGGCGTAGGCAGGCCGATCAACGTCTGCGAGCGCCGCGCGTTGGCTTCGCGCGCTGCGGGCGGCGCCGAGGCTGGTGCTATTATCACGGTCGGTTGCGGCGGCGCGACCGACGCTTCTGCAGCAGCCGCAACCGGCGCTGTGCTCAACGGAGCTGCCGTCGCCGGTGTGGGTGCAGGCGCGGGCGGCGCCGCTGTTGCAGTCGCCTCCTCCTCTTCCGCGCCCCAATCGGTGTCGATGTCGTCGGTCGAAGGGGGAGTGGAGGGCAGCGTGCGAGGTGGCTCGCTGGTGCTCGCGGCGACGCGCGGGGGCATGGACGACGGGCGACCAAGAGCGCTCAAGCGCTCAGCTTCCTCCTTACTCACGATTGTCCTTGGGTCTCACACACCGCAAATGCCGTCAAGCGATGGAAGCTTTTCGTAGCAGTGAAACGGCCCGCCGAGCTTCGTACGCAACACCGGTGCAACACAGTTTCATTTTCCCCGAGGATCTGGCTACCTGCTCGGGTCCCCTGAGCAGGCCTGCACCGATGCCCCGCGACACTGCCGACCCGCAGCGAAACTGGCGCTGGTCTCGCCAGTTTTTGTCTCGTGGCTCGTGGCGACTCCCGCCGATCGTGATCGGACGCGCTTCGCGATCCTTGAAGAAGGGCTCGTGCCAAAGTCTGCTGCGGTGGTCCTGGGGCCTTGCGCTGCTCAAACCGCGGGCGCCCCCAAAATCAGGACTTTTGGCTCGGTGAACTCCTCGACGGCGAAGCGCACGCCCTCGCGGCCGAGCCCCGAATCCTTCATGCCGCCGTAGGGGAAATTGTCGACACGCAACATTGGTGTGTCATTGATGAGCACGCTGCCGTAGCGCAGGGTCCGGAAGGCCTGCAGGGCGTGCCCCACGTCGGGCGTGAAGACGCCGGCTTGCAGCCCGAAGCGGGAGCGGTTGCAGGCGCTGAGCGCGTCGTCGAATGAAGCTACCGACTCGACGACCGCGACCGGGCCGAACACTTCGTCGCGGCAGACGCGCATGCTCTCTTTGGTGCTCGTGAGGATCGTCGGATAGACGACTTGGCCTTCGGAGTGTCCGCCGAGGAGCAGCTGTGCGCCACCGCTCTGCGCTTCGCGCACCCAGTCGAGCACGCGCGTGACGTGACGCGCTTCGATCAGCGGGCCTACCACGGTGTCTTCGCGCATGGGATCGCCGCACACCACGCGCTCACTGAACTTTACGAACTTGTCCACGAAGTCAGCGAACAAAGTCTTGTGTACGAACACGCGCTGCGCCTTGATGCACACCTGACCCGCGTTGGCCCAGCATGCTTCGGCCACGCGCGGCACGACTGCGTCCAGGTTCACTCCTTGGTCGATCACGCAGGGTGCGTTGCCGCCGAGCTCGAGCAACACGGTTTTTTTGCCAGCGATGCTCTTCAGCCGAAAGCCGAGGCTGTCGCTGCCGGTGAACGAGAGCACCGCCATGCGCTCGTCAGTGACCAGCTTTTCCGCGACTTCGGGCGGCATGTGCAGGACGCTCAGCAGGTAGCCGGGCATGCCTTGCTCGAGCAGCCATTGGCCGAGCGCGTGCGCAGTGAGCGGGCTCTGTTGAGCGGGTTTCAAGACCGTGGGCGCGCCGACGGCGAGCGCGGGCGAGACTTTGTGCGCGACCAAGTTGATCGGAAAATTGAAGGGCGCGATGGCGGCGATCGGTCCGCGCGGCACGCGCTCGAACAGACACAGTCGACCTTCGGTGCCCGGCAATTGATCGATCGGCAACACCTCACCGCCGATGCGACGGCTCTCGCCCGCGCCCAACTTGAAGGTGAGCACGGAGCGCGCGACTTCCGCGCGCGCGTAACGCAGCGGCTTGCCGCTCTCGCGCGTGATGAGCTGGGCGAGCTCTGCCGACTTGTCGTGCAAGGTGTGCGCGATGCGCTCCAAAATTTCTGCGCGCTGATACGTCGCGGGTCGCTGCCCCGATTCGAACGCCTGGTGCGCCTTACTGATCGCGAGCTCGAGATCGGCTGCGCTGGCCTCGCCCACCTCTGCGACGGGCTCACCATCGAACGGGCTCCGGATCAGTTGAGCTCGCGCGGTGTCTCGAAGCTCACCAGCGATTTGAGTCCGATAACGCTGCAACATTCCAGTGTCCTCTCTGTTTCTGTAGCGATCGCTCAGCGTCGAATCCGCTAAGTAGTGGAGTTTTTAGGTGTGCAATTGCGGGTCCATGTCGGACATTTGCGGGCGCTCGAGCAATATTAGTCTTAGTGTAAGCCAACAAACACGCTTTACAGGCGTGAACTCCGAACCGTATAAAGATTGACGCATGAGGATATTGGCAGCGCTCGTCCTCGGTTACTTCTTCGTCGTCGGCAAAGTCGGCGCGGAGTTGGGAGCCGACCCAGCGAAGGCCGAGACTCTGCATTCTGGTCTCACCAGCGCCGCGCGCGGCGAGCTCGACCACGCGCTCGGCCTCGGGCTCACCGAGCCCGTGCAAGCCTTCGATCCCGCGCTGGATACCCCGAAGCGTAGCGTCGCTCCGGGCAGCCGAGTGGTTTCGCTGCTCAACGGCTGCCGCACCGTGAACAAGCCCTATGATTTGCTGGTGCACTTCCACGGTGCTCCCGCGGTCATGGAGAGCGCGTTCGAGCACTCGGGCATCGACGGCGCGCTCGTCATCTACAACTTGGGCATCGGTTCCGGCGCTTACGAGGACCCGTACTCGATCCCGAACAGCTACGACCACATGCTCGAGACGGTGACCACCGCGGTGCGCGAGCTGTGTCCGAGCGCTTCCGCTCCCAAGCGCGTCGCGCTGAGCGGTTGGAGCGCCGGTTACGGCGCCATCCTGCACATCATCGACCGCGCGAAAGACGCAGCGCGCGTGGACTCCGTGCTGCTCGCTGACGGCATGCACGTCGGCTTCGAGCCGGTCGGCTTCCGCAGGGTGAGCGCCATCTCGATGGCGCCGTTCACGCTGTTCGCGGACGAAGCCATCGCCGGTCGCAAGCTGTTTGCCGTGACGCATTCGTCGATTCAGACGCCGTACGCGAGCACCACTGAGACCGCCGAATTTTTGCTCGATACCGAAGGCCTCACCGTGGATCGCCGTGAGCTGCCCGGGCCGCGCCCCGGCATGACGCTGACCTCGCGCGCCGATCGTGAAGGCTTTCACATGCGCGGCTTCTCGGGTGACGACAAAGCCGCCCATTGCGACCACTTGTTCGCCTTCGGCGAGCTGCTGCTGACCCCGCTCGCCGAGCGCTGGCAGAAGCACTAAATTTCCGGCGTCCTCGCGATCGGTTGCGAGCCCGACGAAGCGGCTGCTCGACGAAGGACCAGTCGTCCGTCCGGCGCCGTTACATCGTCGAACCGCGGTCCTGCGAAGCGCCTTCGCCGCCTCGATGCTCGTTCACGGGACGGCGACGAATGTAAAACTTTTGCATTGCTCTGACGCTGCGCAGGGTCGGAGCGTCGTGTGCTCGGGGTTGCGATGCTGGATTGTGAGCGCCCTGCTCGGCCTCGACATTCGTTCACGGAACGGCGACGAATGTAAAACTTTTGCATTGCTCTGACGCTGCGCAGGGGTCGGAGCGTCGTGTGCTCGGGGTTGCGATGCTGGATTGCGAGCGCCCCTGCTCGGCATCGTCAGCGCTGTCACTGCCGCGCGTGGTCTCTATTTGCAGGGGATGAACGTACTGCCGCACTTCTTTTTGGGGGGCACCAGGAGCGTGGGTTTCGCCGTGGCAACGGTTTTGACTGGCGCCGCCGTGATTGCGGCCTTGGCCGGCACGACCGCTGCGGGCTTGGCAGCCACAGCGGCTGGTTTCGTGGCTGCTACGACTGAGGGAACCGCGGCCGGCTTGGCGACGGCGGCAGTGACTGCGGGCTTCGGGGTGACCAAGGCGGTGGCTACCGGAGTCACGGGAGCCACCGCTGCAGACGTAGCAGCGGGTGCCGCCGCGGCCTTTGCAACCACCGTCGTTGCAGCGGCTGCGGGAGCCTCGTTGACTGGCGGAGCACTGGTTGGTGCAGCAGGCGTCGCGGCGGCGGCGGCGGCGGCAATCGCGGCGTTCGCTGCGACGCTTGCCGCGGCGGCGCTCGCGCTCGCTTCGGCCGCGGCTTCTTCTGCGGCTGCCCGACGGTGATGATAGAGCCCGCCAACGCCCAGGGCCGTCACGGCAAAGCAGATCACGGCGCCGCCGATCAACAGCGGTGCGGTCGTCTTCTTGGGCACGCTCGGCATCGCGCTGGACGGCGCGCCTTCGGCGGGGGGGGCATACGCGGGCGCCGCGGTTCCTGGGTTGAGCGGCGATGCTGGGGTGGGCGGCGCGTAACCCAGCGGTGGGGCCGGTGGCGGCGCATCCGGCTGAAAAACCAGGGGTTGAGCGATCGCTGCGGCAATGCCTTGTAGCGCCACCGCGTTCTGGCTTTGCGGCGCCACCAGCGTGCGGGCGATCGCGTCGAACGCGCTCGCCATCGCGGAGACTGAGCTGAAGCGTGCTTGCGGCAGGGGCGCCACTGCGCGTTGAAACCAGACGTCGAACGCGGGGTCGACGGACGCGCCGAGCTCACGCGCACGGAGCGACGCAGAGTCGAGCGGCGAGGTCAGCTCTTGCCAGAGCGCGCCCGGGTCGATCGGTGTCTTGCGCGCCGCGCGATGCAACGCCCCGCCGCTCAGCGCGAAGAACACGACCAGGCCGAGCGAGAAGACATCCATGGCGGGCGTCGAACGGGCGTTCGGATCAGCGGCGTCCGGCGCGACCCAGCCAACCGTGCCACCCCAACCAGGCGGTGGCGGCGACGCGGAACGCAGCAGCGCCACGCCGAAGTCGCTGATGCGCACCCAATTGGCGTTGTCGGGCGAAACGAACACGTTGTCCGGCTTGAGATCGCGATGCACCAGGCCCACGGCATGCGCGCCGTCCAGCGCGCGCGAAAGCACACCGAGGGCGATCGACATTTCGGCCGGCGTGAGCGGGCCGCGCAGCCGCACGCGATCGGTCAGTGACGACCACGACACGCGCTCGGTGACGTAAAACGGCCGCGCCGAGTTGGCGTCGATACCGAAATCGTAGGCACGTGCCACGCCGTCCACGCCCAGGCCGGAAGCGGTGCGAGCAGTTTGCTGCACCGCCGACCAGATCTCTGGCTGCCCCAGCGCATTGGGCCAAAAAAGCTTCAGCGCGAAGGTCCCGCTGCCGTGCATGTCGCGTACGCCGTACACCTCGCCGGTTTCGCCGCTGCCCACGAAATCTTGGATTTGCCAGCGGCCCGCGAGGATGGCCCCGGGATTCATTTGGGGCTGCGTTGCGCTCACGGTTTGCCTTTCAAGGTCTGCACGGCGTGCATGATCTTCTCCGCGTCGGCTTCCGCCTCAGGAACCACGACGAAGCCGAGGCCCGTGATCACTCGGTCCTGCGCCAAGTGCGCCACGAACACCAGCAGTGTGCCGAGGCCGGTCTCGCGCAGCTCGGGGTCCACGCCGTTGCTCGTCGATTTGCTGATTTCCCAAAGATCCACCGGGGTGCCGTTGGCATCCTCGGTGATCTGGGGTTTCTTGAAGCGCTTCTTCAGCGCGTCGAATTTCACCTTTTCGATCCCCGTGGCGAGCGTCAGCTTCTCGAGCGATTCGAGCACTGCCGGCTCCGTTCCGCTCGGGATCTCGACGGCCGCGAGTAGCGACTTGCCTTCGGGGCCGATCGCGACCGAGCGGTCACTCTGTTTGGCGAACTTCCAGCCCGGTGGCGGCGTGATGGTGGCGCCTTGTTCGCCGATGCCGAGCGCGGTGCTCTCGGTCGCGGTGCAGTTCTCGCTCAGCGCTTCACACTTGGGCGGTGGCGGTGGCGGAGGAGGGGGCGGGGGTGGCGCCGCGGCGGACGCCGGAGGCGCGACGACGGCGGGCTTTGGAGGACAACCGGGAAGGCATGCCAACGCCAAGGACAGGCCGCAAAACCAAAGGGATAACTTATTGGCCAAAGCTACCCGACAAAAGCACAGTTTCGCAGGCCACGCCTACCGCCGAAGCACGCGGGCGCCCCGCGCGGCACGACTTGCCAAGCCTGGGTGGGCGGGTTACGTGTGCGCCGCCTATTGATCCCCGCAAGGGGAGGTGGAAATTCCACTTTGGGAAGTCCGGTGAAAGTCCGGCACGGAGCCGCCGCCGTAACTCCAATTATCCGCGCTTCACTCGCGAAGTTTTTGAGCCTCACCCTAGCCAGATCGTTTTGGGGTCGGGGCGCCAAAACCTGAGGGTGGGGCCCGCTGGATTCACTCCAGCGGGGCGGGAGCTGCGCTCCCGATGACGGAGGGGAAGTCGGAAGACCTGTCTCTCGGTGCGTTGACGCGATTTTTCGTTGCGTTGGCGCCGTCCACCACGGAGCGCGAGCTCGCTCGGGAGTCCACATGGTCCGATTTTATTGGGGTGCGCTTGGCGCGCCGTGTTTGGCTTTGGTTTGGCTTGCGTGCGCTGCGTGCGGGTCGTCGGTCTCTGACGGCGGGAGCACCGCTGATGCCGGCGCAGCGGGTGCGGTGGCTGGAAGCGACACGTGCCCGTCGCGCTTCGCCACGTCGGTCGAGTCGTTTACGGCGGGGCCCGGGCCGACCACCGGGCAAGCGGAGCTGCCGAACATCGTTTTGGGGCCGCCAAAGGGCGGCGGCGTCAGCAAGGGGTCGCTCGATGTCGTGACCTTGGGCAACGGCGGCTCGATCACCCTCGGCTTTGCGCCGAGCGTGATCGTCGACGGTGACGGCGCTGATTTCATCGTGTTCGAGAACGCATTCAACGTCGGTGGCGATCCGCAAAAGCCGTTCGCGGAGCTGGCCACTGTCGAAGTCAGTGACGACGGCCAGAATTTTCAGGGCTTTCCGTGCACTGCGACGGCCTACCCGTACGGCAGTTGCGCGGGTTGGCACCCGGTGTTCGCGAACCCCGACGAGAACACGATCGATCCGACCGACCCCGCTGTGGCGGGTGGTGACGCATTCGACCTCGCGGATTTGGGGCTCAGCGAGGCGCGCTACGTGCGCATCACCGATCGCGTCGACCTCACTGGGTTGAACGGTACCTTCGACTTGGATGCCGTGTCGATCGTACATGCCGCATGCCCATGACCGGACGAGTCCCGAGCGTGAGCGCGCTCGCTTTCGCGCTGGTGTCGAGCGGCTGCGGCGCAACGCGCGTCACGCCCGATACCCAGGGCGTTTCGAGCGATCCCGGCCCGTGCGGTCGCGGGCTGCTGGTCGTGGAGTCCGACTATCAGTCGAGCAATGTCTCCGCGCTCGGCTTCGACGGTAGTGTGCTGTCCCAGTCGCTGGACAGCTCGAGTACGGATTCGGGTGGCTTCGGGGTCGCCTTGAGCGGCGATGTCGCCCTACCGTCCGGCTTGCAAAGCGGCTCACAAGTCGTGCTGATCGATCAGTATCCCGCGGGCATGCTTCGTTTCG
>Ga0210392_10001797_pt1 | contig 11134 bp, 11 predicted proteins | sample IncBWC30OmetaG_FD_161057 | JGI IMG/M metagenome (GOLD analysis project Ga0210392, IMG submission 161057) | Forest soil microbial communities from Barre Woods Harvard Forest LTER site, Petersham, Massachusetts, United States - Inc-BW-C-30-O ...
CAGCTTCTCCTGTTGCGCTTCCACGTAGCCACCCAGGTCATCCACCGGCACCTTCAATTCCTTCATCACTGACTTCGCCACCTCGTTGTAAGGCCGTTCATCGCCCGCAATGCGGCCTAGCGTCCCCGGCGGCACCGGCGTGGTCGTCGCAAACACCAGCGCCGCGCCCGTCTTCCGCAGCCGCGCCACCAGCTCGCGCAGATTCTTCCCGTAGACCTCCGGCGACGCCACCTGCTTGCCTTTCGCCGGGTCCACGTATTTCCCCTGGTCATCCAGATACTTCAAGTCATGCAGGCCAAAGTTAAAATGGATAACGTCCCAACGGTTTGAGCCCAGCCACAGGTCCAGCCGCGCCAGCCCGCGCTCCGTCGGCCCGCAATTCTCCGCCGGATGCTGCACATTCGCGCGACCCGCCAGCTTCGCGCGCACATCCAGCGTGTAGCCCATCGAGATGGAATCGCCGATCAACAGCACCCGCGGCAACCCCGGCACCTCCGCCACCGGGATCAGCGAAGGATCCACCGGCTTCGCCACCGCCTTGGTGCCTGGCGCGGGCTCCAGGTTTTGGGCCAGGACGGCAAACGAGGTGAAGCACAAAAGCAGCGCGAGCCGTGGAAAGATAAAGTGGTTCATGCAAAAAATCATGGAGCAGGGCAGGGTGCCGGTCAACGTCCGGAAGTTAGAACGTTTGTTTAAAATCATGGCATTTCCCAATCATTGGATCCAACGTCACGTTGGCGGAGCGCGGCTGTGTCCCGCGCGGCGCGGGATCAGCCGCAGCAGGTTCGAAAGTCAAAGCGGGTCGAATTATTTTAACGCTCCTGGTAATGCGAAGTTGCTGCGGCTGGTCTGCGACACAGCCGCGCTCCGTAAAAAATGGATCCAACGTCACGTTGGTGGTCATTGGGCCTCCAAAATATAGAACTGCTGCGGCCCGCTCGGGCTCACCACATTCGTCGCCGTCAACGTCCCGCCCGACAACCCATTCGTCGCCACCGGCGACCATGCGCTCAACGGCTTCGCCACATCTGCACTCGTGAGCACCACGTAGTTGCCGCCGGCCACCCCGTTCGTTATTGTGAAAATGACATCCGTCCCGCTCAGCGCGAGACCCGTGATCTTCAGCACCGGCAGCGACAGGCCGAACACCGAGCCCCAGCCCGCACCGCCCCCTTGCTCCGTCGTGCCGTACAACACGCCTCCGGACAACAGCAGGTCAGACTCCGGACTCCCCCCGTCCGGGCTGTTCGTAAAAGTGTACAGCGTCGTGTAGCCCGTGCCGTTCGTATTGATCGACCAGACCGTGCCCTTGCCCTTGGAGCCGCCTTTCTCCGTCGTGCCATACAACGTGCTGCCATACACCGTCACGCCCGCCACCGGCACGATACCGTCCACCCCGTTCGTCGCAAAATGATGCAGCACCGTGTAACCCGTCCCGTCCGTATTGACCGAGAAAATCGTGCCCTTGCCGTTCGTGCCGCCCGCTTGCGTCGTGCCATACACCACGCCATCGGTCACCGTCACGCCCCCCTGCAAAAACGCCCCGTCCGGATTGTTCGTGAACTGGTGCAGCACCGTGAAATTATTGCCGTTCGTATCCACCGAATACACCGTGCCGTAGCCGTAGATGCCCCCGCCAAACGCCGCGCCGTACAGCGTGCCGCCCGCCAGCACGATCCCGCTCTCCGGCTGCTCCCCGTCCGCATTGCTGAGCGGATTGCCATGCGGCGCGGTGAAACTGTAGAGCGGCCTATAATTGCTCCCGTCCGTGTTGACGGCGAACACCGTGCCCCAGCCCGGCGAGCCGAAACCGTTGCCCGACGCCGTGCCATACAGCGTGCTGCCCGCCAACGCCATCCGCGCATTCGGCAGCACCCCGTTGGAATACTGCGAGAAACTGTACAGCACCTGGTACCCGCCCCCGTTGGTGTTGATGGAAAACAGGCTGCCGAAGCCGTTCGTGCCTCCGTTGCCCGTCAGGCCGTACAACGTGTCGCCGGACAACACCAGCCCCGCCAGCGCATGCGCTCCGTCCGGCTCATCCGCGAACTCGTGCAACACCCGGTACCCCGTCCCATCCGTGTTCACGGCATACACCGTGCCGACCGTATCCGGGCCGCCGTGCTCCGTCGTGCCGTACAACGTGCCGCCCGCCAGAGTCAGGCCCGCGACCGGATTTGCGCCGTCCGGGCTGTTCGTGAAGTTGTGCAGCACTGCGACTTGCTGCGCCGGCGACCGCGCCGCCGTGGCGGCCAGCACGGCCGCGATCAGGACAAAAACCTTTGGTTTCATGGGTTGCTCCTGTGTTTTTGGTTTAGAGCATTTTCAAAAATACTGTGGCCATTCGGTTGCGATTGAAATGAGAGCGGTCTTTTTAGGTTTCGGCTTCGTTTCGGCTCAGTTACAGGGTTCTTTGGAACCTGCGCCTTCGCCAAAGCCTCGCCAAAACCCAAAAATCCTCGCTCCGAACGGCCACATTATTTCTTCAAACGCTCTAGTGACGACTCTAAATTCCCCCCGCCATGTCCGGCAATTATAAAAATGTGACAAATTTGGAAGTGCTCTCCCCCATGGTGGCCGTCCGCAAAGACCGGATCCACCGTCACGTTGGTGGCTGCCTCCGCAGATTTCACCGATGACCGCGGATAAAAACCGGTCACAATCGGCGTCCAGATTGCCCGCCTGTCGCGCCCTGTCGCGCCGTAGTAGGACGAAGGCGGACGAAGTTCGACGTAGGCGGATGCGGCTCGCATAATTTTTTTAAAAATAGGTTTAAATCGGTGCAAACCGGTGCAAACGGGTGGAAATCGGTGGAAACGGGTGGAGCGCCTGACCCCGGAGCGCGAGTTGTCCCAACTCGCAGCGCGTGGACAACCCCGGGACCGTTCGTCCAACTCTCCCGGGTAACTCGTAGCAGCCGACGTGAGTCGGCTCCAACTTTGCGGTAAAATATTTTTTCTCCAGATCGGGTGGATTTCGGTGAATACGGGTGAACACCGGTGAATATCGGTGAACGCCAGAATGCTGGAAGGGTAGGGCGCGTCGCTCCGCGCGCGTCGTCAGCCCGTACGCCAGTATTTTTAAAAATTCTAGGGTCTGACAAAGCCTGACGGGCCTTGCCCCACAATTACTTGCCGGCCTGAACCCTTGAACCTGAATCCTGAACCCGACCTTTGCGCCCAGTGGCCCCGCGCCCCGCGCCTCCAACTTCTTCATTCTGCATTCTTCATTCTTAATTTTCAGTTTCATCCCCCGACCGTATCACGGTCCTTTGAAGGTTGAATTTGTGTGCGGAATGTAGAATGCAGATTTACGCCATTTATTTTCATTTTTCCCGGGTGGGGAGCCCCCTAAACCTGCTAAAAATTTAGCACAACATGTTACCGCCTGATCAAAAACGCCTTAACACTTTCAGCCGCCGCTTAACCGTTTCCGCTTTCCGACTTCCGCTTTACCCCTGTCTTTGTGGATTTGCTGGAAAATCGAACGATTTTCAAAAATCAAAAAAGAGGTAGGGCGTCGCCGCTCCGCGCGCGCCGTCCCCAGTCTCAAGTTCCCCCCCAACCGGATCCAACGTCACGTTGGCGGCTGTAAAAATTCTGGCCAAACCCGGTCCGGAACCGCACATTACAGTAAAGAAATGCCTTCAGTTTTATGAACACCGCCCGCAAATTCAGTCTTTCCCGGTTGCCGGCCATTTTCTCGGATAATTTCGGGTTGAGCTGGAGCCTGTCTCTGATCGTGGTCTGTTTTATCAGCCTCGTCACCTGCTGCGCGATCTACTGGTTCATTCATTCGGCACCGCCGCGAACCCTCACCATCACCAGCGGCCCGGCGGGAAGCACTTTTGAAAGAAATGCCGGGAAGTATCGCGCCATCCTCGCCCGCAACGGGGTGACGTTGAACATCCTCCCCTCGCAAGGTTCGCTGGAAAACCTGCAGCGTTTGGAAAACCCCACCTCGCGGGTGGACGTCGGCTTCGTCCAGGGCGGTGTGGTGGATGGCACGAACGGCCAGAATTTGATTTCGCTCGGAAACATCGCCTACGAACCGCTGCTCATATTCTACCGGGGCGGCTCAAATGTCACACTGCTGTCTGGGTTGGCCGGGAAGCGGCTGGCCATCGGCCCGGTGGGAAGCGGAACGCATTCGCTGGCTTTGATTCTGCTCCAGACGAATGGCCTCACCGCCGATGGCGTGACCCGGTTGCTGGATTTGGATGCGGACGCTGCCGCGGAGCAGTTGTTGGCCGGGACCGTTGACGCCGTGTTTATGATGAGCGACTCGGCCTCGTCACAGACCATGCGGACATTGTTGCGGTCACCGGGAGTTCAGCTGTTAAGCTTTGAACAGGCGGACGCCTACACCCGGCGGTTCAACTATCTGAACAAGCTGCGCCTTCCGGAAGGCTCCCTTGATTTCGGCAAAAACCTGCCCCAGCAGGATGTCTGGCTTATCGGTCCGACCGTGGAACTCGTGGCGCGGCCAAATTTGAATGCGGCGGTGTCGGATTTATTGTTGGAAGCGGCCCGCGAAGTTCATGGCAATGCCAGCATGCTTCAAAATCAGAATGAGTTTCCCAATCCGGTGGAACATGAGTTCAAGATCAGCCCTGATGCCAGCCGTTACTACAAGTCCGGCAAGACATTCATGTATCGTGAGCTTCCGTTTTGGATTGCGAGCCTGGCCAACCGCATTCTCGTGGCCTTCATTCCCATGATGCTGGTGCTCATCCCCGGGCTGCGGCTGATTCCGGCGACCTACAAATGGCGGATCCAGTTGCGCCTCTACCGGTGGTATCGTGCGTTGCTGGTGCTGGAGCGGGAACTCACCGGTGAAATGACACCGGCCAAACGGGATGAAATGCACAAGCGGCTGGATGAGATTGAAAAGGCCGTGAAGCGGATTAAGGTGCCGGCATCGTTTGCCGACCGGTTTTATGGGCTGCGCGGCCATATTGATTACGTGCGCGAGATGCTTGCGAAACCTAGAGCGTTTGAAAAAAAACTGTAGCCGTTCGGAGCGAGGATTTTTGGGTTTTGGCGAGCGGTGCCGATCATCGGCCTTTGGCGAAGGAGCAGGTTTGAAAACCCTGTGACTGAGCCAAAACGAAGCCAAAACCCAAAAAGACCGCCCTTATTTCTATCACAACCGAACGGCTACAGTTTTTTTGAAAATGCTCTAAATCATAATGCCGGCCGTCTTAGAACCGGTCACGAATCCGGCCATGCCAGCGCCACGCCCAGCGTGAAAATGGCCGGGCTGGTTATCAGAGGCGAGCACCTTGCTCCCATTCCCCGTAGCAGCCGACGTCAGTCGGCTCAAATCTCCGGCCCGGATGTGCCTGCTTTCCCGCTGGCCGTCCGCTAGGACATTGACGCCGCCCCCGTTCCGGCGCAAACTCGCGCCCATGACGGCTCGGAAACAACTCACCCGGGAAGAAATCCGCGCCCTGCGCGGCTCATGCAAATTTGATACCGGCGGCAAACCGTTCGCCGAATGGATGGCGGATTTGAATAACGAGGAAAAGGAACTGGAAGAAAAGAAATTTCAGCGGTATTGGGGTGGGCAGAAGCAAAGCTAGCCAAAACGAGTGGGAAATTACAATTTCACGTTTGAGTAGTCATTCTCTCCCGTACCAGTTCGTTTGAACTTGATATCACGGTGAAACTCCAGATATGGCCATGATTCGGGATGGACTTCGCGTAAGCTCAGGTCAGGTGTGATACGCATGCGCCGCCTATCATCGGCTCGCCAATCTGCCGACACCATTATCCGGCCGTCATTCTTGAATGAAATCAACCTTTCATTAAAAAGTGTATCCAGGTTCGGAACTAACAACAGGCCGTTGAAGTGATCCACTTTCTCCTGCACATTAGAATTTGTCCACGGTTTGATATGACTGGAACGCAGCACGCGCGGCTCTTGAACACTTGTCACCGCGCAAGACCCTTGCCAGAGGCGCAGTAAATTACCTCGAAACAGGCGTTGAGCAATGCCACGGCTCTTTGTAGTAACCTCACGATCAATACTATTCATCCCGGCCTCGCTGATAACTGCATAGTCAGCAGGTTCCTCAGCTAATTGCATTGTCTCGGCAGGGGCGAGGTTGGCAGCAATCGTCACCACGTTAAACACAAATTCACTTGGACGGTCAGTGAACCGGTTACACCGAATCATGACCACTTTTCCATGATAGGTAAATGGCGTAAGACGATGATCGCGGTAAAATAAATGGATTTCTTCACCGTTGCGAGATGCACTGACGATACGATCATCCGTGCCATGTCCTTTTTCGCCGTCCCAGAATAGTAGGTCACCATCCAAAAAATTGTTATATGGAGTCATCCACCCCAGTCTTTCTCTCGTTACGAAAAGAAATATCTGTCTCTCATCCCTTGGTGTGAAAACACCGCGACTTATAGCCTGAAACCCGCCCAAGCCCCAGCGCTCAGCTAAGACCTTGCGGTCATAGCCTGTGCCGATCTCCAAGAAGTCTGTAAAGCGCGACATTGAGACACCATGCAACCGATCAGTGGAGGATATGAGGTTGCGCCCCCAACGCAAGATCGCATAGATGCAGGTGATTTCAGCGCGGCAAAGCCGAATACTGGACTGGTTCGAGCGAACAAGTATTGCTAAGCGGACCAGCCAAAACAAAAAACTTTGGCTGTTTGTCGAAGTTGAACAGGCGGTAAAGCTGATATTTATCAGCATGTGTCAGTGAAACTTTAACTTCGTTTGCAGAAGCAAAGAACCGTGTCAGGGCTGCATACTTTGTGGTTTTGACCTCGATATATTTCTCCCGACCATTTGTTTCAAAGGACAAAATGTCAAAGCCCATGAAGTCGCCTCTTGATTTCGAGACGTGTTCGATTTTATTCGCTAACTTGCGATTTCCTCCCCGCCATAAACGCTCATGTTCAAAACGAAGAATAAATTCTTCACCAGCAGAGCCGATTGAATGGTTTTTAGCTTCCGCTTCAATGTAGTTTCGTGGGACAAAAGCGGTCTTTCGTCGTGAAGCATCTTCAACCAGTGATTTAACTTCTTTCCGTTTTGGAGGCGGAACTTGAATCGTGTTTAGATTCCGGATGGGCGGCACGGATTTGACCGGTGCATGAACCGATTTGTTGACCGACTGATTCAGTTCAGTTGCATCGGCCAAACGCGCCTCAACTACGTCACGTAGCAGGCCTTGATACCTTGGGAGCGGTTTGTAGCCATCGATGTAGGGGTATCCCAACTGCCACAAAACGGCGCTGATATTCCGGTGTTTAAATTCGACCGAACCGCGATCCCTGCCGTCCAAAGACTTTAACAAGTTGCGATTGTGAGCCGCCTTGTTGTAAGGCTTCCCCTGAAGCTCATCTGCCAGCATCACAAAATAATCTGCAACGATGGCTTCGACTTCTTGTTGAGACCAATTTTCTGGCATGGCGAATTTTCAAGATTAAGCCCTATCCGCGTAGCGTGAGCAAGTTTGGTCTTGCTAACACGTCCAAACCTGGCCAGGTGTATATGCCGATATATGAAAAATCCAATAGAATCGGCCGCCACATTTCCAGACCCCGCCGCAGTATTTGCGTCTGCACTTTCACTTTGGGAGGTTTGCCAAAAATCTGCCGTCGCAGATTCGAAACTAAACTTGAGCGAGTGTTACAACGGCATGGATCAATTCATGCGAGAATTGATGCGAATCGCCAATCAATTTGAAACGTGGGCTTGCCAGCATATCGACTTCAATGAATTGAATGACATATGGCCCTATCTTTTGGAGGACAAATTTGGCGAAACCTGTTTGGCGGTTTTATCCCCCAGCATTCTGATGCAATTCGATGATTCTGACTGCTTGAGAGTCGCAATTCATTTGGAACTTCCGGTGATTCTTGATGACAAGCTTCCCATTCCAATTGACGTACGTGCTGCCAATCCGATGCTGGAATCTCCATTTCGCGCATTCAGGATTCAGACAATCCGCGATTTTCTCGAAGATGGTGATGCCGTTCCATACACGGCAGGTGACGAGCCTTTTGATGACGAATTTGGAAAGCCATACTTCGGATTTTATGGAGTGGGCGAAGACGGGAAGCTTGAACACATTGCCGACCGTCAAACTTATGCAGAAGCTTTGAGTCTTGCACGGAAGATTGCGCCCGGTGTGTTATTTCCAGCTGTGCCAATTTTTGGCAAAATATAGAACTTCAAATGTTTGCGGATGCGATGGACGTTGAAGACTACATTTTGCCCGTGGAAGTTTTGCCAACGGCTCAATCATAGATGAAGAGGGGAATCATTTCGAAAAAAAGGACTGGTGATAACCCTTTGTGTTCTCTGCGCTCCTTTGCGGTTAAAACCCGTTTCGTGTGCTTCGTATCTTTCGTGGTAAAATTCGCTCCCGTTCTGTTTGGTGCTTGAAGCTTGGAATTTCTCTGGAGCTTGGATGTTGGTCCTTGGAGCTTTACCCATCTGTGTCCGTCTGTGTTTGTCAGTGCGGATGATGGCCGTACGCAAGTACCTCCGCGTTCTCTGCGTCTCTGCGTTTCTCCGGCTGACGGATAACAGGATTTGACCCAATCCTGTTATCCGTGGTAAGGTGGCTGTGCGCCGGATTTTACGGCGTTTCAACCAGCTATGAACGTATCGCTCACACCCGAACTGGAAAAATTCGTGGAGAAGGAAGTCGGCAGCGGCCTCTACCAGACCGCCAGCGAAGTCATCCGCGCCGGCCTGCGCCGCCTCAAAGAGGAGCAGGACATCCGGCTGTCCCGGGCGCCGGCAACCCTGGCAGAACTTGAGGCGCAGTTGCTCCAAAGCGTCGAACGGCTGGACCGGGGCGAAGGTGTTGCCGGGGCGGAGGCCTTCCGCCGGCTCCGCCGGAAAATAAAACAACCCCGCAATCATGCCTGAATACATCCTCGACCCCGTTGTTGAGGCTGAACTGTGGGGCATCTGGAAATTCATCGCCCGGGACAATCCCGATGCCGCAACGCGCGTCATCGAAGCCGCCTTCGAAACCTTCAATTTGCTGGCCATCAATCCCGGACTTGGCCGGCCCAGGAAGTTTAAGCATCCCCGGTTGGCGGAAATCCGTTCCTTTCGCGTAAGCGGGTTTGACAACTACCTGATTTTTTATCGCCGCGTCCCGGAAGGCATTCAAGTGCTCCATGTCTATCATGGCGCCCGCGATCTGGAATCACTGTTCGGCGAATCGCCGGAGTGAAGCTCTTTGTGCCCTTTGCGTTCCTTTGCGGTTAAAGAATCCGTGTCCAGAGTGTTTGCTTTCGATGCATCTCTGCGGCTCTTCGCGTTCTCTGCATCTCTGCGTTTCTCCGGCCGGAAAGGTCTTAAATTCGTGTCAATTGGCGGAATTCGCGTCAAAAGTTTCGCGTTTTTGGTGTCTTTCGTGGTCAAACTCGCTCCCGTTCTGTTTGGTGCTTGAAGCTTGGAATTTCTCTGGAGCTTGGATGTTGGTGCTTGGAGCTTTGCCCGCCTGTGCCCATCTGTGTTAATCTGTGGCTAAGAAAAACGAATGGCCGACATCTTCACCAAAGCGAAGCGCTCCGAAGTCATGTCCCGCATCCGTTCCCGGGGCAACCAGGACACCGAAGTCGTCCTGGCCAAGCTCCTCCGCCGCCACCAAATCACCGGCTGGCGCCGCCAGCTTCAATTAAAAATTAAAAACTTAAAATTAAAAACTGCCTTTCCCGTCCGTCCGAAACAAAAACTCCGCACTCCGCAATCTGCACTCCGCATTCTCAAAGTTCGCCCCGACTTTGTATTCAGAAAACAAAAGCTGGCGATCTTTGTGGACGGCTGTTTCTGGCATGGCTGTCCCCGGCATGGCACGCAACCGCGCGGCAACCGGGCCTTTTGGCAAAAGAAATTCGCCACCAACCTCGCCCGCGACCGCCGCGTCAACCGCGCCCTGAGGGCGGCCAAGTGGCGCGTCGTCCGGATATGGGAATGTGACTTGAAAAAGAAACCGCTGCAATGCCTGGAACGGATAAGGAAATCCGCCGATGGCGCTGATTGACGCCGATTGGAACCGGCTTTTATCTGCGTTCATCTGTAAAATCTGCGGACGCAGCCGGCAAAACCTGATTTAACCGCCAGTAACTTTGTGTTCCCTGCGTTCTCTGCGGTTAAATCCCCGCCTCAGGTCTCAGGTTTCAAGCTTCAGGTTCCGAGGGCGTGATGGTCGCCTTTTCGCGCACGCTGGCATCGCGGAAATCACTGAGCTTGCCCTTTTTCACCGAGCCATCCGGCAGTTTCAGCGCGATCTGCGGCGGCCAGCCCGCCTGCGCGAGCGTGACGTCATCCACCACGCCGACCGCGCGGGAAATTTTATGCACCATGATTTCGCCGAGAAAGCCTTCGCCCGTGGCGGGAATTTTAGTTTTGCCCATGGAGCCACTATGCCCGAAAAAGCCCGTGTCTACAATTCATTTAGCCGCAAAGAACGCAAAGAGCGCACAGATAAAAAATGGTGGCTGCCTGCAAAGGCTTGGCCGTCCGCAAGGACCTTTGTGTTCTCTGCGTTCTTTGCGGTTAATTTCCGGTTTCGACTGCGCTCACGGCGCACTGACCCGGTAAAACTGGGCACGGTTGGTCGCCGCCGGGTCGGTGAACTGATACTGGCCGGGCGGATTATCCGTGACGCTGCCGAGTGTGGTCCAATTGGTCAGCAACAGGTTGGTGCTGGCCGACGCCGTGAACGGCGCGCCGGCGATGTTGGTGAAGCCAAACGTGAACGCACCGTTGTTCGTGAACCGGGCGCTGGTGAGCGTGAAGGGATCCGCCTTCGCCAACTGGACTTTGACGACCTGATTCGGACGGCTGTCCTGTCCGAAATACGCAAACCCGCGCACGGGATCGAACACGCCGGAACGGATGAACACTTCGCCGAAGGGCAGGATGCCATCGACGTTGGTCGTGGTGTTGTTGGTGGTGATGCCATCGGGCGGCGGTTGCATGGGGCCGGCCTGCAGGTGCAGGGTGGCGACTTCCACCGGCACGTTCGTGCCGTTCAAGCTCAACTGGTAGATGCTGCCGGGATAGCTGTTGTCGTTCGCAAAATACACGAAGCCGTTCGCGGGATCGCAGACGGACGCAGACATGCGGCCTTCGCCCG
>Ga0210392_10001798_pt1 | contig 11132 bp, 8 predicted proteins | sample IncBWC30OmetaG_FD_161057 | JGI IMG/M metagenome (GOLD analysis project Ga0210392, IMG submission 161057) | Forest soil microbial communities from Barre Woods Harvard Forest LTER site, Petersham, Massachusetts, United States - Inc-BW-C-30-O ...
ATGGCGATCATGCCGGTGACCGGGCCGCTGCTTTGCAACGGGAAGATCTGGGCGATCAAGGCCACCAGTGCAAAGTAAATGGCAGCGACCGCCGCGGTAGCCGCGGTATAGGCCAAGCCGCGTTTGAAAATGATGTCCACGTCCATCAAGCGATAGCGGATGATGGCGTAACCAAAACACAAGGGAATCAAGACCAGGCTGAGCGCGGTGAATTGCATCCAGGACTTCGTAGCGGCATCGAAGGCAAAGGGCAGGATGTACAGCAGAGAAAACGGCAAGCTGCCTGCCAGGGTGCCGCCGGTGAGCCACTTCAATTGCTGACGAAGCACACCGGAGCGAGAGCGGCGAAAACTGAGATAAAAGACCATGCCGGCGCTCAGGAAGCAGAATCCCAGGAAACCCAGCTCAAGCTGATCGAGCGCCAGACGTGAACGCGTAGTGGGAACAAAGCCCAGTGCATTGATGGCGGCCAGGATGTGAACGAACAACAAAACCAGCGGCGGCGCATAGACCGCGGCGAGCTTCAACAATGAGTTCCGGGAACTTTCGGCGCGCTCTGGAAAGACCAGGGCAAAATGAAGAAGCAGCGCGGGGGCAAGCAGCCGCGCGATGATGCTGGACCAATAGACTTCCAGATCGAAAGCGTCGAGCTTTCCGCTGAACTGGAAGGAGTACAAGATGAAGGAAACCAGGCAGAAGACATAGAAATGCACGGCGCGAGGCGCGTTCCACCGGCGAATGAAGATGAACAAGCCAATGAACAGATAGAGCAGGCCGACAAAGCGCAGATAGTTTTCTACGTGCAGGGGTTTTTGAGCGGGGGTGGTGATTAAACGAGTCTCAAACTCTTCGCCGTTGCGCGAGAGCTTATAACGAAGTTGCGTCCACAGCCCCGCGCGGTATAGCCGCCGCGCTACATGAGCCGCACTTGGCACGGGGGCATCGTTGATCGCAAGCAGCACGTCCCCGGTGTGAATACCGGCCATGGAGGCGGGGGATCCGGCAGCGACCTTCCAGGCTTCGATGCCGTTGGGGGAGTCGGTCCAGGCAACGCCGTCGTCAATAATGTCGTAGCGAGAGCGCTGCACGAAGTTCAGCCAGGCAAAAATCACCGCCGCCAGCGTAGCTAGCGCCAAGACCACAGCCCCGACTCTGACGCGGAGATTCTCCTTCATGCGCGGCTCTACCTCAGACTAGTACGTATAACGCTGCAACTCGACTTCCATTCTTCTGTAGATTCGAAAGCATATAAAATGCTGCAAATAAGACAATTAGATTATCCCTTCAGCTGAGTGGGAAGCAAACTCCATTTTCTGGTAGGCGGGATACAACTTTCCAGAAGTCCGCAAACTGCTAGAATTGCACGCTCAAACCGCCGCGGAAGCTTCGGGCGGCGGGCATGAGAAGCAACTGGCCATCTCCGGTCGTCATGGTCACATAGCCCTGGGCGAGGAGATTGTCGCATTCGGCGTTGGCTTCCCATTGACCCAAGGCAAAGTGGGGTAGTGGCTGCCGGATACCCACATGCAGGTAGGGATTCATCTGGTACATGTTTTCGCCGTAGGCATCAACGCGGGAAAGCGCCGGCCCACTGATCCATTTGTACCCGGCGTTGAAGCGTGTGTGCGTGCGCGGAACTCTCGCGTTTACGTTGGCACCGAGGGAATGCAGCGTTTGGGTGCGGATGGCGTCGCGCAGGGAGGCATCGAACACATTGCCAGGAACCAGAGCTCCCGAGAATGCGTAAATGGTCGAGAATTCCAGGTCGTCGCTGATGCGTTCGCGCAGAGCGACACGACCGCCCCAGGCATTGGAACGGCCGCCATCGTAGGCAAATCCCTTGGTATCGGCATCCGGGAGATACTGTGCGGCGGGAAGACCCGCTCCGCGGCCAAACAGAGCGACGTGGTTGTAATCATCGTGGAATCCCGCAACCTGTACGAATCCGCGCGAGCCCACTTTTCGTTCGACGGCGATCTCTTCGTGACGCCCGCTCTCGAGCACAGGCCGGCCATTTCGCCACATTAACGCGGGAAAGGCGTCGAGTTGATCGAGCGCCGACGTCAGGGCATTGCGAACCGGCACGCCGGTCAATTCCGAAGTGAAGGCATCGCTTGGAGCCGTCCCAGCGGGGGAACTGCCGTAGATCACATCCAGGTACCAATTTGGTGAAAGCTTGGATTCAAATTTCATTCGGGGGCGTAGACTCCAGGCTGACGAACCCGCCCCTACCAAAACATACTCGCCGCCAACATGCAGGATAAAGCGATTCCCCAGGGCGAACGTGCCGCCCTGGTCGAGACGCACACCGCGGAAGGTGGGTCCGTCGGGGCCCAGCCTCGCTTCGCGGAGAACGATGGTGCTTGCCGGGCCGGTCTCCGCGGACCCGGTGGGGAGCCAAACGGTGGCAATCCCACCTGCCGGGGAATCTTCGTCGTAGCTTACTTGTCCGGCAAAAATGATGTGATTGAATTTGTCGATGCGCTGATCGTAGGCAAAGGCCGTTCCGGGTGCGGCGCCAATACTGGAGACCGAGCCTGGCCGGCGAGCTCCATCGGTAAAGTCGATTCGCGCACGAGGGAGAGAAGCGGCTTGTTCGAGAACCACACCGTAGCTCGCAGGCGCGTCATCGTCGTTCCACTGCAGGACGGGGCGAAGACCAGAGGAAGAACGCAGCACCCATTTCCAATCATCCGGCTCGACGGCACCACTGACCGGAGGACGCCGCAGTTGCTCGATCGATGCGAACATCGATTCCAACTGGATCCGAACGACGGTGGTGAGGTTGGAGGAGATGCGCACGTGCTTTTCAAGACTGGGCAGATATCCGGCCAGGGTCACACGCACGGTGTAGAAGCCGGGAACTAACTTCTCGCCGCGGAAGAAACCTTGCGTGTTGGTAAGCAGTTGCTGGACAGCAGCGATTCCGGGCGCTTCGGAAAGCACTTCGACCGTGGCACCCAGCTGAGGAGTTCCTGATCCATCACGCACAACGCCGGAGAGAGAACCGAGAGAGGGTTTGGCCTGAGCCTGCGCAGCGGCAGGCGAACCGAGTCCACACACACCAACGGCGGAAGCTAAGAAGACCCAAAAGCACAGGAACGGGCCGCGCTTCACTTCGATTACCTCCCAGGAGTGGCACTCGCTGCCGTCTTCGGTTCCGGAGACATCTTGACCGAAAAATCAGCCGTCCGGGAAATGGTCTGATTGGCCAGCACGTCGGTGGCGCTGACCTGCAGAGTATACTTCCCCGGCGAGAGGGTTGCTAGAGGCAAAAGACGTTCCAGGGTAACCTGGTCTCCGGTCTGCTTCATTTCCGCGGTCGTCTCTTTGAACTGCATGACCTGCTGATCGCCCTTTTTGACGGTGTAAACGAAAGTGGCGTCGGTCTTGTGCGTTTTATCGTCGGGCTTGAGGTTGTAAACCTGCAGGTAGATTCCCATTCTGTCGGTGGTGGTGAAATCGGCTGCCAGGCGAGGCCGCACCTTGGAAGAACCCAACACGAATTGTCCGGTGCCGACCTGCTTTGCGGGCACGTGTTCAATCTGGTCCGCCAGAATCAGGCTGCTAGCTTCCAATTTTTCTTCGTCGTAGCGAGGCACGGCCAGCCGACTGTTAACCACTCCCACGTTTCCGCTGTCCACATCCTTGATTACCAGGTCCAAGCGGTACAAACCGGGACGCAGCGGAATGGCTTTCTGGTAGATGGCCGACAATTTCAGGGATTGCTGAAAGAGGGAATCCGGATAGTCGCGCGAAACGGAATCTTCGAAGGTTTGCACCACGCGGCCAGTCAGCGTGCTGACCCGCCCGAAAATATTCAACTCGGCGGAGTGCACGCCTTCCTTGGACTTGAATTGCAGTTGATGATTGGGAATCTGGATGGTGATGGGAACCAACACGGTGTCGCTGGTCACTTTCAAAAAGTCGGTGCGATAGTCGAAGTGCAACTGGTCGCGCACCATGCGCGTGGTAACCAACGCTTCCAGGTCCTTGTATTTGACTGGCGGCGCTTGCTGCACCTTGGCGTACTGTTCCAGGCGGTTGAACTCATTCAAGGAAGCGGGTGTTCCGCCCATCGCTGTAGGCATCGTGGTTCCATCGGAACGAGTAAAGCGGTCCGCTTTTGAAGCCATGCCCATTGATTCCATCAAGCTCAGCCCTGCGCCCGGGACGTGTGTGAGCGCGTCTTTCTCCGAGGGGTCCATGGTTTGATGATATTCACCGGAACTGCTGGGATCGACGAACTCAATGATGATGTTCTCTCCGATGCCTTCCATGTAACGATAGCGCCAGGTTTCCCACGGATACGTCGTAGTGGAACCGCCGCCTTCTTCCATTGGACGATCGTAGGTTCCGCCGGTGGGATGCGATTCAATCTCGTCGGGCTTGCCCCAGATGATATAGATCCTGCCGCGGTCAGTCATCCAACCGGGTTTGCCAGAAGCGAAATGCTCATTGGCATAAGCGATGCGGCGGTAGTGCTCTTCCTTGAAATCGTTATCAGGCAGATCGGGATTGGTGCTGCGGCGCAACCAGAATGACTCGATGAATTGCTCGCGCTCTTCGTTGGTTTCTAAACGCAGGAAGGCCGTGCGTTCGGCGGGGGAAATAATGTAAACCACGTCCTCGTTGAGCCAAGACTTGTAGGGGGTGTCCAATTCTTTGAGGGTCTTCTTGAGTTTTTGTTTCTGTTCCTTGGTGAGCTTCTGGTTACTGTCCGTGGGGGCGGGATTTTGATCCTGACCCTGCTGCGGATACACCGGTAACGTTAAAAACACCAGCGAAGCTAGATTGGCGGTGAAAACCCGAAAAGCCTTGGACATGGAGACACCTCTACCACGCTTGGATTCTAAACCCGTCTCAACACCCCGTCAAATGTCGAATGTCACTCATTCGAAGACACTTCTGATAGTAATTAGAAGGGGTTAGCGTTCGGGGAGTTGCCCAACGCTCGGAAAAATGGAGCACTGCTCAGCCGGGGATCTGGAAAGTCCAAATTTGGAGCATTCGCTCCGCTACTGCACGTGGCGGATGATGCCGTCGGAGCCGACCAAGGCATCGAAGATCGCCAAAACGTGGCGGCGGTATTCGACCATGCGCGTGAAGATATCTCTTAGCTGCGGTTCGCGCTCGGCTTCACGGTGCCACTTGGCCAGAACTGCCGGGGGCACCTCGATATCCTGGCGAAGTTTTTCGGCAGAATAGCCCCGCAGGAACAGCCCATAAAAAAAAGCCGCTTCCCGCTGGGGGAATTCGAGATCGGAGGTGATCTCCGGTGCCAGGACTGGTGCGATGGCTGCCATAAGGAAAACCGCAGTTTACCCAAAACCAGTGCGACGTCAAGTAGGACGTGCGTTTTTTTGTGGCCAGCCCGTCAACAAGGCAGCCCCCCAAACCGTGGGTAACGTATCGACTCTTGACCAGCACTAACCGCCGTAGGATGCTTAACGGGATGGCCAGGTTACCCAAATCGCTCGCGAGCAGAACCGTGGGAAGGTTTTTGCGCTTTGGCATGCTGCGAGGCCTGCGTACGGTGGAAATCAACGCCGACGATTTTCGGAAATACTTGTCTGACAGGCATGGGCTGTGGGTGCCGCACTTCGGGCGCATGCGGGATGTGCCGGTCGAACGGCTGGATGCGATTGCCGAGCGGCTGATCCACGACTCGCAACGATTGGCGCTAGCGCAAGGAGCGGGCTTTGGTCTTGGCGGAATGATCATGTTGCTGCCCGACGCCAGCCTGTTGACCGTAATCACTTTGCGGCTGATTCAGCGACTCTGCCTGCTTTACGGCTTCGAACAAAAAGGCAGCGAAGAACGCGTGGAGTTGTGGCTGGCGGCGGCCGCCGCGGCAGGAATCGACTTCAGCAAGGACCTGGCAGAAAAACAAATGGTGGAAAAACTCGCGCCGCGCCTGGCGGGCCGGCTGGCCGTGAAGATTGGCGAGGAGAGCGCGGAGAAGTGGGTGGGGCGCATGGTGCCATTGGCAAGTTCGGCGATTGGCGGCGCGTTGAACTACTCCTTTGTCAGGACTTGGGGACGGCGGGTGCAGCGGCACTTGAGAGAGCGGCATTTGGCGGAACGTGTCGCTTCGTCGGTACCGGTCGCTAAGCCGGTGATTGTCAGTTAGAGTTGTCGTCATGCCTCAGGACGCTGCGGTTCCCTTTCTACTCGGTGTGAACTATCCCTGGTTGAACTATGCGCAGGATTTTGGCGAAGGGCCGTGGGGCCACCGCGGCATCAGTGCGCCGGAAAATCAGACGCGGGTGGCGCAGGATTTCGCGGAGATTCGCGACAGTGGCGCAACAACGGTGCGCTGGTTTCTGTTCGGCGATGGACGTGCCGGATTTCTGACGGAAAAAGGGATTCCGACGAAGCCGGACGCATTCCTGTTCAAAGATGTTGCTGCGCTTCTCGGTCTGGCGGCAAACTGCGGGCTGAAACTCTGTCTTTCCTTGATTGATTTTCTGTGGCTTCAGGATCACGGCGGGAAACGCGTCGGCCACGCAAATGAACTCCTGCTGCAGTCCGCCGCTGGACGCGAAGCTTTCCGCGAACACATCCTGATTCCGCTGTTCCGGGAATTTCGCGCGCACTCGGCGCTGTTCGCCTGGGAAATCGCTAACGAGCCGGAGTGGGCCATCCGCGAATTCCATCGCCAGCGCGCGGCGAAAATGCGCCTGGCGGATTTTCGCGTGTTTGCCAAGGAAGTTGCGGAGGCTGTTCATGAATTCGGCGAAGTTCCCGTCACGCTGGGATCGGCGCGGCTCGAGTGGGCTCCCGCGTGGCACGAGATTGCATTGGATTTCTATCAGGCGCATTACTATCCGGCGACCGAGGGTAAGGCCGTTGCAAGTATTGGCAAGCAGCTCGCTGCTCTGCCCGCGCTCGACAAGCCTTTGTGGCTCGGCGAACTTCCTGCCCGCGATGCTTCTCCTGATTATTCTCTCGAGAAGGCGCTCGATGCGTGCCGCGACGCGGGTGTTCATGGCGCCGCGGTGTGGCGCTGGACAAAACCAGAGGAAACGGCCAGCGGCGTCGCCATTGGCTGTATCGAACCGGCGACATTGCGGGCGTGGGCTGAGGAACGGCGTTCGCGAGAGGCCAACGCGTAGCCGCGCGAGGCTCCCCGGGAGAAAGAATGCGGGCGGCGTTCAAGAGAACAACTGGGCGCGGGGTGGTCGTAATTTTGCTGGCGCTCGCCGCGGCCTGGGGCACCAGCGTTCGGTCGCAAGAACCTGCCAACGAAACGGAAATTCGCACCGAAATGACCGCGGCGGAACGACTGCTGGGCAAGACGCCCGATCGCGCGTCGGTGCTTTATTTGCTGGCCGCTTTGCACGCGCAATTGGGAGAAATCCAACAGGCAATGACCAACCTGAAGGAATGCGTGTCCTTGAAAGAGGGCTTCGATCCCTCGGGCGGCCCGGAGTTCGCGGCTTTGAAGGGCGCCCGCGAGTACGATCAGCTGGTGGAACAAGCTCGTAAAGATTTCCCCGCGGCGAGCCAGGCGCGGCTGGCTTATATAACGGAAAAAGATCTGGTCCCGGAGGGTCTGGCTTACGATTCGGCGCGAAATGTCTTTTACCTGAGCAGCCTGAACCTGCGAAAGATCGTGAAGATCCCGGGGAATAGCGTGATCAAAGCACCGATAAAAAACGCGGCTGCGGAGAAGAGCAGCGATTTCGTACCAAGCGATCGCTACAAGCTTCTGCCCATTCTGGGAATTCGCATGGACCCCGGCGATGGGAGCGTGTGGAGCAATTCCTGCCTGGATGAAGGCCGGTCGGAACTGCTGCACTTCGATCCGCAGGGCACGCTGCTGGGTCGCTATCGAACACAGCAACCCGGGAAACACTGCTTCAATGATCTGGTTGTGCTTCCTTCGGGAGAGGTTTTCCTGACCGACACGCTGGCCAACCAGCTGCTGCAATTCCAGCCCAAGACGCAAACCTTTCGAGAGACGAAAGTTTCGCGGGAATTGCTGGAGCCGAACGGCATTACCTTATCCGGTGACGATCAGCTTCTGTATGTTGCCGATCAGTTGGGCGTGCTTCGCGTGGACTTGAAAAGTGGTGAGAGCGTCGAGGTGGATGCCGGGCCGCACAGCACGTTGGCGGGTATTGACGGCTTGTATTGGCACAAGGGCAGCTTAATCGCGATCCAGAACGGCATCGGCACGCCGCGCGTCGCCGCGTTCCAATTAGCCAAAGATGGCGCGCATGTTTCCAAAACCACGATTCTCGAGTACCGTTCGAACCTGTGTGTTTTGCCGACGACGGGAGCGCTCGGCGAGGATGATTTCTACTACATCGTGAACAGCGGGAGCGACAATCTGAATACCAACGGCCGCGTTCTGGACGTTACGAAACTGCAGCCGGTGCGAATTGCCGTGATTCATTTGCCTTGAGGCGGCGGTGCGGCACGGGAGTGGAATTTCCGACCAAGGCCACGTAGATTGTGTAGAGCGCGTACAGCATACGGAAGAAAAGAGGTTCTCATGAACGCACTGGCTAAAATCCTGTCTGCGGCAACGATTCTGGTAGCAGGCGCGTGCCTGCTCGGGATTCCGCAGTTCGCGGCCGGCCCCCAAGACATAGCAGGGATGCAGCACGATAAACCCCCGAACCCCGATGAGCCGATTCCGGCGTTTCACCTGGAGGCACCGACGGACGCGCTGCCACCCACCATGGAACCCTCGCTGTTTCCCGCGATCGGCGTGTTCAATGCCTACATGGTGGCGGGCCGGGTGAAGAAAGTTCTTTATCAGCAGCCGTGCTATTGCCACTGTGATCGCAGCCAGGGTCACGGAAGCTTGTTGGATTGCTTCGTGGGGCGGCATGGTGCCGGGTGCGACACGTGCATTCGGGAAGCGTTTTATTCTTACGAGCAAACGCGCAAGGGCAAAACGCCGGCGCAAATCCGCGACGGGATTATTCACGGCGAGTGGGATAAAGTGAACGTGGCCAAATACCAGACGGCGTATTTGCCACCCGCGAACACGCCTGCAAAATAGTTTACGTCCCTCGAGGGACGAGCTGCCGAACGACCTGCAAAGACCAGGAGTGAGGCGATGAAGAATAAACCTGAACGGCTGGCGCTTGGCGCTGGGCTGATTCTTTGTTTGTCGTGCGCGCTGATACTTCCGCTCGTTCGCAGCGTGAACGCCGACGCAAATTGGGGTTTTTCCATGAGCAATCTGGACAAAACCTGCAAGCCTTGCGACGACTTCTATCAGTTCGCCATGGGCGGGTGGATGAAGAGCAACCCGATCCCGCCCGAGCATGCCACCTTTGGATCGTTCACGGTGTTGCGCGACAAGAATCTCACTGATCTGCGCGGGATTCTGGAGAGTGTGGCCAAACAGAATGCGCCCGCCGGTACGGATAAACAGAAGATCGCGGATTTCTATGGCAGCTGCATGGACTCGAGCGCGATCGATGCGGCAGGACTCAAGCCACTTGCTGCGGAACTTGCTGCCATCGAGGCGGTCGAGGACCGCAAAGCCCTGGAAACGGAAATTGCGAGCTTGCAGCGCGAGCGAGTGAATGCCGTTTTTCGATTTTCCTCCGCGCCGGACTTCAAAGACAGCTCGCGCAATCTGGCGCAGTTGAGTCAAGGCGGGTTAGGAATGCCGGACCGCGATTACTACTTGCGCGAAGACGACAAATCGCAGCAGCTGCGGGCAGACTACCTCAAGCATGTGGCCAAGATGCTGGAATTGGCGGGCGATGCGCCAGAAAAGGCAGCGACCGAAGCTCGGGTAGTGATGGATCTCGAGACCGCTCTGGCGAAGGCATCGCGCGACCGCGTGGAGCTGCGCGACCCGGACAAGAATTACAACAAGATGACCCTCGCGCAGATCAGCGCGTTGACTCCCGATTGGTCGTGGGAAAACTATCTTCGAACCATGAGCGCTCCCGCGCTGGACCAGGCCAACCTGCGGCAACCCGATTTCTTCAAGGAAATGAACCGGGAAGTTACGGCCGTGCCGCTGGCCGATTGGAAGGTTTACCTGCGCTGGCAATTGCTGCACGCTTACGCGCCGGCGCTTCCTGAAAGCTTTGTGCAAGAAAATTTTGATTTCTACGGGAAAAAGCTGTCAGGAACAAAGGAAATTCTGCCGCGATGGAAGCGTTGCGTGCAGGCCACGGACCAGAATCTGGGAGAAGCGCTCGGCAAAGTCTATGTCGAGGAGTATTTCCCACCGGCGGCCAAAGCCCACGCGAAAGAAATGATCAACAATTTGATTGCCGCCCTGAAATCGGACATTCCCACGCTGGCGTGGATGGGGCCGGAGACCAAAAAGCAGGCGCTCGCAAAGCTCGAAGCGTTCACCGTGAAAATCGGCTATCCCGATAAGTGGCGCGACTATTCCAAGTTCACCGTCACGCGCGGTTCCTATCTCGCGGACTTCCGCAACGGTTCGGAATTCGAGCAGGCTCGCGAGGTGGCCAAAATCGGACGGCCGGTGGACAAGTCGGAATGGGGCATGACGCCGCCGACGGTGAATGCGTACAACAACTCGACCATGAACGAGATCGTCTTTCCCGCGGGCATCATGCAACCGCCGTTTTACAATCCCAACGCCGACGATGCCGTGAACTATGGCGGGATGGGCGCCGTGATTGGCCACGAGATCAGCCATGGGTTCGACGATCAAGGTTCCAAATTCGACGGCGAGGGCAACCTGCGAACGTGGTGGACGCCTGAGGACCGCAAGAGTTTCGACGAACACGGCGATTGCATCGTGAAGCAGTTCGACAGCTACGAAGTGGAGCCCGGACTGCACCAGAATGGCAAGTTGGTGCTGGGCGAAAGCATCGGCGACCTTGGCGGGTTGACGATCGCGTATGCGGCTTACGAAAAATCGATCGAGGGGAAACGCCCCAAAGACGTGGACGGCTTCACGCCGGAGCAGCGCTTCTTCCTGGGCTGGGCACAAGTGTGGGGAGCAAATCAGCGGCCGGAAGCGGCGCGGCTGCAAACCAACACCGACCCGCATCCGCTGGCGCGGTTCCGTGCCAACGGTCCGCTGTCAAACATGCAAGCGTTCGCGAAGGCCTTTGGCTGCGCGAAGGGCCAGGCCATGGTGCGGGAGAGCGCCTGCAAGATCTGGTAGGGCGCGC
>Ga0210392_10001799_pt1 | contig 11131 bp, 22 predicted proteins | sample IncBWC30OmetaG_FD_161057 | JGI IMG/M metagenome (GOLD analysis project Ga0210392, IMG submission 161057) | Forest soil microbial communities from Barre Woods Harvard Forest LTER site, Petersham, Massachusetts, United States - Inc-BW-C-30-O ...
TCTCAGTTCCGTCCGTCCCCGTACCCTTTTCATCCGCTCCGCTGGCGGTTTGCATACGGTTTGCGGTGTGTTTGGGTACGCTCCCCAATCAATCCGTTTGACATGGTTGACACTTTGCCCGTACTATCGTCTAACAATTGCACCTCGGGCATGTCCCGCACCATAGGAGAGCATTTCTCATGTTTACCGAATCCCTCAACACTTCCGAATCCCTTCTACTCACCGACATCTACAAACCGCAATCCACGGCGGATTTTGTCGGACTGGAAAAGCCTAAGCGCCTGGCCGCTGCACTCGCTAAAAAGCCTTTCAGTTCCTACTACATTTTTCGCGGTCCATCGGGCATCGGAAAAACCACTTTCGCTTTTGCCATGGCTGAAGAGATTGGAGCGGACGTTCATCACATCCCATCCAAGTATTGCACTGAAGCGGAGCTGGAGCGCCACTACAGCGCGTGCTTTTACATGCCCTCCGCTGGCAAACGTTGCCACATGATAATCATCGATGAAGCGGACCTGATGACAAAGGCATCGCGTGATTGCTTGCTCTCCATGATGGACGGGACGCGACCAGCTCCCAACACGATCATTGTGATGACTTCGAATGACGTGGAGAAATTCGAAGATCGTTTTATCTCCCGTTGCCAGTCCTACAATTTTTCGTCGCAAGCCACGCAAAAGGATGCGGCGGCGCTTCTCGCGCGAGTGTGGGAATGTGAGGCTCCCGCTGGAGTAGAAGCGCCAAACTTCGCGCGGATTGTGAAGGATTGCAAAAGTAATATCCGCATGGCTCTGAATGAGCTGCAACAGGAATTGACGTGCGCAGTATAAAAAGCTTGCAAACCGCTCCGGCGTTTGCTATATTCATAGTGTAGTCATAATCAATCAACGTTCACGGGCATTGTCCCCCAACTTCAGCAACAGGAGATTACAAAAATGCGATTCAATTCTCAGTTCTCAAATGCCCTCACAATCGATGCTCTCCGCTCCCTCATCCCTTCCGCTTTTGCAACACAGGCGCATTCGTCGCGGTCGTCTCGCTACGCTTACATTCCTACCTCCGAAGTCCTCGAAGGTTTGGTGCGTGAAGGATTCGCCCCATACAAAGCCGTACAGTCGAAGTCGCGCATTGAGGGCAAGACGGAATTCACAAAGCACATGATTCGGCTTCGTCACGCTGATGCGGTCGCGGCGGCATCCGGCAACATTCCCGAAGTCGTCATCATCAATTCGCACGATGGCACATCCGCTTATAAGTTGCTCTCCGGCATCTTCCGAATGATTTGCACCAATGGCCTTATCTCATGGGAGAAAAAGATGGGCGAAATTTCAATCCACCATAAGGGAAATATTGTGCATCAGGTGATTGAGGGTAGCTTCGAAATTATCGGCCAATCGCAAAAGGCTCTGGGAACGATTGACAACTGGAGCGCATTGCAGCTCACGGCGGGAGAACAGGACGCATTCGCAGAAGCCGCACATACGCTTCGTTTCGCTGACGCTGACGGCAAAATTGAGACCCCAATCACAGCATCGCAATTGCTCACTCCCCGCCGCATGGCGGATCGGTCTGAGCGTGGCGCTTGGTCGCGTCCCGCTCCCGATTTGTACACCACCATGAACGTAGTGCAGGAAAACGTCATCCGTGGCGGATTGTCCGCGCGTCAGCCTGGCACGGATCGCGCGCGCGGTCGTATGGTCACAACCCGCGAAGTTAAGGGCATCGACCAGGACGTCCGTTTGAATCGCGCTCTCTGGCAGCTTGCGGAGCGCATGGCGGAGCTGAAAGGCTCCCGCGCAGCTTAGTCAACGGCGGGAGTCGAAAGGCTCCCGCTTCAATTTTCTTCGGGCATGTCCCACAACCTGAAAGGGTGCAGAAATGATTCTCTCTGAACAAGCTGAAGCCGCACTGATTCTCTTCAACGCACGCAAGGTGGTAGCTGGTCGCATCGAGGGCGTATGGGGTTCGTGGTGGATTATGGACGGTCTCATGTGGCAAATAATCGATTCGCTTTCACAGTCTGAGCATGATGTGGTGGTGGCTGTCATCAGCGCCTACAACCTTCGCAATAGCGCGAAATATGCAGCATAACTAACCGCGCGGTCGGCGCGTCATCCGACCAAAAGGATTCTTAAATGGACTACCGCGAGGGCATGGCCATACTACGCGCGGCGCAGCTCCACGCTCCGGCCATCGTCCGCTACGCTGGCGCATACCATGTTTTCTCCCGCACTCGTCTAATCAGCTCCGGCGCATCCGTCGAAGCGGCTCTCAATGCTGGCGGGTTTCTTCCGCCAGCTCCGTCCACGGCTCTGCACTTCACTGCGGTTGACTTTAGCGTGATGCTTGGCTCTGACAATCAGGCCATCGCACGCACAAAAACGATGGCGCGGCGGATCGCAAATGCTCTCAATGAGTACGTTCCCGGCAATCGGGATTTCTAAACTGCAACGCTAACCGCGTGTCCGGCGCGTCATCCGGTCAAAAGGAAAAACGAATGTTCTACAAACTTGCAGCTCTCGCCCTGGTATCCACTGGTCTCACCCTCCACGCGCAAACGTCCACCACTCATTCGCGCTGCGATGCTTACGGCAACTGCACGGCTACCACACAAACTCAACCCGATCCGTGGGCGGAGACGCAACGGCGCAATCAGGAGATAGAGGAGACGAATCGACGCAATCAGGAACGGCTTGCCGAAGCTCAACGCCAGCTAAACCAGCCGCGCATGTGTACGGTCTCGGTCATCGAAAATGGTGTGGTCGTCCTCAAAACGGCCCCCTGCCAATAGTCCGATGCTTCTCTTGAAAATCTGGCTCTACGCTTCCCTGCCGGGCGCTCTCTTCCTGCTTTTGGTGTCCGCGTTCAATTTCATCCGTCGATTCTTCAATTAGACCGCTCAGAGTTGGCCGTGGGTACGCTCCCCACGGCCTCTCTGCGTCTGGATGGATCATACCCACGATTCAAGTACCTGCGGCTCGTCCTCGGGGCTGCGTTCGAGTCGGACACAGTACGCAGGAATCGCCGTGCGCACCTCGTCCAGTGTCTTGCCAATAACGCATCGGTCGGTCGGCTTCGCGCGGCCCGCGCCGATAATCCAGTGTCGAACTACAAAATGGTTGGGAAAGTCCGTGGGATGGTCGTAGACAACGTACATGTCCAGCATCATCCGTCTATGCCTCTCCACTGATAATCAGGTTCTCCAGCGTCGCAACCGGGTATGGCTCGGTGATGGGGTCCGCAGTCGGCGTGAAAATTGCAGAGACCGCAAACATCATCACAGGGTCAACGTCCGGCGTCAGACCCAATAGCGCGTTGCTCATGTCGATGGCTGTCGTCGGATGGTCGGCAATGTTGCAAACCCATGTACCCTGCATCTTCCCGCTGGCCAGGTAGTACATCAGGTTGATTCCCTGCACCATCCACATTGTTGAAGCCAGGTCGCTGCCTCCGCCAATCGGCTCCTTCGGCGTGTGCGCGATGGCCGTCCACTGCGGGTAGATGTGGGTTGGGTCGGTGCCTTTCAGTGGATCGTTTGGAGCTGCCAACAGGACAATCTCCAGCTCTCCGGCCTGTCCTGGCGTTATCGTGCCGGTGGCCGTCACGTTGAAAACCTTAAGGTCGAGGTTCGATGAACCTGCGATAGTGGCCATGCAAATCTCTGCGTTCACTGTGTAGGCGGCGCGGAATACCATTTCGCCCATACCTGGGCCAATGGTCAGCGGGGCGGCTGGCGGTGCTTTGGTGATTAGCATGTGCAGGTTCCTCCGCGCTCAATCTTACGTCAGTCCTTGTCCGTCAGACCGTACCTTTTTTTGAAGCTCTCCGTCTGTGCGTCCAGCTCCTGTTTACCCGCCTTCAATCGCCTCATTCCCCGGTAGCAGTAAACCATTTGGCCGACGAACACAAAAACTATGATCCCTGTGGTGAGTAACAAAACATGGTGCGTCGTCATTAAGACGTGCAGGAGATTCGTGAGCGAAATTCCGCACGTCAGTCCAACCGATGCAAACAACCATCGCTCGACTTTTGTGAGTCTGCGCATGTTTTCGTAGCTCGTCATCATCAGGTCGCCACATAACCCGATCCGTTGCAGGGTCCGCATGATTGGTTCTTTGTCGCGTTCCATCCGCTCCCGTCGCAGTGAGAGCAAGCCTGGACAATCCCCTTCCCCCTGCACTTCGGGCATTTCGGGCTGGGCTTTCCCGTCTTCGTCATTCGTCGGCATGCGCATTTTCCCTTCCGATCCGGCTGGAGAGCGGCTGCTGCTATATCGCTCGTTTCCATAACCGTACCCTCCTGTGAAGTCGTGACAGTTCCCGCAATAGCTGTATTTCTCGTCTTCGGGATGGTAGCTCGTCCGCCAGCATACCGGGCATGTGTAGCTCATTCGTTTCTGTCATCCGGCGCGAGTAATCTCTGCAACGCGAACGCCTCCGCATATCTGGCCATGCCTACGGTGTGTGTGTTGGCGCAATTTGTTTTGATCCAGACATCGCCGTTGGTATCCGTCCAGACCAGCAAAACGGCCTCCGGCTCTCCGTGCTGGCCAAACTTCTCCAGCACGTTTATCAACGTCTCTGTGCCGTTCATTGCACCTGTCCGCCTCCGGTCGGCTCGGTGGTGTAGGTCTCGATTGGCTCCGAGTCCAGCTCCAGACGAAAGTCTCTGAAGTCCTTCATGATCGCGGCGGCGGCTCCGCTCGGGAATTCGTTGCGGTCGAAGAATTTCAAAATCATCGCGTCGGCCTCGGTGCGCGAAGCCATCTGCAAAATATCCATCGCCACGTTCCGCGCATCCGCAATCGATAGCTGCGCTCGCTGGTCTTTGAAGAACATGACGACATACGGCCTTTTGTCTCTGGCCGCAACGATGCCCTCAACGCTTATTCCCTGTTTCTCATTCCCCATATCTCGACTTCCTCTCTCTGTGCTTGTTCTTTGACGCGTCGGCCCCACTCCATCCCGATCCGCAAAGCCTCTTCAGGCGTGGGGTGGGTTTTGCCGAAGATGGGATGCTCAGTGTCGAACATCTCATAAACCTTGTCCGCGAAGTCGGCGGGATAGTAACCACAGTAATAACCGATATTCTGGAGCACGATCCGCCGCGCTTCTGCCGGGTCGTACTCCAGCACCTTCACCATCTCGTCAACCTGTTCTTTCACGATGGCGGCGGCGTTCTCCTTGGTGAAGTCCTCGGCGCTGGCGAGTCGCATGATTTCGTCAAGGCTTCTCATGGGGCTTCTTCCTCCTGAACTGCTCCGCCTTTGCGCACGTTGCCCAATGGCTGACTGCCGGGCTGTCCAGCTCGGCCATCGGGTTCATCGGCATGGTCGCGCCTCGCGGCGTGTTCCACAGCTCCATCTGCTCCCCGCATGGACACGTCTTCATTGCGGCGAAGGTGTAGCCGTCCTCCAGCATCTCGGCTTTGGTCGCAGGGAATGGCATCAGTTGAACCCCACAATCCAGCGGCGCACTTCTGGTGTGTTTGTAATCCAGCCGGGGAGCATCATAAAACCCACTCCCATCCGCACGCCCACATGGTTTTCAAGCTCCGGGTGTTTATGAAGGTCGCTCAACATCGATGTGAAGCCCTGGGCCGGGTCTCCGGCATCCAGATATTCCAGTGCGCGTTTCTTTGCCCATTCCAGATGTTCGTCGCGGGTCATCATCAGACTTCTCCAAGGTACTGATAGACGTGGATTCGGGTACTGCTGTCGTCTTCCATTGTGCCGTCGAGGTTGCGTTTCAGGAGTAGCGTTGTTTTGACAACATCGCAATGAAACATCACAAAGTCGGTTGCCACTGTCACAACCCAGCTTGTTATCATCGGTCGGCCTTTCTTTCGAAGGACTACAACCGTGCGTTCCACCAGCTCATAAGCCATCAGTTCGCGGCCTACTTCGTTTTCCATCAGCTCCACCAGTCTGTGAGGAGGTCGGATTCGTGGTGTGTGGACTGATGGGTTGCGAGATACTTCACCGTGTCGTTTTCGCCTTCGACATAATCCTGAGTCTGGGCGGAGAATGGGATTGTTGGCCCATTGGTAAAAACCAAAAGGACATCGTGCCATAGATGGCGCGGCAGATTGCGCACGCCACCGTACTGTCTCATAATTTCAAAATATTTCGTCTTGTAGGCTTCCTCTGATACATCGGCGGGAATCTTAAAATATTCACAGAATTCCTTTGTTCTAACCATGCGTCCATCTGAGACGAAGCTGAGTGAAGTCGCCTTTTGCTTTCTGGCCATCATTTGAATCGACCGCGCCATGAAGCGTTTCTCATCATCGTCTTTCCAGGCCATCGCCACTATCGTCAGCTCGTCATTCGCGTTGATAAACGCCATCGGCATCATCTTCTCGTCTTCGCTGAACCTGTAACCCGAACGGATCGTCTTCGCCTGGTCCATCAGCATCTCCATTAGCCCACTTATATTTTCCGCCGCTATGCCCATGTCTACCTCAACGCTGCCAGTTGCTCGGCCAGGTCTTCGCACTCACGCTCCACTTCGGCCTGAGTCCAGAAGTGTTCGCGCGGTCTTTGATATTTTCCAAACATCACACGCATTTCGAGTCCTACTTTCTTGCGAATTGTGTCCATCGTTGCCAGCATTTCTTTCGTCTCATCGCTGAGTGCGGCCATGTCGGGTTTTGGATCGTACATCGCATCTCCGCTGTGTGCGAAGTCGAAGCCAAACCACCATCCTTTGCCGTCTTCTTCGACGCACGGCTCCTGCTCGGAGAAGGTGATGCCTCCATGCACTTCAAGGTTCGCAGTCTCGTCGTAGGGCTTGCCATACAGCGGGTGAGTGGGTGGGACGCGGACATAGCCGCATCGGTGCTGTGCTTCTCGCGCCTGAACCACGGCGCACTTCAATCCGGCGTGTTCCCACTCGCGCTCAACTTTGAATGGTTTAACTGGAAGACACATTTATTTCTCCTTTGTGGGTTCGGGTTAGGTGGTGGGACGCTATGCCCCTGGGAGCTTCGCGCACAGCATCCCTACCGATCCAGCGCAGCAACATCAAGACTTCCGCCGCGCCTCCGGCTCGGGGTTTATTCCCTTGCCGGAAATCTCTTCGCACTGGTGAGTCGGAAACTTCTGCTCCGGCGTAAACTCTCCGCTGCCCCCACAAAACATGCAGGGAATTTCCTTGTCGCAGAGTACACACACCATGCGCTCTCCTCCACACCAGATGCATTTACGCCAGATGCATTTACGCTTTGACACTGGTCGCGCCTTTCTTATCCAGCATCCTCATAAACACAAACGGCATGTCCTGAAATTCGCGGATGAACTGGTCGTAACCATGATCGTTTAGCAGCTCGTACAGGTCGCCATCTGCCCTCTCCTCAAGTGCTTTTGCGGTGGCGCGTATTGCAGCGGTGACATAGCTCCGCGTCCCGGTGCAAATGCCTTCGTACCAATTTCTCTTATCGTCTGAATCGAACGCTTTGTCGTCTTTGTAGTAACGAAAACGGTACGTCAGTTCGTATTTCTGCTCCGGTTCAATCTCGCGAACTGCTGCCATCCAGTCCTGATGATTCTGAATGGTCACCAGATACCAGATAGCTACGATCTTGTTGTCAAATTTGATCATTTTTTTGCCTTCGTTTTCTTCTTCGCTACGGGCTTGTCGTCGCCTCCGTGCTGCGGCTCCGGCTCATCGTTCACTGCCTTCACTTCGCCTTCTTCCAGGTACACGCCAACGTCGCCGCTGGTGTCCACTACCTCAACAAAGAGCTGGAAGTTTTCGGTCATGCTCATCTCAGAGATAATCTTCATGCTGGCGTCATCGAGCAAACTACCATCTTTGATCCGCATGGTGCGAAGCTCGGGGTTGTCAGCCATGCCAATCGCAACACTGGCGCGTATCTGGTCGGCGTTCGATACCTGCGAAAACGGGATGCCTTCAAAGATGACTTCCTCATTGCCGAACGCCAGCCCGGGAATGGGAAACTTCGCCTCCTCGATGGCCTTCGTCTGCTTACGCTCCAGCTCGTCCAGTTGATCGGAGATGGTATCGACGCGCTTGCTGATTGCATCAATCTCTTTTTGCAGCTCATTGCGCTGGCCACGCCTGTCGATCGCTGCATTGACGATCCGCGCGGCGGTGATAGCTTCGGTGTAGTGCGCGGGGTCGCGCGTCTCCGCAAGCGGCTTCCAATCCTCGATGATGCGCTGGGTTCGTTCATACTGGTCTACGCCATCCTTCAATCGCTTCTCCAGCTTCGCAATCTGGTCGCGTAGTTCCTGATTGGCGTTTAGCATCTCTTTCTGTGAACGTTCAATTTGTGCGCGGTGAACCTTCTCGCGCTCGATCCGCGCATTGTGCTCTCCAACCTCGCCCAGGTCCTTGAGTAGCCTGGCCTCGTCGCGCTTCTCCATCGGCAGATTGTCGGGTATCTGGATGTCATCACGGCGCGTCTCCAGAGCCTTGATTTCCTTCTTCAGCTCGCGGCGTTTCAGGTAGTCGGGATTCTTCTCGATGTCGAGCGAGTTCGGGTCAACGTCCGGCAACACGATCTTGTAGAGCGTGGCGAACTGTTGCTCCGGCTTCATGCGGATAAACTCCAGCGGGTCGAAGCTGTTCGGGCCTACGAGCTTGTTCAAAAACTCCTGCGGCCCCTGCAAGCGGCTCTTGCCGTCCTTCGGCTCTACCGTGAGGAATCCGTTTTTGCTTCCGCCTTCCGAGAAGGTTCGCCGCACGATCCATTCGCCAAGGTCAATCTCGATGATGGCCTTCGATGCGCCTTTGCGAACGGGCTTCGATGGTACGTTGCGGGTTCCCCGCAGACATACTTCGATGGCGTCGAGCAAGCTGGTTTTGCCGCTGCCGTTGGCTCCGCTGATGCGGTTGACAAACTCGTTGGGGGTGATATCGACAACCTTTATTTTCTTGAAGTCGATGGCTTTGAAGCCGATGATTCGCATTGCCATTAGCTCTCTCTTTCGTTGTTACGCTGCTGCCGGTCTTCGAGGAGTGCTTCGATGGCGTCGAGCAAGCTGGTTTTAGTCTTTGCGATGCGCTTCAGGATTTCGTGATTGTTTTGCATATGCTGTTTGATGACTTCCATGTTGGTCATCAGTGCTGCATACTGCGCCTGTGTCGCCTCGAACCGGGCATCCATGACCTTTGCATAGTCCACAAAGCTTTCCATTATTCTTCTCAGATCGTCGGGGATTTCATCTGCCGTGCTCAACGTGTTCCTGCTTTCTTCTTTGGTGCTGGGGTGCTTGGTTTGTGGCCATTCTCAAGGTACTTTTCGATGGCTTCGGCAATGATGAAGCTGCGCGAACGTTTGCGCTGTTCTGCAATCTCATCGACCTGGGAGATGTAATTGTCTGGGGCTGTGATGCTGATTTTCTGGAGACTCATTCCGCAATGGTATGACTCAATCCTACTTTGTGCAAGCGCAAAAAAACCGGGACGCTTTGACACGTTCCCGGCTCTCTTATCGGAACGCGGATTCCGGTTCTTCCTTCTCCACCAATCCGTAGCCTTCGCGCCACTCGTGGCCGGGGTGCATGGCTTCCAGTTGACGGATAAGCAGACCTCGTTCGTTCTGCACCTGTTGCAGTTGCTGCTGCAACAGTACGATTCGTAGGGTGTTGTTCTCCAGCCTCACGCGCTCCAGTTCGGTAAGCTCAGGCATTTGTTTTTTCTCCTTCACTCTGCTCTGGTTCCGGTATCCTCAGTCTTTGCGGGTCAACGTGCGGCGGCTCCACATCCAGGGGGTCGATGTCGCCGCGTACGGCTTTTACTTCCCAGTAAAACTTTTGTGCTGGCAGTGCTGACCAGACTTTAAATTTTCCGTCCTTTACTCGTGATGCTGCCACCATTCCAACCTGCTCTGCCTCTTCCTCAAACAGTGCCGTCAACAGGACGCTGCGGTCTGTCGGCTTCACCAGCGCCTCGAAGTAATGCGGCAACGTGATCTCTGCCCATCCGCTTTCCGTAATACCTTCCCCGCGATAGTACACGCCGTTCTCCGGCCCTTCGAGACACGCATGGGCTAAATCCCTGGTCTCATCCAGCGGATGCGGAATGACGAATTGCTTGTTTCCGCTGACGGCCAGCGCGTTGAAGGTTGCATGACCCAGTTGGTCTATCGTTGCAACGACGACTGAAGCTCCATTGCCGAAGACGGTTCCATGCTGTCCCTGATCGTAATTCACGTAGAGCGGTGCTGAGTTCGGGGAGTTGATGACCATATTTTGATTGCCGTCTGTGCTGATGCTCGCTCCTGGCTGTGTGCCGGGCTGTATCGTCCTGTCATAGAATTTCATCTTTTGGCTGGCGCAATAAATCGCGCTTCCGACGGTAAGGTTATTCGCTGAATCGAGCGTCATGGATGACGGCGTTGTCGTTGTCATCACAGTTCCCGGCGCAACGTTATACCAGGAGAATCCGCCGCCAACACTACCCCTGGAGTTGATGAAGTCCGTCTCCCCATTTCCATTGACCAGATTCCAGACACACGTCAGGCCGGTCGTGCCTACAGTTATTCCACCAGCGAAACCGGCGTTGAAGTTTGTTCCGAAAGCACCTCCCGCGAGCACGAAGAAACCGGACCCGGCCCCAGCACCGATATAGGTCAGACCATGATGGATATTGATATTGACGTTGCCGTATGCGCCTGTCGTTCCTGCCCCTGTACCGGGGAAACCTCCCTGCACGTACACGTCGCCGCCGTTGCCGTTTGTGCTTCCTGCCGGAGCTGAACCGCCATCGCCGCCGCCTATCGTTGTAAAGTTGCCGTTCCCCGCGATTGCCCCTGCGGGAATTCCTGTCGTGCTTTGTCCCGTCATGCCGAAGATTCCGGTGTAGTCCGCGCCTGGAGGCGGTGGGGGGCTTCCGGCAATCGGTGGCGGCGCACTCCCGCGAATAAACCAGGCGTTCCATCCGTTATCAATGAGCGTGTTGCCGGTCGGATTGGTGACGACGACATTTGCGACTGCTATCGGAGTTCCCCACGCGGTCCCTGTCGATACAGGGATGCCCACTGCTGGCCATGTAGCGAGGCTGGCGGGGTTGATGGAGGGATTCTGCCAGTGGTCCCCCAGCGACACGGCCACGCCTTCTGTAGGCCATACCATGCCCTGCCCCGGCCCATCGGGAGTATTGGC
>Ga0210392_10001800_pt1 | contig 11126 bp, 11 predicted proteins | sample IncBWC30OmetaG_FD_161057 | JGI IMG/M metagenome (GOLD analysis project Ga0210392, IMG submission 161057) | Forest soil microbial communities from Barre Woods Harvard Forest LTER site, Petersham, Massachusetts, United States - Inc-BW-C-30-O ...
CCGCCATCTCGCCGACGCTGCGGACGCGACGGTTGCCCAGGTGATCGATGTCGTCCACATGGCCATTGCCGTTGCGGATGTCGATCAAGGTCTTCATGACCTCGATGATGTCTTCCTTGCTCAATACGCCCGAGCCCGTGATTTCCTCACGGCCCACGCGGCGGTTGAACTTCATGCGGCCCACCGGCGACAAGTCATAACGCTCGCCGTTGAAGAACAGGTTTTGGAACAGGTTCTCGGCCGCATCCTTGGTCGGCGGCTCGCCGGGACGCATCATGCGATAAATTTCCACCAGGGCCTCGAGGCGGGTCTTGGTGGGATCGATGCGCAGCGTGTCCGAAATATACGGGCCGCGGTCCAGGTCGTTCACATACAGCGTGCGAATCGAGGTGATGCCGCTCTCGATGAGCTTGGCCACCGTGGGAACGGTGAGAATCTCGTTGGCCTTTGCCAGGATCTCGCCGGTCTCCGTGTTGACGATGTCATGCGCCAGCACCTTGCCCTGCACGTATTCCGTGGGTACGGGCAGGCGCTTGACTCCCGCCTCCTCGAGTTCCTTGACGTGGCGCGCCGTGATGCGGCGGCCTTCTTCGACGATGACCTTCTTGCCGACGCGGATTTCGAACGCCGCGGTTTCGCCGCGCAGACGCTGCGGGATGATTTCGAATTCGATTTCTTTCTTCGACAGATGAAACACGTTCTTGTCGAAGAAGATGTCGAGGATCTGCTCCTCGGTGAGGCCGAGCGCGCGCAGAATGATGGTCACCGGCAGTTTGCGGCGGCGATCGATGCGGGCGAACACGCAGTCCTTCGGGTCGAATTCAAAGTCCAACCAGGAACCGCGATACGGAATGATCCGGGCGGAGAACAGCAGCTTGCCCGACGAGTGGGTCTTGCCGCGGTCGTGATCGAAGAACACGCCCGGGCTGCGATGCAGCTGCGACACGATGACGCGCTCGGTGCCGTTGATGATGAAAGTGCCGTTCTCGGTCATGAGCGGCAGTTCGCCCAGATACACCTCTTGCTCGCGCACGTCTTTGACGGGCTTCTTGGCGCCGCTGGCCTCCTTATCGAGCACCACGAGCCGCACTTTCACGCGCAGCGGGGCCGCGTAGGTCAGTCCACGCAGTTGGCATTCCTTGACGTCGAATACCGGCTCGCCCAAGCGGTAACTCACGTACTCGAGCGTCGCATTCCCGGAATAACTGGAAATGGGGAACACGCTGTCAAAGGCAGCATGCAAGCCGATTTCATCGCGTTTGGATTCCGCGGTATCCGCCTGCAAGAATCGCCGGTACGAATCCAATTGGATCGCCAGCAGGTACGGCGTGCCGAGGATGCTCGGACGCTTACCAAAGTTCTTACGAATGCGCTTCTTTTCGGTGAAAGAATAGGCCATATGCGGTGCTCTCCAGGCGCTTGCGCGCCAATTAACGGAGCCTCAACGGCCCCGCCTAAACAAATTCAAATCAAAGGCACAGCGCAGCCGACGGCTGCCGCGTATTTCAGCGGCAACCATCGAACTGCGCATATCGGCAATAAACACTACTTGATAGCAGCCTTGGCGCCGGCGTCCTCGAGCTTCTTCTTGATCGCTTCGGCATCCGCCTTCGGAATGCCTTCCTTGACGGTCGAAGGCGCGCCTTCAACCAGGTCCTTCGCTTCCTTCAAGCCCAAGCCGGTGATTTCACGGATGACCTTGATGACGCCGACCTTGTTGGCGCCGAATTCGCTCATGGTCACGGTGAATTCGGTCTGCGCTTCCGCAGCCGGAGCCGCCGCGCCACCGCCGCCGCCACCCGCCGCCGCGGCAACCGGAGCAGCCGCAGTGACGTTGAACTTCTTTTCCATATCCGCAATCAACTCGACCACTTCCATGACCGACATCTTGGAAATTGCATCGAGGATTTCGTCTTTCGTAACAGCCATTATCGTCTCCAAAAAATATGGGTTTGATCAACCCGAATCAGGATTATTTCGCCGCCGCCTCAGCGCTCTTCTTGGCTTCAAGAACAGCAGCCAACGTCCGCACCAACTTCGAGTTGGGGGCAGCCAACGTACCAACGAACTTCGCAATCGGCGCCTTGAGCAGACCCAACATCTTGGACAACGCCTGCGCGCGCGTGGGCAATGCAGCCACCCGCTCGAGCGAATCGGCCTTGAGCAGTTGCCCGCCCAGGGAGACGATCGTCGTCACCAATTTGTCGTTGTCCTTGGCAAAGGCCTTGACGATGCGGGCGGCAGCGCCCGGATCGTCGTTGGAAAATGCCAGGACAATCGGTCCTTTCAACGCCGGAGAAATGCACTCGAAAGAGGTGCCGGCAACCGCCTTGCGCGCGAGCGTGTTCTTGACGATCCGCAGATAGACCCCTTCCTTGCGCGCCTTGGCGCGCAGGTCGGTCATCTGCGTCACGGTCAAGCCACGGTTCTCAGCGCCCACCACGGACAAGGCTTTCGCCGCGACCGCGTTGACTTCTGCCACCACGACTTTCTTCTCTTCTAACTTGAGTGCCACTAAGGTTCCCCTTAAGAGAAGCGTCACACATCAGATACGAGCGCCGCCGCCCGTATCCACCCTTGAGTACTTGCGTACTCGTTGGTGCGACCTTCTCAGGCAATCCTGATTCCGGTCCCACCATCTGCGCAGGCTGTCTTTAAGAGCCTCTCTTGAGCGCTGTGCAATGCTCAAAAGCTCGCCTGCGGTCTTCGATGGTGGGTGCGATCGGCTCTACAGCCTCACGCAGCCCTCCATCAATTCGAAAAACTAAATCTTTATGAGCCCCAAGCTCGACTGATCGACCGCGACTCCAGGACCCATGGTCGAGGAGACGGTCAGCTTCTTCAGATACACACCCTTCGATGTCGCGGGTTTGATCTTCTGCAGATCGTTCACCAACGCCAGAAGGTTTTCCTTCAGCGCGCTCGGCTCGAAATTCGCCCGACCGATTTGTGCATGCACGATGCCCGCTTTGTCAGTGCGGTAGCGCACCTGGCCGGACTTCGCGTTCTTCACGGCTTCCGCGACGTTCGGCGTCACCGTGCCCACCTTCGGGTTCGGCATGAGGCCGCGAGGTCCCAGAATCTGGCCGAGCTGACCGACGATGCGCATGGCATCGGGGCTGGCGATCACCACGTCGAAATCGATCTGGCCGGCCTTGACCTTTTCGGCCAAATCCTCGAAACCCACGATGTCGGCGCCGGCGGCCTTGGCGGCATCGGCATTCTTGCCCTGCGTGAACACGGCAACGCGTACCGTCTTGCCGGTGCCATGCGGCATCACGGTTGAGCCGCGGACTTGCTGATCCGACTTGGTGGCATCGACGCCCAAGTTCACGGACACGTCCACGGACTCGTTGAATTTCGCGGTCGCGAATTCCTTCACGAGCTTCAATGCGTCATCAATCGGATAGGTCTTGCCCGGGGGCAGCTTTTCCTTCCAGCTCTTCGTACGTTTGGCTACAGCAGGCATGTCACACTCCCTCCACATCAACGCCCATGCTGCGGGCGCTGCCCGCGATGGTGCGCACGGCCGCGTCCAAATTCGCCGCCGTCAAATCCGGCATTTTCATCTTGGCAATGTCCTCGAGCTGCTTGCGCGAGATCTTGCCGACCTTCGCGGTGTTCGGCGTCGCGCTGCCTTTGGGCAGGCCGAGCGCCTTCGCAATGAGTACGGACGCCGGCGGCGTCTTCATGATGAAGGTGAAGCTGCGGTCGCTATAGACAGTAATCACAACTGGGGTCGGTAATCCTTTTTCCAAGGCCTGGGTCTGCGCATTGAAGGCCTTGCAGAACTCCATGATGTTCACACCCTGCTGGCCCAATGCGGGCCCGACGGGCGGTGAGGGGTTGGCTTGGCCTGCAGGGATCTGCAGCTTGATATAGCCAGTGACTTTCTTCGCCATTTAAAACTCCTGTGGGTGCAAACGCCCCTCCTTGCGGAGAAGCTCCCCTTGTCTAGGCGCTTACGCGCCAACCTTTCCACGGGGCCGAAGCGGCCCCGCCAGAAAAAAATTAACCCTTTTCGACTTGCGAGAAATCCAATTCCACGGGCGTCGAACGCCCCAGGATCTGCACCGCCACCTGCAGCCGGTTTTTCTCGTAATTCACCGACTCGACCACGCCGTTGAAATCGTTGAACGGGCCGTCGGTCACACGCACCACTTCGCCGGGCTCGAAAAGCACCTTCGGCTTCGGCTTGTCCACGCCTTCTTCGACGCGGCGCAAAATCGACATCGCTTCCTTGTCGGTGATGGCCGCCGGCTTGTCGCTGGTGCCGCCGATGAATCCCAATACCTTCGGCACTTCCTTCACGAGGTGCCAGGTGTCTTCGTCCATTTCCATCTGCACCAGCACGTAGCCGGGGAAGAACTTGCGGTCGGACTTGCGCTTCTGACCGTCGCGCATTTCCACCACTTCTTCAGTGGGCACGAGAATTTCGCCGAACTTAGCCTCGAGGCCGGCTCGCTTCACACGCTCCTTCAGAGACTCCGAGACTTTGTGCTCGAAGTTCGAATACGCGTGAACCACATACCATCGCAAGGACATATAAGCTCCGCGTCCGCTAACCAGGGCCGCCGCCCAAAAAGCGGGTCATCCAGGTCAGAATCCAGTCAAGAACGAAGAAAAACAAACCCATCACAATCGCAAAACCAATCACCACATACGTGGTTTGAAAGGTCTCGGTGCGGCTGGGCCACACCACTTTGCGCAATTCGACGCGCGCAGCCTGCGCAAACTGGACGAACTCCCTGCCGTACGTACTGAGCCACAGCAGGCCCGCGCCGGCGGCGATTCCCAGGACCACCATGCCGATGCGCACCACCAACGCCAATTCGTCGTACCAATAAAACGCAGCGATCCCGGCGAGAATCGCGACGATGGACAAGACCAAGAGCGCGCTGTCCTTCGACGTCGAGACCGTGGGGGTTTGCACTTCAGCCATGTACTTCCGCTATTCCTGCCGGGCACGCATCAATGGCAGGGCAGGAGGGAATCGAACCCCCAACCTGCGGTTTTGGAGACCGCCGCTCTGCCAATTGAGCTACTGCCCTGTTCATGCGCTTCGCGCAACTTGCCAGGCGCCCGCGCGCCAAAATTTCCCGGGGCCGATGCGGCCCCGACCTTTAAACGTAAGACTAAGCAATGACTTTCGCGACGACACCTGCGCCGACGGTTTTACCGCCTTCACGGATGGCGAAGCGCAGTCCCTGCTCCATCGCGATCGGGGCGATCAGCTCCACCACGATCTTGATGTTATCTCCGGGCATCACCATCTCGGTGCCCTCCGGCAGCTCCACAGCTCCGGTCACATCGGTGGTGCGAAAGTAGAACTGCGGCCGATAGCCCTTGAAGAACGGGGTATGCCGACCGCCCTCCTCCTTGCTCAGCACGTACACTTCGGCCTCAAACTTGGTGTGCGGCGTGATCGAACCGGGCTTGCACAGCACTTGCCCGCGCTCCACTTCCTCGCGCTTCGTGCCGCGCAGCAGCACGCCCACGTTGTCGCCCGCCTGACCCTCATCGAGAAGCTTCCTGAACATCTCAACGCCCGTGCAGGTGGTCTTCTGCGTCGGGCGAATCCCGACAATCTCCACCTCATCGTTGATCTTCACGATGCCGCGCTCAATACGGCCCGTGACCACGGTGCCGCGACCGGCGATCGAGAACACATCCTCCACCGGCATCAAAAACGCCCCTTCCACGGCGCGCTTGGGCACCGGAATATAGTCATCGAGCGCCTTGACCAGCTTGATCACCGAGGGCACGCCGATCTCGGAGGCATCCCCTTCGAGGGCCTTGAGCGCAGAGCCGGTGATGATCGGGGTCTTATCCCCGGGGAATTTGTACAGGGTCAACAGATCGCGCACTTCAAGCTCTACGAGCTCCAAAAGCTCCGCATCATCGACCATGTCCGCCTTGTTCATGAAGACGACGATATAGGGCACGCCGACCTGGCGGGCCAGCAAGATGTGCTCGCGCGTCTGGGGCATCGGGCCATCGGCCGCGGAGACTACCAGGATCGCCCCGTCCATCTGGGCCGCGCCGGTGATCATGTTCTTCACGTAGTCGGCATGGCCCGGGCAGTCCACGTGCGCGTAGTGGCGCGCATCGGACTGATACTCCACGTGCGCAGTCGCGATCGTGATGCCGCGCGCACGCTCCTCGGGAGCCTTGTCGATCTGATCGTAGGCTTTGAACTCCCCGCCGTGCTTCTCGGCCATCACCTTCGTCAAGGCTGCCGTCAATGTCGTCTTGCCATGATCCACATGACCTATCGTCCCCACGTTCACGTGCGGCTTCGTTCGCTCAAACTTCCCCTTCGACACAGGCCTTACCTCTCAGAAAATAAATGCGTTGAAAATAATGCGTTTGGGATCTTAAGAAGCTTTCTTCATCACGACATCGGCCACGTTGCCCGGCACTTCCTGGTACTTGGCAAACTCCATGGTGTAGTTCGCGCGGCCCTGGCTCATGGAGCGCATGGATGTCGAATATTGAAACATTTCGGCGAGCGGCACTTCGGCAGTGACCACTTTGCCCGACGGGCTGTCTTCCGTGCCGACGATCTGGCCGCGGCGACGGCTCAAATCGCCGACGATGTCGCCGTAGTAATCTTCCGGCACCACGACTTCCACTTTCATGATGGGCTCGAGCAGCACAGGTTTCGCCTTGCGAAAGCCCTCTTTGAATCCGATCGAACCGGCGATCTTGAAGGCCATTTCGTTGGAATCGACGTCATGAAATGAGCCGTCGAATATCGTGACCTTCACATCGACGATGGGATAGCCCGCGATCACACCGGTCTGCACCGCTTCCTGAATACCCTTGTCCACGGCAGGAATATATTCGCGCGGCACGCTGCCGCCGACGATGCCATTGACGAACTCATAACCCTTGCCCTGCGGCAACGGCTCGAGTTTGAGCCAGACGTGACCGTACTGGCCGCGGCCGCCGGTCTGGCGGATGAACTTGCCTTCGGATTCGACGGTCGCGCGCAGCGTTTCACGATAGGCCACCTGGGGCTTGCCCACGTTCGCCTCAACCTTGAACTCGCGCTTCATGCGATCGACGATGATTTCCAGATGCAGTTCGCCCATGCCTTCGATGATGGTCTGGCCGGACTCCGCGTCGGTATGCACACGAAACGAGGGATCCTCTTTCGCCAGCCGCTGCAGCGCCAACCCCATCTTTTCCTGGTCGACCTTGGTCTTTGGCTCCACGGCCACCGAGATCACGGGTTCCGGAAATTCCATTTTTTCCAGGATGATGACCTTGCTCAGGTCCGACAGCGTGTCGCCGGTGGTGACATCCTTCAATCCCACCGCGGCCGCAATATCGCCGGCACGGACTTCTTTGATTTCCGAACGATCGCTGGCGTGCATCTGCAGCAGACGGCCGATGCGCTCGTTGCGATTGCGGTTCGGCACGAACACCTGATCGCCGGAATTCAACGTGCCCGAATACACGCGGAAAAACGTGAGGTTTCCGACGAAGGGATCGTTCAGGATCTTGAAGGCGAGCGCAGCGAACGGCTCGGCATCGTCCGCTTTGCGCGTCATCGGTTCGCCGCTCTCGCTCTGGCCTTTGACGGGCGGGCGGTCCGTGGGCGCGGGCATGTATTCGACGATGGCGTCGAGCACGGCCTGCACGCCTTTGTTCTTGAACGCGGAACCGCAGGTCACCAGGCAGACTTCGTTCTTCAGCGCGCGCTCGCGCAAACCCTTCTTGATTTCCTCATCGGTCAGCGTGCCGCTGTCGAGATATTTGGTGAGCAGGGCCTCGTCGCCTTCAGCAGCAGCCTCGATCATTTTGCTGCGCCATTCTTCGCAATCCTTCAGCATGTCGGCTGGGATGTCGCGGTACTCGAATTTCATGCCCTGGGTTTCTTCGTCCCAATGGATGGCCTTCATCTTCACCAGGTCGACCACGCCGACGAAACCTTCCTCGGCGCCGATGGGCAGCTGAATGGGCACCGGATTGCCGCGCAGGCGGGTTCGGATCTGATCCACGCAGCGCAGGAAATCGGCGCCCGAGCGATCCATCTTGTTGACGAAGGCAATGCGCGGGACGCCGTACTTGTTCATCTGGCGCCAGACCGTCTCGGACTGCGGCTGCACGCCGGAGACCGCGCAGTACACGGCGATGGCCGAGTCGAGCACGCGCAAGGAACGCTCCACCTCGATCGTGAAATCGACGTGTCCGGGCGTATCGATGATGTTGATGCGGTGTTCGGGGAAGCTCTTGTCCATCCCCTTCCAAAAGCAGGTCGTCGCCGCGGCGGTAATGGTAATGCCGCGTTCCTGCTCCTGTTCCATGTAGTCCATCACGGCCGCGCCGTCATGAACCTCGCCGATTTTGTGGGACACGCCGGTGTAGAACAAAATACGCTCGGTCGCGGTGGTTTTCCCCGCGTCGATATGAGCGGAGATACCGATATTGCGGTAGCGCTCGATGGGCGTAGTGCGTGCCAAGATATAAATTCCTAGGCTATCTTCATACGCTTCGCGCAATCTTCATGCGCTTCGCGCAACATTTACGGGGTCGAAGCGACCCCGTCCGAAAAGTCTATATATGGCCGAATCAGCCGAAAACCAGTGGCCGGCGGGCCGTCCTGGCCCTACCAGCGGTAGTGGGCGAACGCCTTGTTTGCATCAGCCATGCGATGCGTATCTTCGCGCTTGCGCACAGCGGCGCCGCGATTCTCGGCAGCCTCCATCAACTCGGCGGCAAGCCGGTGCGCCATGGACTTTTCGCTGCGCGCGGTGGCCGCCTCGATAACCCAGCGCATGGCCAGCGTTTGACGGCGATTGGCACGCACTTCGACGGGAACCTGGTAGGTGGCGCCGCCCACTCGGCGGGACTTCACCTCGACCACAGGCTTGACGTTGTCCAGCGCTTGCTGCAGCACAGCAATCGCCTCGACGCCGGCAGCGCCGCTCTTCTTTTCGCTGATGCGGTCAATGGCGCCATAGACAATCTTTTCGGCGGCCGACTTCTTGCCGCGCTCCATCACCATGTTGATGAATTTGGCCAACATGTCGTTCCCGAACTTCGGATCGGGAAGGATGGTGCGATGGGGGGCTGCTGCTCTGCGGGACATTTAAAAACCTTTAAGCCTTTCAGGCTATTTCTTGGGACGTTTGGCGCCGTACTTGGAGCGGCCTTGGCGACGATCGCTGACGCCGGCGCAATCGAGGGCACCGCGCACCGTGTGATAACGCACTCCGGGCAGATCCTTGACGCGGCCGCCACGAATCAATACCACCGAGTGCTCTTGCAAGTTGTGGCCTTCGCCACCGATGTAGCTGGACACTTCATAGCCGTTGGTCAGGCGCACACGGCAAACCTTGCGCAACGCCGAATTGGGCTTCTTCGGAGTCGTCGTATAGACGCGCGTACAGACGCCGCGCTTCTGCGGCGAAGCGGCCAGTGCCGGAACCTTGGACTTCCAGGCCGGCTCATTGCGGCCAGTCCGGATTAATTGGGTCGTCGTCGCCATAAATACCTTTAAAGGACCGCCCCTATGAAGAGGTCCCCATGATGCAAAACTAAAATTTACGGGCTATGCCCGGAACCTGTGCCCGCGGATAAAGGCCGGCGATTGTAGGAACCGGGCGTGCGAGTGTCAAGGTATGCTGCGGTGCGGCAGGCATTATACTGAGCCGACCAGCTTTCGCGACTCGTTCACGCAGGACGAAATCGACGGGGCCATCAGATTTTACAAGAGCGCCGCGGGCCAGGCGTACGTAAAGAAATTGCCGCTGGTCATGCAAAATGTCATGCGCGAAATGCCGGACTTCATGAAGCCCGTGCAAGAAAAAATGCTGGCCATTCAGAAAGAATTCCAGCAAGAGCTCAAAGACTTGCAGGCCAAGGAAGCGCAGGCCAAAGACGCGAAGTAATGACGGGCGGGTGGCGCGCCGGCCGTCAGGGCGCATCGACCTCGTAGCCTTTGGCGCGCAGCTGGTCGAGAAGTCCGCCGCGCTCGAGCATCAAATCCAGATTGACCACCGCGATCGTGGTGCCGGCGGAGCGCAAATATTTTTCAATATTCTCGAGCCACGTTTGGCGGATGCGGCCGATGACATCCGCGGCGCCCTTGCCGGCGTCCAAGGCATTTCTACAGGCATCGACTTCTTTGAGTTCAGGCGTGTTCTCGATGCGCTCGACGTTGCCATTGGCCCAGGCTTGCGCCCGGTCCACGAGGCGCGGCAAACCTGTTTCAACCGTGCTCAACGAGGCCTCCACGCAGGTGCGTTCGGTCGCCGGCGGCATGGTCTTCAGCGCTTCGAGCATATCGCTCACGCCCGCGACCTTGACCTCCTCGATGCGCACGCCGTGTTTCTTGGCAAGCTCGCGCAGCGCCGCGCCCAAATCCAGGCGCATCGACAGGTTCACCTTGTGAAAAGCGGCCTGCTGCAGAAACGCCGCGGCAATCAGCGGACGGTATCGTTCCCACTTACCGTCATCGTCGCTGACTTTGCTTCGCTGCGCGGCAAAGCGCGCATGCAATTCCGGCGGTAAAACATCCTTGAGCTTCTTGCCGCCACCCACCATGAGCAACTTGCGGTCGGCGATCAGCATCCACAGAATTCGCGGCACGCTGATTTCAATCGGCTTCTGCACCAGCACCTGGCTGGTGCGCTCCAGAACCGACTCGACCTGCTTGGAACGCCAGGTGATATCTCGCGGCAGCGGCGAAATGCTGCCCAAGATCCACACATTGGCGTCGCCGCGATGCACATGCCACATGCCCGGACCGGCACGCTCCGCAGTGACGATGATTTCATCCAGCGCCGGAGCCGGCTGCTCGGCACGCGCCGCGGGCGCAAAGCATCCCGCCACCCCGGCCGCCAGAAAGATCGCCGCTGCAACTCGCATGCGGCAAAGACTACAGCGTTTCGCGCTCTAGAGTCTCACCGCCTGAAGTTCACGGCTGCGGTTCCACATGCTGCGGTTTCACCTGCGCCATGATGCCGAGCATCCGTCCTTCCGGATCCTTCAGCATGGACAGCCATTCTTCCGTGCCGTCCGCATGCTTGTGAATCATGTGCGGCGCATTGACGAATTCGACGCCCCGAGATTTCAGCTGCTCGTATGCCTCGGCAATGTTGCCGACGCGCATA
>Ga0210392_10001801_pt1 | contig 11126 bp, 8 predicted proteins | sample IncBWC30OmetaG_FD_161057 | JGI IMG/M metagenome (GOLD analysis project Ga0210392, IMG submission 161057) | Forest soil microbial communities from Barre Woods Harvard Forest LTER site, Petersham, Massachusetts, United States - Inc-BW-C-30-O ...
TCGCCTTTGGGCTCGCGACCTTTGCCTACATCACGCTCACCACCAGCACGCCATCGACCGTCGTCATCGGCCGCATGGACGAGGGCATGAGCCATCTCATCCTGCTCTCGGTGCCGCTGTTCGTGTTCCTCGGCCTCCTGATTGAAATGACCGGTATGGCGCGTGCCATGGTGGCGTTCCTGGCGAGCCTGCTCGGCCATGTTCGCGGCGGCCTGCAATATGTGTTGGTAGCGGCGATGTACCTCGTTTCCGGAATCTCCGGTGCCAAGGCCGCCGACATGGCCGCCGTCGCTCCGGTACTGTTCCCCGAAATGATCAAGCGCGGCGCCAAGCCCGGCGATCTGGTTGCACTCCTGTCGGCGACCGGCGCGCAGACCGAGACCATTCCGCCGAGTCTCGTCCTAATCACGATCGGATCGGTCACCGGCGTCTCGATCGCAGCACTGTTCACAGGCGGCTTGCTGCCTAGTCTGGTGCTCGCGATCATGCTCTGCCTCGTCGTCTGGCGGCGCTATCGCAAGGAAGACCTCTCACATGTCAAACGCGCGACCTGGAGCGAAGTCGGCTCGACCTTCCTGATCGCACTGCCGGCGATTGCGCTACCATTTGTGATCCGGGCGGCCGTGGTCGGCGGCGTTGCCACCGCGACCGAAGTCTCCACGATCGGGATCGTCTACGCCGCGCTCGCAGGTCTTCTGATCTATCGCAAGTTCGATTGGCGTCGTCTCTACCCGATGCTGGTTGAAACGGCATCGCTGTCGGGCGCAATTCTCCTGATCATCGGCGCCGCCACCGGCATGGCCTGGGCATTGACGCAGTCCGGCTTCTCGACCTCGCTCGCCACATTCATGACGGGCTTACCCGGCGGCGCGCCGATATTCCTCGGCGTAACGATTGTGGCCTTCATCGTGCTCGGCAGCGTCCTTGAAGGCATCCCCGCGATCGTATTGTTCGGGCCGCTGCTGTTCCCGATCGCGAAGCAGATCGGTGTGCACGAAGTGCACTATGCGATGGTCGTGATCCTGGCGATGGGCATCGGCCTGTTCGCGCCGCCCTTCGGCGTCGGCTACTACGCCGCGTGCGCCATCAGCCGCATCCATCCCGATGAAGGCATCAAGCCGATGCTCGGCTACATGATGGCTCTCTTGATCGGCACCATGGTGATCGCCGCCGTACCGTGGATTTCGATCGGACTGCTGCACTGACCCCAAATGTAATTCCAAATTCGAGAATTCGAGGAGTGGAACGTGAAGGACCTCTTGAACTTCGGAGAAATGCTCTCGGTGCACGCCCGGCTCGCTCCGAACCGGCTCGGCACCCGGGACCTCGACCGCTCGATGACGTTCGCGCAATGGAACGATCGCGCGTGCCGGCTCGCGAATGCTCTGCTTGGCCTTGGTCTCGTCAAGGGCGACCGGGTTGCGATCCTTGCCTTTAATTGCGTCGAGTGGAGCGAGATCTTCGCGGCGACCGCCAAGGCAGGCCTCGTGGCCCTGCCGATCAATTTCCGCCTGGTCGGCAAGGAAGTCGAGTTCATCGTCAACAACGCCGAGGCGGCCGCCGTCATCGTCCAGGACGAGCTCGTCGGCGTGGTCGAAGAAATCCGCGGCTCGCTTCCGATCAAGGCGGATCGCTACATTCACTTCGGCACCAGTCCACGTCCCGCCGGCTATCGCGACTATGAGACGTTCGTCGCAGCCGGCGCCGCGCGCGAAACCGGCCAGCCCGTCGCGCTCTCCGATCCCTGGACCCTGATGTATACCTCGGGCACCACCGGCAATCCGAAAGGCGTGGTGCGCAGCCATCGCAGCGCCGTGCTGCTGTCGATGGTCACCGAGATCGAGCTCGGCCTGCATCGCAATGACGGTGCGCTGCTGGTGATGCCGATGTGCCATGCCAATTCGCTGAACTTCTTCGGCGCATTCGGCTATTGCGGCGGCGTCAACTCGATCTATTCGCGCAAGAGTTTTGACCCCGAACATGCCGCCAGAACGCTGGCCGAAGGCGGCTCGACCTTCACCTCGCTGGTGCCGACGCATTATATCATGATGCTCGGCCTGCCGCAGTCGGTCAGGGCCAAATACAATTTCGACGCCGTCACCAAGCTGATGATCTCATCGGCACCCGCGCGCCCCGAAACCAAGGGCGAGGTGATGGAAATGTTCCCCAACTCCGGCCTGTTCGAGCTTTACGGAGCGACCGAAACCGGTTGGGTGACCATGCTGCATCCGCACGAGCAATTCACCAAGCTCGGCTCGGTTGGGCGCGAATGCGTCGGCGCCGCGCCGATCAAGCTTCTGGACGAAGCTGGCAATGAAGTACCAGACGGGCAGACCGGAGAGCTTTTTTCCTGCAATGCGCACACCTTCGATTGCTATTGGCGCCTGCCGGAAAAGACCCAGCAGGCCTTCCGCGGCGATTACTGCTCGGTCGGCGACATGGCCCGCCGCGACGCCGACGGCTACATCCATCTCTCCGACCGCAAGAGCAACATGATCATCTCCGGCGGCGAGAACATCTATCCGTCCGAGGTCGAGGCGCTGGTCGGCGCGCACCCGCTGGTCAAGGATGTCGCCGTGATCGGGCTACCCGACGACAAGTGGGGCGAGAGCGTTCACGCCGTGATCGTGTTGCATGAGGGCAAGACGGTGACCGAAAGCGATCTCGCCGCCTGGTCCAAGGAGCGCATGGCCGGCTTCAAGCGTCCGCGATCCTACAAATTCATCAAGGAGGACGAGATGCCGCGCAACGCCACCGGCAAGGTCCTTCATCGCGAGCTGAAGAAGAGATTTTCCAGCTGATCCGCCAGGCCAGATCGCACCGGATTTCTCATGCACGCCGTCCTCAACTCCGCATTGCCGGTCTTCGCACTGATCCTTACCGGGTTCATCTGCGGATTCTTCGGCGTGTTCGACAGGACGGCGACCGACAATCTCAACCGCTTCGCGATCTATCTGGCGTTGCCATCGCTGATGTTCACGGCGATGTCCAAGATCACGCTCGATCAGGTCAAGCAATTCGGCTTTGCCGGCGCCTTCGGTGGCGGGTTTGCCGTGACCTTCGCCGTGGCCTTCACGGTGAGCAGGATGCGAGGGCGGCGCGTCGCCAACGCCAGCATCGAGGGACTGGACGCCGCCTACAGCAATGTCGGCTTCATGGGTATTCCCATGTGCCTGCTGGTGTTCGGGCCGGAGAGTACGCCACCCTCGATCATCGCCACCTTGTTAACGGCTTGCGTGCTGTTCCTGTTTGCGATCGTCGTGATCGAGATCGATCTGCAGAAGGGCAAGAGCTTCTGGTCGACCGGCGCCAAGGTCGCCCGAGCGATCTTCACTAGTCCGCTCTTTATCGCTCCGATCGCGGGCCTTGCCGTCGGCCTCAGCGGCTTGAGCGTCCCAGAGCCCTTCATCAATTTTACGTCGCTGCTCGGCGGCGCGGCCTCGCCCGCGGCGCTGGTTTGCATCGGGCTCTTTCTCGCCCAGGAGCGCGTCGTCACGCACGACATGAGGTCGATTGCTCTATTGGTTTCGATGAAGCTGGTCTTGCAGCCCGCGGTGACCGCGTTCCTGGCGTTCCGCGTGTTCTCGATGCCACCGCTGTGGTCACACTCCGCCGTGATCCTGAGCGCCCTGCCGATCGGCTCGGGACCTTTCACCATTGCCAAGCTTTATGGGATCGAGGCCGGCGTCACCTCCGGCTCAATCCTGGCTTCTCACATCTTCGCCGTTCTCACCGTCTCGCTTCTCGTCGCATGGCTTGCACAGATCTGATCCCAGTAAATCCAACAGCACCGGAGTTCCCCGATGAAAGCCCTTCCCGACAGCGCCGCCGACCTGATTGCCCGCCTCTTGAAGCGCCGCGGCGTGACGCGCGTGTTCGCGCTCTGCGGTGGTCACATCATGCCGATCTGGATGCGGCTTGACGCGGAGGGTATCCGCATCATCGACGTTCGCGACGAGCGCGCGGCCGTTCACATGGCGCAGGCCCATTCCGAGCTCACCGGCGAGTTGGGTGTCGCCCTGGTCACCGCTGGTCCGGGCATGACGAATGCGATCACCGGCATCGCTAATGCGCATGTTTCGCGCGCGCCGGTCCTGGTGATCTCGGGCGGCAACCCGCGGCCACAGGAGAACCGCGGCGGTCTGCAGGACATGGATCACACGCAACTCGTCCGCTCAATCACCCGCTACGCCCGCACCGTGCGCGAGTCCTCGCTGGTACTGCAAGAGCTCGATGAGGCGATCTCGCGGGCCTTTGGCGAAGGCAGCGAGCCCGGCCCGTCCTACATCGATTTCCCGACCGACACACTCCGCGCCATCGTGCCGAAGGCCCTTCAGCTCGAAGAACATTTGTCTGCAAAGCCGCGCGCCGTCACCCTTCCCAACCCTGCTCAAGTGGCCAGCGCCGTCGACGTGCTGTGGTCGGCGCGGCGCGTGCTGGTGATTTCGGGCCGCGGTGCGCGTGGCGCCGGTCCCGAATTGGTCGCACTGCTCGATCGCCTGGGCGCGGTCTATCTCGACACCGGCGAAAGCCGTGGGCTGGTGCCTGATGGCCATCCCTCTGTCGTCGGCGCAATGCGCGGCGCCGTCATGAGCGACGCGGACGTGGTCCTGACCGTCGGACGTCGCCTCGACTTCCAGCTCGCCTACGGCTCTCCGGCCGTCTTTCAGACGGCCAGATTCGTCCGCATCGGCGATGCGCCATCCGAGATGCGAGACAACCGCCGCGGCGTAGTCGAGATTCTGGCCTCGCCCGCCCAGACGTTGCGCGCGATGGTCGAACATGCCGGAAATCGCGTGTCCGAGGTCGACCGGCAATGGGCGGCGAAACTGCGGGCAGGTCACGAACAGCGTGCACAAAAGCTGCAGCAGAGCATGGCCACTGCACCGAAGGGCTCCGACGGCAAACTGCATCCGAATAAGGTGCTCTCCGAAATCCAGAAGGCCATCGGCAATGATTCCGTCGTCATCACCGACGGTGGCGATTTCCTCGCCTTTGCACGCGTCGGCCTCAATGCGCCTTTGATGCTCGATCCTGGCCCGTTCGGCTGCATCGGCATCGGTGTGCCCTACGGCATCGCCGCCAGCCTCGCCTTCCCGGACAAGCCGGTCGTGGTGGCGACCGGTGACGGTGCCTTCGGCTTCAACGCAATCGAGGTCGATACCGCCGTGCGGCACAAGGCGCCGTTGCTGATCGTGGTCGCCAACAACGGCGCGTGGCAGATCGAGGTGCACGACCAGACCGTCACCCACGGCAAGGTCGTCGGCACCAAATTGCAGGTCGCCGACTATGCCGGCATGGCCCGCGCGTTCGGCATGCATGCCGAGCGGGTCGAAACCGAGGAGCAACTAGGACCTGCGATCCAGCGCGCGCTTGCCAACCGCCCTGCGCTCCTCGACATGGTGGTGACGCCGGAAGCGATTTCCTCCGACGGCAAGACCGGCCTTGCCTGGGTACCCGACCTGCAACCGCTCGCAGCCTGGGACGAAGCCGAGCGCAAATGGCGCGCGTCATGAGGCAATTAGCCGAAATCGGGTTTGGAGATGCACGTGTTTGAAATCAACGATCAGCATATTCTGGTGACCGGTGGCTCCAGCGGCTTCGGCCGACATTTCGCGCGCTTCCTAGCCGGCAAGGGCGCGAAGATCACGCTTGCGGCTCGGCGCGCCGAGGCGCTGGCGTCGGCGGTTGCCGAGATCAATGCCTCCGCCGGCAAGGCGCAGAGCGTGGTGCTCGATGTCACCGTCGCCGAGAAGATCGACGGCGCGTTGGCCGAGGCCGAAGCCAGGTTTGGCCCAATCCATGCGGTCGTCAACAACGCGGGTGTCACCGCAACCAGGCCCGCAATCGATCAGGACGAGCGCGCCTGGGATAGCGTGATCGACACCAACCTGAAGGGCGTCTGGCTGGTGGCGCAGGCTTCGGCGAAGCGTATGATCGCCAACAAGGTGAAGGGCTCGATCGTCAATATCGCCTCGATCCTTGGTTTACGTGTCGCCGGCGCCGTTGCACCTTACGCCATCTCGAAAGCCGGCGTGATCCAGATGACGAAGGCGCTCGCGCTCGAATGGGCGCGCTATGGCATCCGCGTTAACGCCCTGGCGCCAGGATACTTCGCAACCGAGCTCAACGACGATTTCTTCCAGAGCGAGCATGGCCAAGCATTGATCAAGCGCGTGCCACAACGCCGGCTCGGAGAGCTCCGCGAGCTGAATGGTCCGCTTCTCCTGCTGATTTCGAACGCCGGATCATACATGACCGGAAGCGTGGTCGCAGTCGACGGCGGTCACCTGGTTTCCGGATTGTGACGGCCGGCGCTATCTGCATGACCATGCGCCTCGCAGAAGTGAACGGCATCAAACTCGCCTATCAAGTACAGGGCGCTGGACCGCCGCTGGTGCTGATCATGGGCTACCGGCTCAATTCTCTCGCGTGGCCAATCAGCCTCGTCGAGCAACTGGCGCGGCGGTTCACCGTCATCACGCCGGATAATCGCGGCACTGGACGAAGCGACAAGCCCGTCCAAGGCTACGCTATCGCCAACATGGCGCGGGACGTCAGCGAATTGCTCGACGAACTCGGCTTCGCGCAAGTCCACATGCTCGGCTATTCCATGGGAGGCGCCATCGCCCAGGAGTTCGTCCGGCAGTTTCCGGATCGGATCAAGCGCCTGATCCTCTGCGCCACGATGGCCGGCGGGCCGAGCGCGACCTATGCGCACGCATCCGTCGTCCGCGTGATGCGCGACCTAGACGGCCTCACGGCCGATCAGGCGGCGCGGCGGATCTGGACCGTGACCTATGCGCCCGATTACCTCGCCCGACACCAGGAACTGGCCGAGGCGCAGATGCAGCGCGAGATCGCGCAGCCGACACCGCTGCATGCCGCGGACTTGCAATTCCAGGCTTTTGCCGAATTCGACGCCTCAGCCTCCTTGCCGGACATTCGCAAGCCGACACTGGTTCTGACCGGCGATCTCGACCGTCTGATCTCGCCCCAGAATTCCTTGAAGATCGCTGGCCTCATTCCAGATGCCAAACTGATTGTCGTTCCTGGCGGTGGACATCGCGTCCTCTGGGAAGCGACCGAAGAATGCGTCGCCCATATCACCGGCTTCCTCGGCGCGGTCGATGAAGGCCGCAAGGCGGCGGTGATGACGCCCATGCACAAAAACGCGTCCACGCTGGCTGGGACACTGAGCTTGACCGCGGAATGGCTAACACTATGGCCTGCGACGATGGCTAACGCGGCCCTTGATTGCCTCGCGATAGCCCGTCAGTCGGTGATCACCGGCAGTTCGTCGCGCTTTGGCGATGGCAAGCCGATTGTCCTGGTGCCACAACATTTCGGCTCCGACCTTGCGCTGCTGCCGCTCCTGCTCTGGCTCAACGCCCTCGGTTACCGCCCAGCCAATGCTGGCCTCAATCTCAACTTTGGAGGCGTCTTGAGCGATCGGCGCCTGATTCGATCGATCGACGAGATCACCACGCGCGTCGGACGAAAGGCAGTGCTGCTTGCCCACTCGTCAAGCCTGCCGCTGGCGCTACGGGTTGCGGAAGATCGGAAGGAACGAGTTTCGGATGTGGTCGTGTTCGACGCGACATATCACGCCAAACCAAAGAACGGCGTTCGCACGCATTTCATCTACGCGTGCTGGCCGACACTAGCGATAATGACCCAACTACCCCAACTGCTCCGAAACATCGGCATCGAATTGATCGATCCTTCGGTATCGAGCTCCTGACATTTTGCCGTCTCACCACGCCAACTTGGCCATGATTGAGCTAAGTGGGCAGGAATAAGTCCGCATGTACGACTCAGTCGGGTCCGACTGAGCCACGCCCCCCAAGCAATCGGTTTGAACGTTTCTTCAACAGGATCAAGCAATGTCGACGGGTGCCGACGTGTTTATGACAGACTTGCCGCCAACGATCTCGCCTCGTCCAACTCGCTTCAATCACGCGATGGCTCGCTAACGAGTCCACGTCCTGGTTTACAGCTGATCCGTTGGGCCTCGCCCGAGGGACTGCCATTCGCAAAACCGGTTGCTCATCTTTCCGGATCATGCGCTAGAGTGCGAGCGCAAAGTTCCCCCCCGGAAGGCCTTCCCATGAAAATCGTCGACCTCAGCCGCGAGCTCTATCACCGCACCCCCAGCTATCCCGGACATCCGCCGATCATTCACGGCACATGGAAGGACCACGGCGTGGCGCTGGAAGAGTCGGGCAATGTATGGGGGCTGGCGTCGATGTTCATCTCGATGGCCGATCACGGCGGCACGCATATCGATGCGCCCAGGCATTTCGGGCCGAAAGGCATTTCCATCGACCAGTATCCGCTGGAAAAATGCATCGTGCCGGGCATCTGCCTTGATCTCCGTCACATCGCGCCAAAGACGGAAATCACGCCCGCCGATCTCGAAGCCGCGGTGAAGAAAGCCGGCATCGGCGTGCCGAAAGGCGGCACCGTGCTGCTCTGTACCGGCCATCACGCACGTACCTTTCCGCGCAAAGCCTATACGACCGACAATTCCGGCGTGAATGTCGCCTCCACCGAATGGCTCGCCAAACAAGGCATCGTGCATTTCGGCATCGACTCGATGCGGCCCGGCACCGACAGCGACGAGAATCTCCTCGTCCACAAAGTCTGCCTCGACCTCGACATCACCCATATCGAGAGCCTCTGCAACCTGGAGGCGCTGCTCGGACAAGGCCAGTTCACCTTCATCGGCTTGCCGATGAAGTGGCGAGAAGGTACGGCTTCTCCCATCCGCGCGGTGGCCGTGTTCGGCCTATAAGACGCAGGCCCGATCGGGAGAGAGTTAATGCGTGAGAAAATATCGCTCCGGTCACGCCGTGAGTTCCTGCGGGCGACCGGCGCCGCCGTGGTCGCCGCCTCAAGCCTCGCCTCAGCGCCAGCGCGAGCCGCCGGCTATCCCGATCGCCCTATCCGGATCATCGTGCCCTTTGCCCCGGGCGGCCCGACCGACATCATGGCGCGCATTGTCGCAAGCCGCCTCGGCGAAGCCATCAACGGCACCGTGATTGTCGACAACCGGGCCGGCGCGGGCGGCAATATCGGGATCGGCCTTGCCGCACACGCGGAAGGCGACGGCTATACGCTCTTGGTCACCTCGAGCGCCTATGTGGTCAATCCCGGCCTCTACGCCAAAATCCCCTATGACCCCTACAAGGATTTTGCGCCGATCGCCGAGCTCGGCACCTCGCCCAATGTGGTCCTGGTCGATCCCAAGCTCGGCGTCAATTCGATTGCCGATCTCGTCGCGCGTGCTAAGGCCAACCCGAACGAGCTGAACTATGCAAGCCCCGGCATCGGCACCACGCCGCATCTGTCCGCCGAGCTCTTCAAGATTATGGCCGGCGTCAATCTGACCCATGTGCCGTTCTCCGGCGCTGGGCCAGCGATCCAGGCTGTCCTTTCCGGCACGACCCAGATTGCCTTTGCCGCGCTGCCACCGGCACATCCGCATGTCGCATCCGGCGCGCTGAAGGCGCTTGCGGTCACCGGCGAGCACCGCTGGTTCGACCTGCCTGACGTGCCGACCATGATCGAGCTCGGCTACAAGGACTTCATCTCCGACACATTCCAGGGCTTCCTCGCGCCCATCAAGACGCCACCCGAGATCGTCGCCCAGCTCGCCGCCAGGTCGGTCGAAGTCCTCAAGGTCGAGAAGACCGCGGAGCAATTGCGCAATGACGGCTTTGAGGTCATCGCCAACGGCCCCGACGGCATGAAGAAGCGCATCGACGACGAAGTGCCGAAATGGCGCGACGTCATCACCAAGGCCGGTATTCCGCCGGTGTGACGGAATAATTTCCGCCGCAGCCGACACGACCGCCTTGCTGCCGCCCCATCGCCTGTCCTACCCTGTGCGCAAGAAAACAAAAGCCAGGGAGGCCTCACGATGACGACACGCCGCGATTTCCTCAAAACAGGACTCGGCGCTGCCGCCGGTATTGCTTTTTGCGGCTGCGGCCTCTTGGCCAGCGCCCACGCCCAGCAGCCGACACGCCAGAAACTCCCTGTCAGCGTCAACGGCAAACGGGTCAAGACCATCGACGTCCACTCGCATTGCCTGATCCGTGAGGCCAACGCGCTGCTCGGCGAGGAAGGCGCCAAGGCCCTGCTGCCGAAGGTGCGCGGCGCCGACGAAGTCATCATCGATCTCGATCAGCGGCTGGCGGCCATGGATTCGCAGGCCGTCGACATGGAAGTGCTGTCGATCAATCCGTTCTGGTATGGCCGGGATCGCGACCTTGCCGCCCAGATCGTCAAGATCCAGAACGAGAAGCTGGCCGAGTTCTGCGCGGCCCATTCGGACCGTTTCGCAGGCTTCGCCTCGCTCACCCTGCAGGCCCCCGATCTCGCGGTGCAGGAGCTGGAAACCGCGATCAAGAAGCAGGGACTGAAAGGCGCCGCCATCGGCACCAGTGTGGTTGGTGTGCCGTTCTCCGACCCGAAATTTCACCCGGTCTGGGCCAAGGCCGAAGAGCTCGGCGCGCCCCTGTTCCTCCATCCCCAGGGCATTCCCGAGCTTGCCAAGATGGCGGCGGGCAATGGCTGGCTCGCCAACACGGTGGTCTATCCGGCGGAAACCAGCCTCACGCTCGCCCACTTCATCTTCGAAGGCACGTTCGACAAATTCCCCGGCCTGAAGGTGATCGGCGCCCATGGCGGCGGCTATATGCCGTCCTATGCGGATCGCGCCGATCATTCCTGCCTGGTCAGCCCGGTCAACTGCAACCCGGACATCAAGCTGAAGAAGCAGCCGAGCGAATATCTCAAGCAGATCTATTTCGACTCGCTCGTCTTCACGCCGGAAGCGATCCGGCATCTGGTGGCGCAGGTCGGCGCATCCCAGCTCGTGCTCGGCAGCGACTATCCTTTCCCCTGGCAGTTGCAGCCGGTGGATCACATCTTCGCCTGCACGTCGCTGAGCGATGATGAGAAGGCCGACATCCTCGGCCGCACTGCGGCCAAGCTGTTCAACGTTCAGGCGTAAGGCCTGAGGTAGAAGCAACGTCAGGAGCAGGCGCAATGGCGCGAAAGCTGATCGATATTTCCGTGCCGTTGCAGAACGATGTGCCGGCGGACCCGCCGGGCAA
>Ga0210392_10001802_pt1 | contig 11123 bp, 24 predicted proteins | sample IncBWC30OmetaG_FD_161057 | JGI IMG/M metagenome (GOLD analysis project Ga0210392, IMG submission 161057) | Forest soil microbial communities from Barre Woods Harvard Forest LTER site, Petersham, Massachusetts, United States - Inc-BW-C-30-O ...
GAGCGCCCAGAAGCGACGGCCGCCGAACAGCGTGCCGGCGGTATCGAGCGTCAGGCCGACGGTCTGCACCAGGTCGGCGAAGAACTCGATGACCTCGGCCGGCTGCAGGATGCAATAGTCGCCGGAGACGACGCCGAGCGGGGCGATCGTATCGGAGCGGTGCAGCACGTAGCGATCGTCGAAGGTGTGCAGCGTGCCGTTCGCCTCGAACTGCACCGGCGAAGGTTCCACCGTCCATTCCATGCCGGCGGCCTGAACCCATTCCTCGATGGAGGCGTTGGCGGCGACCTGCTGCGGCTGGGTCTCGGCGAAGTGCCAAGGAAAGTCGGTGCCGGCGCGGAACGCCATCTCGACCTTGCCATCGGCGCGGATTGTAAGCTCGTGAGCCATGTTGCGGGTAACTCCCTGCTAGGTATTGCCGGGTAAATGCACCTCGGCGGCAGACGGATACATAGGGCATGACTGGGGCTGCAGCCAGCATTATTTCCGCCAGCGAGCCCAATATTATGCTGGACTGTCAGGCACTTGTGGACCATGTGAGGGGGGCGGCAAGGACATACCGTCCGGCCGGTAACTCAGGAGCGTATCCGATGATCCGCTGCACTCACGTCACTTCCGGGCTCTCAATCACGCTGCCTCGGCACGCGTTCGTCGGCCGCTTCTTTCCGGCCGCTCCGTTCAGCGCAACGCGGACCGCTCGCCGTATCCGCGACGCGGCATTCACCCTGGCGCATCTGGATTTCGAAGGCGCAGCGCCATTCGTCTCGCCGGGCGGCTCAGAGTGGGTCGCCGAGATGGTGGAGGGCTGAACGATGGTCCGCATCGAATTCAAAACCCGGCAGTATCAGTTCGCGCACGGCAAGCAGCCGCGCGGCTTCGGCTACTGGGCGTTCACCTACGGCGGCGACGAGGGCGAGGCGCTGTTCGCGCCGCACGCGATGTCGCTGACCGACGCGAAGAAGTGGGTGGCAGCGGTCGCCCGCGAACAGGCCGCGGCCTCCGGCTTCTCCGGCACCTTGGTGATCGAGGTGGGGCCATGATGCGCGCAACCATCCTGGCGGCCCTGGCGCTCGCTATCGTCCTTTGGATTGCCTCGGGCCACGCCGCGAGTGCGGCTCACCACCATGCATGGTTCGGCTTCTGGTTCCTCTTTGACACGATGCGGGTCGCGTGGCGGGGGCCGATCCGATGACCGAGGACATGATCGAACGGATTGTGGAATCGCGGACGGACGCGATCGACCGGCGCTACATGGCGCGGTCGATAACCGAAGCGGAGTATCGCGCCGAATTGGCGGCGCTGGACAAGTGGGCTGAGTGGGAATCCCGCTTCGCTCGGGAGGGCTGAGCGATGTGGGTCATGCTCAACGACTCGTTCCTCTCGATCGTCGCGCATCGGTCGCGGAAAAACCTGCTGCTGGTGCGCGCACGCCAGCGCGCCGACATCGAAGTGGTGTTCCCCCACGCGAAGATCACCCGCACGCCGAAGGCCGATTACGAGTTCCGCGCCTCCATCACGCGGCGGATGGTCGAGCGCGCGATGGTCGCCGAGGTCCGGCGCATCGATTACTTCAACTTCAAGAGCAGCGTCGCCGATCAGCGCCGGCACAACGCCTACCTCGACGTGTGGGTGACGATGATGAACTGGGCGAAGCCGCCGACAACCAGGACACCGCTGATGATGCTGCCGTACGAGGATCCGCGTCCGGATGACGAGGATCTGCAAGCGTGGTTGCCGCCCGGCAGTCAGGGGCTCGGCTGATGGCCGTCCTCACACTGAGCGACCCGATCGCCAAGGCGCTCGAGGAAATGGCGGTCGGGCGGTTCCGATCGACCGGAGAGCGGCATGCCGACGGCATGTGGCGCGTTCCGGTTGACGACGCGGTCAAGGCCCGGCTCGAGACGCTGCGCCAGACGCCGGAGGAAACCGACGACGATCTCGTCCGGCGACTGCTCACCCATCGGGCCGCCGCTGCATCGGCCGACGGGCAGCACCGGCGCGCCGCCCTGGTGCACAAGAAGCTGCTGAACTAGGAGAACGTGTGATGCGACGTGTCATTCTCGAATCGCCGTACGGCTCGGCCGATCCGGCGGAGATCGCCCGGAATGTCGACTACGCGCGGCGCTGCGTCCGCGACTGCGTGATGCGCGGCGAGAGCCCGATCGCATCCCACCTGCTGTTCACCCAGCCCGGCATCCTGCGCGACGAGGTGCCGGAGGAGCGCACGCTCGGCATCGAGGCCGGGCTCGCGTGGTGCGCGGTCGCCGACGCCAGCGTGGTCTACACCGACCGCGGCATCTCGGGCGGTATGCGCCGCGGCATCGATGCGGCCGTCGCGGCCGGTCTGCCGATCGAGTATCGCGGGATCGAGCCGCTGTAATTCTGCAGTCCAGCCGCGGATTAAGCTGGTAAATCAGCTAGTTGCTGGCTATGTGTGCTTCTGCCAAGGCAATATCGCCGGGCGCATTACTCTCTCAGGGGAATACCCGATGAATACCGAGATCACCGCCCTTCAGGCTGCCCTTCCCGCCCTCTCCGCCCGCGATGCCGATTTCGCCAAGTCGCTGCTCTCGCAGCACGCGCGTAAGGGGCTCTCCGAAAAGCAGATGCACTGGGTGCGCAAGCTCGCCGAGCGCGCGAGCCAGCCGGCGCCCGAGCCGATCGAGGTCGGCGATCTCTCCGGCATCCTCGCGCTGATGAGCACGGTCACCCTGAAGCGCCCGGCGATGCTGCTCAACGTCGCCGGCGAGACGGTCCGCATCTCCATCGCGGGCCCGGCCAGCCAGTATGTCGGCCAGGTCATGATCACCGGCGCGGAGTACAACGCGAACGGCCGGCGCCCCTGGCTCGGTCGCATCACGCTCGCGGGCAAGTTCCTGCCGGCGCCGCGGCTCGAGGCGCGGAACGCCATCATGCTCGCCGCGGTGCTGCGCGATTTCGCAGCCGACCCGGCGGGCGTCGCCGCGGCGTACGGTCGCGCCACCGGCGCCTGCTGCTTCTGCTCGCTCACGCTCACCGACGAGCGCAGCACCGCGGTCGGCTACGGCCCAATTTGCGCGAAGAACTGGCATCTCCCCTGGGGGAAGCCGCTGACCTGCGAGGCGGCGTGATGAACCCGATGTCAGAACTGGTGGAATTCATCTTCCACCCTCTCTCGTACCTCTACGGCACGGCCCTGATGTGGCTTTGCATCGGCGGCGTCTGGGCGGTCATCGGCATGGTCCGGCTGATTGCCAGCATCTTCAAGGACGACAGCCGCGCCGAGCAGCGGCGCGTCACGGAAAGCCTGCAGGAACAATTCGCACGCAACCGCCGCCAGGGAGGCAAGTGACATGCCCGTTGTGATTCATCCCGAGAGCCGCAACCCCGCCTGGGGTTTCTACGGCACCATCACGCAGAGCCGCGGCGACGCGATCGCCGAGCACGCCTGGATGATGGCGATGCAGCAGATCGTGCGCGCGACACGCTGCGATCCCGATGAGGTCCGCGATTTCCTCGACAGCCGCTACGGCCGGCACTTCGCCGACGACGTGGTGGGCGGCCTGATAAACGGCCAGATGGTCGATGTCGCGGTCGCCGCGGCGGTCGCCAAGTGGATGGCGTGGCGGATCAATCGGGTGGCCAGTCGCCAGCACGGCATCCCGCTCGGGCTGCCCTATCTCACCGGCTACGTGGTCGCCGCCTCGTCGGAGGATTTCGGCGGCCTCGAGGACCGCGATGCGACCACGGAAGGAACGCGCCATTGAGACGGATAGAGATGCAGCGGCTGATCGAGGCCGAGATCACCAAGGAGCGGAGGCACATCGGCGTGCATCGGGGCCGGCTGCGCGGACTGCGCTTCGCCCTCGCGGTGCTGATGCAGAAGCAGCAGCCGGGCCGGCAAGCGCCGAAGCTAAGGGTCGTCCGATGATGCGGGAATGCCCCTGCGGCAGCGGCCTCACGCCGTCGGCCGCGCACGATGCACGAGGCATCTTCCTCACCTTCGTTTGCAACCGATGCGAGGAGCGAAAGATGCGGGCGTTCCGCCCGGAGGTTCTAACCGACCCCTGCTACGACGCAGAGGAGCCGATCGATTAACCGACGGGTTTTGCCCGCTCCCGTCGGCGATTGACGACCAGGGCTTGCACGTTCACTCACTAGGAGACTGACTATGCGTAGAGCACTTCTGGCGGCCGTCGCCGCCATCTCTCTGGCCGGCACCGCCTCGGCCGAAACCTACTCGACCGCCAACTGGTATGACGACGGCGGCTTCGCCGTGAAGCGCGTCACCGCCGACAGCACCGGCTATCGCTTCTGCTCGATGGAGCGGGGCAACTTCAGCGACAAGGTGTTCACCATCACTGCCGATGGCACCGCCAAGATCGTGATGACGCTGGTGGACGTGCGGCACACCTGGACGCCCGGGCAGGTCCGGCTCTGGGTCGATGGCCGCTCGTGGACCGCGGTGGCGACGACCCCCGCGCAATACCCGAACCAGCTTGTCATCACGGCAACGCCGGGCGTCGGCAGCGAGGCGTTCTTCACCGCGATGGGCTACGGCCAGAGGCTGACCATCCAGGGCCAAGGCGCTCCGATCCCGTTCAGCTACGACGTAGCCCTCTCCGGCTCCCAGGCCGCGATGACGTCCCTGGTGCAATGCGTCGGGTCGCTCCGCCGGACGCCGCAGGTCCACCACGAGGTCATCTCGTGAACAGCAACACTGCCGATGCGGCCTCACTCGAGGCCGCATTGCGCAGGGTGCTCTGGCAACACACCGAGTGCCGCAAGCTCCCGCGTATCAGCATCGTGCCGGCACCCGTTCTGCGGTTTCCGGTGATCTCGCACGACGAGGTGCTGCGCATCCTCGCCGACAAGCCGACAACGAAGGACCAGTCATGATCAAAGCACTGATCGTCATCATCTTAACGCCGCTCGCTCTGTGCATCGGCGTCTACGGCTGCACCATGGCGCACGTCGCCGCCCTAACCCACTGAGGGAACCATGTTGAAAACCCAGACGCCGCCGCGCGGTGCGTTCGATTACCTGCTGCGCGCGCCGAACCAGGACGAGGGGCCGCAAGCGCCGCCTCCGCCTCCGCCCGAGCGGGGCCCGCCGCCGCGCGTGCATATCGTGATCGATATCGTTGAGCAGCGCGCGCAAGCGAAGCGCGGCTATCGCATCGGCACGATCAGCATGGCGCTGATCGGGGCCGCTATCCTGGCGTCGCTGGTCGGCGGCTGTACCTCGGCGCCCGGTACGCCCGGACTGATCACCACCACGAAGTTCGATTACAACACGATCGTCAAATCGGAATATTCGTGGGTGCCCGGCGCGTGCAAGACGTCCGAGCATATGGACAGCGACGGGCGGACGTGGGGCGAGCCGATCATCCATCTGCCGGACGGCACGCGGTATCCCAGGCCGTCATATCAGTGGACCAATGGTGATCCGACCGCGAAGCTGCCGGTATGTGCGGAAGAGACCGCCGAGGCCGCGCGCCGGAATCATCTGGCCGAGGTCGCGTTTCGGCAGAACACCGTCAAGTTCACGAACTTCTACAACTCGCAATCACCGGCTATGCAGGCCGAGATGCGACGCCTTGATGCCCTGCCGATCGAGCCCGGCTACACGACGATCGACAACGGCGACGGCGTTCTCCGCACATGGTCGAAGGACCAGCGGGCCGGCCATTTCCACGGCTGCGACAGCTACCAACTGTCCGGCGTTGTCCAGACCAACTGCTACTGATGAAGCGGGGCGGGCTGCGCGAGCGGGCCCGCCTCGGGAGAGACGACGATGCCTACAAGACCCGATACCGGGACGTTATACATCTTCGGCGTCAATCGGCTGCCGACCATCTGCAAGATCGGCTGGTTCTACGCCGCAGGGCAGACCGTCGAAAAGCGTTGCTTTGAATGCAGCCGGGCATATGGCTTGCCGTTTTACCCGGTCGCCGAGTTCCATCACCGCTACGCCGAGAGGGTGGAGTTCTTCATCCATCAGCGGCTGCAGCGGCTCAACCAGAGCATCCAGGGCTGTTCGGAAATCTTCCTCATCTCCCCCGAGAGGGCGGCGGCGCTCGTGCCGTCGCTGATCGAGGAACACGACCGGCAGCGCGAATTGGTGTTCGCATGAACGCGCGCGAAGAGAAGCGAGGGGCGACCCTGGCGGACCGCTTCGTGGCCAAACGCTGGCCGGCGCATGAACGCGTCTTGCTGCCGAAGGCGGCCGAGCAGATCCAACGCGGCGTGCGCAACGCGCGCAAGTTCGTCCTCGACGAAGAGGCGGCGGAGCGGATCGGCAACGTGGTTGCGGAGATACCCGAGTTGATTGTGCGCGAGCACCAGTTCGCCCGGGCGCCGTTCGACCTGACCTGGATCGAGTGGCCGAGCTTCCATTACTGGAAGGCGCTGAAGGACCGCGAGCCCGCGCTTTATGAGTGGGCCGGTCTCTACGGCAACGAGGACACCGCCGACTACATGACCGGCTACCTGATCGATCATGGGCGGATCAACGTCGTTGCCGGCGGCACAATGGCAGACAAGGAGGTGCCGCCGGAGCTAACGCCGATGCAATACCGGCTGCACACCGAGTGGCCGATGGACGATCAACTGGAATTCTGCCGCCGCGTCGGCATGAGCCGACGGACCATCGACCAATACCTGTGGGGCTCGTCCTACGGTCAGCTATCGGAGGATGAGCGGCGTCTGCTGCGCACCTACAACACGGCGGAGTTCGTGCCGTTCAATCCCGCGCATTCCGGCTTCGCGCATTACAACGCCAACAGCACGATGGAAAGCGCCGCGCGTAGCTGCGTCGGGGAATTGCGAACGGTCATCGCGCTGCTGCTGATGCTCAACCGGCCGTCGATCGCGATGTACCGCAACACGCTGCCGAACCAACGCGGCTGGATGAAGGGCAAGGTGGTGCCGTTCATGTCGCACACCACCGTCTCGGTCTCGCTCGATGCGGTGCGGGTGTTGCGGCTGATCGGCACGCCGGCGGGCGAGAGCGTCGCGCGTCGGCGGCACGAGGTGAAGGGGCATTACTGCCACGACCGGACCGCCCGCGAATACATGCGGATCGCCGGGTGCATTCACGAGTGGCAGCCTTGCCATGACGAATGGACGCCGTGGCCCGATGCGCCGATGAGCGACGTCAACCACTGGATGTGCAAGGCGTGCGGCGGGAAGCGCTGGTGGCGCGCCGACCATGAGCGAGGCACGGCGGAGGTCGGGTTTGTCGCGCACGACGGCTACGAAGTGACGGCCTGACAGAGAGGAAGCATCGTGACATCACGCAACTACAAAGTCCGGTCGATGCCGGGCTCGTCCGATACCGAAGGCGAGGCGCATTTCGCCGTCTTCGGTCCCGACGTTGATGACTTTGCCAAAGCGGCGCTACTCGCGCGGACCATGCAGCGCGCGTTGAATGCGAAACCGCTTTCCCGCGCCGAGCGCATGGCGGTCCGGAAGGCGATCGGATTCGTTCTGGCCGGCGAAAGCGAGTTTGATATGGCGACGCTCGACGCTATCAACCGGGCGCATCTGAAACTCTCATGAGCCGGCGAGGCGTCGGAGGCGATCGGTGCGTTGCATCTCGTCGAGGGCTTCGCGCAGCGCGGCATTGAGGATGACGACGCGATCGCGGGGGGAGAGGGCGGTGAGTTGCAGTTCGACGCCGGCGACAGCGCGGCGAACCTGGTTTCCGTATCGCCGAGCGGCGTGGCGGTCTGCTGCGTCTCGGGCGTTCTGCACGGTACGATGCACCCTGCCCGGTCCCCCTGATCGCACCTCTTGGCGACGTTAGCGAAAAGCCTATGCCGTCCAACACGCATCCGTCAATCCAAGTTGCATGAGGCACGCCCATGGAAGATGAAGAATTGCGACGGATCGCCGAGCAGATCAACACCAAGCTCGACGCCATCTTGGACAAGCTCTCATCTGTTCGCGCCGACAACCATGAGCTCTCCCTGGTTTACCGGCGCATGGCAGAGAGGCTGCGCGAACTCGGGGACGTTGCCGGCGCGCGGCTCCTTGAGCAGTGGGCGCGGCAACGGGAGCAGCGGGACGATTGAGCTACCGCCTCGAAACCTGGCGCTATGGCTTCATCGGCAACAACGCCGAGAGCAATCCACGGCGCGCGATCCAGGCGCTGCTCCGCTTTCGCGCGGCGGATTCCTGGGCGATCGAACGATGGCTGATCCTCTGCGACATCCGGGCCGACCTCGCGGCCTACGATGAGGAACGGGGCCAACGCCGGGCCAACTGTTGGGGTGAGGAAAATTGAGACGCCGTGAGACTGGCCGCGCAGGCCGGTTTTCACAGCGGCAGCCGCCAGCCGGCGCGCACCTCGAAGTCGACCTCGGCATCGAAATGCTGGGCCAGCCGGTCGAGCAGGCCGATCAGCCGGATGCGCTCGCCGCGGACCGTGCACCGCGTCCCGGTCCGCTCGCTGGCGGCGCGGGCCCACACCGAGAGGCTGTGGTTGAGCAGCACGATCGCCGCGAGCAGCAGCGTCTCGTCGAGCGTGTAGCCGGCCATCGCGCGGGTCAGGGAGCGGGCTGCGCCGCCGCGTGCCATCTCGGCGTCGGAGAGCCCGGCGCGCGGGGCGGGAGCGACGTGGACCGCCTGCAGGTCGCCGCCGGACGAGTAGCCGTGCTGGGCGAGGTCGTATAGCTCGCGCAGCTTGTCGGCGGCGTGGATATGGGCGGCGGAGATTCCGGCATGCGGATTGGCGAGCATCCGGCGCAGCGGGCAGTACGTCCGCCATCCCTGGATCCGCCGGGCGGTGCGGGCGGCTGACGGGCGGAGGTCGTCGGGGTCGGGCCAGTCGGTCCGCATGACGGCGGTGGCGCCCTGGCGGGCTCCCTGGCGCACCGCGGCCGGCTCGGCGAGCAGCGGCCGGGAGGGGGCCCGTACAGGCGTCCGGCGGCCCATTACGGGCGATCCACGCGGGCGATCGGCTGGCCGTGCTGTTCGCGGTGTTCCTCGTAGCGCCGCAGCCACTCGATCAGACGGTCACGACGCTGCTGCGCTGCTTGCCGCTGCGCGCGCATCTTGGCGATGTTCCGTCGGAGTTCGCGGCGCCACCAGGCGCGGAAGTGTGTGGCTGATGGGCTGTAAGCGTAAAGCGCCAAGTCCTCGCCCAGCGCGGCGGTCAGTTTCTCGCGTTCCGCCTGGGCCAGTTTTTCCCGCTCTGCCCTGCGGGCGAGCTTGGCGCGCTTGCGCGCGGCTGTCCCCAGCTTACTCACGGCGCGCGGCCCGTACATGCGTTGGCCGGCGGGTCACTACTCCGCCGGCCTTGCACGTACACTCAAGCGGAACTCGGGGCCCCGCAGGAGAGCGGTCGGGAGATAGGCGCCGCCCGTGCGCGTCCGCAAGTGAACAGATAGGGACCGCAGCATCATCCCCGAAGCATGAGAGCATACGTGATGCACGATCAGCGGCCACGCGTACGCGGCACCCAGGGGATGTCGTCGCCCTCCAGCACGGGGGCGGGTTTCGGGTCCGGCGGCTTTTCCGGCGCGGGCTCGTGGGCCGCGTGTGGCGCGGTCCAGCGCGTATAGGTCACCCGGGCGGCCGCCGCCCGCCGCGGCGCCGTGACCGGCTCCGGCGCCTCACGTGGGGCGGTTGCCGGCTCGGCCCTCCCCTCGAGCGTGACCACCGGCGGCGGCAGCGGCGGATCGGTCTCCAGCACCGGCATATCGAGCACCAGGCAGAGCGCCTGGATGCGCGCAGCCCGGTTTGTCGCCGTCGGGCTGCGTCGGAGGGTCAGCAGCAGTGCCACATCGTCGGCCCGGGTCCGGCCGACCGGCGAGGCGGCGGATTGCAGGCTGATGATCTGCGCGTCGGGCGACCGCCTCGGCCAGAGCGGCCCGTCGCCGCGCGCCCGCAGTCGAGCGATCGCCGCCTCGGCCGACTCATGCACCGCGGCGATCTCTTCCTCGGTCGGCTCGCGGTTGTGGGCCGAGGCGTCGGTGAGCCAGCCGCGTTTCATGGCGATGCGCTGCGCCTCGAGGTCGGTGCGGCAGATGTGGTCGAACACCCGCGGCCGATAGCTGCGGCATGAGGACAGCGATCGGGCCATGTCGCCATCGACGTGTGTGAAGCCTTCTTGCCGGTGTTTCAGCCAGACCTTGAGGCCGTGCCGATCCTCGCGGGTGAGCGTCGGATCATCGCCGCCCGGTAGCTCGGCCCCGTCGGCGCTGGCCTTGCTGCCGTGGTCGCGCCACCAGTCGCCGAGCCGGGTCTCGAACACCGCGCCCTCGGGGAACTCGGTCAGCCCCTCGGCCACCGCCTGACGCGAGGCCGCGGTGAACGCATCGATCGGGTATTTGGCGGCCAGATCGCGGGCGGTCATCCGCACGCGCCGGATCAGTTCTTTGTTGGGCATCGACGGGCGCAGCTTGGATGCAAGCTCGGTCAGCCAGTCGGTCGCCACCGTGAGCTTAGTGGGCATGTGCCGCCTCCCCGCCGCCGTTCACCTTGGGCTTCGGGGCGTGCCACGGTCCGGCTCTCAGCCAACTGGCCGGATAGGGCGTCCATTTCGGGTCGCCGAGGAAGCGGCTGTCCTCCTGCTTGGCCTCGAACAACGCATCCAGCAGATCGTCGGGGTCTCCGCCGATCGCCTTCAGGGCGGCGACGTAGGCTTTGTAAGCGTCTCCCTTGTCCAGCTTCTTCGGGTAGTCCTTCCAGAACTCATCAAAGCGATCGTCCTCTCGCACCCGCGCGCGCCGCGCGCCTCCCCCGCTTGCGGGGGGTGGGGGGGGAGACTCTGGGGGATTCTTAAGGGGATTCTTACTAAGGGGATTCTGCGAATCTGATTCGTAGTCTGGAGCCGTTTGCTGCGAATCTGATTCGTAGGCGCTGCGAATCTGATTCGTAGGCTCGGGGTCGCTGCGAATCTGATTCGTAGTCTCCGGGTCGGCGGTGCGAATCTGATTCGTAGGCTCGGGCTCTTGCTGCGAATCTGATTCGTAGATCGGGGATTGTGGACGCAGTAGCTTGAACACGTAATGCGTGCCGGCGCCCGCGGTGATCGATACCAGATCGCTCGGTATGTTCTTCAGCGCAAACTGGATCGTGCGACGGTTCAGCCCGGTGTAATCCGCCAGGATGGCGATGCAGCTTTTTCCGCTGAAT
>Ga0210392_10001803_pt1 | contig 11120 bp, 8 predicted proteins | sample IncBWC30OmetaG_FD_161057 | JGI IMG/M metagenome (GOLD analysis project Ga0210392, IMG submission 161057) | Forest soil microbial communities from Barre Woods Harvard Forest LTER site, Petersham, Massachusetts, United States - Inc-BW-C-30-O ...
TCAGGGGCTGACACTGTTATGCATGAAAACCGCTGTCCAACTCGGCAGAACATTCACCGGGCACGAGGTGGTGTTCATGGAGTATTCGACCTCTGCGTTCGCCTATTTTTGTACGAGTGCCCTTTTGATGCTGTTGTTCTTGCTCTATCGGGGAGACATGCGCCGTCAGGCCAAGATATGGCAACATATCGATGCGCTCGAGGCCGGAAACGGAGCGAATCAGACGCCGCCACTGCTCTGAAATGCGGTCATACGGCACCGAAGCTGATCGATACCGACGACACACTACTTGGCCGTAGGGTGCTAACGTCGAGGAATGCGTTGCCCAGCATGCGATGTTGCACTGCAATCAGCCAACGTCGCTGGGCACCGCCTCGAGGAGTGCCCGAACTGTGCCGGACAGTTTGTGAGTCACGAAGCTCTGCGTGACCTCTTGCTTTCGCAAGCCGAGACAGGCAGCTCGGCGAGGTACGCGCGGCCGTCGCCGCTGACCAGCCTGGTGCACTATCGCAAATGCCCGGCCTGCACCGAGGCAATGGCGAGGAAAAACTTCGCGGGAGCGTCTGGTGTCGTGATCGATGTCTGCCCGGTCCATGGCGCTTGGCTCGATCGAGGCAAGTTGGTGGCACTAATGGAGTTTGCAGCGACCGGCGCTTGGAAACAGGCACAACGAGACACCGTCGAACGCGCGAAAGCGAGGAAGAGACTAGACGCCTGGATCCAAGAGCTGCGTCTCGGGGACCCGCAACATGGCGCGGGCGTTGGCGGCCTCGGTGAGATTGCTCGCATCATACCGGACATAAATGAAGACGCGGACTGAACGTGGACTCTTTGGCACCTGGAGCTGCGAGAGAAGTTCTTGCCCAGCTTCTAACGCCTAGACTTCCGCCGCTTTGGGCGGCACTGCCGTGCCCGGCGCCCGCGCAGGGCGGCTGACCGCGTGGCCGTCGGGGAGCACGGCACGGCCCTGGATCAAGCCGTACTCGATCGAGTCGACCAGGGCGTGCATGGAGGCTTCGATGATGTTGGCCGAGGCGCCTACGGTACTCCAGCTGCGGTGTGCGTCTTGGCTGTCGATCAGCACTCGGGTGATGGCTTCGGTGCCTTCGGTCCCGTCCAGGATACGCACTTTGTAGTCCGCCAAATGGATGTCGTTGATCGCCGGGTATGAGGGTGCGAGCGCTTTGCGGAGCGCGCCGTCGAGCGCGCTGACCGGGCCGTTGCCTTCGGCAGCGGTGTGCAACGTCTGCTTGCCGACCTGCACTTTGACGACGGCCTCGGCGAAGGTCTCGGTGCCGCGGCGCTTGCCGACTTGGATTTGATAGTCCACCACCTGAAACAGGGGCACGTAGTCATCCGCTTTGCGCTGCAACAAGAGCGCGATGCTGGCTTCCGCGCCCTCGTAGGAGAGCCCGCGGTTCTCGGCCTCTTTGATCTCGCGCAGCGCCTCGACCTCGGTGCCCGCGCTCACTTGAACGCCCATTTCCTCGGCCTTGGCGAGCACGTTGCCGCGCCCCGACAGCTCGCTGACGACGACGCGCATGGTGTTGCCCACGAGCTCCGGAGCAACGTGCTGGTACGAGTCAGCGTTGCGGCGCAATGCCGCGACGTGCACGCCGCCCTTGTGCGCAAACGCACTCCGGCCGACGTACGCCATGTGCGCGTCCGGGGCGAGGTTTGCGACCTCGGCCACGAAGTGCGACAGCTCGCTGATGCCTGCCAATTTCCCAGGCTCGAGCGCGCGGAAGCCCAGCTTCAGCTCCAAGTTCGGGATGATCACGGACAAGTTGGCGTTGCCGCAGCGCTCGCCGTAACCGTTGATCGTGCCTTGCACGTGGCGCGCACCGGCCCGCACCGCGGCCAAGCTGTTGGCCACGCCGCAGCCCGTGTCGTCGTGCGCGTGCACGCCTAGCTTGTGATTCACCAGGCGCGCCACCTCGGTCACGATGCGCTCGACGTCCCAGGGCATGTTGCCGCCGTTGGTCTCGCACAAGGTGACGACCTCCGCGCCGCCGCGGATCGCGGCACGCAGCGTTTCCACGGCGTAGCTCGGATCCAAGCGGTAGCCGTCGAAGAAGTGCTCCGCGTCGTACACGACGCGTTTCTTCTCGCCGCGCAGGAACGCCACGGAATCCTCGATCATGCGCAGGTTTTCGTCGAGCGACGTGCGCAGCACCTCGGTCACCTGGAAGGTCGAGGATTTGCCGAAGATCGTGCACACCTCGGTGCCGGCGGCGATCAGCGCGCGCATGCTCGGGTCGTCGCCAGGAGCGAGGCCAGCGCGCCGGGTCGAGCCGAAAGCGGCGATTTTCGCGTGCTTCCACTCTTGATCGCGGGCGCGAGCGAAGAACTCTTCATCCTTCGGGTTAGAGCCCGGCCAACCGCCCTCGATGAACGTGACGCCGAACGCATCCAAGTGCTCGGCGATGCGCAGCTTGTCCTCCAGCGTGTACGAAATGCCTTCGCGCTGCGTGCCATCGCGCAAGGTCGTATCGTAGACGTCGACGAGCTCGGGCTCGCCGCTAACTGGAGAATTCGCGTTCATCTGGAGAGGGTCCGTTGTTTCGTAAGAGAGAAATTCAGCTCGCGTAGCTATGGGCTTTTTCGAAGCCGCTAATTTTGTCGTCGAACGAGAGGATGTAGCCGAGCTGGTCGATGCCGTTGAGCAGGCAGTGTTGCGCGAAAGAATCGACCGGGAAGCTCGTGGTCGAGCCGTCCGGCAGCGTGAGCAGCTTCTGGGTCAGGTCGACCGTGATCTGCGCCTTCGGATCCTTGCTCTGAGCGGCGAGCAGCTTCTGGTAGATTTCCTGGCTCACGACCACCGGCAAGAGCCCATTCTTCAACGAGTTGCCCTTGAAGATGTCGGCGAACGAGGTCGAGATCACGACCCGGAAGCCCCAGCCGACGAGCGCCCAGGGCGCGTGCTCGCGCGACGAACCACAGCCGAAATTGTCGCCCGCGAGCAGGATCTGCGCGCCCTGCGACGCCGGGAAATTGAGCGGAAACTCCGCCTTGTCCGTGCCGTCGGCGTTGTAGCGCCAGTCGCAAAACAGGCTTTTGCCGAGGCCGTCTTTGTCCAGCACCTTCAAGAAGCGTGCGGGGATGATCTGATCCGTGTCGATGTTTTCCGACGTGATGACGACGGCGTGCGAGGTGATCTTCGTGAAGCTTGCCATTGGGTCTTACTCAGGACTGACGGAGTTTTTACAGATCGTTTTGGGGTTGGGGCCCCAAAACCTGGTGGAGGGGCCCCGCTGAATTCACTTCAGCGGGGAGGGGGCTGTGCCCCCGACGACAGTGAAGCTTGCCATTGGGTCTTACTCAGGACTGAGGGAGTTTTTAGAGATCGTTTTGGGGTAGGGGCCCCAAAACCTGGGGGAGGGGCCCCGCTGAATTCACTTCAGCGGGGAGGGGGCTGTGCCCCCGACGACAGTAAAGCTTGCCATGATGCTGTTCCTTGTTCCGATCAGACTGCGGCGAGCGTACGGACATCGGTCACTTTGCCGGTCACGGCCGAAGCAGCTGCCGTCGCGGGGGAAGCGAGGAAGGTGCGACCGCCTTTGCCCTGTCGCCCTTCGAAATTACGGTTGGAGGTGCTGACGGCGTATTGGCCGGGCGAGAGTTGATCGCCGTTCATGGCGATGCACATCGAGCAGCCGGCTTCGCGCCATTCAGCGCCCGCGTCGGTGAAGATCACGTCGAGGCCTTCGGCCTCGGCTTGGCGCTTCACTTCTTGCGAGCCCGGGACGATTAGCGCGCGGACGCCAGCGGCGACATGGCGGCCTTTGAGCACTGAAGCTGCGAGCCTGAGATCGCTGATGCGCCCGTTCGTGCACGAGCCAACGAACACCACGTCCACTCTCTGGCCGACGAGCGACCGCCCGCCCTCCAGGCCCATGTAGACCATGGCCTTCTCGAACGCTTGGCGTTCCGAGCCCGCGCTGAAGTCCGCAGCCGCCGGCAGGTTTTGGGTCACTGGCACGGCCATCCCTGGATGCGTCCCGTACGTGATCATCGGTTCGATCTTGTTGGCGTCGAGGGTGACGAGCAGGTCGTACGTTGCTCCGGCGTCCGTCGGCAGCTTCTTCCAGCGCTCCACCGCGGCATCCCAAGCGGCGCCCTTCGGGGCGAACTCTCGGCCTTTGACGTACTCGAAGGTCTTCTCGTCCGGGGCGATTAGGCCTGCGCGTGCGCCGGCCTCGATGCTCATGTTGCACACGGTCATGCGCGCTTCCATGTCGAGCGCGCGGATCGCGCTGCCCGTGTACTCGATGACATAGCCCGTGCCGCCGCCGGTGCCGATCTTGGCGATCACGGCCAAGATGATGTCTTTGGCCGTCACGAGCGGCGAGAGCGTGCCGTCGATGCGGATTTCCATGGTCTTCGGGCGCGACTGGAGCAAGCACTGCGAGGCGAGCACGTGCTCGACCTCGCTGGTGCCGATGCCGAAGGCGAGCGAGCCGAACGCGCCGTGCGTCGAGGTATGGCTGTCACCGCAGACGATGGTCATGCCCGGCTGCGTGAAGCCGCGCTCCGGACCGACCACGTGCACGATGCCGTTCTTGTCGTTGCCGAGCGCGAACAGGCGGATGCCGAACTCGGTGCAATTCTTCTCGAGCTGCGAGAGTTGAGCGCGCGCTTGGTCGTCGATCACCTGCAATGCCTTGGGCAAGGTGGGCGTCGAGTGATCCATGGTGGCCACGGTGCGGTCGGGACGGCGCACTTTGAGGCCGCGCGCGCGCAGGCCGGAGAAGGCCTGAGGTGACGTCACCTCGTGAATCAGATGAAGATCGACGTAGAGCACCGCGGGGCGCCCCGCCTCTTCCACTACGACGTGCTCATTCCAGATCTTTTCGAAAAGCGTTTTTGCCATGCTCACTCCGCGGCTCCCGTGCTCTGCTCTCGCACTTGCGATTTATCGGTGACTTGCGACTTTTCAGCCTGTTTCTCATACGTTCCAAGGGTCACCAGTAGGCGATTCAAGGCGCCCAGATAGGCCTTGGTGCTCGCCACGATGACGTCCGAATCTGCGGCTTGTCCGTGGAGCAGCGCGGCCCCGCTGGTGCCGTGTTGGGCATTGAGCCGGCCGTCGCTGCTGCCGATGGCGCGCACATGCACGCTGGCGTGGCCGAGCGCATCGATACCCTCGGTCACGGCGTTGATCGTGTACTCGACGAGCTCACTCGGCGCCTTCACGATCTCGTCGATCGCGGTGAAGACGGCGTGTACGGGGCCCGTGCCCACCGCCGCTTGTGTGCGGAGCTCCCCGTCTGGACAGCGCAAGCGCACGGTCGCGGTCGGCATACCGTTGGAGCCGCAGGTCACCTGCACGGCATCGAGCGCGTAGTACTCGATGCCGCGCGCGACCTCGGAAGCGGCGAGCGCCTCCAGATCCGCGTCGGTGATGCGCTTCTTCTTGTCGGCCAAGGTCTTGAAGCGTTGGAATGCGGCTTCCAGCGCCTCACCTTCCAGCAAGTGCCCGAGCTCTTTCAAGCGCACACCGAAGGCGTGACGACCCGAATGCTTGCCCATGACCAGCAAGGTTTTGCTCGCGCCGACCGTCTCCGGTCGCATGATTTCGTAGGTTCCGGCGTGCTTGAGCATGCCGTCTTGGTGAATGCCGGATTCGTGCGCGAAGGCGTTGGCGCCGACGATCGCCTTGTTCGGCGGTACGACCATGCCGGTGCGCACGCTGACCAAGCGGCTGGTGCGGACCAACTGCGTGGCGTCGATGCCCGTCTTCAGACGGTACAAGGGTTCTCGGGTTTGCAGCGCCATCACCACCTCTTCGAGCGAGGTGTTGCCGGCGCGTTCGCCGATGCCATTGATCGTGACTTCGGCTTGGCGCGCGCCCGCCGCGATGCCGGCCAAAGCGTTGGCCGTCGCCAAACCGAGGTCGTCGTGGCAGTGGACCGAGACGACGACGTCTTCGACGCCCTTCACGTTCTTCATGATACCGTCGATGATCGCGCCGAACTCGGCTGGCACCGTGTAACCCACCGTGTCCGGGATGTTCAGCGTGGTCGCGCCGCACTCGATCACGGCGGTCAGCACCTCATGCAAGAAATCCGGCTCGGTGCGACCCGCGTCCTCCGGGCTGAACTCGATGTCGTCGCACATCGTCTTGGCGAAGCTCACCATGGCGCGCGCGCGCTCCATGACCTGCTCTTTGGTCATGCGCAGCTTGTGCTCGCGGTGCAGCGGTGAGGTCGCCAAAAAGATATGAATGCGCGGGAATTTAGCGACTTTGATGGCGTCGAACGCGGTCTGGATATCCTTCTCCGTGGCACGCGCCAAGCCGCAGATGATCGGCGGCTCGCTGCTCGGACGCCCGGCGATGGGTTCTTTCCCGATGGTCTCGGCGATGTCGTGCACCGCTTGAAAGTCGTCTGGTGACGCCGACGGGAACCCTGCTTCGATCACGTCCACACCGAGGCGGGAAAGCGTACGGGCCACCTCGAGCTTCTCTTCCGACGTGAGGGTTGCGCCGGGGCATTGCTCGCCGTCACGCAAAGTAGTGTCGAAGATTCGCACGTAGTCTGAGGGGGGCCGCGTGTGCTTGGTAACTGGGGTGGTCATGATGTCATTGGGGTTTTGGGTTAGCGCATCCGGTGGCGACGCCCGCCGATTTCTGGTTTTGGCAGCGTTTTGGCTGCGCTCCGGTGCTCACGTACAGGCAGTACGCTCCGCTCCGGTGCTCGCCAAAGCCTCGCCAAAACGCAGAACTTGGCGGGCGGGTTTTGTCAATCGTTTGAGCATCGGGTTTCTAGAGAAGAGAGAAAATCGAGAAGTGGCGAGACCGCGATCAGGCGGCGGTGATGGTGCGGAGGCTTGGGGGTTGTTGGGCGGCGCCTAGGGCGGCATTGCCTTTTACGCCGCGGGTCATGGCGACGGTGCCGGTTTGGACCATCTCGGCGATGCCGTACGGAGCGAGCACACTGACGAGCCCGTCGATCTTGCTCTGTTGGCCGGTGAGCTCGATGATTATGGTGTTCGTGTCGAGGTCAATCACTTGGCCGCGGAACACTTCGACCAACTGCAGCACTTCCGAGCGCTTGTCCTGGCCGATCGTTACTTTGATCAGGGCGAGGCCTCGGATCAGGTTCGGTTTGCCGGTGATGTCCTCTACGCTCAGGACATTCACCAACTTGTACAAGTTGGCTTCGATGCGCAGCGCGGTGTCTTCGTCCGCCTCGACGGCGAAGGTCATGCGCGAGATACCCGCTTCGTGCGTGCGACCGACGTTGAGCGACACGATGTTGTAGCAACGACGGCGGAACAACGAAGTGACCCGATTGAGAACGCCGGGCTGGTCTTCCACGTAAGCCACGAAGTGACGCAGGGTGGGGGATTCAGACTGGGCCATGACTCAATGATCCTTGCCGGTTTCGAAGATGGGATTGTGTGGTGAAGGCACGTCTTTGATTGCTTCGCCGGGCGCTTCTTCGGAAGGTAATTCCCCGCCTCGCGCGCCCACGGGGACCGGGCGGCGAATCATGTTGTCCAGATCTGCGCCGGCCGGAACCATCGGGTACACGCTGTCTTCCTGCTCGACGCGGAAATCGATGATGCACGTCTCCTTGAAGGAGCGCGCTGCTTCGACCGCCGCCAGCACTTCTTCACGCTTGGTGACGCGTAAGCCCTTCAGGCCGTGTGCGTCCGCCAGCTTCACGAAGTCCGGGCTCTTGATCGGCGTCGCGACGTAGCGACCGCCGTAGAAGAACTGTTGCCATTGCCGGACCATGCCCAAGAAGCCATTGTTGATGATGGCGATGTTCACCTTGATGTCTTCTTGCGAGCAGGTCGCGAGCTCACAGGCTGTCATCTGAAAACCGCCGTCACCGACCACGACCCAGATCTCGTCGTCCGGGCAGGCCATGCGCGCGCCCATGGCGGCGGGCAACGCGAAGCCCATCGTGCCAGCGCCGCCTGAAGTGAGCAGTTTTCGCGGGTGATCGTGCTTGTAGTACTGCGCTTCCCACATCTGGTGCTGGCCCACGTCGGTGACCACCAGGGCTTTGCCTTGCGTGTAACGCCACAGGTCGTGGATCACGTGCGCCGCGAACAAGCAGCCGTTGTCCGGCAAGCTCTGGATCTCGCGCACGGCAGTGTCGCCCTTCAGCTCGTTGATGTGCGCGTTCCAATCGTCACACGTGCGCTTCTCCACCTGCGGTAAGAGCAAGCGCAAGATCTCGCGCACGTCGCCGACCAGCGGTAGGTCGACCTTGACGTTCTTATTGATCTCGGCCGGGTCGAGCTCGATGTGAATCTTCTTCGCGTTCTGGGCGTAGGTCTTCAAGTTGCCGGTCACGCGATCGTCGAAGCGCATGCCCATCGCGATGATCAGATCCGCTTCTTGAATCGCCGTGTTCACCCAGGCTTCGCCGTGCATGCCCATCATGCCTAAGCTGAGCGGATGAGTGGCGGGGAAGCCGCCCAAACCGAGCAACGTGAGCGCGACCGGGAAGTTGGTCTTCTGCACGAGCTCCAGCAGTTGCGCCGTCGCGTTGGCTTCGATGATGCCGTGGCCGCAGAAGATGATGGGCCGCTTCGCCGCCTTGATCATGGCGGCCGCTTCCTCGATTTCGCTCGGCACCGGGTGGTGCTCAGGCCGATAGCCAGGCAGGCGAATCGGCGAGGAATCGTAGCGGTGCGCAATAGTGCCTTGTTGGGCGTCTTTGGTGATGTCGACCACCACCGGCCCGGGGCGGCCGGAGCTGGCGATGTAAAACGCCTGGCGCAGCGCAGGCATGATGTCCTCCGTGCGCGTCACCAAGATGTTGTGCTTGGTGATGGGCAAGGTGACACCGGTGAAGTCGACCTCTTGAAAGCCGTCGCTGCCGATCAGGTACGAAGCGACCTGCCCGGTGATACAGACCATCGGGATCGAGTCCATCATCGCGTTGGCGATGCCGGTCACCAGGTTCGTCGCGCCGGGGCCGGAGGTCGCGATGCACACGCCCACACTGCCCGAGGCCCGCGCGTAGCCGTCAGCCATGTGCGCTGCGCCTTGCTCGTGGCGCACCAGCACGTGCCTTATCGGGTAGCCCGGCATTGCGTCGTACGTCGGCATGATCGCGCCGCCCGGGTAACCGAAGACGACCGAAACCCCTTCGTGAACGAGCGTGTCCCAGATGATCTGGGAGCCGGTCAGGGTCTGCAGCTCCGGCATCGCTTCGGGCGATGCGCTGGTAGATGCGTGGGGTTCACCCCTTCGGGTGTCTCGAGGCGAGTCGGTCATGCTCTTCATCGGTGAGGCCACTAGGTTCTCCTCGGTGCGTTGTCGCGTTGTCTGCCGGCGTGTCGGGTGGTGACGATTCGTTGCTGAAGAATTCAGAGTGCTGAAACTAAAAAACCCCCGTACCTCGGTGGGTGCGGGGGCCTTAGACTTGGCTGCGTTCTCAGGTCAGCCGGCCACCGCGCTCGGGCTAATAAGCTCGAGTACGACGACGAGGCCCACGACGCCTACACGACCAGAGGACACGCCCGCAAAACCGCCAGCAGCGGTATGCAGGGTCACGGAGGCGGGAGCAGCGGTCATCGACGGGTGAAACCTGCTCTTCGGCGGCAAACACGTCAAGTACGTTTTTGTAGTTTGATCGCATCGTTTTCGATAACGACTCAGAATTACTTTAGAAATTTGGTTTAACCAGTCACGCGCCGAGCAACAGGGTCGCGCGCAGGACGGCTATTCCGAGGCCTTCGGTTCGAGCCGCGAAAGCTCGTCCCAGGAAAAGGCGGCCGAGCGCGGCGTGTTCACCGGATTGGGCGGTCGCATGCTGAACCAAGCCGTCTCTTTTCCGAGCCGAATCACGTGAAAGCTTTGTGCCGGGCTCTGCAACGCCTGCCCGAGTAGCGCCACGCGCTCGCCCGTTGGCTTCTGCGCGACGTCGAGCACGAGCAGCGCGTGCCCCTTGCCGTGGGTTTGCAGAAAGAAATCACCCGCCGTCAGATCTTTCGGATCTTCAACGTGAGTGGCTCGCGTCGCCAGCGAGATGTTGTTCGTCCAGAGCATGACGGCGTCGATGTACTGACGAAAATCGTTGTACGTCGCGTCGCGCGGCTTGCCCTTCACGACCCAAAACACGTTCGGCCCCGAGGCAATCAAGCGCTGGCCCTTGGCCCAGCGCGAGAACGGCATATCGAGCTTGCTCGCGCTGCGGTAGCTGATCGAATCGGGTTTGTCGCTCGCCCACAGCCACTCCGCGTTCAGCCGCACTATGGCGTCGGAGCTCTGTTGCAGATCTCCAACACCTACGTCGATCGCGACGACCGCGGCGACGTAGTCGTCTTCGGCCTTGAACACCGTGTCGCCGCTGTTGTTCACGACGGGCGTCCCCGGCGCTGCCAGCGGCAAGCCACGCAGCCACTCGGCGAACGAGCCCGGCGCGACGGGCACGCGTTGATAGCCGGGCGGAGTCGGAAAGCGCGTTTGCAGCGAGTCGACTGGCGCCGGGAATTTGAGACTGTCCGTGCCGAGCCAGCGGTAGCGGTGCGCGTCCGGCGCGACCGCGTCGGTCTTCGCCGCGGTGCCGGCATCGGGCAGTGCGCCCGCGTCGACTGTTGCACTCGCGTCTGCGCTTGGCGCGCCCGACGCGCTGGGTGCGCTCGACGCGCTGGGTGGTGCGCTCGACGCGCTGGCAGTGACAGATGATTTCGAATCGCTCGTGGGCTCGGGGTTCGGCGCGTGCTTGCAGCCGACGACCGCAATCAGCAGGCCTAGGCAGCCGAGCTGACGAAGCGCCGAGCCGAGCGAGCGCGGGCCGATGGGAGACTGTGACGACGCGGCCGGTTCCTGCACGGGTCGGAATAGTACACCGGGCTCGCCGAATGGCCGATTTTTGCGCCAATTACGGGCTTGCTGCACGGGTTATATTTTTAAGTGACTGATATTACAGGGGTTTATTGAATGCCCGGGCGAGGCGATAACCCTGGGCGTATAAGTGGCCGTCAGAACGTCATGAGCACGAGCCCAAGTCCTGTATTTCCCGCTCTGGGCTTCCGCCGCGGTCGCGACATAAGCTACGGAGTCGCTATGGGTCAGCCTGACAAGGGTGCAGAGCTCGAGCGCGTGCTCGCGAGCGCAACCGACAAGCCGCACGTCATTTTACTCGGCGGTC
>Ga0210392_10001804_pt1 | contig 11119 bp, 10 predicted proteins | sample IncBWC30OmetaG_FD_161057 | JGI IMG/M metagenome (GOLD analysis project Ga0210392, IMG submission 161057) | Forest soil microbial communities from Barre Woods Harvard Forest LTER site, Petersham, Massachusetts, United States - Inc-BW-C-30-O ...
GAAGCCGAGGGTAAGGACGCGGCGGGTGCGGCCGCAGTCGCGGCCGAGCACGAGAAAGCTCGATTCCAGCTCGATATCGCCATAGTCCAGAATCTTGATTTCCAACGGCATGACTTCCTCCCAACTTGATTTCTTATGATTTGAGGCGATAAACGCGTGTGGCGGTCGTCCCGAAAATCGCATCGCGCTGCTCGGGGCGAAGCGGTGCCGCGGCCGCGCGATGGGCATTCACCAGGTCGCGATAGGTGGTCCAGAGCTTCTCGATCGGAAAATTCGAGCCGAACAGGCAGCGTTCGGCACCGAACAATGCGACCGTGTCATTGAGGATTTCGGCGATATGCGCGCCGTCGTTGCGATGAATGAAGGTGCCAAGTCCCGAAAGCTTGGAGACGACGTTCGGACACTGCGCGAGTTTCGCCATGCCAGCTCGCCAGGCGCCGCGGCCTTGCGGCGAGAGGTCTTCCAGCATGCCGGCGTGCTGCAGAATGAACGTCACGTCCGGGCAGGATTCGGCAAGACCAGCCGCATCAGCCATCTGCGGCGCGAATACCTGCAGGTCAAAACTCCAGCCATAGTCGGGGAGCCGGGCGATGTTGCGCCGGATTTTCGGATCGGCGCAAAGATCGGGCCGCGCGGCAAAGCGATAGAGCGGGTTTTCGTGCCAATGCAGCTGCATGCGCACGCCGCGTACCAGTGGATATCTGGCGAGACGATCAAGCTGCGGCCGCACGTCGTCGACATTGAAATCGGCAAAGGCGACGATGGCGTGCGGCCAGCCATGCTCGTTCGCGGCCTGCTGCACCCAGGCCGTTTCCTCTTCAAAGCGATCGTTGGCCCAGTTGGTCTGCACGTAGACCGATTTGGTCACGCCGGTGCCGGCGAGGTCGGCGAGATATTCCTCGATCGGATAGTCCCGCCGGATCGGTTCGTAGGGACCGAAGATGCGCGGTTGCATCGGACCGATCAGCCAGGGCAGGTCCGCCTGACGCCAGATATGATGGTGCGCGTCGACGAACTCGCTCACGCGGTTCTCCTTGTTCCAAGCGACAACAGATGCGCGACCACCGCGGTGCTCGAGCCGCCGTCAACGAGATCATCGACAAAGCGCTGGATCGCGATCAGCGCTTCGGTTTGTGGCCGGAAGCCGGGACCGCTCGCGAGCGGTGTCAGCCAGCTCACCCGCCAGGCACGGCGCGAGAGTTTTGCGACGGCGTCGCGCAAGGCGGAAACATCGCCGCGCTCGAGACCATCGGAGACGATGACGACGGCCGCACCGCGCGCATAGCCGCCAAAGCGGGGTACTGCCAGAAACGCCTGCAGCGCGTCGCCAATACGTGTGCCGCCGTCCCAGTCGCTGACCAGGTGCGCCGCCGCGTTCAGCGCCTGCTCGCGCCGCTTGAGCCGCAGCGGCCGGGTGACGCGGGTCAGCCGGGTGCCGAAGGTGAACACCTCGGCGTGGTTGACGGCCTGCAGCAGCGCGTGCGCCAGTTTCATGTTCTCTTCGGTGCGCGCCTTCATCGACCCGGAGACATCGATCAGCAGCAGCAGCTTGCGCGGCCGCGCGCGCCGTCGCAGTCGCCCGAGCCGCAGCACCTCGCCATCGTTGCGTACGCTCTCGCGCAAGGTGCGGCGCAGATCGGCGAAGGGACCGCGGCGGGCGCGCATGCGGCGATGGCCGCGTCGCCGCGGCAGCCGCGCCGGTGCTTCGCGGGAGAGGCGGCGCAGCGCGTCGCTGGTCGAGGGTTGCGCGAAGCGGCGTTCGACCAGCGCTTCCGTGCGCGCCGCGGCAAGGCCCGATTCGTTGGCCTCGTCGGCGAGCGGTGGCTCGTCCTCTCCGCGGCCTTCTTCCTGCAGGCGGACGGTTTCCTCGTCTTCGTCTTCGGCCCGTTCGATCGCCTCGCTGCCGCGAAAGTGGATGTCGAACAGCCGGTCATAGGTCGCGCGCCGCTCAGGCGGCGGCGCCAGCGTCGCGAGCCCGGCGTGGCGGATATGCTCGAGGCTGCGTGGCCCCAGCAGCTCGATCGCCGCGAGGAAAGCCGTGGTTTGCTCCGGCGCGACGGCAAAACCATTCGCGCGCAGCAGTGCGACAAAGGAGATGAAGATCTGGGCCGCATGCGGTAACGGAATCTCCTCGCTCACGCGGCAGCCTCCGCTATCAGCGCGTCGAGTCGCGGCGAAATGAAGTGAAGATCCTCCTCGTCCTTCAGCGCGACGCCGATCGAGCGCTTGAACGCGTCGGGCCAGCGCGCCCCGCCCTTGTGCAGGAGCGTTGCCGCTTCCGCCCAATCGACCGCCTCGGCGATACCGGGTGCCTTGCTGAGCGGCTCCCGCCGGAGCTTTCCCACGGCGGCGACGACAGCGCGCGCGGTCTGCTCCGCGACGCTGGACGCCCGCATCATCACGATCCGCGCCTCACGCTCAGCGGTCGGATAGTCGATCCAGTGGTAGACGCAGCGCCGCCGGAGCGCTTCGTGCAGGTCGCGCGTGCGGTTCGAGGTCAGCACCACGACCGGCCGCTCCGCCGCGCGCACAGTGCCACGCTCGGGAATGGAAATCTGGAAATCGGACAGGAACTCCAGCAGGAAGGCTTCGAACTCCTGGTCGGCACGATCGATTTCGTCGATCAGCAGCACCGCCGAATCCGGTGCGCGCAGGGCGGCGAGCATCGGCCGCTCGATCAGGAACGCTTCGCCATAGATGTCGATGCTCTCTTCGCCGGCCTGCCGGATCGCCAGCATCTGCCGCGGATAGTTCCACTCATAGAGCGCGGCGGAGGCGTCGATGCCCTCATAGCATTGCAGGCGGATCAGCCTTCGGCCGAGCACGGCGGCGATTGCCTTTGCGGCCTCGGTCTTGCCGACACCCGGCGAGCCCTCCAGCAACAGCGGCTTGCCGAGGGCGAGGCCGAGATAGGCCGCGGTCGCGAGCCCTTCGTCGGCGAGGTAATAGGCGGCACGCAGCGCCTTCTCCAGCGCCTCGGGGCTGTCGATGCCGACGATGTTGCCGCGGACCGCCATCACAGGACCTCAGCGTCGGGCCTGTGGGCGTGCGCCGCCCTGTGCCTTGATCGCGCGCAAGACTTTTTCCGGCGTGATCGGCAGATCGTCGATGCGGACGCCGACAGCGTTGAAGATAGCGTTCGCCACTGCCGGCAGCACCGGATTGGCGCACATCTCGCCGGGTCCCTTGGCGCCGAACGGACCATCGGCGGCCGGACGCTCCAGCACGGCAATATCATGCGGGCAGATGTCGCCGGGGCCCGGCATCAGGTATTCGACAAAGTCGCGCGGACCGTGAACGGGATCGGGATAATGGGGCTCGGTTGTCTCGTAGAGCGCGTGGCTCACGCCCATCCACGCACCGCCGACCAGCTGCTGCTCGACCAGCCGCGGATTGAGTGCGCGTCCGAGCTCGTAGGCGCTGTCCATACGCACCATCGCGACCTCGCCGGTCTCGTCGTCGACCTCGACCTCGGCGACCATGCAGGCATGGGCGTAGCAGGTCGCGGGCGACATTTCGCCGGTCTCGGGATCGACGTTCGAGAGCGGCACCAGGAAGATGCCGCGTCCCGAAATGGTCTTGCCCTGCTTGAATTGTGCGGCGATCGCGACGTCCTTGGTCGAGATCGAGCGGTGTGGCGCGCCCTTGACGTGGATGTTGCCGCGCCCGTCGGTGTCGAGATCGGCGGCGTTGACCTCAAGCTCTTCGGCGGCGGCTTCCATCATCACGCCTCGCGCCTCCTTGGCCGCCGCCATCACGGCGTTGCCGACGCGGTGCGTGCCGCGTGAGGCGAACGAGCCCATGCAATGCGGGCCGGTATCGGAATCGGCTGTGTCAACGTAGACATCTTCGACGGGAACGCCGAGCGTCTCGGCGCAGATCTGCCGCGTCACTGATTTCATGCCCTGGCCCAGGTCGATGGACGACAATGCCACGGTGAACTTGCCGCTCGGATTGGAATGCACCAGCGCCTGGCTGGGGTCGCCGCCGAGATTCATGCCGATCGGATAGTTGATGGACGCGATGCCACGTCCGCGATGCCTTGCCATGGTCAGCGCCTCCTGGTGCCAAAGACGGAGGAGAAACGGGTGGTGCCATGTGATGGCGCCGCGGGCGGTCGCGGCGGAGCGGGCGGCGGCGATGGAGGCGGCGGGGGCTCGCGCGAAGCAGCAGGCGCGCGATCATAAGTGGTCCGCTGTTGCGCGGCCATTGCCGGCTGCGGACGGGACTCGCGCGGTGTCGCGGGCACGGCCGCGCGATCGCCGCCACCACCCTGGCGCGACGAGGCGCGCCGGAATTCCTCGCGCAGCGGCCATTTTGCCTTTTCGGCCGCGACCTGGACGCATTCGACCAGCGCAGTGTTCTTGGCCTCGCGGCGATGCGCCTTCATGTCGCCGTCGCGATAAGCATTGAGGATGCGGAATTCCATCGGATCCATGCCGATGAGGTTCGCGAGCTTGTCCATCTGGCATTCGATGGCAAAATCCATCGCGGTGACGCCGAAGCCGCGCATGGCAGTGGCCGGCGTGCGGTTGGTGAATACGCAATAGACGTCGCCATAGACATTCGGAATGGTGTAGGGGCCGGGCAGATGCGCGGCGCATTTGACAGCTGCATAGCTCGACAGCCGGGTGTAGGCGCCACTGTCGAAATAGGCGCGGATCTTGCGGGCCACGACGCGGCCGTCGCGCATTACACCATCCTTGATGTAGATGCGCTCGGCGCCGCGTGGTGGGCCGTATTGCATCTCTTCCTCGCGTCCAAACTGGTAGCGCACCGGTCGTCCGGTCAGCATCGCCCCGAGGATACAGAGCGGTTCGGTCAACGTATCGACCTTGCCGCCAAAGCCGCCGCCCACCGTACCGCCAATGAAATGGAAGGTGTTGGACGGCACGTCCAGGATCTTGGCGCAGGTATCTACCGAGAAGAACAGCGCCTGTGTCGACGTGTAGACGACATAGCGGCCGTTTGTGTCGGGCGCCGCGATCGAGCCGTTGGTTTCGGTCGGCGCATGCTCGATCGGCGACATCTGGTAGCGCTGTTCGAGTACATGGTCGGCATCAGCCAGCCCGCGCTCGACATCACCGAAACGCAGCTTCTGGTGATCGTAGACGTCGTGATAGGTGAAGGTGTTTTTCGGATAGGTCTCGTTGACCACAGGCGCGCCGGGCTTCAGCGCCTCCTCGACATCGAACACAGTCGGCAACGGCTCGTAATCGACGCGTACCTTGGCCACGGCCTCGTAGGCTTCGCGCGGGCTGTCCGCGACCACGGCCACGATCGGCTCGCCCTTGTAGCGCACCTTGTCGACGGCAAGCGACGGCTCGTCGTCCTTGCCGAAATTGATCAGGCTGAGCAGCGTGTTGAGATTGCGCGGCACGTCGGCGCCGCGAATGATCCGCCGCACGCCGGGCGAATGCTCCGCCTCTGTCGTGTCGATGCGGCGCAGGCGGGCATGGGCGTGCGTGCTGCGGACGACCTTCAGATGCAGCATGCCCTGCAGCTTGTGGTCGTCGAAATAGGTCGAGGTGCCTGTGACGTGCCCGAGCATGTCCTGGCGCTGTGTACCCTTGCCGATTTCCTTCAGATTATCGTCGCGCTCGTCGGCGAAGATGTCCTTGCGCAGTTCCAGCATCGCAGTTTCCTTCAGGCCCGTGCGCGGCCGCCGGAGGCGGCGGCAAGCACGGCATTGATGATCGGCTCATAGCCGGTGCAGCGGCAGATATTGCCCGAGATCGCCTCGACGACTTCGGCGCGGCTCGGCTGCGGATTGCGATCGAGCAACGCCTTTGCAGCCATCAGCATGCCCGGTGTGCAATAGCCGCACTGGGCGGCAAAATTGTCGGCGAAAGCGCGCTGCAGCGGATGCAGATTGGGCCCGTCCTTGATGCCGTCCAGCGTCTGCACGGAGCGGCCGGCCACGGATTCGGCGAGCGTCAGGCAGGAGAGATGCAACTCGCCGTCGATCAGCACGCTGCAGGCGCCGCAGCCGCCCTGGCCGCAGCCGAATTTGGGTGTCATATCGCCGATCAGCTCGCGCAGCGCGACGAGGAGATTGGTGCCCCCATCGACGAAGATCGCGACGTCGCGGTCGTTGTGACGAAATTGCAGGGCGGTCTTGGCCATGGTGATCCTATTCCTGACCGGACAACAGGCGCCGGAGGTGAACACCCACAATTTCGCGACGGTACCAGCCGCTGGCAAGTGCGTTGTCGGCGGGCGAGGTGCCTTCGACTGCGGCGGAAGCGGCGGCAGTGATCGAGGAAGCATCGAGCGGCCGTCCTTCGAGCGCGCGTTCGGCGGCCTTGGCGCGAATCTGCGTCGGGGCCATCGAGCCCAATGCGATCCGCGCCCCGAGGACGCGACCGCTGCTGACGGGCAGATGCGCGGCCAGCGTAATGACCGAGCCGCCTTTCGGCTTGATGCGCGCAATCTTGCGATAGCGGAAAGCATCGGGGCCGAGAGGCTTCTGGCAGGAGACCGACAGCACCAGCGCGCCGGTCTGCCGCTCGCGCGACTGCAAAAATTCCTCGATCGGAACGTCACGCGCGCCAAAGCCTCCCCGCATCGATATAGTTGCGTCGAGCGCGAGCAGGGCGACCGTGAAGTCGCCATAGGGGGGCGGCGCGAACAAATTGCCGCCGACGGTGCCCATGTTGCGAACGGCCGGACCGCCCACCGAACGCGCGGGGGCGTGAAGGAAGGCGAGATCGCGTTCGGCCAGCAATCTCGCGAAGGTAACGCCGGCGCCGATGGTGATGCGCGGGCCCGACGCATCGATCCGCAGCAACGCCTGATCGCTGGCACGCACGATGGTCGAGATCGAGATGTCACCCTCGTTGAGCGCGCGCATCACCAGCGTGCCACCGCCGAGATAGCGGGCGCCGCGATCGGACGACAGCGCTGCCGCCGCTTCTCCCGAGCTTGCGAATGTTCTTATGGTGACGGGCATCAAGCGTTCTCCAGGCTCATGCGGCCTCGCTCAGGTGGTGGCGAATGGCCTCGAAGCCCGCCTGATAGATCTGCTCCGAGACCATCTCCGTCAGTCGTTTGGCGTCCTCGGGCCGTGTGGTGAACCGCGACTCCCAATGCCAGAAGGTGCGATCGCCGTCGGTAACCGGCAACAGGCGGACATGCGCCACATAGTTGAACATCGGGATCGGCGTATCGAGCAGGCAATAGCTGAAGGTCTGTTCGAGATCGGAGAGCGCCAGCAATTGCTCGCGCAGCTCCGAGCCGTCCTTCAGCTTGAAGCGGCGCACGCAGCCGATCTTGTCGGACGCCTGTGCCCGCTCGATCGTGGAGGTCGCTACCGCCGGATGCCAGCGGTCATGGCCGTTGAAATCGCGCAGCACATTCCAGACCGCGTCGGTCGGCGCCTTCAGGATCGTGCTCTTGACGATATGCGGCACGGCTAGCCTCCGAATGCCCGCTTCAGTGCGTCGAAGCCGCCCTGGAACACGCTGCCGCCGATATTACCGACAAGATCCGCCTCGCGCTCGGGCGCGCAGTCGAATTCGGCGGTCCACTCCATGAAGGTCTGGTCGCCGTCGGTAACCGGCGTGAGTCGCAGCGTGGCGACATAGTTCTCCACGCCCATCGGCGATTCCAGGATCGAGTAGGTACAGAACATGTCGTAGTCGGACAGTCCGAGCAGCTTCTCGCGGATGCGGTCGCCGTTACGCAGGCGAAAATCGCGCACGCAGCCGATCTTGTCGGCGGGCTCGCCGCCCTCGATCCGGCTTTCCGCGATCGCCGGATGCCAGTTCGGCAGGCCGTTGAAGTCGCGCACGCGCGCCCAGACGCGGTCGTTGCGCGCATTGACGACGGTGGACACGTAGACCCGGGCCATGGCGCGTTACGATCCTTTCTTGCGCGGGCCGCGCTCGGTTGGCGTGCCGGCTGCAGGAGGCCCTTCGGAACCCGCGGCCGGAGGCGAGGCGGCCTTGCTTTCGCTGCCACCCTTGCGTGACGAATCCCGGATGCCTTGCATGTCGCGCGCCTCGCGGATGAGGCCCGGCATCTTGGCGAGACTTCCGCCTTCGACGCCGATTTCCGACAGGATCGAGTCGATCAGCGGCGCCTGCACGCGGTAGCGCAGGGCCGAGTCGATGACCTCGTCGGTGGCGCTGCGGCCGCCATTGCCGCCGCCACCACCGTTGAGGCCGTCGACCTGGAGAATGCGGATGCCTTCGATCTTCTCCATCGGCTTGACGCTCTCGCGCACGATGCCCTCGATGCGGTCGAGCAGCTTTCTGCGGAACAGCGAGAAACGCGCCTCATCCGTGAGCACGTTCTCGGCTTCGTTCAGCATCCGCTGCGCCTCGGCCTCGACCGTGGCACGGATCCGTTCGGCCTCCGCCGCGATGCGGGTTTCCTCGGCCTGCTTCTCGGCGATCAGCACTTCGACGGTCTTGCGCCGCTTGGCGATCTCGCTCTCGCGGGCGGTGATGACGCGCTCGGTAGCTTCGGTCGCCCCAACCCGGGCATTTTCGGCCGCGGCCCGCGCCGCCGATTCCTCCAGCGACTTCTGATGGATCGCGATTGCCTTTTCCATCATCGCGGTCTCGACGTCCTTCTCGCGACCGACTTCCAGCTTGCGCAGGTCTCGCTCACGACCGATTCTGGCTTCGTCGAGGCCGCGGTCGGAGGCGATGCGGGCACGCTCGACTTCCTCGCGGGAAGCGATCTCAGCCTCCTGCAGGGACTGGGTGCGGGCGATCTCCAGCTGTTCGATCGCGCGCCGGCGTTCGATCCGTGCCGCCTCCAGCGCCTGTTCGCGCGAGACATCGGTGGTCTCGACCTCCTTGCGCGCCACGATCTCCGCCTGCTTGACCTGACGGTCGGCATCGATGCGTTCCGACCGCCTGGCGGCGAGCGCGATCACGCGCTCCTCGTCGGCGATCTCGACCGCCTTCTTCTGCTCGATGTTGAGAACTTCGCGGGTCTTTGAAGAGGCGATTCGCTCGCTTTCGAGGGCCAGCTCGACGTCGATGCGCTGGCGCTCGATGGCATCGCGGCGTTTGAGCTCAGCCGCCTCGATCGCTTCGGTGCGCGAGATCTCCAGCGCCCTGGTTTCGCGCTCGGCACGGATGCGCTCAGCGGCGACGGTCTTCTCCTGCACGATCCGGGCCGCTTCGATCGCCTCGCGCGAGGCGATGTCGGCTTCCTCGACGGCGCGGTTGCGCGCGATTTCAAGCGCGCGGACCCGCTCTTCCTGGGCGATGCGCGAGGCTTCGGTCGCTTCGCGCGCGGTGATGCCCGCGACTTCCAGCGTCTTGTTGCGCTCGATCTCGAGTTGGCGCGTCGCCTGTTCGGCGCCGATGCGTTCGGCAGCCAGGCTGCGCTCACGGGCGATACGGGCGGCTTCCACCGCCTTCTGCGCCTCGATCTCGGCCTCTTGCACGTTGCGGACCTGCTGGATCTCCGTCGACCGGGTGCGTTCGTCAGAGCTGATGCGTTCGAGATTAACTGTCATCGTCTGGGCGATCCGTGCCCTTTCCGTCGCCTCGCGCGCCGCGATCTCCGCTTCCTCGACCGCGCGGGTACGCTCGATTTCGCGCCGGCGGGTTTCTTCCTCATTCGCGATCCGCGCGTCGGTCACGGCGCGATCCTGCTGGATGCGGGCCTTTTCAATGGCCTCGCGGGCCGCGATTTCGGCTTCCTCCACGGTGCGCGTGCGTTCGATATCGCGCTGGCGTACCTCCTTCTCGGAAGCGATCCGCGCGGTATCGACCGCGCGCTGGTTCGCAATCCTGGCCTTCTCGATCTCCTCGCGGGCGAGCAGCTCCTTTTCCTCGACCGCGCGGGTGCGCTCGATTTCGCGCTGTCGGGTCTCGCGTTCGGAGGCGATGCGTGCTTCGGCAATGGCGAGCTCATTGGCGATGCGTGCCTTCTCGATCGCCTCGCGTGCGGTGAACTGTGCCTGTTCGGCCTCGGTCTCGCGCAGCGCTCGCTCACGCGCGACTTCGGTGCGCTGTAGGGCGCGGCGCATCTCGATGTCGCGCTCCTGGTCGAGGCGGGCGGTCTCGCTTTCGCGCTCGATCTCGAGAGCCTGACGCTCGGCGTCGAGATTGCGGGTGCGAATCTTGATCATCGAGTCCTGCTCGATGTCGTTGCGCAGCTTGCGCTTGGCCTCGATGTCTTCCATCAGCCGGGTCAAACCTTCGGCGTCGAACCGGTTTGACGGATTGAAGAATTCCAGGTCGGTCTGGTCGAGATCGGTGATCGCGACCGATTCCAGCTCAAGTCCGTTCTGGGCCAGCGCTTCGGCGGCCGCTGCTTTGACGCGCGCGACATATTCGCCGCGCTGCTCGTGCATCTGCTCCAGGGTCATTTCGGCGGCGACCGAGCGGATGGCAGAGACGAACTTGCCGGACAGCAGGGCGTGCAATTGCTCCGGCTCGAGCGTTCGGCGTCCAAGGGTCGCAGCAGCGATCGCAACGGCTTCGCGCGTGGCCTGCACGCGCACATAGAAATCGGCCTCGATATCGACGCGCATGCGGTCGCGGGTGATGACCGCGTCCTGCCTGGCGCGGGTGATGCCCATGGGCAGCACGTTCATGTTGACCGGCGTGTAATCGTGGATGAAGGGCAGCACGAAAGCGCCGCCATTGATCACGACGCGTTCGCCGAGGAAGCCGGTGCGGACAAAGGACACTTCCTTTGACGAGCGGTGATAGAGCCAGTTGACGATGTAAACGATGATGACGATCGCGATGATCGCGACAATCAACCAGAGGATCAATTGACCGACTAGAATCCCCGACATCTTCTCCTCCCTTAGCGTCTGCGCCCTAACGCGCGCCGATCGCCTTGAACTTGCGTACCTGATCCGTCAGTGCCCGCTCCACCGGCAGGCGTTCCATCGAGGAAGCGCCATAGAAGCCGTGGCATTTGCGGGTGTTCTTCATGATGAAATCGGCGTCGGCGGGGTCCGCGATCGGGCCGCCATGCGCGAGCACGAGAATGTCCGGATTGACGCTGAGCGCGGCGGCGGCCCAGGCATCGATCCGTCTTGGGCAATCCTGCAGCTTCAACGCCGTCCGCGCGCCGATCGCCCCGCCGGTGGTGAGGCCGAGATGGCAGACGATGATGTCGGCACCAGCGATCGCCATCG
>Ga0210392_10001805_pt1 | contig 11118 bp, 6 predicted proteins | sample IncBWC30OmetaG_FD_161057 | JGI IMG/M metagenome (GOLD analysis project Ga0210392, IMG submission 161057) | Forest soil microbial communities from Barre Woods Harvard Forest LTER site, Petersham, Massachusetts, United States - Inc-BW-C-30-O ...
CAATCTCGACGTCGTCGTCGTGCTCGACTACTCGAAGAGCATGTACGCGAAGGACATCGCTCCTTCTCGCATTTTACGGGCTAAATCGGAGGTGGGGCGTCTGATTCAGGATTTGCCTGGCGCGCGCTTCGCCGCCGTCGCCTTCGCCGGCGAGCCAATCGCGTTCCCGCTCACCAGTGACGGCGCGGCCATCGCGCAGTTCTTCCGTCAGCTCAACCCCAACGACATGCCCGTGGGTGGCACGGCCATCGCGCGCGCATTGCAAGCCGGCATCGAGCTGCTCGATCGCGATCCGAAGTCGAAGACTCACCGCCGCGTGATGCTGCTCGTGACCGACGGCGAAGATCTCGAGGGCGACCCAGTCGCCGTCGCCGAGACCGCCAAGGCCGCAGACATCACCATCGACGTCGTGCAAATCGGTGGGCGCACCCCCGAGCCCATCCCGGACGTGAACGAAGCCGGCGAAGCCCACGGCTACCGCGTCGACGACCAAGGCAAGCCGCTCACGACCTCGCTCTCTGCCGAGGGCGAGGCGCAGCTGTCGAAAATCGCCAGCTCCACCGGCGGCGTGATCGTGCAAAGCGCCCACGGCGACACGGGGATCACCGAGATTTCACGCCGCCTCGGGCGTCTGGTCAGCGAAGAGCTCTCCGAGAAGGTCGAGACCGTCTACGCGGACGTGTACATGTATCCCCTCGGGCTGGCTCTGCTCTTGGTGCTCGTCGAAACCTTCGTCAACGAGGCCGCACGCCGCGCTAGGCCGAGCTACGTGCCCCCACCCAAAAAGAAGCGAAAATTGGCCAAAAAAGGCCTCAAAAAGGCCGCAGTCGCGGCGGCGGCGGGCTTGCTCTTGCCGCTCGCTCTGGTGCTGGTCGCGGCGTGCGGCAAATCTACGGACGCTTTGTTCGAGCGCCACGCGCCCAACGTCGACCAAGCCATCTCCGCCTACGACGCGGGTGACGCGGGCAGCGCGGTGTCTCTGCTCGAGGGCTACCTAGCGACCGGCAAGTGCGAAAACGGCGAGATCGGCACGCCCGATCCAGTGCGCGAGCGACCCAATGCCAGCTTCGATCTCGGGCTCGGCTTGTTCAAGCTCGCCGAGCGCTTCGGGCGCCGCTTTGGTGACGAAGAGCCAGTCGGCGACGGCGGCTCCACGCCCCAGCAAGACGCAGAGATGGGCCAGCGCAACCAGGGCGTGGAATGCGCGCTGCGCATCCTGCGCTCGATCGCCGGCGACGCGACGACGCCCGTCGAGTTCCGCGCTCGCGCCCACTACTTGGCCGGCAATCTCGAGTTCTTGCGCCGGGACTACAAGGCTTCGGTCAAAGAGTACGAGTCCGCGCTGCGCTTGATCCCCGGTATGCCGCCGGACGCGGGCGACAACATCGGCAGTGACGCGGCGTACAATCGCGCGATCGCCCTGCGGCGCATCGAGGACAAGGAAAACAAAGACCGCGACGCGGCGCCTCCCGATGGCGGACAGCCGGATTCCGGCGAGCCCGACGGCGGTCCGCAGGATGGCGGCAAAGATCAGGACAAAGACGGCGGCAACAAAGACGACAAGAAGAACGACGACAAAAAGAACGACGACCAGGACAAGCAGAAAGACGCTGGCTCCGACGCCGGCGCGTCCAAGCCCAAAGACCAGCAGCCAGACGCCGGCCCCGATCAGCAAAAGCCACAGCCGCAGCCCTCGTCAACGGCCAATCAAGACGACCGCATGCTCGACATGCTGGAGCACGCGCCGACGATGCAAGAGCAGGACGCCAAGAATCGCGCGGTTCAAGGCCGCACCCGCAGCGGCATGGAGGACAAGTGAGGCTCGCGCTCACGGCTGCCGCGGTTTCTGCCGTGGTCGCCCTGAGCGCCTCCGCGCAAGCGGCGCTGCAGGTTCAAACCGCCGTCAGCTCACAGCGGGTCGGCGTCGGCGAGACGTTCATCGTTCAACTCACCGTGACGAGCGACGGGCAGAACAACCAAGTGACAGAAGCTCATTTGCCGCTACCGCCAGGGATGAGCGCGGGTCGGCCGAGCGCGAGCCCGCAATCGCGAGTGAGCATCATCAACGGGCAGATGAGCCAAAGCTCGGGCGTGACCGTGACCTGGACGGTAACCACGAGCAAAGCGGGCTCCTTTCGCGTTGGGCCGCCGAGCGTCACCTTCGCTGGCGAGCACGCCCAAGGCAATCCGATCCCGGTGGAGGTCGTCGCTGGCGGCACCGGCGGTGGGCAACGAGCTCGTCGCAGCGCCGACCCGTTCGACTTCATGAACCAGTTTGGGTTGGGCAATTCGCCGTTTCCTCCCGGGTTCAACTTCAAGAGCCCGTTCGACGACGACAACAGCGATCAGCAAGACCAGGTACCGAGCTATCCTGAGGAGCTGCGCGTCGATAAAGCGCCCGATCCGATCGCCTTCGCGCGCGCGACAGTCACTCCCGACCACGTCTATGTCGGGCAACAAGTCACTCTGAAGGTGTTCGCGTACGGCGGCCGCGGCGAGTATTCGCTCGGCAATTTGAACGAGCCGTCCCACGCCGACTTTTTGGCCTTCGACTCCACGCCGGATCAGTTCAAGGCCTACTTGGTACCCGTCGGCGGGACGCGCTACATCGCCGGCAAGCTGCGCGAGCTGCCGCTGTTCCCGCTGCACGCGGGCACGCTGCGCGCCGGCGACATGAAGATGGGTTTCAGCGGGCGCGGTTACCCAGCGAGCGGGCCGAACCTCGGCCTGCTCCGCGAGAGCAATTGGGCCGACGTCGTGGTCAGCGAGCCCCCGCTCCGCAATCGCCCGCCCGGCTACAAGATAGGCGACGTCGGCGAGTACAAGCTGACGGCCAACGTCGAGCCGCGCGAAATCATGGCGGGAGAGGCCGTGTCCGTGGTTGCCACGCTGTCCGGCGTCGGTAACGTGCCGTTCAAGATCCAAACTCCGGAGCATCAAGGTGTCGAGTGGCTCGAGCCGTCTTTGACGGAGAAAATCGAGGTCCCGAATGGCGTCGTGCAGGGCTCGCGCAGCTTCAGTTACGTGGTGAAGGTGAGCGAGGCGGGCACGCTCGATCTCGGTGAGGTCACGCTGCCGTACTTCAACCTCAAGCATCACGACTACTCAATTGCGCGCGCGGTGCTCGGCAGCATCAACGTCAAACCGAATCCGAACGCCAAGAGGGCCGCCGCCGAGGCGAAGCCCGACGATCGCTTGGCCAACGTGTTGAAATCGCGCGACACGCTCGGCTCGTACCCGGCATTGCAAAAACCCCTCGCGGATGCTTGGGCATTCTGGGCGAGCCTATTTCTTGCGCCGTTCGGTATGGTGCTCGCCGGCGGCGTGGTCAGCGCCGCCACACGCGCGCGCGAAAAGATGCGCGAGCGTGGCTCCTCGCTCGGCGCCCAGCTCGACGCTGCGCTTCGCGAAGCGCGTACGCTCGCCAAGGCGGACACGCCTGGCTCGGTGAACGCCGTCGAACGCGCGGTGTTCCTGGCGATCGAGCTCAAGCTGAACCTGAAAGCACGCGCCATCTTGAAAGCAGAGCTCGCGTCCGCATTGACCGAACGTGGCTTACCCAGCGCGCGCGCGCAAGCCCTGGCCGGGATACTCGAAGACTGCGACGCGCTCCGCTTCGTGGGCGCCGAAAGCGGCGTCGATCCAGCGGAGCTCGCCCAGCGCGCCGCCAAGAACGCCGCCGAGATGAGCCGCGACAAGCTCGCGCAGCGGAGCTGAGAATCTCGATGCGCCGCCTCGTCCTCGTGCTCCTGATGCTGCTCATTGCGCTTTTGGCGCTGAACGCCGGCGCGGCAACCAGCGACTCGGCCCGCGATTTCGCAGCGGCGAACCAGGCACTGAAGCGCGGCGCGTTCACCGAGGCCATCGATACGCTCGAGCTGCTGGCCGATCGCGGCTTCGTGCACCCCGACGCCAGCTTCAACCGCGCGGTCGCTTACGTGGGTCGCGCGCGCTCGACCTCGGCAGCCCCCGGCGATCTCGGCCGCGCGGCAGCCGCGCTCAGCGAAGTGCTGCTGCTGCGCCCGAACGACGAGGAAGCCGACACCGGGCTCGCCCGCATCCGCGCTGAGATCTCGCGCCGCCACGCACGGGAAGGCACGGCGCCGGTGATGGCGCGCGCTTCGCTGGGCCGCGCCGTGAGCTCGCTGCTCGACGAAAACACCTGGGCCAAGGTGGCGCTGCTCGGCTCGTTGCTACTCACCTTGGGGCTCGGTTTGCGACGCTTCGTGAAGCGCACGAGCGCCGAGCTCGCGGGCGCAGTCGGCATCGGACTCGGCGCGCTGCTCCTCGTCAGTGGCGCGAGCTTGACCGCTGGCGCACGACATTTCCGACTGACCTCATCACCCGCAGTGATCGTCGCCGAAGAAGCGCGCTTACTCGACGAGTCGGGCAAGCCGCTACCGCAGCGCTCCGGCGCAGCCGACTCAGTGACCATCCCGGAAGGAGCGACCGTGTACGTCCTAGAGCGTCGCCCAGCGCTGTTCCGTATCGAGTGGGGTTCGGGCGAGGGCTGGCTGACACCCGGCCAAGTGCGGATCTTGGCGACTCACTAAGCCGGGACTGGCGCGGCGAGAGCGCGATACTCGTCATTTGAACGCGGGCATCGAGCTCGCCACTGCGATCTTAGATACCGAGCTTCTCTCCCACATTCGCGGATCCAACCTCTGTTTTGCGAGCGGCGCCACCGCTAGCAAGCGCTGCTCGAACTCGCGCGCGTCTGTCAGAAGGGTGATCGGGTCGCCCACCGCGGTGGCAAACGCCGCTCCGTCGTGCGTCACGCCGACCGACCAAGTGAGCATCACGAGCTCCGAGAACTTGCGGCGATTTTCGAGAATCAAGCGCGCGAATGCGCTCCTCGCGAGCAGCTCGTAGTGGCTCAGCGCGCTCGAATCGGCAAAGTAGCTCAGCGAAGACACGCCGGAGAGTAGGTCTCGCAGACGCGCGGCGTATGCCATACCAACGGGCGCCGACAAACCTCCCGTGAAGCGCGTGTAGAAGACGGCATCAGCGACCCAGCCCAGCGTTACGGAGCCAGCGTCATCACTCAGAACTTCGAAAGCCGACTGGTATGGATGCTTGGGGCTCATGACACGCGAGCTGACCGTAGTGGAGAACGCTTGCTCTCGCATGCCATTTTCTCACCTGACCTTCGGACGGCGATCCATCAACAGCATCACCTCGACGTGACGGAATCCGCCACGCGCATCCGATAGCGGGCACGCACGTCGAGGCGTGCGCGTGCTCGCACACAAGCGCAAGCTGTGTCGACGACGCACGCAATTTAGAGTGCACGCTGCTATTTTTCGGATCGGTGCGAAGCTCAAAGCGTTCGCGTGCTCGCTTGCAGAAGAGGAAAATACTCACCGCGCGACGACGTACGACGCTGCATCGAAGCCCAGAAATTCCAGCTTATTTGCCCTATTTCTGGCAGTATCAGTAGCGGTCCGAGTGGAAGCCGAGAGCTGTCGCCTGGCGGGTTCCGCCAGCAAGCAGATGCGCAGGCGAGTCGTCGCAACGCGAAAAGCTCGATCACTCCAGTCACAGCTCGATCCCGCGCGCAGTTAACGACGATCCGAAACACCAAAGGCTCACGTTTGAATCACACGGAGAGACCAGGCGACATCGCGCACGCGTGCGCACAACACTCGAATGCTCGTGGGCGCCGAATCGTTTCGTGTGTGACACGCTGCCATGTACGAAAGAGGTAGAAGTGCACAGGGCTCCTGTGCGTTAGTGTGGCGAAGATGTCTCCCCCATCATTGGCTCGCGCTGTCAGCACGTTCTCTGCTGCGACAGAACGCGAGTCGACCTCGAATTCCGACAATGTTCCCGCCATTCACGCGTTGTTGGAGATCTTGGAACGCGAGGGCGTGGAATATATCTTCGGTGTGCCCGGTGGCCCGCTCACGGCTCTCTTCGAGGCCATGCAAGAGCGCGGCAGGATCCGCCTCGTGCTCGCCAAGCATGAAGGCGGCGCGGCGTTCATGGCGGCTTCTTACGCGCGAGTGAGCCGGCAGCTCGCCGTGTGTTGCGGGACCTCGGGCCCAGGTGCAACCAATGCCCTCACAGGCGTGGCCAGCGCGCACGCTGACTCACTGCCTTTGCTGTTTCTGACAGGGCAAGTAGGAACCGGCGTGTTCGGCAAGGGCGCGATTCAGGAAAGCTCTACTTTCGGGCTGGATTTGGTGACTTTGTTGCGGCCGGTAACCAAGCTCTCGGCCATGTTTACGAACGCCGAACGGATCCCAGACCTGCTTCGCGCGGCAATTCGCGCCGCGACCACCGGTCGGCCCGGCGCGGTCCATCTCAACATGCCCGCTGACATGCTGCGGCAACCCGTGCGCACACGCGTCCTGAAAGCCGCACGCGATCAACCGAGCGCCGTTCTCGACTCAGTAGCCCTCGAGCGTGCTGCGGACGAATTGACGAAAGCCAAGCGCCCCTGCCTGCTCGCCGGGCACGGTGTGGCGCTGGCAGGTGCCGAGGCAGAGCTGCTACAGCTCGCGCGGGCGGCGCGCATCCCGGTCATGACGTCGCCCAAAGGGAAAGGCGTGTTCCCGGAGAACGATCCTCTCTCGTTGGGCGTGCTCGGCTTCGGTGGACACGAGCGCGCAGAAAATTACTTGCAGTCGAATGCCATCGATTTGCTGCTGGTGGTCGGCTCGAGCCTGAACGAGTTCGTCACCAACGCTTGGACCTTGCCGATCACGGGGCCGCACCAACTCGTTCAAGTCGATATCGATCCAACCATGCTCGGCAAGAACTATCCCGTCGACGTGCCGATCGTCGGCGATGCCCGTGCCGCGCTCTCCGGGCTGATAAAGTCGGTTTCGGGCTCGGTATCTCGGGATTTTCGCCCTTTCGACGAAGTACGGGCGAACACGCCTCGTTACTTAGCCGCAGAAGCCATCGACTCCGATGCCTTCCCGCTCAAGCCGCAGCGCTTGATGATGGAGTTACGAAAAGCAATGCCGGACGACGCCATGCTGTTCGTCGACAACGGGACGTCAATCATCTGGGGCGTGCACTATTTCGAAATTCGGAGTCCGAGAACATTCTTCGTCGACCTCGGGTTGGCGTCGATGGGCGCTGCAGTGGCCGGCGTGGTAGGCGGAGCGCTCGGCGCTCCGGGGCGGCGCGCCGTCGCCTTGGTCGGCGACGCCGCGTTTGCCATGAATGGCTTCGAGGTGCACACCGCGGTCGACGAGCACTTGCCCATCATTTGGCTGGTCCTCAACAATAACGGGCACGGCATGGTACGCCAAGGGGATCAACTCATGCGCGGGCGCGATCTCGGCGCGTCACAGTTCAAGTTCCCTCTTGATTCGGCGGGCGTAGCGCGCGCTCTCGGTGCGCGCGGCCGACGCGTAACGACTGCCGTCGAGTTGCAGCAGGCGTTGGCCGAGGCATTCGCGCACGATGGCCCTTCGGTCATCGACGCGGTGATTGATCGGGAAGAAGTGGCGCCGACGCTCGCGCGGCGTGTCCAAACCCTTGCGAGCTTCATGTCCACCAAACGCCCGAGCGACATCCGCTCGTTGATTGGCGGCTAGCGCGCATTTGGGGGCTCACGCTACTTCCCAGTCGCCCTTCGCATGAGATCGATATCGAGCTGAGAGAGCGGGACTTTTACGGCGCGGTACGAGACATTCCCGGCGCTGAACGCGATGTCGAAAACGTCCCGACCGGTCGCGTCGATCTCGGTCAGGATGCGCGGATCGGTAGGAACATAGCCCCAACCGATCACGCTCTCACCGTCTGCGTAACGGCGAAAGCTGCCTTCGTACGAGCTCGCAGCCGTACCAAGGAACTGAAAGACCGGCGTCGCAACGCCCGTATCGTGATCGATGGCGTACTCCATGCCACGGGCGACGCCCGTGCCAGCGCCGTGGTCGTCGAACAAAGACACGTTCCCGTTCGATTGGAAGCGCGCGTCGTGCTGCATGGTGAACGTAGTCTCCGCATCGCCCTGAACGGTGATCAGCGACGCGCCGTCCTTGTTGTATGCACTGCCGCCGAGCTTCCACTGGATCTGCCCGCTCGAACGATCGATGTAGAAGACCGCGTTGGCATGGCGCATCGAGATCAGCAGGTTCCCGCTCGCATCCACCTCGATTGAGTTGCAGTGAAAAACATCCACGACCGCCGTCGTGCCCGCCGTCGTGCCCGCCGGTTCGAGGGACTCGCGCACTGGATCGACGTGATCGGATGCCAGCCACGACCAAACCAGAGCACCCGACGGGCTCAGCTCTTCGACCTCACAATCCAACATCGTCTCGTTCGTGCCGTACGACTGCAGGCCCGTCAGATCGACGCCCGTCGTCATCGGAGCCGTGAACAGCAGGTAGTCACCATTCGCCAAGCTGCGGAATTCATGCACGTCTGTTTGCCCGCTGGGCGACGCGACGCTGGTCACCAAGTTGCTGGTGAGCGAGCGAATTTGAAAGGGCGCGGTCGAGTCGTTGCCGACGTCCGGCGCGTAGTTGGGCATGAACGAAAGGGTGTTCGGCGCCGGTGAGTCGAGGTTGAGCACTGCGCTGCCGCGCGCATACCAAACGGGCACACCGTCAGTGTCGAACACCACGCCGTACGTGGCCGAGTTCACCAAATAGTAGCCGGGCGTGGGCGTCCCCGGTTGCTTCACGGTGATGACCGGAAAATCCGGCGGCAGACAGCGAATCCAATACTGATCGTCGACCGTGACAGCTTGATCTGGGATCAGATTCAGGTCCTGTGCGTTCATCCCGTTGGCGTCGGCGGTGGTGACCGTTAGCGCGTTGTCGCCCGCGACGCAGCGGACGTAGTAGTCGTGAATCGACGTCGAGAAGCTAGGAGTCAACGCGAGCGGTGAAGTGACGATCGACGTCACCTCGCCGTCGGCTGAGACAGCGATGGTGGGGGTGTCGCTTCCGCCTTCGCCTGCCTCAGCTTCGGTTACGACCGACGGCGCTGTACCTCCCGACACCACCGCGTTGGCGGCCGTGTTTCCGGACGCTCCGCCGCTCGTCGCCGACTCCACCGCGGCACCGCCGGCCGGAGCCGAATCGGACGCGGAGTTACCGCACGCCAAGGAGACGGAACCGAAGCACACACAAAAAACCAAGCGCGAGTGACGCATACATGCACCTCGAACCCTCGTGCATCCGCGCGCATGAAAGCGATCACGCTTACACCTTTGGTAGCAGTGTCGGTTTGTGTACGAACCTCGGTGAAGCACTTGGAGTCGGGGGATGACCGAGTGACTTCCTTTGCGTTTTGGCCGGTGCGCGGAACTTTTGTCCTCCGCAGTGTACGATCCTGGGATGAGGATGGCTCGGCTTCGCTACGCACCGTGGGCTTGGCTGGCGCTCACGGGGTGCGCCGCTGGAACCCCCGCGCGAGGCAGCACGTCGGTTCCCGAACAAGCAGCGAGCGCGGCGCCCAGCGCGAGCGTGGCGCCGACTAGCGCGCCAGCCAAGCCCGCTCCCCGCCCTTGCGGCGCGCTCGATTGCCTCGCGTTTCCCACGCCCGGGGCCGCGTTCGAATACGTGCTGCAGAGCGCGCCGCGCGTGCTCGCGGTCGGCGAAGCACACGCGCAGGAAGGCACCGCGGGCATTCGCTCCAGCACGCGGCGCTTCGCCGAGCAGCTGCTGCCGCTACTGGCCGGCAGGTCCAAGCACATCGTGATTGAGCTGCTGCTTGCCAATTGCAAACAAGCGACCGTCTCTGGTGTCGCCAAACAGCAAGCACCGGTCACCGAGCACCAAGCCAAGGGCAACCAGAACGAATTTCTAACGCTCGGCAAGGTCGCCCAAGGGCTCGGCATCGAGCCGCAAGCGTTGTCGCCGGATTGCGCCGAGTACGAGTCAGTGATCGCCGCGGGCGACGACGGCGTGGAGCGTTTGCTCGGCTTGGTTGCCGAGACGACGACCCGGCAGGTCGAAGCTCTGCTCGCGAAACCCGAAACTGACAGCGAGATCGTGCTCACCTACGGCGGCGCGCTGCACAACGACCTCTATCCGCAGCCTGGGCAGGAGGCGTGGTCTTTTGGACCGAAGCTCGCGGTCGACAGCGGAGGGCGCTTCGTAGAGTTGGATTTGATCGTGCCGGAGCTCGTGAAGGACAGCGATGCCTGGCGCAAAATGCCCTGGTTTCAGGCTTTCGATCGCGACCATCTGACCGACGAGGCGCTTTTGTATCGCCCCGCCCCAAACTCCTTCGCGTTGATCTTCCCGAAGACCGGCGCACCGGCAGTGCAAGGGCTGTAAGATACGGAGCTGTTCCATGCTGCGGCTCGACAACCCGATTCAAAACTACGCTTGGGGCTCGCACACCGCGATCGCCAACTTGCTCGGCAAGCCGTCGCCGTCCGCGGAGCCGCAGGCGGAGCTGTGGCTCGGCGCGCACCCCAAAGCGCCATCCTTGGTGTTGCCCAGCCACGAGCCGCTGTCCGCGTTGATCGAGCGCGAGCCGAAGCGCATGCTGGGCGGCGCGCTCCAGGCGCGCTTCGGCGCGCGGCTACCGTTCTTGCTCAAGGTGTTGGCGGCGGAAACACCGCTCTCCCTGCAAGCCCACCCAACGCTCGAGCAAGCGCGCGCCGGCTTCGACGCGGAAGAAGCTCGCGGCGTGCCCATCGACGCACCGAACCGCAACTACAAGGACCGCAGCCACAAGCCCGAGCTCCTGTGCGCCCTGACTCCGTTCTCGGCATTGTGCGGCTTTCGCGCAATACCGACCACGCTACAGCTGTTTCGCACATTGCGCGCGCCGCACGTCAGCTACCTGATCGACGGGCTCGAGCAGCTGCCAACGGAGGCCGGGCTCTCTCAGCTATTTTCGACGCTGCTCGGCTTGTCCGCCGAGCGCCGTGCGGAGTTGGCCCAAGAGACCCTCGACCGGTGCACCGAGCTAGCCGCGGTCGAAGGCCCTTTCCAACACGAGTTTTCCTGGGCGGTGCGCATCGGCGTGCTCTACCCCGGAGACATCGGCATCGTCAGTGCTCTACTCTTGAATTTGGTGCAGCTCTCGCCGGGCGAGGCCATCTATCTGCCCGCCGGAAACCTGCACGCTTACCTGAGCGGCGTCGGCATGGAGATCATGGCCAACTCGGACAACGTGCTGCGCGGCGGGCTGACGCCC
>Ga0210392_10001806_pt1 | contig 11116 bp, 7 predicted proteins | sample IncBWC30OmetaG_FD_161057 | JGI IMG/M metagenome (GOLD analysis project Ga0210392, IMG submission 161057) | Forest soil microbial communities from Barre Woods Harvard Forest LTER site, Petersham, Massachusetts, United States - Inc-BW-C-30-O ...
GGCCAATCTGAAGAAGGCAGGCTACGAGAACAACCCGCTCGAAGACGGGTCGCTCACCGGTTTCAATTTGGTCAACATCGACATCACCAAGCTCACGGTGTCGGCAGTGAAGGACCTCGGCCTCTCGAACAAGGAGGCCCACCGCTGCAAGAATTTTTGGACCTTGGGGCTGATGTTTTGGCTGTACGGGCGCCCGCTCGAGCCAACCGTGAAGTGGATCCAAGGTAAGTTCAAGAAGCGCGACGACTTGGTGCAAGCCAACATCGCCGCACTCAAAGCCGGCCATGCTTACGGCGAAACCGCTGAGATCTCGCACAACCGCTACGAGGTGCCGGCCGCACCGGTTTCGGCTGGTACGTACCGCAACATCGGCGGAAACACCGCGACCGCGTGGGGATTGCTCGCCGCGACGCAGCTCTCGGGGCTGAACATGGTGCTCGGCGCTTACCCGATCACGCCCGCGAGCGATGTCTTGCACGAGCTCAGCAAGTACAAGCATTTCGGCGTGACCACGGTGCAAGCCGAAGACGAGATCGCAGCGGTGTGCGCGGCGATCGGCGCCTCGTACGCAGGCAGTCTCGGAGTCACGACCACGAGCGGCCCCGGCCTCGCGCTCAAGATGGAGGGCATCGGCTTGGCGATGGCCACCGAGCTACCGCTGGTGATCGTCGACATTCAGCGCGGTGGGCCGAGCACTGGCCTGCCCACCAAGACCGAACAAGCGGATCTACTGCAAGCTATCTACGGCCGAAACAGCGAGTCGCCGGTGTGCGTGATCGCCGCTTCGTCGCCGGGCAATTGTTTCTACATGGCCATCGAGGCCGCACGGCTGGCGCTGAAATACATGACACCGGTGATCTTGCTCACCGATGGCTATCTCGCCAACGGCACCGAGCCCTGGAAAATCCCGAAGCTTAGTGACCTGCCGCGCTTCGAGGTGAAGTTCCGCACTGACCCAGAGGGCTTTCACCCGTTCTTGCGTGATCCCGCAACGCTCGCGCGCAACTGGGCCATCCCCGGGACCCCCGGGCTCACGCACCGCATTGGTGGGCTCGAGAAAGACTTCAAGTCGGGGCACATTTCGTACGACGCGGCCAATCACGAGCTCATGTGCCAGACGCGCGCCGCCAAGATCGCCGGCATCGCGAATGACGTACCGGAGCAGAAGATCGACGTCGGCGACGAGAGCGGCAAGCTGCTCGTGCTCGGCTGGGGCTCCACCTACGGCTCGATCCGCGAGGCCGTGCAGCGTTGCCGCGCACGCGGGCTGTCCGTTTCGCACGCGCACGTGCACTACCTGAATCCGCTGCCGCGCAACCTGGGAGAGCTGCTCAAGCGCTTCGATCGCGTGCTCGTGCCCGAGCTGAACCTGGGTCAGCTCGTCAAGCTAGTTCGCAGCCAGTACCTAGTGCCCGCAGAGAGCTTTCCGAAGGTCCAGGGTCACCCGTTCAAGATCAGCGAGATCGAAGAGCGCATCCGCCAGATGATGGAGAGCTGAGACGAACATGTCGAACATCGTCGAGCCGACGCGGCTAACCAAAAAAGATTTCGAGACCGACCAGGACGTGCGCTGGTGTCCGGGCTGCGGGGACTATTCGATCCTAGCCAACGTGCAGAAGATCATGCCCGAGCTCGGCCTGCCGCTGGAGCAGATAGTCTGGGTGAGCGGCATCGGCTGCAGCAGCCGCTTCCCGTACTACATGAATACGTACGGGTTTCACACGATCCACGGGCGCGCGCCGGCGTTCGCCACGGGCATCAAAATCGCCAATCCAAAGCTCAGCGTCTGGCTTGCGACCGGCGACGGGGACGGCCTGAGCATCGGCGGCAACCATCTGATGCACTGCCTGCGCCGCAATCTGGACATCAAGATCCTGCTCTTCAACAACCGCATCTACGGCCTGACCAAAGGTCAATACTCGCCGACCAGCGAGGTCGGGAAGATCACCAAGAGCACACCCGTGGGGTCTGCCGATCAGCCGATCGATCCCGCGTGCGTCGCGCTGGGCGTGAACGGCAGCTTCGTGGCGCGCTCGGTGGACGTCGAGGCGCAACACCTCGGCGACGTGTTGCGGCGCGCGGGTCAGCACAGCGGTACCGCGTTCATCGAAATCTACCAAAACTGCAACGTGTTCAACGACGGCGCGTTCGATTCATTCACGGAGAAGAGCCACAAGGCGGACCGGCAGATCCGCGTCGAGCACGGCAAACCGCTGATCTTCGGCGCGAATCGGGACAAGGGCATCCGCTTGAACACGCGCACGCTACACCTGGAGGTCGTGAGCTTGGTGCCGAGCGCCGAGAACAGCGTCACCGAGGCCGACCTGGTCGTTCACGACGAAACCAACCCGACTCTCGCTTATATGCTGGCTCATATGTCCTACCCGGAATTCCCGGTGGCTCTGGGCGTCTTATTCGCCCATATCCGGCCCACCTACGACGCCGCTCTTACCGAGCAGCGGGTCGCCGCCGAGCTCAAATCCGGCCGCGGGGACATGGACAAGCTGCTAAATAGCGGCGACACATGGACCATACCGGGGGATTCTCCCCCGCACCCGCTGAAGTGATACGCTTCGTGATGCCCGAAGGGGCGAATTCAACGGGCCCACCCCCGAGTTTGGGGCCCCGGTTCCAAACGAACTCTTTTCGTTAGGACAGGCCAGAAAACCTCTGCTAAAGAGCGCCACCATCATGGGAAGCCCGCAAGATCCTCGCACCGCCCGCCGCAAGCGTGAACGCCGCGCCAAGAAAAACGCCGAATGGGAGCTGAAGCGCGCCCGCGAAAACGCCGAAGCCGCCAAGCCCAAGACGCCGGCGAAGACCGCAACTTGATTAAAACGACCGTATTTACGGTCGACGACTGTTTCAGGGCACCCTCCCCTGAGGTGCTCTGAATCCGAGCTCTCCGTTCAGGGACGCCGCTCTCGGGTCTGAGCCTGGACCCTGCTCCGCCAAGGGCCGCTCCCTGGCCGGAATCCTGCCTCCCCCTCGACATTTGAGGCGAGCGTGCTCAGATTCTCCCGGATACTTCATGCCGCCTAACGAGCGAGTGAATCCGGAGCGCGATGACGGCCTCGCCATCGCGGAACGGCCTAAGACCAAGAAGCCGCGTAAGTACGTGGTCGTGTTTCACAACGACGACTACACGACGATGGAGTTCGTGGTGCACGTCCTGATGAAGTTCTTTCATCTCGACGAGACGGCCGCCACGAGCGTGATGTTGAATATCCATCGCAAGGGCTACGGCGTCGCGGGGATCTTCAGCCGCGACATCGCCGAAACCAAGGCGTCTCTGGTCATGGACTACGCCAAAGAGCACGGTCACCCGCTCAAATGCACTGCAGAGCCGGAAGGCTTCGGAGGGTCGGACGAGTGAAAGTCAGCGCTGAAGTCGAAGCCGCCTGCGCGTTCGCGCAAAGCGAAGCCATCCGCCGTCGTCACGACGTCATGACCGTGGAGCACCTGCTTTACGGGTTACTTCAAGATCCGGCCACCGCTCGCGTCGCTAAGATGGCAGGCGGGGACGTAGACAAGCTCAAACGCGCTCTAGACCGCTTCCTCGACGAGGAAGTGAGCCGTGTACCCGAGGCAGAGGATATCGACCTGAGCGCGTCGCGCGGCTTTCAGCGTGTGCTGAGCCGTGCCGCGATCAACGTCCAAAATAGCGGCAAAGAAGAGCTGAAGGGGCACAACGTCCTGATCGCGATCTTCAGCGAGCTCGATTCGGCGGCTGTTGCAGCGCTCACCGAATCCGGTCTCAGCCGCTATGATCTGGTGAACTTCGTGTCTCACGGCGTGAGCAAAGACGGCGACGACGAAGACGCGCTCACCTCCGGCGAACGCGCCAACGGCGACACTGACGAAGACAGCGAGGCGGCGCCGCCCGCAGACGCGCTAGCCAAATTCGCGATTAACCTGAACGAGCAGGCCAAGGCCGGCAACATCGAGCCGCTCGTCGGTCGCGAGAAGGAGCTGCGCCGAGCAATTCAGGTCTTGTGCCGCCGGCGCAAGAACAACCCGATGTTCGTGGGCGACGCTGGCGTCGGCAAGACCGCGATCGTCGAAGGCCTGGCCGCGAAGATCGTCGCCAAGGACATCCCGGCCCCGCTTTCGGACGTAGTGATCTACTCGCTAGACATGGGCGCGCTGGTCGCCGGCACGCGCTTCCGCGGTGACTTCGAGAACCGTGTCAAAGCCGTGCTCAAGCAAATCGAGGCGTTGCCCCACGCAGTGCTGTTCGTGGACGAGATCCACACCATGGTCGGCGCAGGAGCCGCCAGCGGCGGAACGCTGGATGCCGCCAATCTGCTCAAACCCGCCTTGGCGAACGGCAAGTTGCGCTGCATCGGCGCGACCACGTTCGAGGAGTACCGCTCACATTTCGAGAAGGATCGCGCGCTCGCGCGCCGTTTCCAGAAGATCGACGTGCTCGAGCCGAGCCTGAGCGAAACCATCCAAATCTTGCAGGGTCTGAAGCCGCGCTACGAAGAGTTCCACGGTGTCGCGTACACCGACCCGGCGATCGAAGCTGCGGCCACGCTCGCGGATCGCCACCTGCGCGACAAGAAGATGCCCGACAAGGCCATCGATTTGATGGACGAAGCCGGCGCCGACGCCAAGCTCGAAGCGCCGCCGAACGCCGAGTCGATCGTCGTCGACGTCGAACGAATCGAGGCAGTCTTGTCGCGCATGGCGCAGATCCCGCCGCGCCAGGTCACTGCCGACGCCAAGTCCGCGCTCAAAACCCTGGAAGCGGATCTGCAGAAGGCCGTGTTCGGGCAAGACCGCGCGCTCGCGGAGCTGGCATCGGCGATCAAACTATCGCGAGCCGGTCTCCGCCCGAAAGAGAAACCCATCGGCTCCTACTTGTTTACCGGCCCAACGGGCGTCGGCAAGACCGAGGCCGCGCGCCAACTCGCGAAGACGCTCGGCATCGAGCTGATCCGCTTCGACATGAGCGAGTACATGGAGCGCCACACCGTATCGCGGTTGATCGGCGCGCCGCCTGGTTACGTCGGCTACGACCGCGGAGGCCTGCTCACCGAGGCCGTGGCCAAGACCCCGCATGCAGTGCTGCTACTCGACGAGATCGAGAAAGCACACCCCGACGTCTTCAACGTGCTCTTGCAGGTGATGGACCACGGCACGCTGACCGACAACAACGGCAAGCAGGGTGATTTCCGGCATGTCGTGCTGATCATGACCAGCAACGTCGGCGCGCAAGACTTGGCCCGCGGCATGGTCGGCTTCGGCAATCGCGACACTCAAGGCACGGACTCACTCGCCCTGCGCAACACCTTCAGCCCCGAATTCCGCAATCGGCTCGACGCGCGCATCGCGTTCGACCCACTGTCGCCCGCGGTGATGAGCCGCGTCGTGGACAAGTTCATCCGCGAGCTCGGTGACCAGCTGGCCGATCGCGATGTCACGATCGAGCTGGCCGAGTCGGCGCGCGTGTACCTGGCCGAAAAAGGCTATGACAAATCGAACGGCGCTCGCCCGCTCGCCCGCTTGATTCAAGACGAGATCAAGAAGCCGCTCGGTGATGAGCTGCTCTTCGGCCAGCTCGAGCACGGCGGACACGTGATCGTGCGCGCAGAAAGCGGCGCCATCACCTTCGACCTGCGCGGCGTGGACGCGCAAGGCGTGCCTCACCCGCGGCTCTTGAACTAGCCCCCCGACTTCAGCGGTCTTTTGGACTTCTTCATCGATCGCGGCGGCACGTTCACGGACTGCCTCGCGCTCGATGATCAGGGCTCGCTGCGGGTGGCCAAGGTGCTGTCCTCCGATCGCGCGCCACTCGAAGGTATCCGAGCGCTGTTGGGACTCGGCCCCGAAGATGCGATTCCAGCGTGCAACGTACGAATGGGCACGACGCTCGCCACCAACGCGCTCTTGGAACGCACAGGGCGGCGCTTTGCGCTGCTGATCACGCGCGGCTTCCGAGATTTGCTCGAGATAGGCACACAAGCGCGACCGGACCTGTTTGCGCTCTCGATTCAGAAGCCGAGCCTGCTGTACGACGCGGTGTTGGAAGTAGACGCTCGCGCGGATCGCGAGGGCACGCCGCTGGTACGCCCCGAACGCGCGCCACTGCTCGAACAGCTCGTGGCCTTGCGCAGCGAAGGCTTCGATAGCATTGCGGTCGTCGTACTGGGCGATCACCGCGCGGGCACGCTCGAGCTCGAGATCGCCGAAATCGCACGCGAGGCGGGCATCTCCGAGATCGCGCTGTCGCACCAGTTGGCACCGCGCATCGGAATGTTGACGCGCGGCGACACGGCAAGCGTCGACGCATACCTGACGCCGCGACTCAGGCGCTACGTGCAAGCGCTGCAAGCAGAGCTCCCAGGCAGCACGCTGACGCTGATGCAGTCCAGTGGCGGGCTGTGCGACGCAGCGCACTTCCGCGGACCGAACGCGCTGCTGTCTGGACCCGCCGGCGGCAGCGTCGCCCTCGCGCACATCGCTAAAACGCTGAAATTACCGCAGGTTCTCGGCTTCGACATGGGCGGTACGTCAACCGATGTGTCTCGTTATGCGGGCTCGTTCGAGCGCTGCTACGAGCACGAGATAGGCGGCGTCCGCGTAGTCGCGCCGATGTTGGCCGTTCATACCGTCGCTGCTGGCGGGGGCTCGATTTGTCGGCTCACAGATGGACGCCTGACCGTCGGTCCCAACAGCGCCGGCTCCGATCCTGGTCCGCTTTGCTACGGTAAGGCGAGCGCAACCGCGCTCACCGTGAGCGACGTGAACCTCGCGCTCGGTCGCCTGATCCCGCACCGGTTCCCGCTTCGCCTCCACGCCGAGCCGGTGAACCGGGCTCTCGAGTCGATCGCAAGCGACCTGCGCAACGCGGGCCATCTCACGACACCGGACAGCGTAGCCGAGGGCTTCTTCGAGATTGCAAATCGCAATATGGCAGAAGCGCTGCGCAAGGTGTCGGTGGCGCGCGGTTTCGACGTCCGTGAGCACGCGTTGGTGGTGTTTGGGGGCGCCGGCGGTCAGCATGCGTGTGCGCTCGCTCGGTTGCTCGAGATGCCCGAGGTCATTTTCCATCCTCTGGCCGGCGTGCTCTCGGCCTACGGCATCGGCCTGGCTGATGTGAGCCATCACGCAGCTCGAGATGCCGGCTCACGAGCGCTAACCGATGACTTGCTGGCAGCGCTCGAGCCCGCCTTCCAGGCCCTGGAAGCCGAAGCTCGCGCGGCAGTTGCCGAGCAGGGCGGAGGAGGCCAAACAGAATGCGTGCGGCGCGTGGCTCTGCGCTATTCGGGCAGCGAGACGACGCTCACCTTGCCGCTGTGCAGCGCTCCCGAGCTCGCGCGTCGCTTTCATGCGGAGCACGCCCAAGGCTTTGGCCACAACCGTCCCGACGCGACGCTCGAGCTGACCACTCTGCGCGTCGAAGCGCGCGCTCTCTCACCGATCAAGACCGTCGCGCTGCCAAAGCTCGCCGGAGGCGCCGTCGCCTCACCCAAGCGGTTCGGTACGCTCTGGCATCGCGGCACGCGTTACGACAAGGTGCCGATCTACGATCGCGAGGCGTTGACCGAGTCCTCGCGCATTCGCGGCCCGGCGCTGATCGCCGAGGCCGTTGCGACCATCGTGCTCGACCCAGATTTCGAGCTCGAGTGCCGCGCCGACGGCATTCTGGTGGCTCGAGCGCAGGGGCACGCAGTGGTGGAACGAACGGATTCAGCGAGCGCCGACGCCAGTCGAGCACCCGACCCCGTGATGCTGGAAGTGATGAGCAACGCGTTCATGTCCATCGCCGAGCAAATGGGGCACACGCTGCAGCGCACCGCGCAGAGCACGAACATCCGTGAACGGCTGGATTTTTCGTGTGCAATTTTCGATCGCAAGGGAGATTTAGTGGCCAACGCGCCGCACATTCCGGTGCACCTGGGCGCGATGAGCGAGTCGGTGCGCGCGGTGGTCGACGCTCATCCCGAGCTCTTACCCGGCGATGTATTCGTAACCAACGACCCTGCGTTCGGCGGTTCGCACCTGCCCGACCTAACCGTCGTGCTGCCAGTGCACGACGCGAGCGGCACGCTGCGGTTTTTCAGCGCGACGCGCGGCCATCATTCTGACGTCGGCGGCATCACCCCGGGTTCGATGCCCGCGTTCTCGAGCAGCCTCGCCGAAGAAGGCTGCGTATTCAGCGCGCTCCGCGTCGCGCGTTCCGGCACGCTGGATCGCGGATTGATCTTGCAGACCTTGGCGACCGGCCCGTTCCCTGCTCGACGACCGCTGGAGAATCTGGCCGATCTGGAAGCTCAAATCGCGGCGGCGCATACCGGAGCCCGGCTCTTGCACGAGCTCGTGCGCGAGCATGGGTTGGCACGCGTCGAGCGCTACATGCAAGCCGTGCAAGACCTCGCCGCAGACAGCGTGGCCCGCGCGATCGGCGAGCTGACCTGTGGCAGTCACAGCTTCCGGGACCAGCTAGACGACGGCGCGCAAATCGCCGTGACGGCAAACATCGCTGGCGGACGACTCGAGCTCGACTTCAGCGCCTCCGATCCGGAATCGCGCGGTAACCTCAACGCACCGCGCGCGGTGACCCTGGCCGCGGTGCTGTACGTCTTGCGAACGCTGGTTGGCCATGCGATCCCCCTGAACAGCGGCTGCTTGCGTCACGTCACGGTGCGAATCCCGGAGCACAACCTCTTGAATCCGGGACCTGGCAAGGCCGTAGCCGGCGGCAACGTCGAGACCTCGCAGCGCGTGGTCGACGTGTTACTCGGCGCGCTCGGTCGCGCCGCAGCCAGCCAAGGCACGATGAACAACGTCAGCTTCGGTCAACATGACTTCGGCTACTACGAGACCATTGCCGGAGGAGCCGGCGCAGGTCCGACATTCAACGGTGCGAGCGCCGTGCACACGCACATGACTAATACTCGTATCACCGACCCCGAGGTGATCGAGCAGCGCTTCCCGGTGCGGATCTGCGAATTCTCGGTGCGGCGCGGCTCCGGCGGTCCCGGACAGTTCCACGGTGGAGACGGCGTCTGCCGCGAGTACGAGTTTCTCGAGCCCCTGACCGTATCGCTGCTCAGCGAGCGGCGTGAGTCTGCGCCCTTCGGTCTTGCTGGCGGTCAGCCGGGCACGCTCGGACGCAACTCGCACAACGGTCGCGAAGTGCCGGGACACGCCGCCTTCGACGTCGCGGCCGGCGATCGATTGCGCATCGAAACGCCAGGCGGCGGTGGCTATGGCGTCGGAGTAGCTGCTTCTTTAGAGAGCGCGTCGCGCACCGAGAGCGCGAGCGCGCAGCTGTTGGTCTGACGCTGCTCGGCCGCCAGAGTCTCCGGGTTTTGCACGACGCGGTCACCCACTGGCACGAACTGCCCATTGGCGTCGGCTTTGAGCCGCAGCAGCGGGCTCTGCGTCTTCAGATCCCAAATCCCAATTCGCGCCGCGTGCGGCTCGCGCTGAACGCGTTCGTCGTTGGTTTCGCCCGCGTCCGGCGCCTCGGGGGGCACGCCACCGGCCGGATCCTCGTCGAGCACCAAGGTGAAGTAGCGCGAGCGCGACAGGAGCTCGATGGCGACGGGCACGTCGCGCTTGGCGACACTGTCCAAATCCCGGTCGTAGGCGTTCAGGCCTAGCTCGGTGTCTGCTTCGTGGACCTCGTCCGTCCAGTCGCTGGAGAGCACGCGCAACGCGCGATACGCGAGGCGCATGTTGTACGGCCGCGGTGGCTCGGAGCAGGCGCTCCACTCGTTGCACAGCAGGCCCGAAACGCAGTCCGCGGTGACGCGACACGCTGGCCCTTTGGTCGGGTCCGGCGCGCCGACGCGCACGAACAGACATGAGGTGAAGCCGTCATGCAGGGAGCTGCGCGCGGCGCTTCGGATCGCTTTCACCGAGCTGGTGTTGGACATCCGCAATCGGAAGTACACGCCTGGGCTGGTGCTGATCTTCTCGAGAGACGCGCTCGGGTCGACGAAATCCCCCGGCCAGCCCGCGGCGAGCTCGCGAACCCAACCCTCGACCTGCTCGCGGAAAGGTACGATCTTCGGGCCCAACGTGAGCGCAATCGCGCGCTGCTTGGCCATGACTTGACTGCGGCGCGTTTCGATCTGCCCTTGCGAGATGCGCCAGTAAACGACGCTGAACGCACCCAGCGCGACCGCCGTCCAGAGCCAGAACTGTGGCGGGATCGACGCCATCCGCACTCGGCCCAGGGCAATCGCACGACGACGCTCAGCCCGCGCCTCGTTTAGCGAGGGAAGGCCGGAGTCAGTGACTGCTTTGCGCTTCGACAGGGCCACGGCGGTTCGAGCCTACCAGTAGAGAGAAAACGACGAAGGGAGCCACTCCACTTCGGAGCTGCTCCCTTCGCATCGATCAGCGCTGGCGCCGACCGCTCGTTGTTACTTGCCTAGGCGTCCGACCATGAAGCTAACGTTCGGGTAACCCGCGAACGCCGCAGTCTGGAACACGCTCTTCACGACCAAGGCCTGGACTTTGCGGTCGACCTGCAGCACGACCACGCCCGGGAACTCCTTGCCCGGGTTGATCTGCTTCCAAAGCTCACGCTTGTTCTTGAGCACGTTGAACAGCTCGTCCACGCGCTGCAGACGATTGGCTTCTTCGATGGCGCGCGTGTTACCCGCGGGCGCCCCATCCACCAAGATCTGGGTGCCGGTGATGGCGACCATCGGCGCTTCAGTCATGTCCATCACGTTTTCCGCGTTGGGCAGCTTGACGTTCTTGTCCACGGGTAGCTCGCCGGAGGCGGAGAAGCTCGCGAGCAAGAAGCACACGATGCACAGCAGGAAGTCGATGAACGGAATCAGCGGCACGTCGTGGTTCGTCGAACGCTGCCCGCCGCCCGCTACCTTCTTGCGCACGAAGGACAGCGGGATCGAGTGCATGAGGCGCCGGCCCGGAACCGAGATCGGCTGATGAAAACGGCTGAGAGGCTTTTCGGACGACATTCAGTTCACCGCGAAGGTCACGTTGAAGGACGGCACTTTTTCGCTCTTGCCCGCGAAGTCGAAGTCGCGCTTCGGCGAGTAGATCGCGTCGATTACCGCGATCACGTCGGAGAACGGCGTGGTGTTGTCCGTGTGGAGGATCGCCAAGTCGAATTTCTTATCCG
>Ga0210392_10001809_pt1 | contig 11104 bp, 10 predicted proteins | sample IncBWC30OmetaG_FD_161057 | JGI IMG/M metagenome (GOLD analysis project Ga0210392, IMG submission 161057) | Forest soil microbial communities from Barre Woods Harvard Forest LTER site, Petersham, Massachusetts, United States - Inc-BW-C-30-O ...
CCTTCTTCTGTACGGTCACCTCGGGATTGTCGGACGTATCCTCGATCGCGCCGGCCGCCTCGTCGTCGAGCTCCGCATCCTTCCTGCGTCGCAGCGCCGAAAGCGCCTTGAACCGCGTGATCGCCAACAGCCAGGTTGAAACGGCAGACCGGCCTTCGAATTTCCCGGCCTGACGCCACACATCCAGGAAGACCTCGCTTATGAGGTCTTCGGCGACCTGTTCATTCCGCACCAACCGCAACCCGAACCGAAACACCCTGACATGATGCCGCCCATACAGCACCTGCATGGCTAGTCGGTCGCCTTGGGCGATCCGACCGATCAGGACGTCGTCGGAAGCCGCCTGTGTCGCACTCAATGGCTATCTCGCAAGGTTGGTCGAATTAGACTGAGGGGTGGTTCGATCAGAAAGGCAATATTCTTCGACTTAAAGCAATAATCTGCCTGAAACTGTGAACCTGCCCACAGAAGAGCCCTAACTACCATTTAACACGATGTCGCGACGGTATCCGAGTACATTAAGACGGGCACAATTGGCACGCCGCTTTTCCTTTCGGCTTCCCCCGGTCCCTACGGATGGCAGTCGCGGCTGGCGCGCGTCAGACGGCCGATTTCTTCGCGCAAACAAGGGCAAACAGCCTTTTGACGTCCCGGGATTTTGGCCCGAAAGATACCAAACCTAAAGGCTTTGCCTCGTACATTTCGCCGATTGCTTTGACCATGGCGAATTTATGGGTATCGCTGCGTCGCCTCTTTTGAATCCGACGGCGGATACGTCGCAAGGTGTCAGTCGCAAACTGACGGCCGAGGCGTTGTCGCGCCGCGCGCGACAGCGCCGGCAGATTCAGGGAATGATCGGTGTCAGCTATGTCGTCGATGCAGCGATCCTGCTCGTCTATGCTCACGCCGGCACCACGTCGACCGCCATCGGTCCGGCATTTGCCGTCTGCGGTCTGATCTCAATCACCGGATATATCTTGCTCTCCGAATCCAGATTCACCGAACGTTTCAAGGATCATTATCTCGTAGTTCCACAATCAATCATCAGCATGATCATCATGCTGGTTTTCGCATATGTCGCGCCGGAAGTCGGCGTGATGTTCTTGTGCACGCTGTTCGTCGTATTCGCCTTCAGTTCGTTGCGTTCGACGCCGTGGCAAACCACGGTAGTCTGGACCACCATGGCATTGGGGCTGGCCGGATTGTTCCTGTTGACGGACAGGCCGATCTCGCTGCCGCACGAAACCTATCTGGAACGCTTCGCGACAATGACGGTGTTCATCCTGACCATCGGGCGTTGCATGTTCATCGGCATATTCTCCAGCGCCATGCGCGAATCGCTCTACAAGAGCGGCCTCGCGCTGAAGGAAGCCAATAAGCGCATCGAGGAACTCGCCGAACTCGATGATCTCACCGGCTCGTTCAATCGCCGTTGCATCATGCGCTTCCTGGACGACGAGATCGAACGGGCCCATCGGGCCAATACCCCTTGCTCGGTCTCGTTGATCGATCTCGATTGGTTCAAGCGCATCAACGACACCTACGGCCATCCAACCGGCGACGAAGTGCTCAGGACATTCGCCATCACCGTCTTCGCCAATATCCGCGGGGTCGACCGGTTTGGCCGCTATGGCGGCGAGGAATTCCTGCTCTTGCTCCCCGATACACCCCACGACGTTGCGGTGCGTCTGCTCAACCGGTTGCGGGCGATCATTGCCGAACTCGACTGGAGTGCGTTTTCGCCCGGCATGCAGGTGACCATGTCGGCGGGCATCGTCACGCTCAAGGCAGGCGAAACGGCGGACGCTCTTCTCGCACGCGCGGACGGAGCGCTCTACAAGGCCAAAGCGGAGGGACGCAACCGCATCGTCAGTGCCTGATCCGATCATTCATTTCCCGCGGAGGAACAAACCGTCGGGACCCATAAGACAGCTACTCCAGGATAGAGTCATGAGTTCGAAACCGCTGCCTACCTCCGAAAGCCTGCTCGACGAATTGCAGGCAACCCTGGCGCACGGGACCGTTGCCCGCCGGGTCGAGACCCTGCGCCGGGTCACCGACCTCTTCATCAGCGGCGCCGTCGAATTCGCCGACGATCAGATCGCCCTGTTTGACGACGTATTCCAGTGCCTGATCCATCACATCGAAACCTCCGCCAAGGCGCTGTTGTCCAATCGTCTGGCCCCTGTCGATCGCGCGCCGCCGCTGACGGTTCGTGCGCTGGCGTTCGATGATCTGATCGAGGTTGCGGCTCCCGTTTTGTCCATGTCGGAACGCCTGGACGACGAGGCATTGATCGAGACCGCGCGCCACAAGAGCCAGGCGCACTTGATGGCGATCTCGACCCGCAAGGTCCTCAGCGGCGCGGTCACCGACGTATTGGTGCAGCGGGGCAACGACGAAGTCGTTCAAAGCACGGTCAGCAATCCCGGAGCTGAATTCTCCGAGGGCGGCTTCACCCGGCTGGTCAGCCGCGCGGAAGGCAACGCCGATCTTGCAACCTGCGTCGGCCTGCGTCCGAACATTCCGAGGCACCTGTACCTGAAACTGCTCGCCAAGGCTTCGGCGATGGTGCGGGCGAAGCTGGAAGCCGCCAACCAACCGATCGTCCAGGAAGTATCCGAGGCGGTACGGGAAGCGACACGGCGGGCGCGTTCGGCGCCATCGGCCATTACCCAGGAGACAGCGATCGCTCACGCGCTCGTCAAATCGCTCTACGAAGACGGCAGGTTGGACGAATATCAAGTGGCGGCATTTGCCGAAGCCGGAAAATTCGACGAAGCCAATGCTGCGATCGCCGCGCTCGCCAATGTGTCGGTGTTGATTGCCGAGAACATGATGGTGGAAACCCGCGCCGAGGGCGTCATGATCCTGGCGAAGATTTCCGGCATGTCGTGGTCGACGGTCAAGTCGATCATCAGGATGCGCGACGAACTCGCTGGCAAGGAGTTGTCGGATCTCGAGAGCTGCAAGGCTACCTATGAGCGGCTTCGTCCCTCGACCGCGCAGCAGGTGCTCCGCTTCCACCGCATGCAGCAGACCGCAACGCCACCTGCGGCTTGAGGTCGGATTTCACATCAAGCCTTCGCACCGGCGCATCCGAGCCTTCGGATGCCGCCGGCCGCCGCGCTAAAACCTCAGCACTCTCGCGCCGATAAGCGCGCCGGCCGCCGTCACGACAGCGGTCGCGATCGGATACCAGGTCGCCACAAAGAGCGGCGAGTCGTCGGTGCAGTGCGAGGCGTACAAGGTCGCGGCCAACCCGGCCGAGATCAGCCCTGCCAATGCACCGGCAAGCGCGGGCCGCGCCGGTGCACCGTGACGGAGCCCGACCAGAGCACCCGCCAGAAGCGGCAACGACAACAACGGAATCGCGGTCATGCAAACCCGCGAATTGTTCCCGATCAGCCGCGTCATCATCGGCAGCCGCTGCGGCATCATCATCTCGCCAGCGATTCCGGCGGCAACAATTCCGGCAGGGATCAACAGCAGCCAGCCCCAGCCCTTGAACGACGCCTCGGGCCGGGAAAGATGCAGGCCGACCACGATGGCCGAAATCGCCAGCGCCAGCGTGATCACGAATTTCAGGTCGAAGAACGGATTATGCATCGCCGTCATGACGTCCGGCCGAACGCCGAGCGCCATCGCGAACCCGACGAGCGAAACCGGCGCTGTGGCCAACAACGCAAGCGCCAGCACAAATCCGACCGGGTGGGCGCGGTGCGGATTGTCGGCGGCAAGCGTTCGAATGAGCTGTTCGGTTTCCATCCTTAGTCCTCCCGCAACTTGGCGGTGAGGCTTGCGAGGGCGCGATGCAACGCCACCCGTACTGCCCCTTCGCTCATCGCGAACTTCGCGGCCGTGTCCTTGATCGAGGCGCTTTCCACCGATATCGACTGCAAAACCTCGCGCTGGCGTTGAGGCAAGGTCTGCAACAGACTTGCGATCTCGTTTGCGGATACGGTCTCGGCGGCAGGTTCGTCAGCAATGGTCTCGGCAAAATCGTCGACATTGACAAAAATCCGCCGGCCACGGCGCCGCAACGCATCGATCAGCTTGTTGCGGGCGATCGCAAACAGCCAGGGCGCGAACGGTGCGTTCGCGTCCCAGGTATGCCGCTTCAGATGCACCGCCAACAAAATGTCCTGCACGACATCCTCGGATTGATCGACCGGCTGGCCAGCCCGCGCCAGCCCACGGCGAGCCCCGGCCCTCAAGACCGGCGTGACCGCCTTGAGCAGACGATGATACGCGGCACTGTCGCCTGAAATGGCCAGCCGCATCAGGCCAGTCCACTCGTCCTCACTTTCGCGCACGCGCGCTCCCACACGTCATTTCGGTCGGTTTTTCAATTTGTTACATCCCGAAGCGCCAATCACGAGTTCGTGATATGCAATCCCCGGCGCCGGCCAGGAGTAGCCTCGCTGCGATCGGCGCCATCACGCTCATAACACCGATCGGTCCCCCTGGCACGGGCCTGATGAATCACGGCTAATTCAGCTGAAGGCGCCGATTTTGCGAACCGCCGGCTGCCGCGTTTTTGTCCAGACTTGTCAGAAGATTCCCCTTTTCTGCCCCGCTGTGGACATGGCGAGCGGTCTTTTTCTCCGCCGGGACTGGCGACATGGGGAGATTGCCAAATGATCATCAAAGCCAGTGAGCGCTTGGCCTTGGTTTTGGCCGCCGGACTCTTGTTCGCGAGCCCGGTACAGGCCGCGACGGACGGTGACGATTCCACAGCGGATTCGAAATCCGACAGCGCAACCGCGCCGGTCGCCCAAAGGACCTTCAGGCACGCTTCGCACCATCGAAAGCACTACGCGCATCACAGGATTCATACGATCGCGATGAAGTCCGATGCCGACAAGAAAACCGCGGATGCCACCCCCGAGGACAACAAGGCGTTGCCGAACATCCCGCCGTCGATCGCCAATGCCAACGCGCAGATGCTGCTGGCCAACGCACAGATCAATGCCGCGGCGGCCATTCCAGCAGGCAGTGATGCTCCACCCCAAGCCTCCGACAACCGCGCCAACGCGAGTACGGACAACGGAACCTTCATGGTCGCGGCGGATCAACTCAGCGATACGGATCGGACGCTGCAAGAAGGCAGTTCGACGCCGGCCCAGGCGCCCAGTTCGCCACCCGCCGAAGCAACGACGACAGGCGAAAGTACCGCCTTGGATCGCACTTCCCTGATCGGAAAAATCTTCATCGGATTTGGCGCGCTGCTGACCATGGCCTCAGCCGCGCGTATGTTCATCTGACGTCGCTATATCAGCGATTGGGAACGCTGGCCGGGCAACGCAGCTTGTCCGGTCTGCCCCCAAAGCGACGCCACTTGAAGCCCGCTCCATCCGCAGGCACATTGCTTGGAACATGAAGCGCGGGGTGGATTATGAGGACGTTGGAGCACATCATCGTCGAGGCCAGGGGCAAGGTAGGCGTAATCACGCTCAACCGCCCGAAAATGCTCAACGCGCTATCTTTCGGGGTGTTTCGCGAAATTGCCAACGCCGTCGATGACCTCGAGGCGGACGACGGTATTGGCTGCATCGTTTTAGCCGGCAATGAAAAAGCATTCGCGGCCGGCGCCGATATCAAGGAAATGCAGCCGAAAGACTTCATTGAAATGTTTTCCAGCGATTTTGTCGCGATCCGCGCCGATCGCGTCGCCAAGTGCCGCAAGCCGACCATTGCCGCCGTCAGCGGCTACGCGCTCGGCGGCGGCTGCGAGCTTGCCATGATGTGCGACATCATTATCGCATCCGATACCGCGAAATTCGGCCAGCCGGAGATCACGCTTGGCACCATTCCCGGCATTGGCGGTACGCAGCGGCTGACCCGCGCGATCGGGAAGTCCAAGGCGATGGATCTCTGCCTCACCGGACGGATGATGGATGCGGCGGAAGCGGAACGCTCAGGGCTCGTCAGCCGCATTGTTCCCGTCGACAAGCTGATGAGCGAAGTCATGGCAATGGCCGAAAAGATCGCCGAGATGTCGCATCCGGCGGCGGAAATGGCCAAGAGCGCGATCAATCGCGCCTTCGAAACCCCGCTTTCCGAAGGACTTCAGGTCGAGCGCGACCTGTTTCGCTCGACCTTCGCGCTGGAAGATCGCTCCGAAGGCATGGCGGCCTTCATCGAAAAGCGAAAGCCGGTCAACAAGAACCGGTAGAGCGTGTTTTGGCGCGGCTAGTTCGCCTGGCTGTTGACCAGCGCGGCGCGTACCAGCGCTCGATAGACCCGCTCCAACCATGTTTTAGGTCGATCCAACCCCAATCTCGCCAGGCACTCGGCCTCGAAAGGTTCGGAGCGTTGTGTCCATCCCTGCCATAGCAGCGCGGGTAAACGCCGCGGCGTACGTTGCACTTCCTGTAGGAACTGCAACGCCGGGATCAGGCGCTGCTCCACTTCCGTGAAATCGCTGCCGAACGGAAAAGCCGGAAGCGATCCCGCTTGACGGGCCGGCCGCAATGCGTCCGCAATCCGCTCCGGATAGTTCTCGCGCCAGGCTTTCGGAATTTCGAAATTCGCGGGCAGCTTGCCGGCATCCTTTGCCTGGCGTGTCAGTTCGCTTTGGAAACGAGAATCTGCCACCTGCAACATCGCGGCGATCACATCGGCGTCGGATTTTCCCCTGAGATCGGCAACGCCGTATTCGGTGACGATGATATCGCGCAAATGCCGCGGAATGGTCTCGTGGCCGTAGCTCCAGCGAATGTTGGATTGCGGCTTTGGGCCCGCTTGCCGTGTCGCCTCGACGGTCAGGATGGAGCGCGCGCCCGGAAGCGCAAAGGCCTGTGCGACAAAATTATATTGACCGCCGACACCGCTGACGACCTGTCCGTTCTCGAGGCCATCGGAAACGACCGCCCCCATCAACGTCGCCATCATGGCATTGTTGACGAAGCGGGCATCGACGCGGGCGCGCTTTTTTTGGTCCTCGTCGCCATAAAGTTCGTTGGTGAAGGAGACCGGCATCATCTGGATGCGCGCGATCTCTTCCGCCGTCATTTCGCACAAGCGCCGGTAAAATGATTTCGGTCCCAGAAAAAATGCCCCGTGGAGCAGAACGCCATCCACCTCGCGCTTGATGACGCCGGCGTCGATCAAGCCGATGAAGGCCTCAAACAGCATTTCGCTGACGCCATAGAGTCCTTTTTCGAAAGGCGCGGTTTCGAACGGCTGACTGGCGGGCGCAAGCCGCTTCACGGTCGCCTCGAATTGCGCGGGATCGCGATGTCGGAGGATCAGACCTTGCGCGAGCGCGTCGCCAGCCTGGCCGATACCGATCTGCAAGGTGCCGCCGTCCCGAACAAGGCCGGCCGCATGAAGGCCGATGGCGTATTTGGTGTCGGTGATCGGCTCGGACGGCGGCGCGAATAGCGGAAACTCCGTTTCCGGGCTCTCCAGAACGGCGCTGAATTCTTCGCCCGAAAGATCGCCCGCGCCGGGCATGAAAGGCAATTCGGAATTCACCTGCGCGACGAGTTTGAAGGACGCACGGCCCTCGGCGCGTGCCTTCAAGACATCGAGCGTGGTGTCGGTGTTGCAACTCAGGCTGTAGCGGGCGACGCCATCGACCACGCGCTTGGCCACCAGCTGCGTAACGACGTTGAGCCCGCGCGCGAGCAGATAAGACGACGCATGGGTGTAGTTCGCGGAAATGTAGTGCTGCTGCGCAAACGGGACATGCAGCCACCTGCCCGCCAGGAAGAAGAACTCGATGACCTGGACGTTGGGCGGCAATTCGCCAGCGTGCAACGCATGGGCATAAGCGAGATCAGGATATCCGCCAAACAACCGCTCGATCACGGGAGAAATGAAGCGCCGTTCGAGCAGGTTCGAAGGTTCAGGCTTTTCCAGCGTCAGCGCCGAAAAGAAGGTGAGACGGATCGAGCGGTCCGCAACCGCGCGCGCATAAAGCGCATTGACGATGTGGTTGGCCTTGCCGAGACCGAGCGGCAAGCCGACCACCAGATTAGATCCGACGTCGCGGATGATATCCTCCGCGATAGCCTCCGGGCTCGAAAACATCTTCGGCATTGATCTTCCTTCCGAGCCCAACCCCGCATCTTTTTCCCGTTAGTGTCCCGGTTCTGACATTCGTATCCTATCGCGGCGGGCACTTTTACGAATGTCAGAACCATGGGGACACTAGCAACTACATTATTCTAGCGTGGCTTTGACTCTGACGTTTCTTTGAAGAGGTCGCTGTAAAACTGAAAGGAACGTCAGAGCCGCCACACTAGCCGCAATGGCGAGATGCGACATCCGGCTTCCCCTGTCCGTGCCGCTGCGATAACAGTCTTGTCAATGGCAGGTCGTTCACCGCGACGAAAAGTGGACGAAGGCCGATGTTTCGCACTGATATGGAGAGATCACGATGATGAAGCTGTACTACGCGACGGGCACCTGCGCACTGGCCTCCCATATCGCGCTTGAAGAAGCCGGCGCCGAATATTCGACCGTCAAGATCAGCTTCGCAGCCAACGAACAGCGTTCGCCGGAATATCTGGCCATCAACCCCAAGGGACGCGTCCCCTCCCTGGTGACGGACAGAGGCATCCTGACCGAAACGCCCGCGATGCTTGCCTACATTGCCCAAAGCTTTCCAAAGGCAAAACTGGCGCCGATCGACGATCCCTTCGGCTTTGCCGAAGTGCAGGCCTTCAACAGCTATCTGTGCTCGACGGTGCATATCAACCACGCTCACCGCCCGCGCGGCAGTCGTTGGGCTGACGAGCCAGCGGCGCTCGAGGCGATGAAAAAGAAGGTGCCGGAAACCATGGCCGCCTGCTTCGATCTGATCGAGAGCAAAATGATGAAGGGCCCATGGGTGATGGGCGACACCTATACCATCTGCGACCCCTATCTGTTCACGATCGCAGGCTGGCTAGAGAGCGACAGCGTCGACCCGGCGCGGTTTCCGAAGGTCAAAGCGCACCGGGACCACATGTCGCAGCGGACCGCCGTCCAAAAAGTGCTCGCGGCCGAAAAAGCCTGATATCTGGCCGGGTTAAGCCCCTTCCCGCCCGAACCTTATCTCTGTAGTGTGACGCCCAAAGCTGCGGCGGACAACGCCGTGCGCGGGTATGGGAGGGAGTGCCATGGGCCAGTTGCGGCGTGCGATCATGCTGATCGCGGCAACCGTCATTTTCGCCAGCCCTTGCGTCGCCAAAATCGTCAAATTTGAAATTCTGAAGGTGGAATCTCCTGCGTTCGAAGGGCGAACCTTCGGCGCAGTCGGCACCTACGACCGGATTGTCGCGCGTGCGACAATCGCGGTCGCGCCCGACGATATTAACAACAAGATCATCGTCGATCTCGACCGCGCGCCGCGTAACACGCAGGGCCAGGTCGAGGCCGTCACCGACGTGGAAATCCTGCGGCCGACGGTAGCCGCCAATGGTAATCGGACGCTGTTTTACGAGGCACTCAACCGCGGGAGCAAACTTGGGCTCGCGCTGTTCAACGACATCCCTGCGGTGACTAACGATCTCGTCAAAGCCGCGGACGCGGGCAACGGCTTTCTAATGAACCGCGGCTACACGGTCGTGTGGAGTGGCTGGCAAGGCGACATTGTTCCAGGCGGCGGCCGCATGACCTTTTCACCCCCGGTTGCGCCCGGCGTGACGGGCCTCGCCCGTGAAGATTTCATCTTCGACCATACCGACAATCCGGCAATCGGCACGCTGAGCTACCCGGCCGCCGAGCTCGATGCCGCAAACGCCAAAATCAGCGTGCGTGAGCGCGAGGCCGATCCGCGCACAACACCGGCAGGCCTTGGCGTCGCGTTCGAGAGTCCGACCAAAATTTCGATCAAACGGCCGGAAGGTTTTGACGCGGGCGCGATCTACGAATTCATCTATATCGCCAAGGACCCGAAGGTGATGGGTCTGGGCTTTGCGGCCACGCGCGACGTCGTTTCCTTCCTTCGCAACGAGACGGCGGACGCTGCCGGCACCGCCAATCCCCTCACTGGGCGGATCGACCGCGCGATCGGATTCGGGTTGTCGCAAAGCGGCCGTTACCTGCACGACTATCTCTATCTCGGCTTCAATGCGGATGAGGCCGGCCGCGTTGTCTTCGACGGCCTGATGCCTCATATCTCCGGCGGCAAGAAGACCTTCACCAACTATCGTTTCAGCCAGCCCGGCCGCTCGCCCTACCAACACGCCGACATGCTTTATCCTGGCGCGGACTTTCCGTTCACCTATCCCGTGATTGCCGACGCTGTTTCCGGGAAAAGCGATGGCTTCCTGGCGCGCTGCTTGGCCGCGGGTAATTGCCCGAAGATCATCAAGACCGACAGCGAGCTCGAATTTTACCAGCAGCGCGCTTCGCTGGTCGTGACCGACACGCAAGGCAATCCCATCACCATGCCGGACAATGTCCGGCTGTTCCTGCTGTCCAACCTGCAGCACTATTCGCTCGCCCAGGACAAATCTCAGATGGTGAAGGTTTGCGCCAATCCGACGAACCCTCTGAATGCGGGGCCGGCGGTGCGCGCGTTGCTGGTCGCCATGAATGAGTGGATCTCCAAGGGCTCGCTGCCGCCGAACAGCCGTTACCCAAGCCGCGCCGACGCGACGCTGGCGCCGCCCTGGGCCAACGCGGTCGGCTTTCCCAACATCCCCGGCATTGCCTATCCGAGCCGGATCGCTCAGCCGACCGCGCTCAAATCCGAAGACATGCCGCCGTCAAAGGGGACTGCCTATCCGGTGTTCGTGCCGAAGACCGATGCCGACGGCCGCGACATTGCCGGCATTCACCTGCCGACGCTCGAAGCACCGGCCGCAACCCACACCGGCTGGAATCTGCGTAAAGTTGGCTTTAGCGAAGGCGAGTTGTGCGACAACAACGGCAGCATGATTCCGTTCGCGGCGACCCGCGAGGAACGGCTGAAAATCAACGATCCTCGCCTGTCGATGGCGGAACGCTACCCGAACGACGGCGATCGCGCCGCCGCAATCGCAAAAGCCGCGCAACAACTGGTCCGCGACCGGCTCCTTCTGGAAGAAGATGCCGGACTGTTTATCGCCAATCCTAACTAGCTCCTTCACAAGCGTGATGCAGGCGGGTTAGGAAACATCCACAT
>Ga0210392_10001810_pt1 | contig 11104 bp, 8 predicted proteins | sample IncBWC30OmetaG_FD_161057 | JGI IMG/M metagenome (GOLD analysis project Ga0210392, IMG submission 161057) | Forest soil microbial communities from Barre Woods Harvard Forest LTER site, Petersham, Massachusetts, United States - Inc-BW-C-30-O ...
CGTTCAGCTTCGTCAAGCCGGGTTTTGCGTTGCAGGACTACGATTTGCCGCGCATGCAGGCCGAGCTGACCGAAAACATTCAGCAGCTGCGAGATCTCGGCCAAAAAGAGCCGTTTTCTTTCGCGTATCCGTGCGGTTCGACGTGGCTGGGTGAGCGGCATACGAGCTACGTGCCGCTGATCGAGCAGCTGTTCGTGGCCGCGCGCGGCGTCAACGGACGCGTCGGTGATCCGAGTCGGGACACGCTGTTCGAGGTGCCGAGCGCGACGGGTAACGCCAGTGGTTCGGATTTGACCTCGTGGGTCGAGCGCGCGCTGTCGGTGGGCGGCTGGGTCGTGTTCACGTTTCACGGCGTGGCTGGTGACTACCTGGCCGTCCAGGCTGACGCGCACGAAGCCTTGCTGAGCTACCTCGAACAACACAAAAGCAGCGTCTGGACGGAGCGCTTCGGAAGCGTCGCCCGCTACGTGAAGGCGCAGCGGAAACGCTGATTGCGCCGCTCAGTCGCCGAAGCGGATATTCGCAGACGACGACTGCGAGATGCGCTGACGCGCCATGGACTGCGGATATTCGGAGATCAAGCCTTCGGTCGGGACGCTGCTCAGCAAGCGTTCGAGCTCGCGCGCAGAGGGCGGACGCTCTGCGGCGCGCTTTCTCAGACAGAGCATTACGGCCGAGTCCAGGGCTTCGGGGAGCTCGAGCTCGGGACGGGCCGCGCGCATCGGACGTGGGATTTCGCGCTGGTGCAGCTCGAGCAGCTCGCGGCGATTGCGGCCGCGGATCGGCAGATCCCCAGTCAATGCTTCGTACATCAGCACGCCGAACGCATACAGATCGGTGCGCGGATCGACCGGCGCGCCGATGCATTGCTCGGGCGCCATGTATTCGGGAGTGCCGAGCGTGTAGCCGTCTTGAGTGAGCGACTCGGCTTCCCCCAGCTTGCTCATGCCGAAATCGAGCACTTTGATGCTGTTGTCTTCACAGATGAAGATGTTGCCGGGCTTGAGATCGCGATGCACGATGCCGAGCGCGTGCGCCGCGCTGAGCGCGTGACAGACCTGCACGAACATCGGAATTGCAAACCCTGGAGCGACTGGCCCTTGCGACTTCAAGCGCTGCGCCAGGCTCATCCCGTGCAGTAGCTCCATCACGACGTAGATCGATCCGTCCGGCATCTGATCGAGATCGAGCGTGCGGACGACGTTGGGTTGCTCGATAGAGCCCTGCACGCGCGCTTCGCGGCGCAGACGAGCGATCTCGGAGGCGTCTACCGCGGCTGCGCCACGCAGCACTTTGATCGCCACCTTGGCACCGATGCCCATGTGCTCGGCGGCGTACACCGCGCCGATGCCGCCCGAGCCGATGCGGTGCAAAATGCGATATTTCCCGCCCAAGGTTTCGCCGGCCAAATCGCCCGCGGCTTCTCGGAATTGGCCGCGCGCTTCGAGCCCGCGCTCCAGCGCCGCGATTCGGTTTTTCTCGAACACGCGCGAGGTGCGCTCTTCTTCGACGCGTTCGCTGAGGCGACCAATGGCGCCGCCGAGCGTCGCGCCGACCAGCGTGGCGATGCCCGCCGCGAGCACGCTACCCGAGGCCAACACCGAGGCGCCGCAGGTGACTCCGCCGAGCGCAGTGCCGAGCGCGACGCGATGGCGGCGCGGCGCTTGCCAGCGCACCCGATAGCGACACTCGTTGTCACCCTTGGCCAGGCACACGTCGTGCTCGATGGTGGCTTCACCCAAACCCCAAATGCGCGGCACACTGGCCAGCTCCGCGCGCCGCGTCAGGCACAAGAGCGGATCGCTCTGATCGGCGTCCAGCTCGGGCCGCGGGCGGTACACGAGCTCGGCTTTGCCGTGCTCCGAGTGCTCGAGCTCGTAGGAGCCGATGCGCGTCGACTCCGCCGAGTTGGCGGCCAGGTAGCGATACGCGTCTTCCGGCATGGACGCGACTCGGAGCAAACGCACGTAGGCGCCGAGCGTTTCCGGATGGGTCATCCAAGTGCCGCGGCTGGCCAGCGCGCCCTCGCCTAACGCCGCGTTCAGAGCGGCGAGCGTACGGCGCGCGGCTGCCACCGACAGCCACGCTGAGTCGTCATCCACGAGGGTTGGAGGCACGCCGACAGTGGCCAGCAACGTACGCACCGCAGCGTCGCCGCGCTCGTCACGCAGCCGCAGCAAGTACGGCTTGAGCATCGTGATGCGCAGCTCTTCACGGCCTGCGCCTGAAGGTGGCAGCGTACGCTGGGCACGCGCGGTTCGAGTCGAGCTGTTCAGGCTCGGCCCCCAGGCGTTATCGGTGGCGCGTGCCGCATGACGTTTTGAGATCTTAACACCCAGTCCTTGTTGCCGCTGTCCCGGTTACTCGAAGATACGAACGGCCGCCGGCCCCGTGGCAGTAGGCCGAAAGCCTGCCCTTGCCGCTTTTTTCTGGTTGTACGATGTTGCGCTCCTGTGCGCGACGGCCGCTTGGCCGCCGCGTGGCGCTTTGGCCTACACGTCTGCGCCACGGACGGGCTGTCGCCTCGCGTTCACCCATTCGCCATTTTGCTGAACGGGCGCGGAGCTTTACGAGCGCGGGGACTTGGCCCACTCTTGCGCGCCACGGCGACGGCGGCGGCTACACAAAGCTCGTCAGCCACGAGGAAGAGAAGATCATGCAGCTCGGAATGGTAGGTCTTGGTCGGATGGGCGCGAACATGGTCCGGCGCTTGATGGACAATGGCCATCAATGCGTCGTCTTCGACGTGTTCGCGGACAGCGTTACGAAGCTTGCGTCGGAAGGCGCCATCGGCAGTAGCACCCTGGCGGATTTCGTCCAGAAGCTGTCGACCCCGCGCGCGGTGTGGCTGATGGTCCCAGCCGCGTACGTCGATTCCACGATCCATCAGCTGGTGGAGCTGCTCGAGCCCGGCGACATCATCATCGACGGTGGCAATTCCCACTATCAAGACGACATTCGGCGCGCGCAGGAGATAGCGCCGAAGCAGATCCACTACGTGGACGTCGGCACCAGCGGCGGCGTGTGGGGTCGCGAGCGCGGCTACTGCCAGATGATCGGCGGCGAGCCGGGCGTCGTGCAGCGCCTCGACCCCATCTTTCGTACTTTGGCGCCGAACATCGACAGCGCGCCGCGCACGGCGGGTCGACCGGAGGGCAAGGGCACCGCCGAGCACGGCTACCTGCACTGCGGCCCCGTCGGCGCGGGCCACTTCGTGAAGATGATTCACAACGGCATCGAGTACGGGATCATGGCGGCCTACGCCGAAGGCCTGAACATCTTGCATCACGCAAATGCCGGCAAAGGCGTACGCGCGAACGACGCCGAGACCAGCCCGCTCAAGTACCCGGAGCACTACCAGTACGACATGGATCTGGGAGAGATCACCGAGCTCTGGCGACGCGGCAGCGTGATCAGCTCGTGGCTCCTCGATCTCACGGCAGCAGCCTTCGCCAAGAGCCCAGGCCTGGCCGAATACTCCGGTCGTGTTGCGGACTCGGGCGAAGGGCGTTGGACGATTCAAGCCGCTGTCGACGAAGGCGTCCCGGCGCACGTGTTGACCGCGTCGGTCTTCGATCGCTTCGCCTCGCGTGGCGAGGCCGATTTCTCGAACAAAATCCTATCGGCGATGCGGTTCGGTTTCGGCGGGCATCTGGAAAAGGCGAAGTGAGTCATGAGCGAAGTGAATAGCGACGCGTTCGTGTTGTTCGGCGCAACCGGCGATCTTGCGTTCAAGAAGATCTTCCCGGCGCTGCACTCGATGATCAAACGCGGCCACGTTACGGGCACGATTTTGGGCGTGTCGCGCGGCGGCTCGAGCTTGGAAAAGCTGAAAGAGCGCGCGCGAGAGAGCATCAAAGAGTACGGCGGCGGCGTAGACGAAGCCGCCTTCAACACGCTGTGCACCAATTTGCGCTACGTCGACGGTGACTACCGCACTCCCGAGCTGTTCGCGAAAATTCGTGAAGCGCTGGGCGGCGCGAAGCACCCGCTGTTCTACTTGTCGATCCCGCCCAGCGTGTTCCCGGAGGTCGTCGAGCTGCTCGGCTCGACAGGCTTCGCGAACGACTCGCGCGTCGTGGTCGAGAAGCCCTTCGGTCGTGACCTAGCTTCGGCCAAGGTCCTGAACGACACGCTGCACCGCGTCTTCGGCGAGACCTCGATCTTTCGCATCGACCACTTCCTGGGCAAAGAGCCGGTGCAGAATCTGCTCTACTTCCGCTTCGCGAACTCGTTGTTCGAGCCGATCTGGAATCGCAACTACGTGGCCAGCGTGCAGGTCACCATGGCCGAGCAGTTCGGCGTCTCGGGTCGCGGTCGTTTCTACGAGGAAGCGGGCGCGATCCGCGACGTGGTGCAAAATCACTTGCTCGAGGTGGTCGCGTTCCTGGCCATGGAGCCTCCGCCCGCCGGCGATCGCGAAGCGCTGCGCGACGAGAAGACCAAGATCTTCAAAGCGATTCGCCCACTCACGCCGGACTACGTCGTGCGCGGACAGTTTCGCGGCTACCGAGCGGAAGAGGGCGTCGCCAAGGACTCGACGGTCGAGACGTTTGCCGCGCTGCGCTTGCACATCGACTCTTGGCGTTGGGCGGGCGTGCCCTTCTACGTGCGTACCGGCAAGAACTTGCCGGTCACCGCCACCGAGGTGCTGGTCGAGTTTCATCGGCCACCGCACCAAGTGTTCTCCGAGCCGCTCGCCGAGCGCTCGAACTACGTGCGCTTCCGGCTCGGACCGGATTTCGCGATCGCGATCGGCGCGCGCGCCAAGCACCCCGGCGAGGCAATGTCGGGCGACAACGTCGAGCTCTACTTGTCGAACCAAACCGCAACCGAGATGGGCGCTTACGAACGCCTGATCGGTGATGCCATGAAGGGCGACGCGAATCTGTTCGCGCGCGAAGACGGCGTGATCGCAGCTTGGAAGATCGTCGAACCGATCCTGGGCAACGCCGCGCCCATCTACGAATACGAGAAGGGCACTTGGGGCCCAGGGGACGCAAACCGCTTGCTCGCTCCCGGTAGCCGCTGGCACGACCCCGCGAAGACCCCGCCCAAGACCTGATCGCTCAGGGCTCTGTCCCTGACTCGGGCGGTAAATCGCCCAGCGCGCAGCTGTGAATCGGCGTTCTCGCGCTCTTGCGTGTGGTTTGGTTGGCATTTTTGGCCAAATCGCGAGCTGGGCTCTGAACGCTGACCCTCTCGCATGGCGCCTGTGCGGCATTGCGCTAAACCATTAATGGAACGTAATTCCGAATAATGGAACGATCAGGAACCGTCGATAAAGCATTGCGAGTGCTCGAGGTGCTGCGTCAGGCGAAGGCGCCGCTCGCGCTCGCCGAGCTGTCGCGCGCGCTCACGATCCCGAAGCCGACAACGCACCGCCTGCTTGCGTCGTTGCTGAACGCGGCGCTCGTCGAACAGCAGCTCGACGGGCGCTATGCGCTCGGCGTGGGCTTGGTGCGGCTGGGTCTCGGCGCGCTGGCGCTCGATCCAGTGGTGCGCGCAGCGCAGCTCGAGCTCGAGCGCGCCGTGCATGACCTGGGCGAGACGTTCTTCTTGGTCAAAGCACGCGCTGGACGGCTGGTCGTGCTGAGCAAGGTCGAAGGCACGGGCATGTTGCGCGTGGCGCCGGATGTTGGCGCCGAGGTGCCGCTCGAGGTCACTGCCAGCGGTCGCTTGTACATGGCGTACGCGCCGCAGCTCCTAGCGGGAAATCCAGGGGTGAGCCGCGTGTCTGCGGCGTCGGTGAAGCGCGCGCGCACGCGCGGTTACGACGTGAACGAGGCCGAGTGGTTGCCCGGGCTCACCGTGGTCGCGGCTCCGATCCTGCTCGAAGGCGAGCTGCTCGGTTGCGTAACGTGCGCGGGCCCCGCCGTGCGGCTCCACGGAGCGCGCCTGAAAGTCGCTATTTCTGCCACCTGCGGCGTGGCGGAACGGGTCTCGCGAAGCTTGAGAGGTAAGCCATGAAGAAGGCAGTGTCGATCGATGGTCAAATCGTGTCCGATGAAAACGCGAAGATCTCCGTGCTCGATCACGGGCTCTTGTACGGTGACGGCTTGTTCGAGGGTATTCGCGTGCGCGCCGGGCGCATCTTTCGGATCGAACGACACTTAGCTCGCTTGCAATTGGGCGCTCGCGTGCTCGGGCTCGACTTGCCGTTCGATGTCGAGCAGCAGGCGCGCATCGTGGTCGACACCGTGCGCGCCTTTGGGCAGCGTGAAGCTTACGTGCGCTTGATCGTGACGCGTGGCGAGGGGCCGCTCGGCGTCGACCCGACGACCTGCAAGAAGCCGACGGTCGTGTGCATCGTGGCCGAGATTGGCTTGTTCAGCGCCGAGCAGCGCGCGCAGGGCCTCACCATGCTCACCTCCAGCTATCGGCGGCCGAACCCCGACGTGCAGGACGTCGCAGTCAAAACCCTCAACTACTTGGGCTCGGCCCTGGCCAAGCAAGAGGCTCGTCAGCGCGGCGCGGACGAAGCGCTGCTGCTCAACCAGAGCGGGCGCGTGGCCGAGGCAGCGGTGGCCAACGTGTTCGCGTTGCATGGTCGCTCGCTGTTCACGCCGCCCGCGCTGGACGGTTGCTTGGAGGGCATCAACCGCGGTGCGGTTCTAGAAATTGCGCGGGATTTGGGCTTTTCCGTCGCGGAACGCTCGCTCGGTCGGCGCGATCTGTTCGCCGCAGACGAAGTATTTTTGACGGGCTCGGGCGCCGGCGTGATCGGTGTTCGCAGCTTGGACGGCCGCGCGATCGGGCGCGGGTGCAGCGGTGAGGTCACGCTCGACTTCGAGCGCCGTCACCGCGCGCTGGCCGAGAGCGAAGGCCCAGTGATCGTGCCTTGAGGACGCAACGCAGCGGCCGCCAAAATGCACAGGATGGGCGTCAGCACCAAGTGGTAGCGGTCCTCACCAAAGAAGACCACGTGCGTGAGCGCGGTCGCGGCCAAGAAGGCCAGCATGTAACTGCCGGCGCCGGGTTGCTCGGGTTTACCGGGTAGCCTCAGCGCCGCGGCAAGCGGCACGAAGATGACCAGCCAGTAGCACGGGTGAGCGTCGCTCGTGAGCGCATACACACCAAAGCCGACCAGCAAAAGGCCGAGCCCGAGTTGCACATAGAACGGCAGACGTCGCGGTTCGTTCCAACGCGGCATCGCGACCACGGCGAACGCCGCGATCAGCATCAGTAGGCGATGAAATAGAGTGAGCAGCTCGCGCGCCGCGACGCGCCGGGACTCCGGCCACGAGTCGGGGTCCGCCTCATGCAAATACTCGATTGCAAACGACTCGTGATCGAAGGTTTGCGACAGCTTGAGCGGTGCCAGACCCAACCAATGCCCGAAATTAACGGCGATTTTCGCGCGACCCACCTCGGCCCAGCAGCGGTCTTGTTGCACTTGGCCGGTGACCACGGGGCAGCCGTCTGCGGCGCGCAGCGTTTGAAAGCGACCGGTCTCGGTGATCGCACCGATGGCGAGATTCCAGCCGCCGTTGGTGGAGACCAGCGCGCAGCCGTCCAGGCGCTCGCAGTTGCGCACTGTCCACGGCAACACGACGAGCAACGCTACTGCGGTCGCAGCCGCGGCGCGCACGGCCGCCTGCCAGAGCGGTCGCGGCTGCGTCAAGAGCAGCAGAGGACCTGCCACCAAGCTTGCCGGGCGAACCAAGCAGGCTAGGCCGAGCAGCGCGCCGCCGTAAACGACGGCCCGCCAGCGCCCGCGGAAGTGCAAAGCCGCAAGGGCCGAGCCGAGGATCAGTAGAGCCGCAAGCGGCTCGGTCATGACCACCGCCGCATACGCAATCAAGCCGGGGTGCACTGCGGTCAGCGCGGCGGCGACGCGCGCGCGATCGCGACTCACGTAATAGCGCGCCAAGCGGTGAACGACTGCGACCAACGCCGCGCCGGTCAGCGCATTGACGACCGGCGCAACGACCAGCTCCGAACCAAAAATCTTATAAAAGAAGCCGAGAAACGCGCTGTACCCCACCGGGTAATGCACCCAAGGTTTCCACAACAATTGGCCGTGCGACAGCACGTCCTCGGAGTAACCGAGACCGCGCGCGATGCGTTCCGCGCCAAAGTGGTAGTAGTGACCGTCCCAGACCGGTTCCTTGGCCCAAGCGATGGCCACGAACAAGCGCGGCAAGAGCGCCGCGACGAACACCGCGATCGTGAACGCCGCATCGCGGGGCAGTTCGAGCCCGCGCTCTCGCTTGTCACTCAAGGCTCGGGATCCCCGTCACTGAGCGCGCGCCAGTCACGCAGACGCCGCAGGTAGGTCTTGGAGACCTGTGTTGGATCGAGCTTCAAGAACTTGGCCAGCTGCTGCACGAAGCCGCGCGTGTAGACCAACGCAGGTAGATCCGCGAATTTCTCCGCTTCGATGGCCTGCAGGTGCGTCGAGGAGATCTTGGTGAGCTTGGCGATCTCGCTCAGCTCGATGCCGTGCGATTCGCGGACTTTGCGCAGCAACGTGCCGGTGAACTCGGTCTCGCCGTTGAGCTCGCGCGCGAGCTCCTTTTGAAGCATGGAGCGTTCGGCTTCGAGCGCGCTGTCCTGCGCGGCGTTGCGCGCGGGCAGCTCGGCCTGCTGCGCCGGAAATACCGAGGCGTCGTAGGCCTTGCGGCGCAACGGGTCGAGCAGAGTGTCGTGCGCTTCTTCCACCCGCGCCTGTTCGGTGCGCAGTTGGTCGCCCTTGAGCAGTGAGCTGAGCGGCAAGCTGCCGGCCTGGTACAGCTCGCGCTGGCGCTTGTAGGCGCGGCGCAGATCCTCATCGCTCGCGCTCTGGTGTGTCCAGAGCACGTCGTACAGGTTCGGCTCGCCGGGCACGAGAGACAGCGTGGGGACTTGCTGCTCATGCTCGCGTGTCGTGGACAGCGCCAGCACGCGCCGCGCAATGCGCTCGACGTTGCGCGCGCTCTTGCTGGTCGGGCTGTCGATCAAGAGTGGTCGGCGATGCGTGACGCTCAGCCAGACCGCGTCGTCTTGTTCGATGTGCCCGACGTAGTCGAAATGCACGCCGAGGTAGCGCTCGGCCATGTCGCACATGGCGGGGCCGAGCTCGGTGTCGCCGCGCAAACGCCCACTATTTACGACCAAACGCGGGCGCAGCTTGCTGAGCTCTGCCGCCGCCAGCTCACCCAAGCTCGAGTCGTAGCGCGCCACCGCGCGCACCAGATCCTGCGGCGGGGGTAGCGGGCCGAGCTCGGCTTCCGCGCGCTCCAGCAAACGCATTTTGAAACGATCTTTGCTCAGTAAGCGGCGCATCATGCGCTGGAACAAGGCGCGCGTGAAACGATACGTCGCCTCGATCGCCGGCGGTTCCGGAGCCGACACGCAAATGCCGATGTCCGCCCCGAGGAACAGATCGAGCGTGGCGGGACCGGTGCCGGCGCCGAGATCCAAGATCACGTAGTCGATGTCGAGCTTCTGCACCTGACGCGCCCAACGCGGCTTGCGCCCCGGTCGCACCGGCACGGTCGAGCCCACGCGGTAACCTTGCGGTACCAGCTGCAAGCCGGGGACTTGAGTCGGCAGTGCGACGAGATCGTCCTCCTCTGAATCCTCGCTCGGCTCCGGCAAGTTCGGCGGCTCGATACCGAGCAGGGTATGCAGGGCCGCCCCCGCCGGGTCCGCGTCGATCAGCAGCACCGAGCGTCCGAGCTGAGCCACGTACACGCCCAGGTTGACGGCCAGCACGCTCTTGCCGACGCCACCGCGCCCACCACCGACGGCGATCGTTCGCCGCACGCCAGGCGGCGGAGCGATGCCTTGGGAGGAATCGGGGGGGTAGGAGGGCGTCGCGACGTCCGACATGCCGGAGGCTGCGATTTACAGCAAATTGACTAACATTGCGTTGAAATCGCCGCAGCTGGCCAGCCCGCCTTCCGATCCGCCTTCCAAGACCGCCCGGGTCGTGACTACGCTCGGCCCCGCAATGTTCAGCCTGCGCTTGGCTGGGGCAGCCCTTGGTTTTGCCCTATTCAACTCTCAATTGACCACCTGCCGTTCGCCTGGCGAGGGGGGCTCCGAAGCCGCTCCCGCGCACGCCGAGGCCAAGGACGTGACGCTCCCCGGCGTCGATACCAGCGCGCTCACCGGTCGCGAGAAGGCCGATTGGTCCCGTTATGTCTCGGACCTGCTCGCGCCGTGTTCCGATCAGCCAGTGAGCTTGGCGCAGTGCGTCCAAGAGAACCGAAGCTGCAAACAGTGCGTGCCCGCCGCGGATTTCCTGGTCAAGCAGGTGCGGCGCGGGCGAGCGCGTGGGCAAATCGAAGCCTCGTATCGCGGTCGCTTCTCCAGCGACATGATCAAGAACATCGACGTCGACGGCTCGCCTGCCAAGGGCTCCACTGGCGCCCCCGTTCAGATCGTGGAGTTCGCCGACTTCGAGTGTCCGCATTGCGGCGCCACGCGCCCCATCCTCGACGAGCTGTTCAAGCGTTACGACGGGCAAATTCGCTTCGTGTTCAAGAATTTCCCGCTCGGCATCCATCAGTATGCCGAAAAGGCCGCGCGCGCCGCGATCGCCGCGCACAAGCAGGATAAATTCTGGGAGATGGAAGTCGCGCTGTTCGACAACCAGCAGAATCTCGAGCCGTCGAACGTCGAGCAGTTGGCAAAATCGATCGGGCTCGACATGCCGCGCTTCCTGAAGGATCGAGACAGCGAGGCGGTGGCTGATTTCGTGTCGCGCGATCGCAAGCAAGGCGAGCACTTGGAGATCGCGGCCACGCCGTCCATCTTCATCAACGGGCGTCTATTCGAGAGCTCTGGCGAGTTCAAAGAGGACCTCGACGACTGGGTGACGCTCGAGATCAAGCTGGCGGGCGGCAACGCGACGCCAGGAGTTGCGGACTCCGCCACGCTCGCAGCTCCGAGCGCGAGCGGCGCGGTCGCTGCTTCGGCCAAGGCGGCCACGCCGCCCGCGGCGTCGGCGAAGACAGCTCCGAAGCCCAAGGCCAGCAGTCTTTGAGAGTCACGAGCGCCGATCACGGCTGCTTTCCCAGTGGGCGTCATTACCCGGGTATCGCGCACTTGTTGCGCATCGTCGCGGCCGGCCTGCTCGATGACTTCGCGGCCGATCACGCGGTCCACGGCCTCA
>Ga0210392_10001811_pt1 | contig 11099 bp, 11 predicted proteins | sample IncBWC30OmetaG_FD_161057 | JGI IMG/M metagenome (GOLD analysis project Ga0210392, IMG submission 161057) | Forest soil microbial communities from Barre Woods Harvard Forest LTER site, Petersham, Massachusetts, United States - Inc-BW-C-30-O ...
GTAGAAGGCTTTGCCGATGATCGGGTCGATGATGCCCTGGAACTTGTCTTCGGAACCGATCGGCACCTGCAGGTTGACCGAGTGGTGGCCGAGCTTCTCTTTGAGCATGTCCGAGACGCGCTCGTAGTTCGCGCCCGGGTTGTCCATCTTGTTCACGAACGCGATGCGCGGCACGTGATAGCGCTTCATCTGGCGGTCGACGGTGATCGACTGCGATTGCACGCCCTTGCCCGAGTCGAGCACCAGGATCGCGCCGTCCAGCACGCGCAGCGCGCGTTCGACTTCGATCGTGAAGTCCACGTGGCCGGGGGTGTCGATGATGTTGACGTTGTACTCTTCGAATTGGTTCTGCGAGCCCGGCCACACGCAGTACGTCGCGGCGGACTGGATCGTGATGCCCTTCTCGCGCTCGAGATCCATCGAGTCCATCTTGGCGCCGACACCGTCTTTGCCGCGCACTTCATGGATCGCGTGAATGCGGCCCGTGTAGAACAAAATGCGCTCGGTCAGGGTCGTCTTGCCTGAGTCGATGTGCGCCGAGATACCGATGTTGCGGATGCGATCGAGCGGAATACGGGTTGCCACTGTGGCCTCTTCGGTGAAGAACACCCCATCGGGGTGTGATGATGAGACAGCAAAACACTGGGAGCAGACTGCTGGAGAGGAGCGCGAAATTTGCGCCCCTCACCTCGAGGGGCGCGAATTTCGCGCTCCGTCCAAGACTAGCGACAGAGTTGGGGAGTCGCGCAGGTAGCTAAACCGGCCGCGGAAGGGAAGCGGCTATCGCATTTCTCGCCATTTGGCCATTCAGCCGGCGCCCTGCCGTCACCCCGGCGTAACCAGGGGTGTAAAATAAAGATTAACAATATCAGATATTTATGGGGAGCTGTGCTAAGGGTCGCTGCACCATGTCGCGTTGGTCTCAATGCAGCTTGGCTTGGCTGGTCTGTGCGGCTTGCCAGAGCAAAGCACCCCAAGTTCCGCCCACTGTCAGCGTCGAGCCGAGCCAGGTCGCGGCTCCGCCAAGTGCTTCAACCGCGGCGTCCCCGCCTCCGGAGAGCGACGCGCCGGCAATGCCGCCTCACCTTCCAACGGATTTCCGAGTCCCCGAAAACGCTCGGCTGGCGCTCGCCGCGCGCGGCAAGGGCGTGCAGATCTACGGCTGTGCCGCGAAGAAGGATGCCCCTGGCGCGTTCGAATGGAAGCTCACCGCACCGGACGCCGAGCTGTTCGACGATCACGGCATGAAGGTCGGCAAACACTTTGCCGGACCGACCTGGGAATCGACCGATGGCAGCCGAGTCGTCGGGAGCGTGGTGCACAAGCACGATGCTCCCGACCCGGAAGCGATCCCCTGGTTGATGCTCGTCAGCGAGAAGTCCAGCGGTTCGGGCACCGGCGTGTTCGGCGTCATCACTCAGATCACAAGGCTCGACACCAAGGGCGGCAAGGCACCGGCTGAAGGCTGCGACGCAGCGCATGTTGGCGCAGAGGTGCGCGTGCCGTACGAAGCCTCGTACTACTTTTACACCTTCCCGAGCGGCGACCCCTGGAAATAAGCCAGGGAGGGGGATCCGATGCGCGTCGGCCGTTGACGCTTTGCCAGCACGGCCCGATGACCCTGGCCGTGGACTTCGAACTACGCGGCAAGTGGCTAGGTCACCGCTTCCACAGCGGGCATCGGCTTCGCCATAACGTGGGCATCTACGAAGCCCACAATGAGGGTAGGTTAGAAATATGTACTACGAATCATTTTTGCAGATGAAGAAGATGCTCGGCCAGGTCAACACCTGGCTCGACAAAGCTGAAGCCTACGCGAAGGAGAGGTCTTTCGAGCCGAGCCTATATGTGGGCTTCCGGCTGGCACCCGATCAACTGGCGTTCGCCCGCCAAATTCAAATTGCGTGTGACACGGCGAAGCTCGGCGCGTCACGTTTGACCGGCAAAGAGGCGCCCCCGCACGCCGACAATGAGCAAACGCTCGACGAGCTGCGCGTGCGCATCCGCTCCGTGGTCTCCTACCTCGACAGTTTTTCCGAGAAGGACTTCGAGGGCTCGGGTTCGCGCTCGATCACGCAGCCGCGCTGGGAAGGCAAAGTGATGACCGGCAAGGATTACTTCTTCGAGCACGTGCAGCCGAACTTCTACTTCCACGCTGCGCACACCTACGCCATTTTGCGCCACAACGGCGTTCCGGTCGGCAAGCGCGACTACCTCGGCGCGCTGAGCCAGCGCCTGCCCTGAAAAGCTGAGAAAGCGCGGGGCGCTACGCGACGCGTGGCGTTCTGCGCCGTCAACCGAGCGACGCGATTTGTAACGGACTGTGTAGCGGCGACGGAATCACTAAAGTCGTCGCTACGAGCTTCCGTTGGGGTGTGGTGGGTGGCGGGCGAAAGTAGAGACTCCCAGTGAACATCAACGGCATAGGCAGCACCAACACGATCGACGCGCTGACCGCGCTCAATAACAACCCGAGCACCGATGGCACGGATGCCACTCAAGGCGGTGCGTCGACTCCGGCGTCTTCGACGAGCGTCTCGAAGCCGGGCGAATTCATGGCCAAGCTGAGCCAGCTCTTGCAGCAGGATCCAGCCAAGTTCAAAGACGTCACGCAGCAGATCTCGGATCAATTGAAGACCGCGGCAGAGAGCGCGAGCGGCCCTCAGGCTCAGTTCCTGACCAAGCTGAGCGGCGACTTCGCGCAGGCGTCGAGCAGCGGCAGCTTGTCCGCCCTCCAGCCCCCTGGCGCGGGCGGCGAGCATGCGACCGTCGGCGGTCATCACCATCATGGCGGTGGTCACCACGGCGGCGGAAGCGGTGGAGGCGGCATCGAGTCCGTGCTCTCCAATGCGCTCGCCGAGGTCAACCAAGCGCTGTCCGGCACGACGGCCAGCGCTACAACCAACGTGGCCGCGAGCTGACCGTCGGGCGCGGGGGCGTTACTTCCCCGTCCCCGCGTGAACGCTGCCCGAAGCCGACGCTGCGCCCGACTTGCTCGAGCTCGACGCGCCGGTATTCGAGCCGGCCTGCTTGCCGCCTTCCGCGGTATCGGCATAGCTCGCTGCGTTTACTTTGGACGCCGTGCCTGGTGACAACCCGTCCATCCGGGTTCCTTCTAGGATCGGGCTCGGCGAAGCATTCAGATTGTTGGCAGCCGGGGTGCCCGCCAAGTTGGCGTCTCCCAGCTCGAAATCGACGCGTCGGTCGAGCGCCCAAGTCTCTTCGTCCTTGCCCATCGCGCCCTGTTCGCCACGCGCGATGATGCGAATGTTGGCTGTCGCGACGCCGCGTTGCACGAGGTAGTCGCGCGCTGCTTCCGCGCGATTGGCGGACAGTTGCTTGTTGTACGCCGCGGACCCGCGCGGATCGGTACGGCCGATGATCGTCATCGCGCGACCTTTGAGCGGGCCGCTGCTCAAGCACTTGGCAACATCGTCCAAGACGTTCGCGCCGCGCGCGTGCAGCGTCGCGTCGGCGTAGTCGAAGTGAGGCGCTTCCTGAGGTGCATTGGGCAGCTGACACACTCTGCGGAAGTCCTCGGAGATCTGAATGGTCGTGTCGGCATCGTTCTGCGCAGTGGCGTTCGAGTCCGCCGGTGGGGCCTCGGCCGATGCGTCACGGGCCGGGGTCTTGTCGCTGGCGCAGGCCGCGATTGTAACTGCCATCACGCCACAGCCGAGCCACTTTGCCGCGCAGCGGCCCACATTGAACGACTTCATTTGTTGGTTTCTCCCTTTAATTACGAACGAATGCACAGGCTCGGTGCGTGTCGTTGCAAGCGGGAGGCCAGGCGCCGTGGCGAGCCACAAAAAGACCAATGCCCGGCTGATCTCGCGATCAGCCGGGCACCCTCCGAGCGCGCCCACACGCTCTTACTGCTCGTAACCCGGTGACTACCAACCCTACTTGGTCAGATTATTTCTGAACCTGAAAAGCGGTCCCTCGCTGCAAAAGCTTGGCAGAGCAGGTGTCTTCCACGCTCGCTCGTCGGTTCCTCTTGATAAGCAAGGGGCGCCGGTCGCGCCGGTTTCCTCTCGTGGCTCGTGTCCACTCCGGGTGATCGCGATCTGAGGGTGCCAAGATCGATCAACTGGTACTGACCGAGACTCATTTTGCTCCTGCCACCTCGACCGACGTCAAGCTGGCGCTGTCGTCGGAGCCGCCGCTCACGGCGTGCGATGCCGTCAGCGTCGAGATCACGAACTCGGGGTAAGCCGAGGCTCCGTGTTGGTCGAGGTCGAAGCCCTCCAATTCGCCCTGCGCGGAGACGCGCAGGACCTTCACCGCATCGAGTGCTTTGAACATGACCATGGCCGCGGCGAAGGTGGCGGTGCACACGATTGCGCTGCCGATGCATTGCGCTTTCAGCACGGCCCAACCGCCGCCGTAGAACAAGCCGGTGAGAGCGTCGGGTGATTTGGCGACCACGTTGGGCACCCCGGTGGGGCTCGAACCGGCCGCGGAGTATTGACCGCAGGCGAACAGGCCCAACGATACGGTGCCCCAGATGCCGCACAAGCCGTGAACCGGCCAAGCGCCGACCGGGTCGTCGATGCGCAGGTGCTCGAGCAGCTCCATACCCAAGATGACCAGCACGCCCGCTACCGCGCCCAAGATGCACGCGCCAACGTCGCTCACCCAGTAGCAGGGGCAGGTGATCGCCACGAGACCCGCGAGGAAGCCGTTCACGAGCGCCGCGGTGTCCCACTTCTTCACCATGAAAAACACCACGAAGACTGCGGCCAGGCCGCCCGTGCATGCTGCGAGCGTGGTGTTCATCGCGACGCGACCAGCGCCAGCGTTGTCCATGATCGAGAGCGTCGAGCAGGGGTTGAAGCCGTACCAGCCGAACCACAAGATCAGACCGCCGATCACGGCGATGGTGAGATCGTGCGGAAGCATCGGTCCACCGCCGTCGCGCTTGAACTTGCGACCGAGCCTCGGCCCGAGACAGATAGCTCCGGCGATCGCCACCCAGCCGCCAATCGAGTGCACGACGGTCGAACCGGCGAAGTCGTGAAAGTTCATGCCCAGGCTGGCGAGGAAGCTGCCTGGCGAGCCCATCGTGGCCAGGAAACCATCGGGGCCCCAGCACCAGTGACCGAAGATCGGATAGATGATGCCCGAGACGCCGATGGAATAAATGACGTCGCCGATGAACCGCGTTCGGCCGACCATTGCGCCCGAGCAGATTGTCGAAGCGCAGTCCGCGAAGGCGAACTGGAACACATAATGCGCAACGATTGGGATGCCGGTCGCGCCGTACACCGACAAGACGCCCACGTCCCTCATGAAGATCATGCTTTTCGTGGGGTCGCCCGGCATGTGCCAGCCGATGAAGGCGTTGCCGCCACCGAACATGAACGCGAAACCAAACGCCCAGTGCAATAGCCCGCACACGCAAGTGTCGAATACGCATTCGACCAACACGTTGACGGTCTCGCGATTGCGACACATGCCGGCTTCGAGCATCGTGAAGCCCGCCTGCATGCCGAATACGAGGAATGCGCCGAGCAGAACCCACATCGTGTTGATCGGATTGATGACCGGATTCTTGACCTGGTCGATCAGGTCAGCGGGCAGCACTGGCGCGACCGCCGCGGCCGCCTGCGCGTACGCGGTAGTGCCGCTCAGTAGGTGCACCACGAATTGGAGCGCGAGGATCGCGACTGGCAGGACTAGAAGCCCGAGCAATCTGCCGAGCAGCAGATTTCTGCCGAAGCGACGCCATTCGGGGTCGCGCATTCGCCCCCCAAGACGAGAAAACTTTTTGGCGAGCGAGAGTTTCGCTGGCTCTTCGAACTTGGCACTCATAAGACTGTCCTTTCGGTAGACTCGGCAGTCGGGTCGCCCAGCCGGCGCCGAGAACTGCGCTCAGTTGTCCGCGTGGCCCGATGACGCCGGTTGTTGGTTCGGCGGACGCAGCTCCGCCTCGCGACTCGATTTCGCACCGAGCTCGCCGTTAACTATTTATTGATGTTTCCTGGGAGTATTCTCGCGGCTTGTTTCTTGGAGTTTTCCAAGTGGTTAACATGCGACTCACATAAAAAAAAAATGTGGTACGTCCGGGCCACGCAAGGTGGGGCCAGGGCGGCTGGCTGGGTCAGCGGTCGAACCACCACAGTGCGGCGGTCACGATCAAATGCGCCGGCAGCATGGCGCTGAACGCAAACACGAAATAGCGACCGAAGCTCGGCACGCTGTAGCGCTCGCGCTCGGCGACCGCTTTGACCATCAAGTTCGGGCCGTTGCCGATGTACGTGGTGGCGCCCATCACCACGCTGCCCGCGCTGATCGCGGCGAGCCTGAGCGGGTCGATGCCCGCGACGAGCGCCCCGCCGTGACTGCCGAGCCCGCGTGCGAGCGCGGCGAACGCCGTGTACGTCGGCGCATTGTCGAGCACCGACGACAGCAGGCCCGAGCCCCAAAACAATTGCCAGGCCGCGTGCATCGGAAAATGCGGCGCGGCTTTGACGAGCGCTTCTTCGATGGGGCCAAGGCACAGGAACAGCCCGGCGAAGACAATCGCGACTTCGATGATGGGTCCGAAGCTGAAGCCGTTGGCTTCGCGTACCAGCTTCGGCGTGGCGAAGAACGAGCTCAACGCGAGCGCCAGCAGAAGGACCTCGCGAAAACCGCCCGGAAGCAGGGCGGCAGGCACGATAGCCAGCAAAAAAACCAGATTGCGGCCGCCGATCAGGGACAAAGGCTCGACTTCGGCGCGGTCGGCCGCGAGCGCTTTCGTAGACTCACGGTGGTGTGCTCGGCTATCCACCACGTAGAAAGCGCTCGAGAGTGTGAGCAGGTACAACAGCCAAACCGGGAACAAGTGCAGAGTCCAGAAGAACGGCACACCTTTGATGTAGCCGACTAGAAGCGGCGGATCGCCGAGCGGCAACAAGAGCCCGCCCGCATTGGCTACGATCAGAATGAAGAAGGGCACCAAGTGCGCGCGATGCTCCCTCTGGCGGTTCGTCTTGAGCAGCGGACGGATCAGCAGCATGCTCGCGCCAGTAGTGCCGATCAGGCTCGCCAGCAGCGCGCCTGCCAACAAAAACAACAGGTTGCTCCGCGGAGTGGCTTCGATGTCCCCCTTGAGGTGGATGCCACCGGAGGTCGTGAACAGCGCACCGAGCGTGATCACGAACGCGAGGTAGCTGCGCGTTCCCTCCAAAACCTGAGTGGCGCGGCTGTTCGTCAGCTCGTAGGCGACCACGGGCAGAGTACACAGCAAGACGACGGCGCTCTGAAAGCTGCGCTTCTCCCAGCGCCGCGGCATCAGTATCGGGAAAACGGCGAGCGCCAGGACCAATGCTGGGAACGACAGCAGGGTCCAGGTCGGGAGCTCAGGCATTCGCGCTTATGCCTCTTTATCACGCGGGTGCTGGCGCACGCTGGCAAAGTGCGCGGTATGGTCGTGAAACGATGGCGATTCGAACGCTGCGCTTGATCGAGGAGCACCAGCGCGCGCTGCGCGCCTGTGTGCGTTGCGCGAACATGTATCGGCCGCCCATCGTTGGGTCCGCGGTGCTGTCCAAGGTCTTGCTCGTCGGTCAGGCGCCAGGGGACAAGGAGCCCGCACTCGGTCGCCCCTTTGCGTGGACGGCAGGCAAGCAGTTGTTCAAGTGGTTTGCGCCGCTCGGGTTGAACGAAGCAGAGTTTCGCGCACGCGTGTACATCGCCGCGGTCTGCCGGTGTTTTCCGGGCAAGCACCCCAAGGGCGGAGATCGCGTGCCGAACCCCGAGGAAATCGCCAATTGCCGGCCCTGGTTGGAGCGCGAGATCGCGCTGCTTCGGCCTGCCCTGATCATCCCAGTGGGGCGGGTGGCCATCGAGCAATTTCTGTCCGCGCAGCCGCTCGTGGAGCAGATCGGAAGTCAGCGCAGCGTGCAGCGCGACAAATTGCAGATCGACGTCATCGCGCTTCCGCATCCGTCGGGCGCGTCCACTTGGCCGCGCGCCGAGCCGGGCAAGACACTCACCGCGCGAGCCTTGGCGCTGATTGGCGAACACCCTGCGTGGCGCGCGCTCACGACTGCGTAGCCGAGTGAGATCTGTTAGCCTGGTGCGCAAGCGATGAACCCGAAGCAACGGATTTTGGCCGGCATCATGGCGCTCTTCGCTGCGACCGGCCTTGCCGGCTACGCGACGCATGCCACCGCGCAGAGCGAAGCCGCTCCCGCGAGAGAAGACGACGCACCGTCGGTCGTGTTCGATCCCGCGCTCGTCGAGCGCCTGGCGCAGCTCCAGGCAGACCGCCGAAAAACGCGCGACCAAGCGCTCAAGGATCCGAAAGCGTGGGACGAAGGCCGCGCCCAGCGCGCGGGTCGGGATCGCGCGGAGCTTGGGAAATTGTGGGGCAATCTCGTCGAAAGCCCGGACGCGCAGGCGAGGCTTCGCCTGCACGCCGACCACATGGCGCGCTTGAACCGAATGCTCGATCTGGCCCAGGCCTCGCCAGACGCGGCACTCACCAAGCGCGTCCAAACGGCTATTCAGACCGAGCTGGCGCAGCACGCGCAGAACATGCAAAGCCTTCGAGCCGCACTGAGGTTACAATGATGCGCCGCGTGGCCAGCTGCGGTCTCGCGCTGTGCGCGCTCGTGCTCCCTGGTTGTAAGCATGACCGGAGCAAGGCCATCGCTGCGTCGTACAGCAGCGTGACGCGGCCAATTCCGGTCGTCGCCGCGCGGCTTTCGGCCATCGGCATCGCCAGGATCCCGGTCGAGGAAGAGTATGAAGTGCGCTCGGCTCTCGCGATCACTGGCGCCAACCTGGCGGAGCAGGTTTCGGAAATAGAGAAAGAGCTTCGTTGAGCTAGGCCGCATCAGGCTGCGCGCTCGACGATCACGCGCCGCACGCCTTGCACGGCCTCCACCGCTTCGACGAGCTTCGGAATCCCCAGGGTGTCGGCGAATTCGACGTCAAAAGTGGCTACGATACGCCGCCTGTCGTCGTCCAAGCGTTTGTCGTACTTTACGTCTTGGGTAGTGACGCCGATCTTCGCCAGCGCAGAGACGACCGCGCTCAGATCTTCCGAGCCTTCGCGGAGTACGATCGACAAGTGTCGGCGCAGCAGGTTCTTGTCTTCGAAGCGACGCAGCGAGGTCAGGGCAATGATGCCCATCAAGGTCACCGCCGCGCTCTCTAGGAACATGCCCGAGCCTGCGCACATGCCAATCGCCGTCACCAGCCATAGCCCGGCCGCCGTGGTCAGCCCCTGAACGGTTGCTCCGGTCCGTAAAATCGAACCGGCTGCCAGGAAGCCGACCGCTGAGACGACCGACGCCGCGATGCGCGAAGCGTCAACCTCGACCAAGTCGTTCGCTGTGTAGTGTTGAAAATAGACGAACTGCGACGACACCACCATGAAGCTCGCGGCCGCCATCGCCACGATCAGGTGCGTCCGCAGCCCGACCGGTCGCCGATGCCGGTCCCGCTCATAGCCGATGATCCCCCCAAGCGCGGAACCGGCCGCAATGCGCGAGATCATTTCGAGGTGGCTGAGCATCCTTTTACTTTAGAGCCTCTTGGCCCGGCTGCGTTCTTGACAAACCGCGCCGAGCGGACAAATCTGACTCCACGCACAGATGGCGGTGGAGTCCGCCGACAACCGCGGGCGTTCGCGTCCGCCAATGACTCCTACGTTGCAGCCCCAAAACCGGGCGCCGTAGGAGTTTGCGTGAGCCATCTCCTCCGGCAGCCAAAACCAGGAGAAGATGCCACGTGACGAATCGGCCCATTGAAACAAGGCGTGCGGCGTTGCTGCTCGTCGCGCAGTGGCTGCTGCTGGGCGGGTTGGTCGGCGCGATCTGCGGAGCCGCTTCCGCGTTTTTTTTGTTCGTGCTGCAGCAGGCGACGGATTTCCGCACGAGTCACCAAGTCATCGTCTACAGCTTGCCCGTGGCGGGCGCGCTGATCGGCCTCGTCTACGAGCGCTTTGGGCACTCGATTGCGGGTGGCAACAACCTGATCATCGATACCATTCACGATGACGGTCCGCGCCTGCCGCTGCGCATGGCGCCCATGGTGCTCGTCGGCACGGTTTTGACGCACCTATTCGGCGGCAGTGCAGGGCGTGAGGGCACCGCCGTGCAAATGGGCGCGAGCCTGGCGGACGCCGTGCTGCAACGGCTGAAGCTGCAGGGTCCGCTGCGTCGTCAAGTGCTGGCGGCGGGTGTTGCCGGCGGCTTCGGCTCCGTGTTCGGCACGCCGATCGCGGGGGCGTTGTTCGGGCTCGAGTTCATCGTGCTCGGGCGCATCGAGTACGACGCGCTCCTGCCGGCGCTGACGGCTTCGCTCGTCGGCGATATGACCACGCGCGCGCTAGGCATCGAGCATACCCACTATCCGTCGCCGGCAGCGCTTGCACTGTCACCGCTCGTGCTCGCGAAATGGGCGGTGTTTGCCGCTATTTTGGCGTTTGCGACGCGCGCGTTCATCGAGCTGACTCACTTCTTGAAGAAGCAAGGCGAACGGTGCATCCCGCGGCTGCCGATGCGGATGTTCGTTGGTGGCCTGCTGGTCGTGGCGCTCTGGCGTCTGGTCGGCACGAGCGATTACCTTGGCCTGGGAGTGCCGATGATCGTGCGCTCGTTCAGCGACGCTACGCTGTCGCCCGAAGCGTTCGCCTGGAAGCTCGTGTTTACGGCGGTCACGCTCGGCGCGGGCTTCCTCGGAGGCGAGGTCACTCCGCTGTTCTTCGTGGGCGCGGCGCTCGGCAATGTCCTGGCGCGCGCGCTCGGCTTGCCGCTGTCGCTGGGCGCCGGCGTGGGGCTCGCGGCCGTGTTCGCAGCCGCGTCGAACACGCCGCTTTCTTTGTCAGTGATGGCAGTCGAGTTGCTCGGTGCGAATCTGTTCCCGCACGCGGTGATAGTGTGCGTGCTGACGTACCTGATGTCCGGCCAACGCAGTATCTACACCGCGCAGCGGCTGCTCCGAGGCAAGAGCGGTTTGTCCCTGCTGCGCCCGACGCCGCTTCGCGATCTGCACTCGGTTCCGCCGCCCGAGCCCGAAACCGAGGCCCCGTGACCTGGTGGGTGTATGCGTTCATCTCCGCGCTGGCGGCCTCCGCTACCGCGATTTTTGCCACAATCCGC
>Ga0210392_10001813_pt1 | contig 11089 bp, 6 predicted proteins | sample IncBWC30OmetaG_FD_161057 | JGI IMG/M metagenome (GOLD analysis project Ga0210392, IMG submission 161057) | Forest soil microbial communities from Barre Woods Harvard Forest LTER site, Petersham, Massachusetts, United States - Inc-BW-C-30-O ...
GCTTCCAGCTCACCTCAAAGAAAAATGGCCACGCGGCCGAGCCTTAGCCTGACCCCCTGGCCAAAGAGTTCCGCGACGAGCGTTCCTGCGGTTACCGGTCGCCGCCGGTCACAAAGACCGCCGTGGTCAGCCCCGGAACAAACACCGTGCCGGTCTTCTCGTCGAAGCTGGCCGTACGTACCACCGCATCGCTAGACCTCCTCTGCACCGGATGCAGACCCAGTTCGAGTCCCATCAGCGCAGTTGAAGTAAAGCTCTGCTGCGTCGTGTTCGCGTTGAAGACCACGATGACGTGGTCGTAGCGCCCGTATCGGCCACCGTTCTCATCCAGTTTCATGACAATCACACCGGGAGTCTGCGTCGGGCCATTGTTCAGGAAGTGCAGATTGTTCTGCACCTCCGCAAATGTTCCCATCCGGAACAAGCCGGAACTGTTGCGGATCCGCAGAAACTCCTGGAACGCCGTCGTCGCGCCCTGGATCTCCGTCGAGGTCGGCTTCAGCGCGCCATTCGCCAGCAATGGCTGCTGGAAGAACCACTGCCCGCTGTTCTGGCTCGCGATCGGCAGCCCGATGCCCCAGTTGTTACCCATCCCAGTCCAGTCAATCTTGTTGAACCAGTCACCCGAGTCATAGCTGTTTTGGTCCATGTCTTTGGACCGCAGCAGGTCGTCTCCGGCCTGGAAGAACGGGATGCCCTGGCCCAGCTCGACCAGACTCATCGCCAGCATCTGACGACGGGCACGCATCGCCGCCGTGTCCGCCTCCGACGCCTTCACCTGGATCGCGTCGAACAGGTCCTGGTTGTCATGCACCGAAACGTAGTTGATCGCCTCAATCGGGGTCGCCGTGTAGCCGGTCGGCTGCCCCTGATAGTCCAGTTGCGCTCCCGTCTTCGTCGCACCAGTCGCGTCCACAAAGCTGTAGTTGCGCAGGTTGCCCGTCAGCCCGACCTTAATCCAGTCGGTCCGATGCAGCAGCGTATTCTTCTGGTCCGACGACGCTGTATTGCCAGTCGTATAGCTGCTCGGATCATTGAACAAGCCAGTCGCGAAGCCCTGCACCCGTTCGTCGTCGAACGGCCCCCCACCCCGCACACCGTCGCGAATACGGTCGTTGAACGTGCCGACCCCATTGCCGTAGAGGTTCAACTGCGAAGCGTTCACGCCCAGGGCGCTGTTCGCCGTCTCGCCGAAGTTAAAGCCCTCGCCGTAGATGTAAATCTTCGATCCATCCACGCCGTCTTTGTCCAGCGTCAGCTTCGCCAGCGCCTGCTGAATCTGGTTGACGTTCTTCACGAACGTGAAGCTCAGAATGTCAAAGCGGAAGCCGTCGATCTTGTACTTCTTCACGTTCCACAGGATCGCGTCCTGCTGCAGTTTGCCCATCATCAGGTGCTCGGTCGCAGTGTCCGCGCAGCACGACCCAGTCTCGAGGTTGCCATCGTTGTCCAGCCGGTTGTAGTAGTTCGGAACTACCTGATCCAGGATCGAATTACTGGCCTGCCCAAACCCGCTCGTATGGTTGAAGACCACGTCCTGGATCACTCGCAGACCGGCACGATGCAGTCCCATCACCATCTGCCGGTACTCCTTCACCCGGTATGACGGATCCACCGCATAACCGCCCTCCGGCGCCAGATAGTGGTCCGGATCGTAGCCCCAGTTATAGCCGTCAGCGCTCTGCACCGCCGCCACGGCCGCTTCCTGCGACTGGCTGTCAGGGACAAATCCGGTCAAATCAGACGTCGTCTTCCAAGTCGTCTTGTCCTCGTTGATGCTGTTGAAGTGGAACGTCGGCAGCAGATGGACCGCCTTCAGCCCGGCATCGGCAAGTTGCTCTAGATGCTTCATGCCGTCGGAGCCCGTATCCGTAAACGCCAGGTACGTCCCGCGATGGCCCGCCGGGACAGTAGCATCACCCACGCTGAAGTCGCGCACATGCAGCTCGTAGATGTTGAGGTCGTTCACCCGCGCCAGAGCCGGGGCTTGATCGTCCTCCCAGCCCGCCGGTGTATTGATTCGCGCGTCAACATCGGTGAACCGGCTCTTCATCGCATTCAACGCCAGGTCGATGGAGTACGGGTCCGTCACCAGATTCTCGACCACGCTCCGCACAGTCGGCGCATATACCTTCTCGTCCAGCAGATAGTACTTGCCAATCCAGCTTTCGTCGAGCGTCACCACCCACACGCCATTGTGCTCGTGCATCGCGACCGTCTGCGCCGGGGTAGTGTCCCCGTCTGCATTGAACAACTGCAGATTCATCGATTGCGCTGTCGGCGCCCACACCTTCAGCTTCAGCGCGCCCGCGTTGTCATCGTCGAAGTCTCTCCACTCAGAGTAGCCGTCCCACGACGACTTGCGAACGATCACGCCCAGCCTTCCCGAGTACGCGTACAGGTCGTCCAACGCACCGGCGTCCTGCACGCCCGTCGCATACGTCAACGAACCGTTCGCACGTTCGACGAACACGGCAAGCTGTCCCCGAACCAGAGCATCGTAGTCTGCCTGCTTCAGGGTCGAAGGTAGCGTTAACACCGCATATCCCGTCGATAGTTGCGGGAAGCGCGCCTTCTGGTCGGCGGTCAGCGTTCCACCCGCCGTCAACGGAATATCCGTTCCGCCGGTAACGCCAGCGCTGGTCAGCGCCAGCCCCGCTGCAGGATCACTCGCAAGAAAATATTGACCGCCGTTCTGCACATACGCCTCCTGGATCAACACCGTGTTCCTGTCGATCCAGAACGCCTGCGCCTTCAGGAAGCTGCCGTTCAACAACTGCGCCGCGCTCGGCTGCGTAAAGTAGAGCGTTGGGTCACCCGAGATGATCCACACCTCGTTGTAGAGGTCCACGTTCAGGTGGAGATCGCCTGGAGTGTCCTTGGTTCCATTCTGGATGTTGTGCACAATGAACCCGAGGTCCTGCGGGTTGTTCACCTTCAGCGGCACATCGAAGTACACGCCGTAGTTGTCACTTCCAGTCACCGGAATCGGGCCGCCGTTATAGTTGCCGGTATCTGCCGTCGTATCGTTGAAGGCGTACACATACCAACCTGTAAAGTTATTGTCCGGCCGGTAGTAGTGCACGCGCGCCACGTTCGCCGGAATCGCCGGGTTCTTCGCGTTCGAGATCTTCGGCGGAGAGGTAAACAGCCCAGTGGTGTTGGATATCTGCCAGAACTCATAGCCCTGCGCCGACGGGTTCACATACTCATTCGGCCCTGGGTCTTTGCAGCAACTGTTGTGGATGATGATCCCAACGTTTTTAGCACCCAACGTCACCCCGACGTCAAAGAACACACCGAAGCTGTCGGTCCCCGCGATCTGCACCGGGCCGCCGCCGTAGTTGCCCTGGTCTTCGGTCGTATCTCCGAACGCGTACACCGTCCAGCCCGCATACGCCCCGTCCGGTCGGAAGTAGTGAATGCGAATGTGGTTCGCGGGAATCGGGGTGACGGCCTCCGCCACAAAACCCAAGCCACTGAATAACAGCACCACCGACAGGACGATCCGCAGACCTCGATAAAAACGCATGAGACTCTCCGTTGTGATCACCATTCCTTCGTCGCTCCGACTTGTAGCCGCAACGAAGCCTGCAAATCCTACTGCCTCTCCACGACCGCCGTCCAGCTTTACAGCAACAGAATTGATCTGTCATTCAAGAACCGGAGATTTTGCGCTTGGCCCCGCGAACACCATCGAAGGCTCAATGAGACTTTCGCTTTCTGTTAGCAAGCTGACGCGCGACCCGAAATCGTACCCACTGGTATGGGGTACCTCCTACAATTAGCAATGACTTACGGTGCCATTAGCGTCCTATAAGTTATTGTAAATACGTAGGATTTTGGTTCGGTATGGATCCAACTTTGGTGCGATTCCGTCTCGAGCCCAGCGCTCGTCGAACCTGAAGTGATCAGTACCGAAAAACGCCGCAGTGTCTTGCGATCTTCGCGGCGTCGGACTTTGACCTCGCCTAGCATGACGAATGGTGCTCTAAGATCCAGTTCCGGGTGTGTGGCCGGCAACCCGCACCTTATGCTTGGGGGAGGGATTCCCGTGATCCGCTAGGGACCATGTGACGGACCCGAGAAACCTTGCCACAAGCCGACTTTGCAGTACGGATGAGAAACAAGCAATCACATTCTTTGGATCTAGCGTCTGTTTATTCGAAACGCAGCGCGGTCATCGGGTCTACCCTGGTCGCGCGTGCAGCCGGAATCCAAGTGGCCGCCAAGGCGACAATGGTGAGCAACAACGGCGTCAGTATAAATGCGAGAGGATCCCATGCCTTGACCTCGAAGAGAAAGCTGGTGAGGAATCGACTCAGCCAGAAGGCTGCAACGATACCAATCACCACACCGATAACAGTAAGCACCATTCCCTGGCCGAGAACCATATTGCGGAGGTGCGATGTCTGCGCTCCCATCGCCATCCGTATCCCTAGTTCCTGCGTGCGCTGCTCCACAGAAAAAGCCATCAACCCGTAAATGCCCACAGCAGCCAGCAACAATCCGGATGCTCCGAAGACCGTCAGGAGCAGCATGTTGAACCGTTGTCGCGAAAGGTTCAGGCGGTCAATCTCGTCCATGGTTCTGATGTGCGCCACGGGGAGCCCGCCAGTCGTCTCTCGCAGTGCTGATGTCACTTGTGCAACCAGCGTGTGCGGTGCGCTTTGAGTGCGCACGATCCACCAGAGTGGAGCGACTCGAGAATTAAGTGCGGTCTCACCATCTGGCATCTGTGCCAGCGGGATATACATGGTAGGAAAGGGATCACGATTCGGCGCATCGCGAGTGTCGCCGACGATGCCGACGACTTGACGAGGCGGCTCAGCGAAAGGCCCACCGGCGCCAGGCGCCTTCTGCAACCGGTCCCGCAGCGGGTCTCCCTTTGGCCAGTACTGCTTCGCCATGGCCTCGTTGATGATAATGACTCCAGGAGCGGAGGCATCGTCGTGATCAGTAAACGCGCGGCCGCGAAGAAGAGGAATCTTTAAGGCATCGAAATAGCTCCATGAGACCGAGTAGTATTGCGCCCCTCCGGTGAATGGAGCCTTGCCTTTGGCCCGTCCCACAATATCGAATGGCATTCCGAAGCCACCTTGAAGCGGCAGTCCATTACCCGCGGCGGCTTCAACCACACCGGGGATGGTCTTGAGACGTTCCGTGCCCTGGCGAATTATCTGAGCTACGGGAGCGCTCGCCTGGAAGCGGCTGCCACTGATCGACATGGCCATGGTCAGCGTGTTGTGCGTATCAAATCCGGGATTAACCGCCTGCAACTTGATATAGGTGCGGATCAGCAACGTTGAGCCAATCACCAGAACCAGCGCCAACGCGATCTCCGTGACGACGAGAACTGACCGGAAGTTTGCGCTGCGGAAACCAGTACCGGCGCGGCTGCCGCTTTCATTCAAACTGGCGACCAAATTCGTTCGTGAGGCACTCACAGCGGGAACAAGACCAAACAGAATCCCGGTAAGCACCGAAACACCGAGAGTGAAGAGCAGGACGCGCACATCCAAAGCGACTGCCGCCCCATCCTCACCAAGCCGGGGAAGTCCGCCGACATTCACGTTGAGCAACAGGCGAACGCTGACATAGCCGAGAAGCAATCCGAGCAGACCGCCTGATAGCGACAGAAGGAGGCTTTCGGCCAGAAGCTGACGGATGACCTGCCAGCGGCTCGCGCCAAGAGCCACGCGCGTAGCAAATTCGCGTTTACGGCCCGAGGCTTTGGCCAGCAGCAGATTCACCACATTCGCACAGGCAATCAGCAATACCAACCCAACCGCGCTGAGCAATATCAGTAGCGGCGTGCGTGTATCGCCGATCATCCACTCTTTCAGCGGGACGACTCCATAACGATTTTGTGGGCTGATAGCATTGGGGATTGCTCGCCGGAACTGATCGGACGCGAGTTTGAGTTGCGCGTTCGCCTGTTCGATAGTGACACCCGGTTGCAGACGCGCCGCAACTCCGAAGTAGTGCGCCATGTCCTGGGTATTCAGATCGAATTGATACGGTATCCACAGATCCGCCGGATTCTCGGTGTTGAAGCTGCGTCCGATGACTCCCACAACAAGATAGGGAGTGTTATCCAACTGAATGGTCCGGCCCACGATGTGGGTGTCGCCGCCGAAACGCTGTTTCCACAGGCCATAGCTGAGCACCACCACATTTCCACCATGAGGACTGTCTTCCTCCGCCGTGAAGGTGCGTCCTGCAATTACCGGCGCGCCGAAGAGCGCGAAGTAATCACGCGTAACGTGGACACCCTCTACCTGCATCGGGTGGTCTCCGCCGGTGAGATTCAACCCGGCGCCGCCAGTGTCATAGCCTGCCACTTCACGAAGGACCCCGCTCTGCTGGCGCCAGAGGTTGAATTCAGGAACACTTGCAAAGTCGAGCGTTCGCTGAGGGGTAAATAGAACGAGTCTCATGAGAGACTGCGGATCGGGATACGGCAGCGACTGGAGCAGTACGGTATTCACAACCGAGAAGACCGCCGTGTTCACTCCGATCCCAAGCGCGATCACAAGAAGAGCGACGATTGTGAATCCGGGAGTCTTCCTTAGAGAGCGCCAGGCGTAGCGTAGATCGCGCCAGATATTTTCCGCCATCGGCAAAGACCGATAGCTCCAGACACGTTCCCGCACTGCGAGCGGATTACCGAACTTCAGTCGAGCCTGCCGTCGCGCCTCAGCGTCCGAGAGACCGCGTGCGAGATTGGCATCCACTTCGTGTGCCAAGTGTGATTGCATCTCTTCCGCCAAATCCCGATCCTTGTTCTCGCGGTTGAAGTAGCGCTGGAAACCCATACTTGTCCCTCCTGCTAGCCGTTCGATTCTCCGAGGATGAGACCGATGGCGCGCGTCATCTGTCGCCAACGGCTGGTTGCTGCCGCGAGTTCTTTATGGCCTTTCGCGGTGAGCCGGTAAAACTTCGCTCTGCGGTTGTTGTCGCTCACACCCCACTCGGAAGCCACTAAGCCCCGATCCTCCAGCCGGTGAAGCGCCGGATAGAGCGAGCCCTGCTCGACTTCGAGAGCGTTTTCCGACGTACTTTCGATGGAGTGCGCAATGGTGTGCCCATGCGCGGGGCCAAGGATAAGCGTGCGCAAAATGAGCAGGTCGAGAGTGCCCTGGAGAATGTCGCCCGCGTCCGGTGGTCTGTTCTTGGCCATAAGGTTTGCTCCACTCGAATGACTATGGGAGACGACTATACTCCACTCGGATGTCTATGGGAAGCAGTTTTACTCCTCAAGTCACAATTGACCCGCTTTCGGCAAGAGAATTCGGGAGGCTGGGATGGATGATCACTGTTAGGCGCTCATCCCGGCGGGCCAGAACCGATGATCAGTACCGGGAAACGCCCCAGGATCCACGAATATTTGAGTTCCCGAGCGGCGGTCAAGACAGACGCGGGTACGGCTGCAGCAGCCCACACTGACGAGAGTAAGGTTCGGATTGCCCGTGATTCGGTACTAATACCCATACAGTGACAATCTATACGGCGATTTGGCTTTTCTCCTGTCCAGGAGCTTCGTCGTATTCGATGACAGAGCCGAGGCTCTTGGACTCAACTCCCCAGCGTTTGCGGAGCCGCCGATTCATCGGCTCTGAGTAGCCTCGCGCCACGAGTTCGCCCAATATACCTGCAAGAAGAACGGCGGCAATAAAGAGCACCGGCACTGCCTTCATCGGTTTGCCGACGACAACGAAGAGGTTGAAGAGGCCCAAGACAACAAACACATGTGTCAGATAGACCTCATAGCTGCGTTGCCCCAGCTTGAGAAGTGGTTTGAGGAAGCTTGGGGCTTGCCACTGTCTCTGGGCAACTGCGACGATGATCATGCAGGTGCCTACAGCGAGAATCGTCATATTCAGTCCGTTGCGACCAAGGCCCCAAATGTAGGCCGGAGGGAAAAACCCAGGCTGAAGACGAGGAGCAGGGTGCCTAAGGCGCTAACAGTCCTGAGAACAGTGGGAGTGAGACGATGCCTTGCAACAAAAAGAGAAGTGAGGCAACCCAAGGCAATAGCATCCATTCCGCCAAGATAGGAGTATTCCCGCCATACAGGGTTGGGATTGAAGGCACGTGACCGAGCGAATGGGCCGAGCACAACGAGGACAAGGAGAGGAATCAAGAGAAATCTGCCACGACGAAAAAGACGGCAGGCCAGCGGGAAGAATAAGTAGAACACCTCTTCGACGGAGAGCGACCACATGATGTCCCAACTTGCGGGTAAATAGCCTCTTCGAGCTTCAAGCAGATTGATGTGGAAGGTAAGGGCCGCAAGTAGGGCGCGTCCTAATCCTCCAGCTTTCGGAGAGACGACGAAACCCTTGACCTGAGCGAGATGAAGACCACTCAGAATTGCGAGAAGGATCAGTAACAGAGGTGCGATACGTGCGAAGCGCAATTGGTAGAACTCACGTAGGTTCACGCGAGCCGGCGAACCTTCATGTCGATGACACTCCTCTTTGGGTAGAAATCGCCGGGTCGTCCCCTTATTGACGGCGATTATCATTTCGCTGGTTCAGCTAGCGCCACACAGTCAAGCGCACCGCAGTGCGAGCATTGCTCTGGTCTACTCCACTTTACCCGCCGAGTTCGCGAGAACGACGTTAGAGAGCACAGCAGTGTCCGATGTCGCGGGCAAGTGCGAACAGAAACCGATGCCCACATAAAAAGGTTCGTCGAAGTGGAGCGTGACTGGCGGGCCAAGCTGGTGCACGGGTTCGCCCTCAAGACTGACAAAGATCGCAATGGAATCCCCATGCTTTTCGATTCCGATACGCCTAGCTTTGATTCCGGCGAGAGTGCCCCCGAAGCGAAATTGGGCGTCCTTCATCATCGCGCCCCTGTCCGGACGCCACGCTAGGTGGATCATGCCCACCCCGTGCTCGCCGATCATGGCTTCTCTGGAATCGTCATCAAGACTCTGGCGAATGACCAGGACTGCCTTGCGATCGCCATAGCCCTTCGGATCTGGAAAAGTGACGTCGGCCGCGAGCGAGACGTCCCCCGACATCTTCTTCCAGAGATAGCGGAACTCGTCACGCGAGTACCAGATGTTATAGCCGGCGGAGTTAATGGTGTACTGTTTCGTGTTGGCGTCGTAATTTGCACTGCCTGGCACTACGGCGGCGCCAATGTCAGACTGGCCCTGAAACACTCCGATTGGCGCATCAAAGTTCCTGCCCGGCCTATGAAAATCTGCCGGTGGCGGTACCTGAGCATGTGTAGGAGATCCCGGCTGCGCCCAGTCCGGCACGGCGGGTGCAGATGCCGCCGGGACTGAGGGCGCTTGCGCATGCAGCGGATGCGCAGCCGTGCAAAGCATCAGGATGAGCAGCGGAACAAAGCAGGATCGTTGGGGTGCGAGGCGGTCAATGAAGACATGCATAGCAAAGAACTTTAGCAGACCGCACACCCTGCCCGCGTGTCGAACGCCCGTTCGTAAGTTCAAGATCAATGATCGAACGGACGAAATCCCTGCACGCGAGCGGATAAATTGGAAACTGATTCTCAGTTGATGCAAACAGAAGGTCAAAGCACGTCTCCAGCTCCCGGCCGCTGGAAACGCGCTTTGGCGATTTGGCGTCATTCCAGAAGTGCGCCCGGAGCCTATGGCGCTTGCCGGGATAGATCCTGAAATCGTGCTTGGCCGGGACTGAAGGTCTTGTGCCATTCACGCCCTAGGCTTCTCTCGCTGAAAGTAGATGAGGCACCCGGATTACATTGCCTAGAGCTCGCGGATCGCCGTCACCGGATTCACCCGCATCGCTCGCTGTGCCGGAAGATAGCACGCCAGCAAAGACATCGCCGCGAGCAGAATCAGCACGGCAAAGATCGTCACTGGGTCATTGGCGCCGATGCCGTACAGCAGACCGGCAATGACGCGGGTCAGCCCGAACGAAAGAGCCAGTCCCAGCGCCAGACCAATTGCCGTCAGCCGCATTCCCTGCAGCAGCACCAGCCTCATCAAATCCGTTCGCGAAGCCCCCAAAGCCACGCGGATGCCGATCTCGTGTGTCCTGAGCTCGGTGCGGTATGCCATCACGCCATAAATGCCCGTGGCCGCCAGAACCAGCGCGATTACCGCGAATATCCCCGCGAACGTGCTCTGCATCATGACAAAGGTACTCGCTATCGCGGTATTCTCCCTCATCGAGCGCACGTCATAAACCGGGAGCCGACTGTCAACCTCCTGGATCGCCTGCTCGGCCGCCTGCGACAGATCCGCCGGATTGCCAATGGTCTTCATTTGTACGATGAGTTCGGGACCCGGTAGCTGATAATAGCTCATATAGATCATGGGCCCGGGCCGCTCACTCACCATCAGGTGCTTCGAGTTCTTCACCACGCCAACCACCGTGAACAGTTTGCTCGACATAGTCGGCATGCTCAGCCTTTTCCCTATCGGATCCTGCCCCGGCCAGTACCGGTTCGCCGCTGTCTGGTCCACGATCAGTACGCTCGGCGCTTTCTCATTGTCGTCCTGCGTAAAGTCGCGCCCTTCTAGAATGGGTATCCCCATGGTCTCGAAGTACCGCGGCGATACATCCGCTCTCCCTGCTTCCAGCGACTCATGCGGCCGTGGAGCATATCCTTCCGGATACGCGTCCTCCGTCTTTCGTGACAGCGTTAGCGGTACCCAGTCGGTCAGCGAAGCCACAGTCACGCCAGGCAGTGCCTCCACGCGCTGGAGAATTTTGTCGCGGATCAACCCCCTTTGGTCATTCGGATAGCCGGAGATGTTCAATCCCACGGACGTGGTCAAAACATGATCTTGCTCAAATCCCGGATCTGCATGGGCAATGTTCCTGAGCGTGCGCAAAAACAGTCCGGAGCTAACCAGCAGAGCGAGCGAGAGCGCCACCTGCGCCACCACCAGGCCGCTAAGCAGCCGCCGATTGTGCTTACTGCCCGATACGCTTGCCGATTCCTCCTTGAGCACCTCCGCCGCCGGCACCTGCGACGACCGCCAAGCCGGAAATGCTCCGCACAGCAGGCTCGCCAGAAAGGCCAGTGCCACAATTGCGATCACAACGCCGGGATCGATCATGCCGTTTATCGCGATTGG
>Ga0210392_10001814_pt1 | contig 11088 bp, 13 predicted proteins | sample IncBWC30OmetaG_FD_161057 | JGI IMG/M metagenome (GOLD analysis project Ga0210392, IMG submission 161057) | Forest soil microbial communities from Barre Woods Harvard Forest LTER site, Petersham, Massachusetts, United States - Inc-BW-C-30-O ...
AAGCAACGAGCCCCGGCGTTGCCGAATTTTCCGCGCTGATTGACGGAAAACCCAATTTGCTTTGGATAGAGGGCAATCAATTCCGACGAATCGAGGAAACGGGGGCGTGAGCACCGGATCATCCCGCTAATTGCGAATCAAAATAATCTCAATCGGATTGGGCCGCCCCACTGCCACATCGGAAGGCCGAGACCAACGATTGGTGAAATGAGCAATCGCGCAGGTCGTCTCATAGTGAATCCTAAGCGTGTAATCGTTCGCCCAATCAAAGGACAAGCGATCGCAACCGACGCCGCTGAGGACCGGTTTGTCGAGATTCAGCGGGACGCCTTGATCATTGACATAAATCTCCTCATGCAGAGAACCCGCGGCGCCGCCGCTCACGGACTCCATCAAAATAGCGACGAGCTTTTGATTGGGCGACACGTGGCGCTCGAGCTCCTTTTGCCCTGCCGAGCAGCTTTCCAGCCCGGCGAGCAGCAGGATCGATGCACCGTGTGCGACCAGCGCCCTCATTATTTTACGTAAGTATCGAGCCAGCGGTTCATTTCCCACAACATGTGCGACAAGCTCTCATGCGCCTCGTAGCCGTGAGCTTCCAGGGGCAGAAATACCAGCCGAACCGTGGCGCCATGGCCCTTGAGCGCCACATAAAACCGCTCTGACTGAACCGGAAACGTCCCTTGATTGTCGTCCGCCTCGCCATGAATGAGCAGGATCGGCGTCTTGATCTTGTCGGCATAGTTGAACGGCGACATTTTGAAGTAAACGTCCGGGGCTTCCCAGTACGTGCGCTCCTCTGCCTGGAATCCGAAGGGCGTGAGCGTACGGTTGTAAGCGCCGCTGCGTGCGATGCCGGCTCGAAACAGGTCGCTATGCGCGAGCAGATTCGCCGTCATGAACGCCCCATAACTGTGCCCCATGGCGGCCACGCGCTTCACGTCCACGACCCCGAGTGCCGCGCCGGCATCGATCGCCGCCTTCGCGCCGGCGACGAGTTGTTCTACGTACGTATCGTTCGGCTGTGCATCACCTTCACCCACGATCGGAATGCTGGCATTCTCCAACACCGCATAGCCGGTTTGCGTCAGGAACACCGGCGAGCCCCATCCAATTCGCGGAAAGCGCAAGGGCGACCCACTCACCTGGCCCGCCGCCGATCGGGTTTTGAATTCCGCCGGGTACGCTTCCATCAAGGTCGGCAGTGGTCCCTGCGACTTGTCATATCCGGCCGGAAGCCACAGCGTTGCCGTCAATTCCAACCCGTCCGCCCGCCGGTATTTGAGCAATTGCTTGGTCGGCACCTTGATGCCCGCGTAAGGGGAGGGAAAGTTCGTCACCTGCTTCATCGGTTCCGGCGCGCCTGAATGCTGCCGCAGCGTCGCGACGAAGTAGTTCGGCGGGATACTCTGACTTTCCTGTCGGATGAGAGCCTGGTCATCTGCCAGGAGAGAAATCGGTTCCTCATACCGCTGCTTGGCCGACCGCCACCGTATCTGCTCCGTTCCACCACTCACCGGCATCACGCCGACAAATGGCTGATCACCTTCCGGCGTCGCACCGGGAGAGAAAAAATAGATACCCTTGCCGTCTTTGGTCAGCTGCAGAGCCGGCTCGCCACGAGCATTCATTTGCGATACCGGCCGGCCTGGGCTGTGATACCGATCCTGCGACGAACCCTCATACAGCGTCGTTCCCTTGCCACCGCGCGAACCCGGATCGAACGCAACAAACGCGATTTGGCGATCCGACCAGCGCCACTCGGTGGCAAGCGCCAGATGGTCGTTTGCCCACTCAACGCTGCGTACCCGCATCGGGGACTCGAGCAGCACCTCGCCTTGTCGCTCGAATGGCGCCGACAGCTGCATGAGCCGATCGCGCACCGCCGCCGTGACCTTCGGATCACCGCCGTCCTGGGCTTGGGTCCAGACGAGCGTGGCAGGCGCATCGCTGCGCCACGCGTAGTCACGCGGGCCGGCTTGAACCGCGTCAAAAGCAATTGGGATCGAATCCAACAAGGGATGATCCGACAGATCCTGGATCGCTCCGGTCTTCAATGTCACCACCGACACCTTCGCGGGAAAATTCTCCTCGGGTAAGGCGTAGCTGAAAGGACGATGCAATGCTTCAACGAATGCAAAGCGGCCGTCGGGGGAGGGCTCCGCGTGCGTGATCAACCCTTTGACCGGCAACGTCCGGGACGTACCGTCGAGGGACACGACGGCGAGGTCGGAAGTCGCGTAGAACGCAAAGATGGCCTCATCCGTCGGAGTTTTGAGCAAATCCTCATAGGTGCGCGCCGGCGTCACCTTGCCTAGATTCTCTTCGACGTTAGGTCCTGCCGGAACGTCGCTGGAGGAAGGCGCAGCCCCACGCGCGGCAGGAACAATTTTGCAGAGCATCGCTTGCGAATCCGCCATCCACCGGTACGGCTCACCCAGCACCGCGTTCAGCCGAAAAGCTCCCACCCGGCGCGCGGACACCTTCGCCACATCCACTACCCAGAGCTCTAATCCCGTTGTTTCTTTTTGAACGAAGGCGACGTGTTTGGAATCTGCCGACCACGCCAAGTGACTTGCCTTGAGCACCGTCGGCAACCCCAAGATCGGCTGCTGCGCACCGCCCGCCACAGGCTGCAGCGACAACTTCACGATCGACACCTCGCGGCTGGGCCCATTGGTCGCCGGATTGAACCGAATCCCCGCCAGCCGGTAGCGCGGCTGCGCCACCTCCGCAATCGTCGGGAACGACTGCGGCTGTTGCACCAGCAACAGGGAACGATCCGGCGACGGGTTTACCACCGGCGTCAACGGCGCGTCGAGCAATTGCTCGATGGCGGCCGGCGGCTTCTGATACGTCAGCGCAGTCTGCGCACCCGCCCAACTCACGAGGCCGCACGCAGACAACAGCCCCGCCACGAAAATTTTCATTGAACGCTCCCAGTTACACCCCAGACAACGGCCACCGCAGCATGACATCAAGGCTCGGTTATCTCGTAGCCCCGGGCGCGAAATATTGCCAGCCCGCCATCCGGCTTCAGCAGTTCCGCCATGGGCAGCACGGCCACCGTGCTCGAGTTGGCCGCGATCGCCTTCTCGGCGGCCGCAAGCCAGGCCGACTGAATCTGCGCGCTGACTTTTGTATATTCCTGCTGAAAGCTCGGTACCACCAGCACCGCGCCGGTGCAAGTTTCCGTCACGTCCGGTCGCAACAAGCCGCGCAGCTGCTCGATGTCGCCGGTGGACCAAAGGTTCGCGCGCTTGCGCATGACCGGCAGTTGCGTTTCGAGCAGTCCGACCATGGATCTCAGGCAGTCGATTTCGCCCGCGGAGGGAATCGCACTCAAGTCCCGCACATATTGCTTGGGGTTGTCGATGGGCACTTCCAGGCTGACCGGCTGCACGGGTACGTGCTTGGCTCGCGCGGTAGCCTCAACGCGCTGCCACACATGAGAATCATGCGTGAGCCCGACCTGATCGATGGCGTGCCGGTACAAATCGGCGGCCGCGAGCATGGGGCGCAACTTTTCATCGTCGGCATACCCTAGGTATTTCACCCGCAGCGCCAGCCAGCGTATATACAAATCATGGGGCAGAGACTGTTCCAGAGTCTCGCCATTGGGAGCGTGGCGGGCGTGCAGCAGCGATGGCACCAAGGTCATGGTGCGAAAGAATCCTACGTGCGCCGAGAGCTCCGGTGGTGATAGGACGAGCTGCGAAGCGGCGATGCGCTCATCCACACTCTTGGAATGCCACACCATGTCCTTGGGTAGCGGTTCGAGCGTGGCCAGGATCCACAGCGTGTGCTCGCCCTTGGTAACTCGCCACATTGCGGGTCCGGGTTGTTCGCCCACGACCAGGATTTCCTCGAGGGGCGTCGTTGCGGCGGCGGGCACCTCGGCGTTCACGGCGTGATTGACTGCGACGGCGGAGCACACCAGCAACGGCCACCCAACCTTAAGCCACCGCTTACGCACGGCGCTTGGGCACCCACCGGACTGAAGCGTAAGAGTTCACGATATTCCTGCCTCCGATACGACTGGGTGGGGGCCACGCAGCGGCCACACTTCAAGCGCGTCCGTCATTGTAACCACCTCATCACCCACTTGGCGGAAATCGAAAGCCCGGTCCGCAGTCGCAATGTTGCGAGTGATCAACGAGAATCCGTTTGCGACCGTCGCGTCATGCATCTCTATTACAAGTGCTTGTGCACCATTCACGATTTATTTCGATCTTATCCCGCACGCGCTCCATATAGGGTCCATAGTGAACTCCTCAGCCGAATACGAGCTGAGTTAGCCAGCAAATTCTTGCGGGCTATACGTCAAGGCTATTATTCTATGGAACAGTCGAAAAACACTTCCGCAAACCCCCAAGGCAACCTCAGCCCTTCAGGCCCATCGAGAAATATCGTCGATACCGTGATTGCAGCGGGCAATTTCACCACGCTGGTTGCCGGCATCAAGGCCGCCGGACTTACCGATATCCTGACCGGCAAGGGCCCACTCACGATCTTTGCACCCACAGACGAAGCCTTTAAGAAACTGCCCTCAGGAGCGCTTGACGCGCTGCTCAAGGACACCGCAAAGCTCAAAGCGGTCTTGAGTTATCACGTGGTCCCGGGCCACGTAATGGCGCAAGATTTCAAGTCCGGCGAGGTGATGACCGTTCAGGGCACTGCGCTGACGACGTTAGTTTCCTCTTCAGATCTCCAAGTAAATGGGGCGCACGTCAGGCAACGCGACATAACTGCATCGAATGGTGTCATCCATGGCATCAACGAGGTCATCATGCCGAAGAACTGGCAATTGTTGGCAGTTGCCGCTTAACGTCGGTCGATTAGCACCGAGGTGTACTGAAAGGCCCTTGATTGGGCCTTTCTTTTATTTTTTCGACGACACGAATCGTAAGCGGACGAAAACGAATTACCCCCGCATTCCGGTTGAACCTCACATCACCGGCGGCGGTTTCCAGCGGCCTCGAAGCACATCCTCGCCGGGCCAACACGCTTATATTGCCATGCATCCGCCCGGTCCTTAAGATCGGGCGATGAAACTACTCCGTTATGGTCCGCCGAAGCACGAAAAGCCGGGTCTCCTAGACAATGAGGGGGCCATTCGCGATCTGTCGGCGCACATCGAGGACATTTCCCCGCAGAGCGTGACACCCAAGTGTTTGGCGCGCCTCGCTGCCTTGAACAGCCGGGAATTACCAGTGGTTGGCGGCACGCCGCGGCTCGGGGTGCCGGTGAAAGGCATCGGAAAATTTATCGCGATCGGTTTGAACTATGCGGATCATGCCAAGGAAGCGAACTTACCGATCCCGGCGGAACCTCCCATGTTCACCAAGGCCATCAGCTGCCTAAGCGGACCGAACGACGATGTCATGTTGCCCAAAGACTCCGTCAAAGGCGATTGGGAAGTCGAATTGGGAATTATTTTCGGCCGCACGGCCCGATACGTGCCCGAGGAAGAGGCGCTTGATTGCATCGCAGGATACGTGCTGGCCAACGACGTTTCCGAGCGCGCGTTTCAAATGGAGCGGGGTACGCAATGGGACAAAGGCAAGGGTTGCGACACGTTTGGACCGGTGGGGCCGTGGCTCGTCACGGCGGATGAAGTCGGCGATCCTCAAAACCTCGAGATGTTCTTGGATCTCAATGGCCGGCGCATGCAAACGGGAAACACATCGCGAATGATCTTCTCCGTGCGCCAATTGGTTGCCTACGTGAGCCGGTTCATCACAATGCATCCGGGAGACCTGCTGATAACGGGCACGCCGCCCGGCGTTGGTTTGGGTCGCAAACCGGATCCTGTTTTTCTCAAACCGGGCGATGAGATGCGCCTCGGAATTGAAAAGCTCGGCGAGCAACGACAGAAAGTGATGCCCTGGCGCCACCTGGGCGAGGATGCCGCGGATCGGTAGAATGGGGGCAACGACGGATCGGTAGAATGGGCGGCAACGAAAGGAGGCAGAAGGCATGTTTATTCGCGAGTGGCGCGGCAGGGCAAAACAATCCGAGGCGATAAGGTACCCGGAATATTTCCGCAGGGAAGTCATACGCCAGTTGCGCCAAGCGCCGGGATTCCGAGGCGGACAATTGAGCCGGCGCGATGTCGGCGATCAAGTGGAGTTTTTGGTGCTCACGCGCTGGGAATCGATGGACGCGATTCGCGAATTTACGGGGACCGTGGTGGAAAACGCGGTCATTGACCCCGGCGCGATGGCCACGCTCGTGGCGTATGACCAATCGGTTCGGCACTACGAGGTGTTGGAAGAGCTTTGAGGGTTTCAGTGGCTGTCGATCGACCGCCGCAGCGCCTGCGTGACTTCACCGGCGATATCGTCCTGGACCTTCAAGGTGTCGTCCAAGCGCCGGTCGTAGGTTTCGGCCCAGACTACAAAACCATCGTCGGCGCGCACCAAACGGGCGGCCACGCGCATCGTTGAGCCGGATTTGCGCAAGCTCCCATCCAAAACATACGTCACTCCCAGGGAACCCGCGATATCGGCGACCGAGACCTTCTTGCCCTTATAGTAAAACGAGGATGTGGGCGGCGGCACGCGAAGGCCGGGAATCTTGCTCAAGCGGTCGATGAGTTCTTCGGTCATCCCGTCGGCGAAATATTCCTGATCCATCGATTCGCTGGTCAGGTCCAGGAATGGCAGCACCGCTATTCGAACCAGCGGCGCCTCGGGGGTCGACGCCGCAGGTACAGGGCTGCCGATTCTGCCGTAGACAAACGGCGCAACGACGATCACGACCGCGAGCGCGGCACCGGCGCCGAGCAGAGCCCAATTTTTTTTGGTCGAACCGGTCCCTGAGCCGGCGCCTGCTCGAGCGGCTGGCGAAATCGCCGGCGGTTCAACCCACGGGCTGACCGTCGCCACCATTCGATATCCCAAGCGAGGAACCGTCGCGATATACGTGGGCTGTTTCGGGTCATCACCGAGAAGGCGGCGCAGCGAAGTGATTGCCTGATAAACTGAGTCAGGCGTGACGATGACGCCCGTCCAGACCTGCTCGAGCAGGTCATCGATGCTGACGGTTTCTCCGGGGCGATCGGCGAGATACTGCAGCAGGCGCATGGCTCGCGCCTCGACCCGCACGGTCTCGCCCTCGCGCGAGATCTGACCCGAGGCCGGGTTTACGCGCCAGGCGCCGATGCGCAGCGATGTGCCGGACGGCTGATCCATGCGCCGATTGTATCAATACGGGGGAATTTGACCGCAAGGCACGGAGTTCTTGGGTACCAGCACGCTGGTAATCTGAATTCTCGTGAAATGACGTGGAGGTCCCATGGCTACCAAGAGTGCGGACGAGATGCGCTGGGATGCGGTCATCGCCAAAGACAAGGGCGCGGATGGTCAATTTTACTTCTCCGTTCGAACCACCGGCGTGTATTGCCGGCCGTCGTGTCCGTCACGCCGGGCGCTCAGAGAAAATGTTGCTTTTCACCCATCCTGTGAGGCGGCCGAGGCAGCCGGTTTCCGCGCCTGCAAGCGCTGCCGGCCTCGCGAGGCATCGCAATCCGAGCGCCATGCCGCCATGGTCGCGAGCGCCTGCGCCTTGATCGAGAGGTCGGAGGATCCGCCGCGGCTCGCGGCGCTTGCTGCCGCCTCGGGTCTGAGTCCGTTTCACTTTCATCGCGTTTTCAAGGCGGCGACGGGCCTCACGCCGAAAGCCTATGCCGATGCGCATCGGGCCGACCGGGTTCGCAGGGCCTTGCCGTCCTCGACGACGATAACCGGGGCGATCTATGACGCCGGGTTCAATTCGAACGGCCGCTTTTATGCCGCGTCCGCGCAGGTACTGGGGATGACGCCGGGACGCTATCGAGCGGGCGGCGATCTGATGCAGATTCGATTTGCGATCGGCGAATGCTCGCTGGGGTCAATCTTGGTGGCCGCAACCGAGAAGGGCGTCTGCGCCATTCTGCTGGGCCGCGATCCCGATGCGCTCGTGCGCCAGCTGCAGGACCGCTTCGCCAAGGCAGAACTCATCGGCGGCGATGCGGCATTCGAACAGCTGGTTGCCAAAGTGATTGGTTTCGTCGAGCAGCCACGTCTCGGACTCGACTTGCCGCTCGATGTGCAAGGTACGGCATTTCAACAGAGGGTGTGGCAGGCATTGCGCAGCATCGATGTGGGCAACACCGCGAGCTATGGAGATATCGCCGCGCGCATCGGCCAACCTCGGTCGACCCGCGCCGTGGCGCGTGCCTGCGCCGCGAACATGATCGCCGTGGCGATTCCCTGCCACCGCGTCATACGCACCGATGGCCGGCTGTCGGGTTACCGCTGGGGTGTGCAGCGCAAACGGGCGTTGCTGGAGCGCGAGAGGTCGTCATGATCGACGGCCGCGCGGCCGGCCTGAATTGGCCCGCGGTCGAGGACGACCTCAATAGCTACGGAGTCGCGCGGGCGGGCCCCATGCTGCGCGCCGAGGAGTGCCGGGCCATTGCGGAGCTCTATGATGGCGATCAGGACTTCAGGAGCCGCGTCATCATGGGGCGCCACGGCTTTGGCCGAGGCGAGTACCGCTATTTTTCATACCCGTTGCCCTCGATCGTGCAAAGTCTGCGCGAGGCGCTTTACCTGCGTCTCGCGCCGGTGGCCAACCGGTGGAACGAACTCATGGGCTTGGAGCTTCGCTACCCGAAGGATCACGCCGCCTTTCTGTCGCGCTGCCGCGCCGCAGGCCAATCCCTGCCCACGCCGCTGCTGCTGCAATATGTTGCGGGCGACTTCAATTGCCTGCATCAGGACGTGTACGGGGAGCATGTCTTTCCGCTTCAGGCGGCGGTCTTACTCTCGGAACCGGGCCGCGATTTCGAAGGCGGCGAATTCGTCGTGACCGAGCAGCGACCGCGCATGCAGTCGAGAGTGGAAGTCCTGCCGCTGCGGCAGGGAGATCTGGCGATATTTGCGGTGCGCGACCGCCCGGCGAAGGGGACTCGCGGCACGTATCGGGTCAAGCATCGACATGGCGTGAGCCGCCTGTACTCAGGAAGGCGTCACATGCTGGGCATCATCTTTCACGACGCATGCTGAGCGCGTGGGCGGAAAGCGACACTGTGCCGGCGCCGGATCGACGCGGGCACAGTGTATAGGCCAATACTACTAATCTAGCCCAAAGTACTAACGGTTCTGCGCCACCAGTTTCGAGACCTGCGACCACTGCTCCGTTGCGCGGGCAATGTTGCCGGCAACATCCTTCTTCCAGGTCTTTCGTGACTCAAGATCGCTGAACATATAGAGCTTGCCATCAACGAGGGCAAACACACGCGGATGCGCCCCAACTTTGCGGCCTTGCGACACGCCGTAGGCGTCGAATCCGTCATACTGCGGCGCGTACTTCTCCGGATTGCTCTCGAACGCGTGCAAGTGCGTCGGGGTTATGAAGTAGAACTTTGAGCCCTTGTAGTCGTAGCTCAAGTCCTTCACCCCTAAGATCGGGTCCGGAGAGGGAGTAAAGTAGGAAAGCGCGTCGTAGCTGCTGAGCGCAACGCCTTTTTCTTCAAAAAAATCGCCGGCGAATACTTGCGCAGCGGATAGCGTCAGGACGGCGGCGGAAGCCAAACGAATGATTGATCGGTAGTTCACGGTAGTCTCCAAAAAGTCATACAACCAAGTCATTGACCGCAATGACTGCAAAGGGAATCAGGGCGAGGATCATCGAGAGAAAAAAAACACCGGCATTGACGAGGATTTTCATGGGTATCTCCCTGCTGGACCATGGAGGCACTGTAGGGCGCCGCCGGATGTCCTGTTTGGACGTGCGCCAAACCGCAAGATCCACGGCGCGAGTGGTAGGGGCAGGTCGCGAACGGTAGGCGGCGGGCCGGCAGGCGTACGGCGCGTGCTAGAATTTGGCCGCGATGGCGCTAAGGCGTTCAAAACTAGAGAAAAACGGCTCCCGGCGATCGAATCGAAATCTTAAGGAGCGCTCATGATTTTCGAGTCCATTTCCAGCGGGGGATGCCGCTCCTACTTGTTGGGCTGCGAGGAAACCTGCGCGGCGGCCCTGATCGACCCGGAACTGAGCCAGATTGACCGCTACAACGCCCTGGCGGCCCGGCACGGCCTGCGGTTCCGCTATCTCATCGACACGCATACCCATGCGGATCACTTCTCCGCGACCCGGCAGCTCGCAAGCCAGCTTGACGTGCCCGTGGTCATGCACCGCGCGAGTCCCGCGCCATTCATCGATCTGCGCCTGGAGGGCGGTGATTTGTTGGTGATTGGGCACCTGCGGTTGCAATCGTTGTACACCCCCGGTCATACCATCGATTCGATGTGCCTATGCCTCGAAGACCGTGTCTTTACCGGCGATACCCTGCTGATTGGTGCAACCGGACGCACCGACCTGCCGAGCGGCGATGCCGGCGCGTTGCATGAGAGCCTGTTCGAGGGCGTGCTCAAGCTCGATCCGGCTCTGAAGATTTTTCCCGCACACGAGTACAAGGGCCGCAGCCACTCCACCATCGGTCAGGAACTCGCCGAAAATCCGCGCTTGCAAAAGCGCGAGCGCGGCGCGTTCATCGAGATGATGCAGGGCCTGAATCTCACCATGCCTACGCATGTGACCGAGGCGCTGCGAACCAATATGAGCGGCGGAAAGACCGTTGCGCAAATGCTGTCCGATGCCGCTGCATCGGTTCCATTCATGTCGATGGCGCAGCTGAAGGCCGGCATCGAAGGTCATCGCAACGATCTCATCGTACTGGACGTGCGCGAACGCGATGCCTACGAAAGCGGCCACGTGCCCGGGGCATTGCACCTGCCGCGCGGACAGTTGGAGCTTCGGGTGAACGAAGAGCTCAAGGATCCCACCCGACGGATTTTGGTTTGCTGCGAGTTTGGGCGCATCTCCACCTTGGCAACCGCGACGCTTCGCACCATGGGATTCTTGGGGGCGGTCGCGTTGGATGGCGGCATCAAGGCTTGGCGGGAAGCCGGATACCCGCTCAGCATCGGCAAGGAGCCGTAGTTTATTGCGGCGACTCGCCTAGCCGTCCTTGAGTTCCACCCAGGTCGGCGCATGATCGCTGGCCTTTTCCCAACCGCGCACCTCTCGGTACACCCC
>Ga0210392_10001817_pt1 | contig 11061 bp, 10 predicted proteins | sample IncBWC30OmetaG_FD_161057 | JGI IMG/M metagenome (GOLD analysis project Ga0210392, IMG submission 161057) | Forest soil microbial communities from Barre Woods Harvard Forest LTER site, Petersham, Massachusetts, United States - Inc-BW-C-30-O ...
CAAGAGGAAAGCTCAGTGGGCGTCGGCAGGAAAACTCGGCCATATTCGCATCGGTTTTATATCAACTGCCGGTTTTGAGATCGTCCCGAACTTGATGCGGCGCTTTCGGAAGAGCTACCCAGATGTCGAGTTTTCGATAAGAAACATTTTGACAGAAACCCAACTGGAAATGATCGAGGAGGGTTTGTTAGACGTAGGCTTTCTTCGCCTTCCCATTGAAAATCGCAAAGAGATCGAGGTGACAACGGTTCATCGGGAACCATTCGTCGCGATCTTACCTTCATGGCACTCGCTTTCCGCAATGAGAGAGATTCGTCTGCGCGAACTCAAAGGGAATCCATTTGTCATGTATGCGCGGGAGTACGCTCCTGGTTTCCATGATCTTTTGACTAGAATTCTGAGCAACGCTGGAGTCGTCCCTAAGGTGGTCCAAACAGCAGGAGAGATGCCTACACTCATCTCTCTCGTTGATGCCGGTGTGGGCGTCTCGATTGTCCCAGCATCTGTTGCAAAAAAAATCGTCTCCAAGGCGGCGGTGTGCTCGATCGCGGATCGACTGCCGGAGTCCGAGATTGGCTTGGCCCTCGCACGCCATAACAGTGCAGCAGTTGTACGCCGATTTTGTGAATTCGCTCGCACGTCACTGAATCATTGATACGCCGATAGATTCCATCGACTACGTCGGCCAATGCGTGCGTTTTCGCACGGCTCTTTGGGTCCGCTGTGCTCAATTGACCTCTTAGGACCGAATTCCTTTCTCTTGCAATTTGACTGCCTCCCGAGTTGAGCAAAATTGCCGGGCGGTGTCGGCGCGTCTTTCTGCAGAGCGCTTAGCCAATCGGAAGATTTTATTCGCGCCAATCCAGTTCGGCGAACTGCTTGGGACACATGATTGGTCATCCATATCACGGTCATAAGAACAAACAACAATCACGAATCACCTGTGAAGAGTCCAACGTAGCGTGAGGCAAAAAAACGCATCCGCTGGATGAGAGCCGCACGAAGACGTTTTTCGCCGGCTATCTTCACCACCGCTGATTAGCTTCGAGGCAGTTTGCCGCGAGCATCAAGAAAAGGGATCACAAGGGGAAGCAGTGAGAACACACCTTAAGAAACCAAAGATTTCAGACCGCGGCAATATTCTCATCTTTGATAAGGGCGTTGGTCTGGATCTGAGAAACGAACCGCAGCGGCGTGCAGCAAGCCACCTGATAGAGGCAGAGAGGATGTCGGCAATCGGCAGGATGACATGTTCGATATCCCACGATATGCGCCACTCGCTCACGGCGATCTATGCGAACGCCGAGTTCCTCGAACGCCGCGATATCTGTGCGAGCATGCGGGCTGATCTGCTGCTCGAAATTCAAGAAGCAGTGCTCACGATGACGGAGCGCATTGACTCACTACTGCAATTCGGTAGTAGCGGACGGAGCAACTCCCTTGTCCATGAGCGCGTCTCCTTGGTTGTTGAGAAAGCCGTTGCGGCAGTGAAATTTCATCCAGACGGGCGGAACGTGTCCATCACAGTCGGCAAGTTCCCGCCGGCGGAAGCAGACATCGATGCGAGGAATCTTGAAAGTGCCATATATAACTTACTGCTCAATGCCTGCCAAGCTGCGACACTCTCAACTCACGTGCCTGAGGTGAAGGTTCACCTTACGGAAGTCGATGAACAGATCTACGTCACAATCCTAGACAATGGTCCCGGCATACCTGCCTCTGTCCGGAGGACGTTGTTCGATCCGTTCGTGACCGCAGGAAAACCGAACGGAACAGGCCTGGGGCTCACCCTGGCTCGTCGAATAGCTGAAGAGCACGGTGGCAGCGTCTGCCTCGAGGAATCGAATCGAGAGACGACGGTATTCACGCTGAGCCTAACGAAGAACAGATCATTACCTTTAGAAGAGCTGAAGAGTGGCAGAGCGGCTTCGAAGCCTGCGGCAATGGTTCTGCGAACTGCTCATAAAGAATCAACAACCGAGATGGGCGCTCATGAAATATCGGGATGCAGAAATATCCAGCAATCAGGAGGTTCTATGCCCTTGTTTACCGTAACGATGAAGTCCAACGGGTCAACCAGCGAGAAACGCCGCCTTTCCAGAGCTATCCATGCTGCAAGCATTGCTGCTGGATATCCAGAGGACGACCTTTTCCAACGTTTCTTCTCGTTGGGACCAACCGACTTCAGGGTTGATCTGTACTATCCCGCACTGCCCAAGCCGCGCACCGATCAGATGTTGATGATTGAAGTGTTGGTATCTTCAGGGACTGACACCAATCGGAAAAAAGGTCTTGTTGCCGCCCTGGTCGAGAAGCTTGGCGAAGCAGGTATCGACCCAAACGACATAATGGTGTTCTTTTTGGAGACCGATCGCGCGAGCGGATCATTCGGTGTTGGCCGGTTCGCACCTCCTGTTGCCTTCGCCTGACCACCGCCTATGGCATTGTTGCGGCATGGCTTCGAAGAGGCCGGAGATTTACAGGAGAGACGGCTTCGAAGCCCGCAGCCATGGATCTGTGAACTGCTCTTAGAGAATCAACAACCGAGATGAGCGTTTATGGAAATGAAGGAGCTTGACCCAAGGGAAAATGAGCGCCGCAACGTATACGGCGTGAGAGGCAACCGCTCGATGAGACCCGCACCAGCAGTGACGGTTCTTGGTCTTTAAAACGCACCGCAGAACTCAGCAAAAAAGGAAACAGGAGCTAAGTATGTTCAATCGATTCGCCGTATTTACCACAATGTTGTGTGCTGCCGTCGTGTCGAGCACACCAGACATACAAGCTCAGAAGTCCGACGTGAAAACTATCGTCCTCGTCCACGGTGCCTGGGCGGACGGATCGGGCTGGAGGGGCGTTTACGACAACCTTGTCAGGGATGGCTTCAAAGTCAGGATCGTCCAAGAGCCGGAGACGTCTTTCCATGATGATGTGACCGCCGTGAAGCGTATCCTCGCGCTGCAAGACGGACCGAGCATCCTCGTCGCGCACAGCTATGGAGGCGCCGTAATTACAGAAGCGGGCACAGATCCGTCGGTTGCCGGATTGGTGTATGTTGCAGCGCACATGCCAGACGCTGGAGAGAACGAAGCGGACGACGGAAAGCGCTTCCCGAGTGACCTCAGCAAGTCTGGTGCGATAAAGAAGACGGCAGATGGTTTCACGTACCTCGATCCCACACAGTTCCATGAATACTTTGCAGCCGATCTGTCTGCGGAGCAGGCCGCTTTCATGGCACGATCGCAGGTACTCAACGCCGCGGACAATTTCAAGGCAGTCATCACCACGCCTGCATGGAGAGAAAAACCGAGTTGGATGGTCGTCGCCGGGGCGGATAGAACGATTAACCCCGACCTCGAACGGTTTTATGCCAAGCGAGCTCATAGCCACACGGTCGAAGTCGCAGGCGCGAGTCATTGCGTTTATGTGTCCCACCCCAAGGAAGTTGCAGACGTAATTGAGAGTGCAGCACGTGCAGTTTCGAAATAGCTCGGACTCCGCAAGGAGTCCCCACACCCGGAGGGACCAAGTGAAACTTCTCGAAATTCAGTCGTCACCAAGAGGCGAATCTTCCGATTCGATCAGCCTCACCAAATCATTCATCGAGGCGTGCAAATCCGACAACACCTCGATAGTTGTGGATACGTTGAACGTCTGGCATGAACGGCTACCAGAGTTCGACTCCGAGGCAATTGGAGCGAAGTACAAAGCAGTGAAGCACGAAACGATGACTGAGGCAGAGTCCAACGTATGGGAGCGTATTCAATCATTGATCCAACGCTTTCAGAACGCCGATCGAATCGTCTTAGGAACTCCAATGTGGAACTTTGGCTTGCCTTACAAGCTCAAACAATTGATTGATCTCGTAGCGCAGCGAAACTATCTGTTTACCTACGACGGCAAACAGTACGGCCCTTTCTTGAATGTGGAAAAGGCAATCGTCGTCTATACACGCGGTTCACGTTTCCTGGAGGGTACTCCTATACCGCCGTCGCGATTCGATCACCAAGCAACCTATTTGGACTTTTGGTTGCAGCTTGTGGGTGTTCGAGATCTTCGTAGCGTGATTGTTGATAACGCGTGGAATCGAGATCGTCAGGAGTCAGAAGTGAGCCTGGCTAAGGGCAAAGCAACTCTGGAACGACTGGTTGAGTGGTTTCTTAGCTACTAGCAGGCCTCAGCCGTACGCGGCGGCCCAAGGTTGTATGAGTGGCGTGACTCGTATCCAACCAGGGTGGAATTAGGAGTCTCATGGAAACATTGACAAGACCGGGCGAGCACGCCCCCACGAATCCGCCAGCGGTCGCGTTTAGCTCGGTTATGGGCATCTGCGGTCTCGGGCTGTCCTGGCGCGCGGCAGGTCAGGTGCTCGCCGCTCCACGCGCGATTGGCGAGTGGTTGATCGCGGTCGGCGTATTGCTCTTTATCGTCCTCTCCGCCTTGTACGGCATCAAAACAGTACGCGATCCGAGCATCGTAGTCGTCGAATTTCGGGATTCCAGGTCGGCCAGCAACTTCGCCTGTATCACGGTCGCGGTCGTGATTGTTGCTGCTGCCATCCTTCCCCACGCGCCATCTGCGGCGCTGTTCCTTTGGGCACTAGGCACAGGCAGTCAGTTTGTGCTCTTCCTGACCCTTTTGGGGCGATGGATTGCTGAGCCAACTGAAATTCTGCACGCCACGCCGGCTTGGCTGGTTCCAATCGTCGGTAATGTGACTGCTACTTTGCCGGGTGTGCCACTTGGGTTTCACGAGACGTCCTGGTTTTTACTAGCAGTTGGACTTGTCTCCTGGATCGCCTTCCTGCCGCTGTTGCTTCACCGTCTTATCTTCTGTGAGGACAAGTTGCCGGAGCGTCTCGCCCCAAGCCTAGCGATCTTTGTAGCCTCACCCGCGGTCGGGTGTCTGTCCTGGCTGGAACTTACGGGCCGCGTGGACGCGGTCTATCGGTTCATCTTGTTCACGGCCCTGTTTTTCGCCCTGCTTGTGCTGCGCTTGTGGCAGCTTGCGGTGCAAGCACTTCCTGTATCGGTCGCCTGGTGGGCTTACACCTTTCCCAGTGCGGCGCTCGCCTCTGCTCTGATTCGTTATTGCCAGCATGTTCCAGGGGTTGGCGGGAGACTTCTAGCGTGGGCCGGTCTCGCATTGACCACGATCGCTGTAGCCGGCGTGGGACTCATTTCATTGAGAAACTGCTCGCGGAGATTGTGGCTTTCGGTCCGGAGCCGGCCTGATCATTCAGCAGATCCACCGGGTTCTGCTCGAACATCTAACGCTGTATCGAGCAAGTGAGGAACCGTCCTCAACCGGCTTGGGGGCAGCTCAAGAAAGGGAAAGTTCCGGACGCTTGTATTTGAATCTGTGGCTGATCGTTCGTGCGTGGATCTGAGAGATTGAGCTAGCTGTGGAGTCGGTCCCATGGCAGATTGCCCCAGTTACAGCAATGTAGCGGTTGGCCTTTGAGGCACCGGAGTAATGAGTAGGAAAGAGCATGGATAGACGAAGATTTATTGCGCGAAGTGCAGGAGCGCTGGCGACGGTCGGACTGGGGGGATCGGTAGTCGCGAAGCAGCTGGAGTCGCGACACGGCGAGCAAGCAAGTATCAACCCGAGTGCCGGAGAAGGCGAGATGGCTACAAGAGAAGAGTTGTTTGTTCGATATTCGGAGTCAGTAGAGACGTTACATGCCGGAGAGGCCGAGACGGTCGACCAAATTACAGCGACATTGTTGAATATTGCAAAGAAGGTCGGCGAACGTCAACGGCACACGGTACGTGGCGTCCACGCGAAGAGCCACGGTTTGCTAAAAGCAGAAGTTATAGTTCCTTCGGACCTTCGCGAGGAACTACGGCAAGGCTTGTTCGCGAACGCAGGAAGCTATGGAGCGGTCATGCGTTTCTCGACCAATCCCGGCGATATACTCTCCGACCATATCTCGACTCCACGAGGTCTTGCTATCAAGGTCATCGGTGTGGAGGGAGAGATGCTTCCGAACCACGCAGACCAAGTGACCCAGGATTTCGTTTTCAATAATGCCAGCACCTTTCATTCCGCTCGAGCAAAGGACTTTTTGAAGAGTATTACGTTGCTTGATAGGCACGCCGATGATTCCGAGGCACTGAAGCAAGTGGTTAGTTCGGCCGCGCAGACTACGGAAGAAGGTCTCGAGTTGGTGGGACAGAAATCCGCGTTCCTCAAAGGATTTGGCCATCCTCCCACCCATCCTCTTGGAGAGACATATCATACGGCTGTGCCTCTGCGGTTCGGCGACTACTTTGGAAAGATGCATCTAGTTCCCGTATCGGGCAATCTCACTGCTTTACGAGGCAAACACGTCGATCATCCAGACTCCTGGAATTGCGTGAAGGACAGCATAGTAACCTTTTTCCAAACCGAAACGGCGGTCTGGGAGCTTCGCGTCCAGCTTTGTACCGATCTCACCAGGATGCCTGTTGAGGACGCCTCGGTTGAATGGGACGAGCACCTTAGCCCCTCTTTAACCATTGCAAGGGTCACTGTACAGCCTCAAAATGCGTATTCAGATCCCCGCCGAGTATGGGTTGACGAGCAGCTCAGCTTTAACCCTTGGCATAGTCTGGCCGCGCATCGCCCCCTCGGCAACATCATGCGTGCGCGGTTCAAGGCATACCAAGCGTCCAGTCACTTTCGCCACAGCGCAGAGGGACGTCAGATGGTTGAGCCTCGAACCATCGAAGAAATGCCCGACTAGGTGCTCCATGGTTTCGAACAGCAAAGAAGTTAGATTGGATTCCTTGATGCGTTAGCTCTCCCATTTCGTATTAGATCGGTTCGAAATCCATGCAATCTACCTCAAAACCTTCATGCTTGCTCGCCGGAGAGAATTTCGTTCTGGAAGTGGCTGCCAAGGGCAATTCGCTGGAATCCATTCTGGAATCCCTATGCAGGGTCGTCGAACAGACCGCCAACGGATGTCTCTGCAGCGTCCTTGTGCTCGATTCCAGTGGCTCGACAATTCAGCAGGCAGTTGCGCCGAGCCTTCCATCCAGCTATAACGACCGGTTTCCAGGCATGCCGGTGGGTCTAGAAGGAGGACCTTGCGCTAAGGCTGCGCGCCACAAAACACAAGTGATCGTGTCGAACGTGTCTTCGGACACGCAATGGGACGCGTATGGATGGCGTGGCACCGCATTGAAGCACGGACTGAAAGCGTGCTGGTCCACGCCGATTCTGGCGTCGAACTGGGTCGTATTGGGGACATTCGGGATCTATTGGCGAGAGCCGCGAAACCCAACTGAACACGATCAAAAAGTCATCGAGCAGGTCACGCACCTTGCATCCGTCTTAATTGAGAGGAAACACAACGAGTTGGCCCTTCGACAGAACGAGGAACGTTTTCGTCTTATCGTCGATACGATTCCCGGATTCGTTTGTACTTTCAAAGCGAGTGGCGAGGTCGAACTTGTCAACCACCAGCTCCTGGAATATTTCGGTAAGAGGATTGAGGAAAGGAAAAATTCGCAGAAGAATTTCCCTACCTTCGAGCACGTACATCCGGATGACCTTCCCCGCGTAATGGAAGCGTATGGTCGTTGGCTTGAATCCGGGCAGCCGCATGGCCTTGAGTTCCGTCTGCGGCGCGCCGACGGTGTGTACCGCTGGTTTCAATCACGCGCCCTCCCCGCGCGAGATACGGAAGGTCGTATCACCGGATTGTACATATTGTTGACTGACATTGACGACCGGAAGCGCGCTGAGGATGCCCTGCGTGCGAGCGAAACCAATTTGCGCCTCATCATCGACGCCATTCCTCAGTTCATCGCTGCTTTCGGGACTGACATGAAACTTCAGTACGCGAATCAAGCCGTAACGGAGTACACCGGCTTAACAACAGAGGAACTTATGTCGGAAGACCAACGTGACGTCGTCTTTCTTCGGGAGGATTCCGAGAGATTGCGCGAGCAGCGCGAAGTGGCAATCTCGCGAGGGGGCCCATTCGAGTACGAACGACGAGTGCGCCGCAGGGATGGTCAGTATCGTTGGTTCCTAGCCCGATACAACCCGCTGCGGGACGATCGAGGAGAGATTATCCGTTGGTATGCGACCGGTACCGACATCGACGATCGCAAACAGGCGGAAGAAAGAACGCGGCAAGAGAACTTCGCGTTGCGAGAGCAAATCGATCAGGCCTTCATGTTCGAGGAGATCGTAGGCTCTTCGCCCGCCTTGAAAGCTGTTCTCTCAGGTATCGTGAAAGTCGCTCCCACCGACTGTACGGTGCTGATCACGGGCGAAACAGGTACCGGGAAGGAACTGATTGCGCGCGCTATACATAGGGGTTCGCAACGTGCCGACCATGCCTTTGTTAGCGTGAACTGCGCCGCGATTCCTTCTTCACTCATCGCCTCGGAATTGTTTGGCCACGAGAAGGGAGCATTTACTGGTGCCCTGCAGCGTCGAGAGGGTCGCTTTGAGTTAGCGCACGCGGGCACGATTTTTCTTGATGAAATCGGCGAGCTTCCCCTGGAAACTCAGATTGCATTGCTTCGCGTGCTCCAGGAGCGTCAATTTGAACGGGTCGGGGGTAGCCGTGTCATTCGCACTGATGTTCGAATCATAGCCGCTACCAACCGCGATTTATCGACAGCGATTAACGCAGGCATCTTCCGAGCTGATCTCTTTTACAGACTAAACGTCTTCCCAATCTGTGCGCCGCCTCTCCGGAATCGAAAGGAAGACATCCCGATGCTGGTCGAGTACTTCGTGAAGCGCTACGCGGACAAGGTCCGAAAGCAAATCAGTAAGATCGACAAACACACGCTTAAGCTATGTCAGTCCTATCATTGGCCAGGCAATATTCGGGAACTCCAAAATATTGTCGAGAGATCCGTAATCCTCTGCACCGGGGATACCTTTTGGGTCGATGAGGCCTGGCTTTCTAGCCGGAAGGCATTTCGCGCGGAGTCGTTAGGTCCTCTCCTGCAGAACCTTCATGACTATGAGAAGGAACTCATCGAAGGGGCTCTTGCCGAAAGCAACGGAAAAGTTGGTGGGCCAAATGGTGCGGCTACGAGACTTGGAATTCCACGGTCGACGCTGGAGTCGAAGATCAAACAGCTCAACATAAAGAAATACTCCTTCCAGCAGGTCCAATCGTTCAACACCCAGAATTCTGGCAATTCCCAAGTTCCTGCCACTCCAGTTTCATCTTCGAGCCCTGTTTTCAGCGACATCTAAATTGGACATACGATTGCATTACTCATGACCGGTGACCGATGACTTTCAGGATCGAGACTGCGATACGGGGGAGATTCATAGTGTTCGTCCTCAGTGGCCGAATCGAAACACCGGCGATAGCCGAGTTGAGGTCACTTTTTAAGCTCCAGACGGACGGCCTGCACATCGTTCTAGATCTGAAGGACGTTAGCCTGGTTGATCGCGACGTGCTCCGCTTTCTCGTTAGTTGTGAAGCGGATGGCGTGAGGCTTGAGAACTGCGCTCCATATATTCGCGAATGGATTGAGCGAGAAAAGGATTGAGAGAGAGGTGGCACTGGCGGCTTGTCGTTCAGCCCGAAGACATTGCTCGAGCCATGCTCGCAACGGAGGACGGCTTATGGAGTGATCTGCTCCCGCCAAAGGCATGCAGCTGCAGGAGATCAAGCAGCAACTAAGGATGCGCATGCATGATCCCGTGCCTCAGACCGGCGCGTGGCTCAGCCGCGTCTTCCGCGGCAAGTTCGTCGCCGGACTGCGGCGCCTCTTTGCCCGCCATCGGTTGGGTTTTTTCGGCGAGTGCATGCCGCTCCATGAGGAGAAGCACTTCGCCCTCTTCCTGCGCACGCTTTATCGGCAAGACTGGGTCGTCTATGCCAAGCCGCCCTTCGGCGGCCCCGAGCATGTGCTGCATTACCTGGCACGCTACACCCACCGCGTTGCTATCTCCAACCATCGCCTACTCCCTGTCTCAGCTTCCGAGGTCCGCTTCCGCTGGAAAGACTACGCACACGGCAGCAAACAACGCACCATGACGCTTGCCTCCGAAGAGTTCCTGCGCCGCTTCCTCCAGCATGTGCTGCCGCGGGGCTTTCCCCGCATCCGCTACTTCGGCTTCCTGGCCAACCGCCGACGCGCCCGTCTGCTGCCACTCTGCCACGCTTGCTCTACCAGGCTCCTCCCGCCGAGACTTCTTCCGCCGCACAACCCACCACGCTATGGAAGTGCCCGCGCTGCCATGGACTCATGCATCTGGTCGAACGGCTCTCGGTCGCACAACTCTTCTTCGCTCAACGAAAGGAGGTACACCTGCTTGACTCTTCCTAGCCCCCAGATCAAAGCGCTGCTCATCGTATGCTTCACCGCACACTCACTGGAAGTGTGCCTCAGCTCAGAAAACAGCCCTTTCCGTCCAACCTTCGCTGCGTTCTGCAGCGGCTCCCCGCATGGGTTGCGCCTGGTTGCGGAGAACCTCCACTCCATTCAGCACGTCTCGTCTGACTCTCTCAGCACGTCCCAGCGAATGAAAAACCCATAGCCGCCAGCATCCTTGCCCGCCGCACCAGCGCCTTCCTTCAAACCGCTCTATCCGACCTGCTCCGCTCTGGCATCCACTGCCCACGCCTGATCCCGCGGAGCAGCTCCGATAGAGTCCTGACGTTATACATCCGCATGAAATGGAGCGGATCACTAATGATGCTGCATGGCGAGTCGAAAAGAGCGCTGGGCTGTATCTATGGATCAGCCCCTGAAGTAGCAGAGCGGCGATCAGGCCGTACTAGAATGACAAACGGTGACTTGTCATTTGGCTGCTGAGAAGTTCGTTGGTCTCAAGAGAGAGCTTTCGATATCGATGATCAAAGGGCCGTCCTCCTCTGTCGATTTACGGATGGCCAGCCATTCAGCGTCTGACTCAAACGCATCCCACTGTTCTTGGCGCTTCGCAAGCGACTCCCATGCGAGCAGATAAGTCAGGTGTTGTTCTGAGCGACCAACGATTGTCGTCCAGAACCCGACTTGCAGGATGCCATGGCGGACCATTATCGGCAAGGTTTGATGTTCGAAGCGTGTCAGCAGGGCCGCCATG
>Ga0210392_10001822_pt1 | contig 11054 bp, 4 predicted proteins | sample IncBWC30OmetaG_FD_161057 | JGI IMG/M metagenome (GOLD analysis project Ga0210392, IMG submission 161057) | Forest soil microbial communities from Barre Woods Harvard Forest LTER site, Petersham, Massachusetts, United States - Inc-BW-C-30-O ...
CGGGCTCTTCAAGCGCGGGCTCTTCAAGCGGAGGTTCCTCGAGCGCAGGCGCAGCGGGCAACAACTGCGCGAACATCGCGACGTGGAAGATCACACCGTACAACGCGGGCGACCTCGTGCAGAGCGGTGGCAAGATCTACAAGTGCAAGGTCTACCCGTTCGACGGCTGGTGCGGCGTGAGCGACGCCTATGCACCAACATCCGGTTCCGCCTGGACGGACGCGTGGGATCTGGTCGGCCCCTGTTGAGTCGCTCGGCGATAGCGCCGCGTGATTGGTCACATCTTTGGGTCGCGGCGCGCTGCCCTTCGCGATTCGCATCGTCGTGCTCTGAGTCGTGAACGGGTGCCGGCACCGGAACGAACGGCTTCGCCGCGCCTAAAGCCATTTCGCGCGCGCTCAGAATGTAAAACTTTTACATCCCCCGCGCTCACGCGCGAGTCGCACTTCAGACCGCAATGCCGGGCGGCGGGAGGCCGAGGCACATCGGTTGTCGGGGATTCTCCCCCGCTCCCGCTGGAGTGAATCCAGCGGGGCCCCGCCTCCGAGTTTGGGGCCGGCCCCAAACAACACTCAGACCGCAATGCCCGGCGGCGGGAAGCCGAGGCACATCTCTTTGACTTGAGCCGCGACGCTTTCTTGCAGCTTCGCGTCGTCTGGCGCGGCCACCACTTGGCTCATGAAATCGGCCAATTTGAGCATTTCGTCTTTGCCCATACCGCGCGAGGTGATGCTCGGCGTGCCGATACGGAAGCCCGAGGGATCGAAGGGCTTGCGCGGGTCGAACGGGATCGAGTTGTAGTTGCCGACGATGCCAGCACGGTCGAGTGCCTTGGCCGCAACCTTGCCAGTCACGTTCTTGCTGCGCAGATCGATCAAGATCAGGTGGTTGTCCGTGCCGCCCGTCACGAGTGAGAAGCCACGGCTCAGCAGGCCTTCGGCGAGGACCTTGGCGTTGGCCACAACCGCGTGGGCGTAGGTCTTGAACTCGGGCGTGCTGGCTTCTTTGGCCGCAACGGCGATGCCGGCAGTGGTGTGGTTGTGCGGGCCGCCCTGCAAGCCCGGGAACACGGCGCGGTCGATGTCTTTGGCAAACTCCGATTTGCACATCACGATGCCACCGCGCGGTCCGCGCAGCGTCTTGTGCGTCGTGCTGGTGATGACGTCGGCGTAGCCAACCGGCGAGGGGTGCGCGCCGCCGACCACCAAGCCCGAAATGTGCGCGATGTCGGCGCACAATTTTGCCCCGACTTCATCGGCAATTTCTCGGAATTTCGCGAAGTCGAGCGTGCGCGGGTAAGCCGTCGTGCCACACCAGATGATCTTCGGTTTGTGCTCCAGGGCGAGCCGGCGAACCTCGGAGAAATCGATGCGCTGGTCCGTCGGGTTCACGTTGTAACCGACGGCCTTGAAGTACTTGCCCGTGATGCTGACGCTCGAGCCGTGCGTCAGATGTCCGCCAGACGGCAAGCCCAGGCCCATGATCACGTCGTGCGGCTGACAGAACGCCAGGTACACGGCCAGATTCGCGGGGCTGCCGCTGTACGGTTGCACGTTCACGTGATCGACACCGAACAGTGCCTTCAACCGCGACACGGCCAGCTCTTCCACCTGATCGATGATCTGCTGGCCTTCGTAGTAGCGCTTACCCGCGTAACCCTCGGAGTACTTGTTGGTCAGAATCGAGCCCGTGGCCTCGAGCACAGCGCGTGATACGTAGTTCTCGCTCGGGATGAGCCGAAGCTTGACCGTCTCGCGGACCTCTTCTTCACGAATCAGTCGAGCGATATCGGGGTCACGTTCAGCTAAAGAAGGATCACGGAGGGTTCCAAGGTTCGGCATGGCGCGCAGCCTACCGCCGCGTTTCGGCCCGCGCCACAGCCTTGCAAAGTCCTGTAACTGCTCGCTATTTTTTGGTTCCAAATAGACTGCAAGAAGTCACGCCGCATTGACTCGATTCTCCCCCGCGACTGGTTAAACTGCGCGCCGTGCGATGGCAAAGCCGAGCCAAGCGAAAACCCCGACCGACCCTGAAGGGTCGGACGGCTCGGCACTGAGCTCCGCCCGCCCCGCCGACCCCGTGCCAGTTGCGACCAAAACCGATCCCGATCTAGTGCGCGATCACGAGATCATTCCCGCCGCACCCGTCGAGCTCGACAGCGCGCCGCCCAGCATTCCGTCCGCTGCCAGCGTTACGGCGGACGACGCACCGAAGCCGCAAGGCTCGATTCCGGTGCTGCCGGGCCACGTCATCGCCAACCGTTACGAGGTGCTGGGCATCCTGGGCGAAGGCGGGATGGGCATCGTGTACCGCTGCCGCGACCAATCGAACGGTCAGTTCGTCGCGATCAAACGCGTGATTCCGCCCTCGGGCAACCTGCAGGGCGAGTACGTGATGTGGTTTTACAAGGAGGCGCGTGCGCTCGCCGCCTTGGCTCACCCGAACATCGTGCAAGCCCGCGATTTCGGACAGCTCCGTGACGGCTCGCCGTTCCTGGCGATGGAGCTCGTGTCCGGTGTCTCACTGCACGAGCTGGTCCACACGCGGCTCACCTTCCCGCTGATCTGGACCATCGTCGATCAGATCTTGTCTGCGTTGGCGCACGCACACGCTCGCGGCATCATCCACGGCGATCTCAAACCTTCCAACGTGCTCGTGGAGGCCATCGACGACCAGCCACCGCAGATCCACGTCTTGGATTTCGGCTTGGCCTGGCTGCGCCAAGACGCGCTCGACGCGCGGCTCGACGGCAACAAACCGATGGAATTTGCGCCCCATGCGGGCGCTGGAACCCCCGGTTATATGGCTCCGGAGCAGATCCAGCATGAGATGCACCACGTGTGCGGTGCCACGGATTTGTACTCGCTCGGCTGCATTTTGTACCGCCTATTCGCGGGGCGCGCGCCGTTCTCCGGCGAATCGAAAGAGCTGCTGCGCGTACACGCCTTCGAGCAGCCGCCCGCGCTCAAGGCCGTGATCGACGCGCCGGAAGGCACGATTGCGTTCATCATGCGCTTGCTGGCCAAGCGTCCTTGGGACCGCTGGGAATTTGCCGCGGAGGCCCGTAACGAGTGGGGCAAGTGGCGGCCCAAGGCGGAGCCCGCCGAGTACCGCCTGCCGGTCGATCTGCGGTCGTCCACGGCCAAGACCGCGGCACCGACGCGGCGCACCGGAGCGCGCGGTCCGAATCCGGATCTCTCGCCGGCTCCCGAGCGCGCGCCGGGGTTGCTCAGCATTCGTCCAAGCCCACTCGTCGGACGCGAGGACGTACGCAACACGCTACGCGAGGTGTGCGACGACGTGATCGACGGTGTCGGCGCGCCGCACCGTTTGGTGATGTTGGTCGGCCCCGCAGGCTGCGGCAAGAGCCGTATCGCCGAGTGGCTGAGCGAAGTCGTGCACGAAGAGGGCACGATGGTGCCACTGCGCGCGCGTTACCGAAAGATCCGCGGCTCGCTCGACGGCATGCTCGGTGCTGCGCTCCATCACTACAACTTCGAGCGCGTCGAGCGCGACTTGATCGAGCGCTCACTGCTCGAGCGCTGGAAGGTGCGGCGCGACGACAAGAACGGGCGTGCTTGGGTGGCCGGCGCGGGCGAATGGCTACGGCCAATGGGCTCGGAAGCGCCAATCGGCCCTTCTGGCGTGCGTTTTACGCTGGATACGCTCGAAACCCGGCGCATGGTCACGCGCTACACGCTGCGCAAGATTGCCAATGGCCGGCCGCTCTTGTTCTGGCTGGACGACATCCACAACGCGAGCCCAGCCACGATCGAAGGCTTGCTCAAGATCCACACCGACGAGCCCGACCAACGAATCGTGATGGTGGCCACGGTGCGGCTCGAAGACGTCGTGATGGGCACCGCGACGGCCACTCGCCTGCGCGAGCTGCGCGACATCATGAACGGCAAGCTGATCGACATCGAGCCGCTGCCGGCCGATACGACCGCGCAGCTGCTTCGTGAGTCCTTGCCGCTGGACGACGCCGCGGTGAAAGAAGCCGCGCGCCGCAGCCGTGGCAATCCGCTGTTCGCGCTGCAGCAGCTTCATGCCTGGGCGTTGGGCGGCAGCATGGAGTTCCAGAACGGCGTGTACCGCGTCCCGCCAGAAGTTCTGGCAATGCGCCCGCAGACCACGGCGGAACTTTGGGACAGCCGCGTCGCGGCCATGGCTGAAGCGCACCGCGTGGCGGCCTACGCCGCCGCAACGTTGGGCGGTGACATTCGCAAGAACGTGCTGACAGCGCTGCTGACGGCGCTCGGGCTGCCTTCGGAAGCAGCCATTTTGAGCCTACAAACGGCTGAAATTCTGGTCCCTCGCGGACCCGGGCGGTACGCCTGGCCGCACGAGCTTTTGCAGGAGCACTTGCTGCTCACGCTGAACGAGCGCACTGACAAGGAACGCTTCTATCGCGCTTCAGCGACCGCGCTCACACAGCACCCGCTGGCCAACAGCCGGCGCGTGGTGCGGCAGCGCGTGGTGAACCTGCTGCAAGCCGATGACGCCGACACCGCGGCGCTACTGCTGTTCGACTTCCTGCAACAGAGTTGGAACGGCGCGCGTGAGCCAGTCGCGACGCTGGCGGATCTGGAGCTGCTCAAAGGCAAGCTCACCGGGCGCACGCTGGCGTTGAAGAACCGCTGGCAAGCCGAAGCGCTGCGTCATGCCGGGCGCATCGCCGAAGCGATGACGTTCGCCGAATTGGCGCGCACGCGCTTCGAGGAGCTCGGGGACCCCGAAAACATCGCCCACTCCTTGCGTTTGCAGGGACATTTAGCGAGCGACCAAGGCAGCTCGGCCGAAGGCCTGGAGCTGACGCAGCGCGCTCATCAGATGTTCGTCGAGCAGAACAACGCTTTGGGGCAAGCCCAATGCGAAGCCGTAGCCGGCGAAATTCAGTACTTGCTCGGCAGCTACGAAGAAGCGCGCGGCACGATTCAACGCGGCGAGCGCAACTTTGCGACGCTGGGCCAAGCGCTCGGGCGTGGGCAGTGCTTGTTGCTCTTGTCGTGGGTCGAGCATTCGGAGGGCGCGACGGAGCGCTCGCGCCGCTTGGCGCAAGAAGCGCGAGCCGAGTTCGAACGCGCCGGCTATCGCCTGGGCACCGCGCAGGCGGATGTTTCGATTGCGCACGTCGAGCACCGGCTGATGAATTTCCATAGCGCCGAGATTGGCGCGCTCGACGCGCTCTCTACGTTCGAGACACTGCGCACGCCGCGCGGGCAAGCGGCCTGCGATCGCTTGCTGGCCATGATCGGTCTCGACACCGACGATCTGGACATGGCCGAGCTGCACACCGATCGCGCCTCGCAGTTGTTCGCGCGCATGAGCGACCCTTGGGGTGTCATCGAAACCAAGCTACTTTTGGCGCAAATCGCGCTCGTACGACACCAACCCGGCAAGGCCCGCACGCTGCTCGAAGAGTCGAGCCGGATGACTGTGGAAGAGGCGGAAGCCCGCCAACACTTTCTGCTCACGCGCGCCTGGCTCGAAGTCGCCGAAGGCGACAACGAAGCCGCCCTCGAGTCCATCGAAGCCGCCGCCGAAGTGTTCGGGCAACGCACCCGCGCCGGCGATCACACGCCTCACCTACTGAGCCGGCTCGCGCGCTTCCAGTGGACCTCGCACGGGTTGGACCGGATAGACGCGTGGCGGACCGTGTTGAATGATCGGCTGCGGCGTAAAAACTAGGTTTTCATGCCCCGAGCATGAACATCGAGACAGGAATTGTATAGCCGCATTGCTCGACGCGCTCCGAAACGTTTCAGAATGGCTTCGCGAATCCAAAGTGAATTCCCATTTCACGCGCACAGGTGTGCGGAGACCGCACATCAGGTCACAAATAACGCGCGCCCAGGCTTTCTGACCCGCACGAGAATGTTAAGAAGCTCCTCATGTCGCAGAACAATGGGCACAGTGCGTCGGACAAGCTGATGGAGCGCGCGGAGCGCTCGATGCCTGGCGGCGTCAACAGTCCGGTGCGTGCGTTTCGCGCCGTAGGTGGGCATCCGCTGTTCATCGCGCGCGCGCTCGGTGCGCGTGTGTTCGACGCCGACGACAATAGTTATCTCGATTACATCGGATCGTGGGGACCCGCGATCCTCGGTCACGCGCATCCGAAGGTGGTGCAAAGCGTGGCGGAAACTGCAGCAAAAGGCCTCTCTTTCGGCGCACCGACCGAAGGCGAGGTGCGCTTCGCCGACGCCATCATCGAGCGCCACCCGAGCATCCAAATGATGCGCTGCGTGTCGAGCGGGACCGAGGCCACGATGAGCGCGCTCAGAGTCGCGCGCGGCTTCACGGGTCGCGACGTGATCGTCAAATTCGACGGCGCGTACCACGGTCATTCAGATTCGCTTCTGGTAAAGGCGGGTAGCGGCGCGGCCACCTTCGGCAACCCCGATTCTGCCGGTGTGCCGGCGGCGATCGTGGCCAACACGGCGACGCTCGCCTACAACGATAACGCTGCGCTGACCGAGCTGTTCAACCGCGACGGCAGCCGAATCGCGGCGGTCATCGTGGAACCGGTCGCGGGCAACATGGGCTGCGTGCCCCCGCAGCCGCAATTTCTAGAGACGATCTTGGAGTTGTGTGCAAACCACGGCGCGCTATCGATCTTCGATGAGGTGATGACCGGTTGCCGAGTCGCGCGCGGCAGCGCTCAGGGCCTGTTCGGTATGACGCCGGATCTAACCTGCTTGGGCAAGGTGGTTGGCGGTGGCTTGCCGCTCGCCGTCTACGGTGGGCGCGCGGACGTCATGCGCACTGTTGCACCGCTTGGCCCGGTTTATCAGGCCGGCACGCTGAGCGGCAATCCAATCGCCGTCAACGCGGGACTGACCACACTCTCGCTGCTCGATCAGAGCTCGTACGAACGCTTGGAAGCGCTCGGCTCACGCCTACAGACCGGTCTCGAACGTGTGCTGCGCGACACCAACACACCCGGCGTGGTGCAGCGCGTTGGCTCGATGCTCACGTTGTTTTTTCACCGCGGCCCAGTGCGCTCGTGGCTCGACGCGGCAGCCTCCGACACCAAGCGCTTCGGCACCTGGCACCGCGGCCTCGTTACTCGTGGGGTATATTGGCCGCCATCGCAGTTCGAGGCCGCGTTTATCTCATTGGCGCATACAGAGCAGGACATTGATCGGACTGTTGAGGCGGCGTTGGGGGCGTTGGGCGAGTAGGGTCTTTTTTGTGTGGCTTCGTATCTCATTGGCAGTCGTGCTCTGGTCTACTGAGAAACGCCCTGCCTGACGGCTCCGCTCAGTCGAAGCGGTTCGCAAGGTCCGATTCCATGTTCGTATTCAAATCTGAAATCGGGGAATGAGAGGCACCGAGGACCAACGGTGCATCGTCTGGCGTCGGCCCCTGCCGATGTTGAACTTCCGAGACTTCACGCTCGCCGGGCAGGCTGCGCATGGCATTCCCGGGGAGAGTTGCGCACGGCGTCTTCGGGAGAGGCGCCTTGAGACGCCGAAGGCTTCGACGGTTGCGCCTGGCGCAATGACCATCAAAACAAACCCTCTGAAGAGCACTCCTTCTTGCGCGCTGCGTTGTGAATTGAGCGTGTAGACGGTCGTTTGAAGAGGCACGGCGGATTTCTGTTTGCGTTTTGCGCTGGATCTCGTAGCTGTGCGCCGTCTTTCCTGAGGAGTGTCCCCACCGTGAGCCACAAGCAACAAAAAGTCGCAATCTTGACTGCTGGCGGCCTGGCGCCGTGTCTTTCATCCGCCGTGGGCGGGCTGATTGGTCGTTACTCCGAGCTGGCTCCCGAGCTCGAGATCATTGGTTACTTGGGTGGCTACAAGGGACTGCTACTCGGCTCGAGCGTGCCGGTGACTCCAGAGGTGCGCGCGGGCGCTCATATCTTGCACAAGCATGGTGGCAGCCCGATCGGCAACAGCCGCGTAAAGCTCACCAATGCGAAGGATTGCGTGAAGCGCGGGTTGGTGAAGGAAGGCCAGAACCCGCTCGAGGTCGCAGCGCAACAGCTGTCCAAGGACGGCGTCACCATCTTGCACACCGTCGGCGGCGACGACACCAACACGACCGCTGCGGATCTAGCAGCGTTCTTGAAGACGCACGATTACGATCTGACCGTCGTTGGTTTGCCGAAGACGATCGACAACGACGTGTATCCGATCCGGCAATCCTTGGGCGCGTGGACCGCGGCCGAACAAGGCGCGATCTACTTCGAGAACATCGTCAACGAGCACTCGGCGAATCCGCGCATGTTGATCGTGCACGAAGTGATGGGCCGAAACTGCGGCTGGCTCACGGCTTACACCGCGAAAGTGTACCGGCAGCGCCTGAATCATCCCGATTTTCTGCCGAGCTTCAACTTGGCACGCGCGCACAAGGACATCGACGCAGTGTACATCCCGGAGATGGACTTCGACCTCGAGGGTGAAGCCAAGCGCCTGCGCGCGGTGATGGACGAGCAAGACTGCGTGAACTTGTTCGTATCCGAGGGCGCCTGCGTGAACGAAATCGTGAAAGAGATGACATCGAAGGGCGAAGACGTCCCGCGCGATGCGTTCGGGCACTACAAGCTCGACGCGGTGAACGTCGGACAATGGTTCAGTAAGCAGTTCGGAAAGCTGCTCGGCGCGGAGAAAACGTTGGTGCAGAAGTCGGGCTACTTCGCGCGCGCGGCGGCGGCGAACGTCGACGATCTGCGCTTGATTCAAAGCATGGTCGACCACGCCGTGGAATGCGGTCTGCGCGGCGAGTCGGGCGTGATTGGGCACGACGAGGATCGCGATGGGCGCCTGCGCGCGATCGAGTTCCCGCGCATCGCCGGCGGCAAGCCGTTCAACACGAGCATGCCGTGGTTCGACGAGCTGCTCAAAGACATCCGCCAACCCAAAGGCCGGACCCTCGAGGTCGATCACAACCACGCCGAAGAAGCTCCCTCGATTCCGCCAGCGGGTTGAGCGGTGCGAGCAGAGTGAGCGGCGAACGGCCGGGACGCGACGTCTCGGCCGTCCTCGGTTTGTGGGCTGGAGCGGGCGCGGCGCAGGGGAGCACACGAGTGAGAGCGCCCTTTGGATTAGGGATGGGGGTGGGCAGCGGGCGCGGAATGCGTCGAGCACGCGAAGCTCAGGGGCGTCCGCGCGATGAGCGCTCAATTCCGATTGGCGCGCCGAGCGTCACGCCTTGACGAGCAGATTGAAATTCGCAAACCGCGAGCACGCCGTGTGTATCTCTCGCATCAGGCGCAAGCGGTTGTTTCTGAGCGGCAGGTCTTCGACCATGACGAAGATGTCTTCGAAGAATTGCGCGAGCACAGGAGCGAAGCTGGCGATGGCGGTCAGAGCGCGCTCGTAGTCGGCGGCGGTGGTACCTCCGCCGAGGGCTTGTTTGAGCGTCTGGTAGGCGTCGAAAACGCGCTGTTCAGTGGGGTGAACCTCGGGTTGTACGGAGGCGGGCGGGACGAGCTCGCCGGGCGGAGCTTCTTTGGCGATGTTGGCAGCGCGCTTGAAGACTTCGCCCGCCTTGGTGCGCACGCTTTCTTCGATTTTGCCCAGGGCGGCGGCGCGCAGCTGTACGTCGAACGGGTCGTCTGCTGAGGCGGCGACGCAAGCGTCCACCACGTCACCCGGTTCGGAGAGCACGCCGCGCAGGCGCTGGCGCAAAAAGCCGCCGAGCTTGTCCGCAGTGGCTTGCGCGTCGAGGTCGAGCTTGACGCCGACGAAGCCGGCGTACGCCGAGTGAACGGCGTCCGACAAGCCAATGCGCCATTGCTTGTGCAGCAACGTGCGCAAGAGACCGATCGCCGCGCGGCGGAGCGCCAGTGGATCGGCGGCGCCCGTGGGCAAGAGGCCGATCGCGAAACAGCCGACCAGTGTGTCGAGGCGATCGATCAATGCGACCAGCGCGCTGGCGTCGCGATCGGCCGGCGGATCGTCGGCGCCGCGCGGTTGGTAGTGCTCGGCGATGACGGCTGCGACGTCCGGGTTCAAGCCCTGCGCCAAACCGTAGGCGAGGCCCATTTCGCCCTGCAATTCAGGCAATTCACGAACCATCAGCGAGACCAGGTCGCACTTGGCGAGCCGGGCGCCTTCGCTCGCGACGGCGATCACCCCTGCGCTCAGGCCGAGCTTGGCACCGATCACCGGCACCAGCGCGACCATGCGCCGCACTTTGTCCCCGACGCTACCGAGACGCTTGTGGAACATGATGCCGTCGAGCTCGGCACCGCGCTTGGCCAGCGGTAGCTTCAGATCCTCATCGTAGAAAAACTTGGCATCGGCCATGCGCGCGCGCATCACGCGGTCGTTGCCGAGCTGGATGATGGCAGGCTCGAGCGCCGTGCCGGCGACCGCTAGGTATTTCGGGAGCAGGCCACCCAGCTTGTTGCGCACACCGAAATAGCGCTGGTGCCCTTTGGCGACGTCGAGAATCACGCGCTCGGGCAGGGCCAGGAACTTCTCTTCGAAGTTGCCGACGATGACCTGCGGCTCTTCGACCAGAGAAGCGTTCTCTTCGACCAAGAAGGCGTCTTCGATCAGCGCGCCGTCGATGCTCCTGGCGGCTTCTGCCAAGCGATCCACCATCACCTGCTTGCGCTCCGCGGGGTCGACGAGCACGTGCGCCGAGCGCAGCGCGGCCACGTAGCTGCCGGCTCTCTCGATGTCGATCGCGCCGGGCGCCAAGAAGCGATGCCCGAAGGAAACGCGCCCGGAGCTGACACCGGCAAACTGAAAGCTCAGCTCGGCGGCGCCGAATAAGCCGATCAACCAACGCACCGGGCGACCGAACGCGGTGTCCCCGTCCGACCAGCGCATGGACTTGCGAAACGGGATCTTGGCGCATACCTCGACCAGCACGGCCGGCAACAGCGCGGCCGCGGGTGCACCGGTCTCGACGCGGCGCCCCGCGACGTACTCGCCCTTGTCCGTGGCTTTGCGAAACAGCGCGTCGAGCGACACGCCGATTTTCGTGGCGAAGCTTTGGGCGGCTTTGGTCGGCTTGCCGTCTGCGTCGAAGGCGACGCGCGCTGGGGGGCCAAGCACTTCCTCGTCGAGGTCGGGCTGGGCCGTGACGACGCC
>Ga0210392_10001823_pt1 | contig 11047 bp, 9 predicted proteins | sample IncBWC30OmetaG_FD_161057 | JGI IMG/M metagenome (GOLD analysis project Ga0210392, IMG submission 161057) | Forest soil microbial communities from Barre Woods Harvard Forest LTER site, Petersham, Massachusetts, United States - Inc-BW-C-30-O ...
CCCCCTTGCGGTACGGGCGGGTTTGAATTACGGTGGATTCCATTTCGACCGTGCCGACCCTACTCCGCAAAACTGTCATTCCGACCCGGAGCGGCGGCGCTTTTAGCCCCGGCGTTCAGCGGAAGGGTAGCGGCAAGTTCTCTACCCAACAAAGTCACCGCAATGCCATCCCGGTGTTTTTCTTAGGGGATCGGAGCAACCAGCTACTTCCCTTCTCCCTTGGCTTGGCCCTTCAGGAAGGTTCCCTTTTCCAATTCGTGAAAAGCGTTTTGCAGCTCTGCCTGCGTGTTCATCACGATGGGGCCGTACCACGCTACGGGCTCCTCCAGCGGCTTTCCGGACACCAGTAGGAAACGAAGCCCCTCCTCGCCAGCTTGTACCATCACCTCGTCTCCTCGGTCGAACAGCACCAGCGAACGGTTGTCCGCAGCAGATGGAGGAGCGGTGTCGAGCCACCCAACCGGCTCCGTGGGGACTTCCAGCGGCTCCGAGGCATTGCAGAATTTGCCGCTTCCGGCGAAGACATAAGCAAACGCGTGGCGCGTGGTCTCGATAGGAAGAGTTTTTCTGCGCCCGGGCGCAACCGAAACATCCAGATAAATCGGGTCGGCGGCAATTCCATCCACTGGCCCCTTCTTCCCCCAGAATGTCCCGCAGATCAGGCGCACGTGCGTGCCGTCGTCATCCTTCACTTCGGGAATTTCAAGCGCTTTCACTTCCTGGTAGCGCGGCGGCGTCATCTTCAGGGAGGATGGCAGGTTGGCCCACAACTGGAAGCCGTGCATCCGTCCTGCGTGGTCGCCCTTGGGCATCTCTTGATGGATGATTCCGCTGCCAGCGGTCATCCACTGCACATCGCCCGGCGAAATAGCTCCATGATTTCCCATGCTGTCGCCATGTTCCACGGTTCCCGCCAGAACATAGGTAATCGTCTCGATGCCGCGATGCGGGTGCCACGGAAATCCCGCCAGATAATCTTCTGGAACATCATTGCGGAAATCATCCAGCAGGAGAAAGGGATCGAAGTCCTTGGTGTTACCGAATCCAAACGCGCGTCGCAGATGCACGCCTGCCCCTTCCAGCGTGGGCTTGCTGCGAATCAGCCTCTTCACAGGTCGTATGGACATGACGCCCTCCCGACGCTACTAGGATGCGCGAATTCTGCCCCTCTGCGCAATGTTTTCAAGCCACCTTCGGGCCATCGCCTCAACCAGCTCGAAACGCGCAAAAAGCATGCACAGATTTGCACAGATGTGCCCACTTACCGGCGCGGTCAGGAGTTTGTACAATAAGCGAACTTGTACCTCTTGTGGAGGAGTTCCATGCTGTTTGCGACCGTGTCTCGCGGCAAGAAATTGGGAAAGCGTTTGTTTCCGCATCGATTCAAGGACGAGCGATACCACGTCCATCTGGGAAAAGAAGGGCCGTATATTCCGGTAACGGATTACCGGGACATTCCCTCGTACCTTGCAAACGGCTATTCTCTGCAGATGAGCGACAATCCCGAGAGCCGCACGCCAATTTTGCGAAGACCCGAATCGATTCGTGGATGGACTACAAGCCGCTAAGCATCTTTTGCGATCGCTCTGGGGAACCCAGAACTGCCCTCGCGGGCCCGCTACCGCACTTTTGTGCGCAATTTCCATTTTAACTGAACCACCCCTCGGCTCACCTCTGGCGCACGCAAAATCTTTCCACCAAACGATGTTATACTCTCGCCCTTGCTCATGGAAAAGTACGATCTCATCGTGATCGGTTCGGGACCGGCAGGCCAGCGCGCCGCCATTCAAACCTCGAAATTCGGGAAACGCGCGGCACTAATTGAACGTCTGGAAGTGATCGGCGGCTGTGCCATCAATACCGGAACCATCCCGAGCAAGACGATTCGTGAAGCGGTGCTGCATCTTTCCGGGTATCAATACCAGACCATCTACGGCTCGAATTACCGCGTAAAGGAACACATTACGATGGCCGATCTGTCGTTCCGCGCCACCAACGTGATCAAAACGGAAATCGACGTCATTCAGGCGCAGTTGTCGCGCAACGGCATCGACGTCATCACCGGCACCGCCAGCTTCCTGGATCCACACCGCATCCAGGTCAAGAGTTCGCGGGGGCAGACAGAAATTGAGGCGGACCACATCATTATTGCCACGGGAACGAAGCCCGCGGAGTCTCCGCTAGTGCCGTTCAACGGGCGAACGATCATCAACAGCGATCAAATCCTGCGCATCCCGGAAATTCCCAAGACCATGATCGTGGTCGGCGGCGGCGTGATCGGCGTCGAGTACACGTGCATGTTCGCCACGCTGGGTGTGCGCGTTACTCTAATTGAAAAGCGGCCCCGCCTGCTGGAATTCGCGGATTCGGAAATGGTCGAAGCCCTGTGCTACCACCTCCGCGATCGCCGCGTCACGCTGCGGTTGAATGAAGAAGTGGAGAGCGTGGAGGAGACGCCCGAGCACTTGGTGGTGGCGAACCTGAAGAGCAAAAAGAAGATCTCGGGCGAAGCGCTGCTCTACGCCGTCGGCCGCTATGGCAATATCGATGATTTGAATCTCGCGGCCGCCGGACTGGAAGCCGACGAGCGTGGCCGCATCCATGTCAACGAGGAATACCGCACCGCGCATCCCCACATTTTCGCGGTCGGCGACGTGATCGGATTTCCCAGCCTGGGTTCCGTTTCGATGGAACAAGGGCGCATCGCGGCCGCCAAGGCATTCGGCATGCCCATCAATTCGAATCGCGCGAATTATCCCTACGGCATCTACACCATCCCCGAGATTTCGTTTATCGGCAAAACGGAAGAGCAGCTCACCGACGAAGGGGTGCCCTACGAAGTGGGCATGGCGTACTTCCGCGAAATCGCCCGCGGGCAAATCCGCGGCGACACCACGGGCCGGCTGAAAATCCTGTTCGATCCCGACTCCAAGCATCTTCTGGGCGTGCACATCATCGGGGAAGGCGCTTCCGAACTTCTGCACATCGGCCAGGCGGTGTTCGCGCTGAATGGCACCATCGAATATTTCGTGGATACGGTGTTCAACTATCCCACGCTCGCGGAATGCTACAAAGCCGCCGCGTTCAACGGGCTGAACCGGGTGATGAAATGACTATGCAAAGCTCTCTCGGCATTCTGGTCATGCAACACATCGCCGGCGGCCTGGTGCAAGACAACAAAGTCGTCGGCTCGCCCGCGGTGTATCCCGACAAGCCGGACGCCCTGGATCCGCTGCAATCGATGCCCGGCGACCATATCGCGCTGGTTATTCGCGAACAAATCGAGAAGCTTGCCAAAGGGCAGACCCTGCACGCCATCGGCATCGGGTTCCCCGGGATCATCCGGGATGGCATCGTGGCGGAGTCTCCCAATCTTCAGCAGATGAAGGGGTTCAACCTGCAAGGCGAGTTGTCCGCTGCGATTCGCGGTGAAGCCGCGGGCGTTCCGATTCGTGTGTTCAACGACGCTGCCGTCACTGCGGCAGGCATCGCCGCCACGCAAGGCAAGCTCAACAAACTGATTCGCGTGTGGACCCTGGGCAACGGCATCGGCTTCGGACGCTATCCCGCCATTGACGGCGTTTGGGAAGGCGGACACACCGTGGTGACGCTCGACAAAAACGAGAACTACTGCGGCTGTGGAGGACGCGGGCATCTGGAAGGCATCCTGGGACTCCGCGCGATGCGGTTGCGTTTTCTTGATCTGGAACCGGAGGAGATTTTTGCTAACGCGCGCGCCGGCGACGAGCGCTGCGCGGAATTTGTCAAGCTATGCCATCGCGCGCTGGCCGCCGCCACCGCCACCAGCATCCATCTGGAAGGACCCGGCGTTTTCTACATCACCGGGCCGGACGTAAAATTTCTGGAGGTTGGCCGGCTCGATAGCTTGCTGCACAAAATGGTGCTGATGAGCCCGCTGCAGGGGAGCCGGTTCGAAATTATTCCGACGACCGATGAGGTGGGCATCATCGGAGCCGCGGTGAATGCCTCGCGGTCGCTTGCATAGTGCTGTTTCTTACTTGGAGCTTCTGTATCATTCCTCGGCCATCCGACTGGACGGCAGAAGAATCTAGAATCCAACAATCTGACGCAATCCGCCCTGGTATGCCTTCGCCGGACTTCCGCGCGCCAAAAACGTCCCACCTCCCGCTTCGAGTCGCCGGGCCCGCGAGGTTCGCGTATTCCGCGAGCGCTGTAGCACACGATACTCTCGGCGAGCGTGCAGAAGGGTTACACGCTAATCGGCGAAACCGAACACGGAACCGCACACTCCTGCCGTTCGAAAGGCGTCCGCCGAATAGCGTCGACGATCCGTTCCTCAGGCCACACCCTCCACGATGCGGATCTCGCGCTCCACCGCGCGGCCGAGCAATTTCAGCGCGGCCTGATACGGCGCGCTCTCGTAGGTTTCGATGGCCTTTTCCACGCTTTCGAACTCGATCATTACGATTCTCTGCTTCAATCCCGCCTCGTACGCGCGCGCTGGCGTCCCGCGGGCAAGAACGGTTCCTCCGCCGGCTTGAATCGCGGGTGCCGCGAGCTTGGCGTATTCCACCAACACCGCGGGGTTCCAGATTGACCGGTAGAATGCTATCCAATATCCCTTCGCCATGAATTGCTCCTCGCTTTCGGAAATTTAGAGATTCGCTTCGCGGCCCACGCCACTTCCGTGCTCACTCATGCCGGAGCGCCACCAGCGGATCCACCCCCGTTGCTCTTCGGGCGGGAATATAGCACGCCGCTACAGCCACCACAGCCAACACTGTACTGACGAGCAGAAGGGTCCAAGGGTCTCGTGGGCTCACGCCAAACAACAGGCTGGACAAGATACGCGTAAGCGCGAGAGCTCCCAGGACGCCGATCCCCAGGCCCGCTCCCGTAAGCGCCATGCCCGTGTTCAGCACAAGCGTCAACTGTTCCCACGCGCTGGCTCCAAGGGCCGCGCGTATGCCGATCTCGTGGGTACGTTGTGTCACCGAATAGGAAATCACCCCATACACGCCGATGGCGGAAAGTAGCAGAGCCAGCCCGGCGAACGTTCCCAACAAAACAGTGCGCATGCGGTTTTCACCCAGCGACTCTGACTTGATTTGCTCGAGCGGCTTGATCTCGGGCAGCGCTTGCGATTTGTTCAAGTTCCAAATCACCGCTTGGATCGATTTAATCAAGTGGTTTGGATCCATGGCGCCGCGCACCACCAAGGCTTGCTGCGGACTGGGGCTTTGCTTGTAGGAGACATACAGCCCCGCGCACGTGTCGTCCAGGCCGCAGGCCCGCTCGCCCTCCACCACGCCCACAACTTCCCAGGCGATCTCTGGCCCCAGTGCTGGCTGGCCTGGAACGATCTCCTCAATCCGGATGCGCTTGCCGATGGGCTCCTCGCCCTTGAAATATTTTTTGACCATGGCTTCATTCACTACGGTGACCGGCACGGCTCCCGCTGTGTCGGATTCTGCAAGCCAACGCCCCTTTTTCAGCCGCATGCCGATGGCGGCAAGATACGACGGACTGACCGGCTTGAAGCCCGCCGCGTCTCGTTTAGCAACCTCGACAAAGGGTTGGCCCTCGATCAGAAATGGCATGCCATCAGGCCAGCCTTGCAGGGGAAGCGCACCGGTGGTCGCTGCCTGGCGCACACCGGGCAGCGCCTGCAACTTCTCGAGCACCTGGCCCAGGTAGTTGATGATGTGCGGTCCATCGGGATACGCCTGCGTGGTCATGGGAAACTGCATGGTGATGACGTTGGTGGCGTCGAAGCCGGGATCGACCCGCTGCAACTGGTAAAAGCTGCGAATCAGCAACGCGGCACCCGACAATAAAATAAACGCCAGCGCGATTTCCGCAACGGCCAACCCATTTCTCACGTAGGTGCGGTTGATGCCGGTGGTGCCGCCTCTTCCGCCCTGTTTGAGTGACCCAACCAGATCGGCCTTCATGCTTTGCAGTGCCGGTGCGATGCCAAACAAAACTCCTGCGGTGACCACGATGACCACGGCAAAGAGCAGCACCTGGCCATTCAGTGAAACCTCGGCTTCGGCGGGCAATAGCAAACGCGGTATCCATGCCTTCAGGCCCAGCATCAATACCCAACCGAGAGCTACGCCTACGGCGCCACCGATTCCAGCCAGCAAAACACTTTCGGTGAGGAATTGGCGGACCAGCCGCGCACGCCCCGCCCCCAACGCGGACCGCACGGCAACTTCGCGCTCTCGGCCCGCGCCACGTACAAGAAGGAGATTGGCCAAATTGACGCAGCCGATCAGCAGCACGGCGCCAACCGCTGCCAGAAGCACGAGCAGGGATTGCCGCAGGTCTTTATCGACCATGCGATCTTCGTAGCGATCAACCGTGACGCTCCACCCCTTGTTCGATTTCGGATAGGCCTGCTCAATCTGTGCCGCGATGCCTTTCATCTGTTCGCGAGCCTGCTGCAACGTGACGCCCGGTTTCAGCCGCGCCCACGAAATCATCCAATGATAGTCTCGGGTCATTTGTGAGGGCTTGAAGGCCAGCGGCGTCCAGACATCTTGCCATTCGCGATCGTACATTCCCGGGGGCATCACGCCGATGACCGTGTGCGGCTCGCCATTCAAGCGGATGCTTCGGCCAATAATGTTGCGATCTTCACCAAAGCGGTTCTGCCACACGCGGTGGCTCAAGATTACAACCTGATTTTTCCCGAGTTGATCTTCGTCCGCGGTAAACGTTCGGCCGAGCATGGCCTTCACGCCAAAAATCTCGAAGTAAGGCGCCGAGACTCGGCCATTTCTGAGTTCCACAGGAACATCGGCGTCGGTAAGCGTGACGCTGCCCCAAGACTGCGCCGCCATCGCCGTGAACACGCTATTTTGGTTCTTCCAATCGAGAAAATTCAGCGTGGAGATTCCGTTGCGCTCGCCGCCAGGTGGCTTTTCCCAGACATTCAGAATCTGCTCAGCTCCGGGAAACGGCAGGGGCTTCAGGAGCACGGCGTCGACAAAACTGAAGATCGCCGTGGTGCCCCCAATCCCCAGTGCCAGAGTCAAAATTGCGGCTACGGCGAATCCAGGACTGTTGCGGATCATCCGTAACCCGAAGCGCACATCCTTGCCCAGCTGGTCCATAGTGACACCCCACTCGATTGGACTGCCTGCGGATCCTCCGGTTAGCACCTTTCAGGGCCCGGGCATATGACGGTCTCAACTCGGCCGGCATGATGTACATAACGTCGTGGGCAGGCGAAATGTTCCTGAACATTCTTAGAATTTGCGGGACGCTGATGCAGGGCCCTATCGGCCGCGAATTGAACCAGGCGCTCGACTTAAGAAGAGAGTGTTTGTCCTCGCTCGCTGGCAGCTAGAGCGAGGCGGATTTGGTGCCACTCGCCGGGGAGACCTGCGTGAAGGAACAATCGACAATTTGATTGAGGGCGTAGACCGATTCCTTCTGACAAGCGCGGCAACGAAGCACGAAGACTTGGGACACGAGGTGATACTGCGTATCCCCCGAGTCCTGCGGATGATGTGACGCGGACTCCCTCTTCGAAACCATCTCTGGGATGCGCACGGGCTTTCCGCAACGGCGGCAAAGGACTCCTCGGAAGTTCTGAGCGGTAACGGCGGCGGCAGACATCGTCTAAACTCCTTGGACAAAATCCGGAAGGGGTTGAGGTTCGTGAACTATATAAAAAGCCCGGTGAATTTGTCTACCACAGGATAGCGTGCCAGGATGAGGAAAGAAAGCGACCAGGGTCACCTTGGCCGAGCCACTGCTAACACCATTAGAATGTGCTAGTTAGGAGCGCGTTGTAGCGTAACGAAATAGCCCCTTCCGGCGCAATTTCCACAGCCTGAGAAATTTGCCAAATCGTTATTTTGTGAAGATTCCTGGGGCAGCGCAACCCGACTGCCTACGATTGCTCTTCCCCAATTTCGTCCTATTCTCAATGTAGGCAACCGTCCTCCTTGGAAAAACTGGACGCCCGCGAGAACGAGGTACAATTCGATTCGGGGGGTTCTCGCCGGGCGCTGTCTGAGGTTTTTGATGAGCTACGATTCGAAGGTTCCCGACCGCTGCACGCAGGGCACAAAGTTCTCGAGCGCTTATATCATGAGGACATATTCTCTACGTTCTCTACGTTCTCTACGTTCTCTACGCTCTCTACGCGCGCATGAATAATTTCTCTCCCGTGCAAGCCTTTCTCGCCACCGCTCTCGCGTTCACAGCCCCAGCCACCACCCCGCAGCATCAGGCTGATCGTGGCTCTTTTCAATTTCACCAGCGGCGGATGCTCGAGACTCAAGCCGAAATCACGGTGCTTCTAGGACATATAGCCCGAGTAGATGTGGTCGTCCTCATCCCACGTGAACGAATTGCGATGAGCGGAAGGCGCGAGTTGTATCCAAAAAACGGCAACCAGAAGGAACGCCGGTAATCACCCAGGCTCGGCGGTTGGGCGCAGTCGATTCACTTAGGGTTCCCCATTCGGGAGCGATTTGCCGCTAAATTCTAGCCTAACGGCTTCATCACCGTCCGTGCCGCACGTCACTCGACTCGAAACGCTTCCTCGTGCTCGACACGCACCATAAACAAGCCTTGCGGCGGCACCGTCGGTCCCGACTTCGAGCGATCTTTCAACTCGTAGAGCCTGTCGATGTCAGCGGGCGCCAGTTTCCCCCGGCCAATCTCGAGCAGCGTTCCCACCATTTTGCGCACCATGTATCGCAAAAACGACCGCCCATGAACCGTGAACCACAGCTCTTCTCCGCCCTCGGTCTGCGTCAACTCCGCGGAGAAAATTTCCCGGCACATGTTGCGTTCTTTGTCGTCGTCCTCGGAGCCGCTGGATGCGGCGAACGCGCTGAAATCGTGCATGCCCACAAAACGCGCAGCCGCATCGCGCATGGCTTCCTCGTTCAAGGGGAACGGGTAGTGCAAAACGTAGCGCCACAAAAATGGTGGCACAACTTTGTCGCGATAAATTCGGTAGCGGTAGACCTTCCCTTTGGCCGACCACCGCGCGTGGAAGTCCGGACCCGTCTCTTGCGCCGCCACAATGCGGATCGTCTGCGGCAGCAGCGCATTCAGGGCACGCTGGAACTCTGCCGCAGAGAGCGCGGACTGCGTGCGAAAGCTGGCCACCTGCCCCAAGGCATGCACGCCTGCGTCGGTGCGCCCCGAGCCCTGCAATTGCACCGTCTCCTGCGTCAAGCGCCGCAGCAGCGACACAATTTCGCCCTGCACCGTCGGTTTGTCTGCCTGGAATTGCCAGCCGTGGAATTCGGTTCCGTCGTAGGCAATGGTGAGTTTGAAATAGCGCATGCGGGAATGGGCCGCTGAATTCAGGAAGCGGTGCGCACAAATCGGCTGCCCGGTTTCATGGCCACACTTCCCTGGTGGCACAGCGGGCAATCTTCCGGTTCGTAGCTATCGATCATCAGTTCCAGCAGCGCGTTCGACTCCACGGTAAACTCAATCTTGCCGCCGCTGCGATCGATCAGCGCGCCCGCAGCCACCACGCGCCCGCCGGCTTCTTCCACCACGTGAATCGCTTCTTGCGTGGAACCGCCCGTGGTCCACACGTCTTCCACCACCAATACGTGTTCGTCGGGCTTCAGTGAGAATCCACGCCGCAGGGTCATGCTGCCGCTGGCATCGCGTTCCACGAACATCGCCGGCACGCCTGCACCAATGGCATCTTTGGGCGACGGCAACGCACGCGCCACCTCCTGTCCCACGATCACACCGCCGAGTGCGGGAGACACAACCGCGTCGATCCGCGCGTCGGAGAAAAGCGATGCCAGCGCGTGTCCCAGCGCCTCTGCGAAGCGCGGATACTGCAGCACCAGTGCGCATTGCACGTAGGTGCCGCTGTGGCGTCCGCTGGATAGTTCAAAGTGTCCGTGGCGGATGGCCCCTGCCGTCTCGAACATGCGAACAATCTCATCGTTAGTGAGCATAGCGTTGCTAACGGTTACCGCTCCTAAACGTCGTAATGTCAGGAGCCTAGCTGCCATGCGGTGCGATGTCAAGGTGCAGAAGCCCTGTGATAGACTGCTTGGTTCCGGAGTGAGTGGGACGACCAGGGCAGGCGCGCTTCCCCTGAGTCTATTTTCATCAAGAACGAAACAAATCGCGTGCGGGAATCGTTCTAATCAGTGATGACCCAAATCGTGTTGTTTCCACGCATTCTGGCCCAAGTCAAAATATGAGGATAAACATGAAGAAGCCGTTCTTAAGACAGCTGCTTGCCTCAGTGTTGGTCGGCATCCTGGCAGGCGTACCAGTCACACCCGTTTTTGCGCAGGATCCCGGCGCCCCAGCTCAAAATCCCCCACCGGTCCCGCCCCCAGCACAGGCTTCGGAGCCAGCCAAGCAGGGCGGCATCCCGGTTTCGTTGGGAGTAGCGAAGCACGACTATTCCATCGCTCCCAGCGCTTTCCCCAATATCATTAATCCATATCGCATGCAGAGCGTCGATCCCGGTGTCCTCACCAATTCCCCTCGCCTTGAGCAACTGATTCACGATGGAAAGATGCTGCTGAGCCTGGAGGACGCCATCGCCCTCGCAATGGAAAACAGCATGGACATCGCCGTGCAGCGCTACAGCCCCTGGATCGCCGAAGTCAGCCTTCTCAGAAGCGAGGCAGGCCTGTTCAGTTACGGCACGCCTGGCAGTATTGCGGTGGAGTCTCTGGCCAACCTTCCGCTGCTTCTGTACGATCCCTTTATCACGCAGGTCATAAGCTTCAGCGATGCCACCGTCCCCATCGCGAACCCGTTTACTTCTGGTACCGCCGGTACAGGCGCCTCCGTAAATCAAAACACGGCTGCGCCGCTCTTCTCCCACCAGGCGCAATACAACACCTCGTATCAGCAGAGCTTCGTGACCGGCACCACGCTCAATGCATCGTGGAACAACACTCGGTCCTCTTCGACGGCGGCGAACTTCTTCAATCCGTATGTGCAGTCCTACCTGACGATTTCCCTGTCGCAACAACTGCTGGCGGGAAGAGGGCGATACGTCAATCGCCGCAATATCATGATCGCGGAAAACAACCGCAAGATT